>Ga0179592_10001302_pt1 | contig 10138 bp, 11 predicted proteins | sample CZODoug2_1_08_16_FD_148623 | JGI IMG/M metagenome (GOLD analysis project Ga0179592, IMG submission 148623) | Vadose zone soil fungal communities from Angelo Coast Range Reserve, California, USA - CZODoug2_1_08_16fungal (Illumina Assembly) | ecosystem: Environmental > Terrestrial > Soil > Vadose... | reverse complement strand
GGTTTGGAAGGACTGGATGGTGGACGTGACAGGGATCGAACTCGCGACCCCCCATAGTAATGATGCATCAAACGCAAATTAGGCAAAGTGCACAGTCACACCATGATAATCGCGGAATCGTCTCTGCAACTCAAGAGGATCGCTTTCGCCGAAAGCGAGCCCCAGCGAATTTCCTTACGCCAATCAGTGCTACCGGGCGCCAGGTTATGAGCCTGTGGGATGGACGCAAAGTCTCACGTTGTTCGTAACGGAGCCAAGTTCATATGGATAACGGGAAAAACTTCAACCTTTCGCGCTAGACCGCAACGGGAGCTTATTCAGTGTTGGCGGGCGATGTGCCAACCGGTCTGCACGCCACGCTTTCTGATTTTACGACGCATGAGATTTTGACCTTTCAGCAACGTGCTAACGGTCCCATGCTCCGTACGGATCTGGACTAACACCAACATCGGTAACCTGGTCCATATTTGATATGGTCTCACGCGATGTCAAAATCTCAGTTCCCCTTGCCATCTGGCGCACTCAACGTTGAGGAGGCCGCCGACTACCTCCGCGTCTCGCGTGCCACGGTTTGGAGACTGCTAAACACTAAAGAGTTGCGTCGCACCCGCATTGGAGGCCGAACCGTTATTCGCCGCATTGATTTAGATTCGTTTCTTGCTGAGGCCGTCGAGACGAGTTGAGCTTCCTAAGCGGACTCATTTAAGGTCCAAAATTGGTCATGCGTATCGCTATGGGAAAATGCCTTGTAACCGTTTCGATCGCCTTGGCCTCCGACACGGCCTTGGTATAGCGCACGACCATTCTTTCTGAGATTCATTACCAACGACCATAAAAAATTGGGTTCTAAAATTCACTTTCCGACCGTGCCCTTTCGGGACGGAAAGACCGAAAACCTCCGGCATACTGCGCTTCACCCGCAAAAATCCATTGTGAGTTCGGAACGCGGATCTCTACGTCAGTAGTCCGACAACAGCTCTTCCGTGCGCTTGATCCCACGAGACTGCGCAAAGCGACCGAGCGCATTTTCTCCATCGATTTGGGTCCGCTCGAGTTCGGGCTTAAGGACGGGATTGACGCGTGGTCGGTTCGCCACGAAGGCACCCTCGCTTGAGCCCGGCTAACCAACACCTGCATCCCCGCAGACGTGAACCTGGGGTCCGTGGAGCTATTTTCACAAATTATTTTGATTTTGAAAAGCAACGAATTCGACAACGAACCGGACGATTTCCGAAACGCTGTCTGACCGAATGAAGGAAAATGCAAGATATTTCAGAAAGATCTGCTGGCGCTCCCTAGGAGAATCGAACTCCTGTTTTCGCCGTGAGAGGGCGACGTCCTAACCGCTAGACGAAGGGAGCGGACGATCAGGGAATAGCCTTGAAATCCGCCGGCTGCAAGATGGGTTCGTTCAGGGTTCGCTGACGAATTTCAGCCGTCCGGTGGCTTTAAGCGTGCGCGCGTCAAAAGTGCGGATTTCGGTGGCGCCGCCGATATCCAGCGTCACCACCAGGCGGTCGCCGGCGACGCCGGTGGCGACGATGCGGGCGCCTTTCGGCAGCATCGAGGTGGTATCGGTCACCACCGCGCTTCCCTCGGTGCGGAAAAGACGATAGCCGATGGCGATGAGAACGGCCGCTACCGCCAGCGCCGTGGTAAGGCCTGCAATCAGCATCATCCGCCGCACCCGCGTGAACAACGCGGCCTGCTCGGGTGTCGGCTCGGGCGCAACGATTTCGGTCATGCAAGGCTCTTTTAGGGAAATAAGGCGCTTCATTGGAACAAGGCTCGTCTTCGAACAGCGGTCAAAAGCTTGAGATCATCGTCGCCGGCGACGAGGGCTCGGTCCGGCTCGATCGCATGCTCGCGGTGCGCCTTCCGGAGCTGTCGCGCTCGCGGCTGAAAGCGCTGATCCTCGCAGGTTCCGTCACCGTCAAAAGCGCGCCCGTCCGCGACCCCGCTTATCACGTCAATGCTGGCGATACGATCACAATCGACGTGCCGGAGGCGGTCGCCGCCGAGCCATCCGGCGAAGATATCGCGCTGGATATTGTCTATGAGGACGACGACATCATCGTCATCGACAAGCCGAAAGGCCTCGTGGTGCATCCCGCCGCCGGGCATGAAACCGGCACGCTGGTCAACGCGCTGATCGCCCATTGCGGGACCAGCCTTTCCGGGATCGGCGGCGTCCGGCGCCCGGGCATCGTGCACCGGCTCGACAAGGATACCACCGGGCTGATGGTGGCGGCTAAGAACGACTGGGCGCACAAATCGCTGACCGAGCAATTCGCCGATCACGGCCGTACCGGCGCCATGCGGCGCGGCTACATGGCCCTGGTATGGGACCTGCCGAACCGCCAGCGCGGCACCGTCGACGCGCCGATCGACCGGCATCCCTATGCCCGGGAGAAAATGGCGGTGCGTGAGAGCGGCCGCGAGGCCATCACCCACTGGGAAATTCAAGAATCCTTCAATGGGCGCGACAGCAAGCCGGTCGCGGCACTGCTGGCCTGCCAGCTCGAGACCGGCCGCACCCATCAGATCCGGGTGCATCTCGCCCATATCGGCCATCCCTTGCTGGGCGACGGCGTCTATGGCCCGCATTTCAAGACCAAGGCCAGCCATCTTGGCCCGGCAAGCCAGAAGGCGCTGGCCGCCCTCGGACGCCAAGCGCTGCACGCATACCTTCTGGCGCTGGAACACCCCCGAAACGGGGCCGTTTTGGAGTGGATTTCGGATTTGCCCGAAGATCTGACCAGCTTGCGGGATTCGCTACGGGCGACGCAATGACGCAGGACCCCTGAAAAAGTGCTGTTATACCAACAAGTTATACCAGCCCCACGGAGACGTGACCCTCGCCATCCTTCCAAATGCCCCCCGGTTTAGTGTATGTTGCACCTGCGTTGAATATCCAACGCGGAACATCGCAGCCCGGGCGGCTTTAACACAGCGTCCGTCTGCCGGGCCCGCCGCTATCGGGGGCCTGAACCACTGGAGGGCGCTAGCAAATGGCCCGTACAGCTACCCTGCCGATTCTCAACGGAGAGTCCGGCTTATCTCGTTACCTCAGCGAGATCCGCAAATTCCCGATGCTGGAGCCGCAGCAGGAATACATGTTCGCCAAGCGCTGGCGCGAGCATGACGATCGCGACGCGGCGCACCACCTTGTCACCAGCCATCTCCGGCTCGTGGCCAAGATCGCCATGGGCTATCGCGGCTACGGATTGCCGATCTCCGAGGTCGTCTCGGAAGGCAATGTCGGCCTGATGCAGGCGGTGAAGCGGTTCGAGCCCGAAAAGGGTTTCCGTCTCGCTACCTACGCCATGTGGTGGATCAAGGCGTCGATACAAGAGTACATCCTGCGTTCGTGGTCGCTCGTGAAGATGGGCACCACCGCGAACCAGAAGAAACTGTTCTTCAACCTGCGCAAGGCCAAGAGCAAGATCTCCGCGCTGGACGAGGGTGATCTTCATCCCGACCAGGTGAAGGTGATTGCCAAGCGGCTCGGCGTGACGGACCAGGACGTGGTCGACATGAACCGCCGTCTCGGCGGCGATGCCTCGCTCAACGCGCCGATCCGTGACGACGGCGAAGCCGGCGAATGGCAGGACTGGCTGGTCGATACCTCGCCCAACCAGGAAGCCATCATGGCCGAGCATGAGGAGTTCGATCATCGCCGCGAGGCGCTGAACGGCGCGATCGGCGTGCTCAACCCCAGGGAACGCCGCATCTTCGAGGCGCGGCGTCTGGCGGAAGACCCGATGACGCTGGAAGACCTCGCCGCCGAATTCGGCGTGTCGCGCGAACGCGTGCGGCAGATCGAGGTCCGCGCTTTCGAGAAGGTGCAGTCGGCCGTGAAAGGCACGATTGCCCGGCAGGAAGAAGCCACGCTCCACGCCGCGCATTGATTTTCGCGGTAAGACAATGAGAGACAAAGCCGGCGGCAACGCCGGCTTTTTTGTTGAGGCGAGACGATTCAACACAGCGAGTTGGCAGCGCCGGACCAGCGCGCAAACGGCGCCGTGGCTGATCAGCCGTTTCGTCCGCTGAAAGACGCCGCCGATTTGAGGGCGTTGGGCCTTCATTCTCGCGATTCACGCGCATGATAGACGCGCAGCATCACCAGACTCTGGCTATCGAAGCGATACTGAAACACGTAAGCCGCGCCGAGTATCTGCAATACGATCTGGCGATATTCTTGCCGGCCAGCAATCGGCCGACCGAGCTGCGGATGTTCCGATAATACCCGCACCTTGTCGATAATCTCAGTGGCGACAATCGCGGCAAGCGACGGGCGCTCCCGGTCAAGAAATTCTACAAATCGATCGAGGTCGGCGAGAGCCTCGTCCGACCATTCGACCTTCATCGATTGCGCCAGCTCCGGAACGCCGGCGTGCCCCACGTCTGGAGCCACCGAACGACATCATCATTCGCCGCGACCGAATCCTGCGCCTCAAACGCTTTCCAACGGCGATCAAGCTCAGCGATGTCGCCGACGTCGGCATCGGCGGGACCGGCCTCAAGCGTGGCCAATTCGGCCACCAGTTCCGGCACGCTTAGGCCGCGTTCCGCAGCGCGTTGCTTGAGCACCATCGCAGTGTCATTGTCGATTTCGATAGTCTGGGTTTTCATTGGCATATTATAGCCGAAATCGCGTCCCGAATCCAGAATGTGTCGCGCAGCATCCGGGCAAATAGCTACATCCGTGGATCACCCTACTCTCCCCACTGCCTTGCCAGCGTCGCCAGCGCGCAGCCTTCGCAATAGCGCGCGTCCTTGTAGTCGATCCAGTTGTGCGCATAGACCCGCCCGACCGGAATGCCGTAACGCGCCGTCAATACCCGCACCAGAATCCGCCACGCCGCGACCTGCGCCTCGGTCGCGCCGCGCGTCACGTCGGGATAATTGCCTGCGAATTCCACGCCGATCGAATTGCTGCCGACCACCTGATGAAAGGTCGGGCCGTTATCGATGTATTTGTTGTCGTTGCGGTTGGCGCCGTCGCCATGGGTCGGAACCAGATTTTCCGGCACCGCCCAATACACCGTGCCGTCGGTTTCGACCCAGACGGTAACGCCGCGACGCGTCGGATCTTTCGCCTGCTGCTGCGCCCCCGAGCGCGCCGAGCCGGCCGGTCCCTCGGTCTGATGCACGATGATGTTGCGCCATGGATGGGCGCTTGACACTTCGCCCCACGGCGCCAGCCAGATCATTTTCAGGCCGGGAATATCGGGCGTGCCCGAGCCCCGCGCCGCTGTCGCGAGGTCAGGCGTTTGCGCGGCCGCCGGAGCGAAGAATGCGACGACGCAGAGCGCCGTCACCAGCAAGCGGGAGTCCATGAGGCCCACGTCCAATGAACACTGGATCATGCGTAGCACGCTCACGCGCGCTTGCGCTGGTCCGGATCGGACACCGCCTCGGCGGCGATATCGGACCCCGACGGCGGCGCGGGGTCGTAAGCCGCATAGCAGTTCTTGCCGTCCTTCTTGGCGGCATAAAGCGCATGGTCCGCGGCAGCCATCAGCCGGTCCGGGAACGGGCCGATCTCCCGGGTCCATTGCGCGACGCCGATCGAAAGCGCGATCGGGATATCCGCGCCTACGCAGGCCGCGGCATCCTCTCGGCACACCTCCAGGATGCGGCGGGCGATCATCGCGCCCTCGCGCAGCGTCGAAGCGGACAGCACGACGCAGAACTCGTCGCCGCCGCTGCGCGCCAGCATATCGCCGGGCCGCAGCCGGGTCTGCGCCATCAGGGTGAAATGTTGCAGGCAGGCGTCGCCGGCGGCGTGGCCGTGGGTGTCGTTGATCGCCTTGAAGCCGTCGAGATCGATCACCAGCAGCGCGAATGGCTCGCCGCTGCGCTCGGACTTGGCGCATTCCTCGGTCAGGCGCTGCAGCAGGTACCTTCGGTTGCCAACGCCGGTGAGATCGTCGAGCAGCGCCAGATCGGCGACCTCGTTGCGCAGCCGGTCCATCGCCATCAGCAGGCAGCCGAAATTCCAGGCCATCGACAGGAACATCAGCAGCAGGACCAGGGCCGACTGCAACGGACTGAACTGGGCGAAGGTTAGCCCGGCGCTGACGCTGACAGGGAGCAGATTGGCCGCCGCGCGGACGACATAAATGGCGATAATGAGAATGGCGACGATCGCCGCAAGCCGGGCGCCGGGGCTGCTACCGCCATGCTGCCGCGACAACAACAGTTTCAGTGTGAGCGCGAGCGGCAAACACTGGCCCAGCGAATAAATCAATACCCGCATCGCCGAGCTGTCGTACCCGACCATGAAGAACATCAGGCCGGCGAAGCTCAGTCCAGTGATCAATGCGGTTCCGCGCCACGATACCGGCTGGTCATAAAACCGTTGACACCCATCGCGCCAAGGCAGACGGCGAATATCAGCACGATGGAGGCGACCAACAGCGGCAGCAGCGAATCCGTGAACATGCGCAGCATCGCCAGTGCCGCGCCGCCGGCGGCGACGAATGCCGAGCCGGTCCAGAACCGTGCCGCCTCGAATTTCGGATAACTGCGCGCGACATAGGCCCAGACCAGGCCCAGCGCGAGAAAATTGACGACATACGCCGTCCACAGCGTCGGGACGCTCAGCATGATCGGCCGAGGGCACGCGTTGCCCTCCCTCCCCCATCGCCGAACAGCCCGCTCATGACGATCCCCGTCGCTTCATAAGCCAAGATGCGGCTGGGTGGCTTAACGGACTCTCACTTGCAGCGGCGCAATCCGCAGTGTGGTTTTGAATTGGTGAAGACGCCGCGCGCTGGTTCCGGATCGATGCAGAATGCGCCGATGTGTTGTCTCCTCGTTAACTCTGAAGAAGCGCTACGTCGCGCGTCTCGATGGCTGGAGATGGCGCGGAGTTGATCATCGGTCCGCGCTTGTCTCGGACCCGGCGGCGCCTGTTGCGCAGCCATGACGTGTGAAGAAGACCGAAAAACCGCCTCAATACGCATAACAACTGTGGATAACGCGATGACAGCAGCGTGACAGCGCGAGGCAGCGCGCCCCGAATCTGTTCGGATGAGAACTGAGGCTGTTGCGAGGCTAGCCCTCCCCGAGCATGCCTCGTGTCGCGTTTCCACCCATTAAACTCAAAAGAGGATGCTATGGCTAAGAAAGCGAAGAAGGCGAAAAAGGCGAAAAAGGCAAAGAAGGCCAAGAAGTCCAAGAAGTAACCTTCGAGCCCGGGTGGAGCCTCGCTCCGCCCGGGCTCCCGCCATCAGGTTCAACAGTTCATCAAAGCGGCGGGCCCTCGAGCCCGCCTTTTTGATTTCGGGATCGCTTAGCGTTCCGCAAATGCCAATCTTGCCCCGAGCGCGGCAAAGCCGCCGGCGAAGACGCGGCGCAGCCAGGTCATCACCTTTGGCCGCGTCACGATGCGGTCGCGGACCGATGCTGCGAACAGGCCGTAGACCGCGAATACCGCAAACGTCATCGCCATGAACGCGGCGCTTAATTCCAGCATCCGCATCAAAGGATGGCTCTCGTTCGCCGCGATGAATTGCGGCAGAAACGCCAGGAAGAAGATCGACAATTTCGGATTGAGGATGTTGATCAGAAATCCGGTGACGATCACGCGCCTGGCTGAGCGTCCGTCGAGGCGCGCGTCGACCGCGAGCGCCCCTCGCTCACGCAGCGCCTGCCACGCCATGAACATGAGATAGAGCACGCCAAGCCACTTCAGCGCCGCGAAAGCCAATGCACTGGTGTGCAACACCGCGGCGAGGCCGAGCATGGCGGCTGACATATGCGGGACGATCCCGAGCGTACAGCCGAACGCCGCGGCGATGCTGGCCCGTGACCCCTTCGTCAGCGCCGCCGCCAGCGTGTAGAGCACGCCGGTGCCGGGCGAGGCGATCACGATCAATGACGTCAGCAGGAATGAAATTGACATTGGATCCCATCAAACGTGGCGATCGAGAAATTCGTTAAGCCAACCTTGCTATTTCGCCACCTGGTTCATCTTGGTCCATTTTGCGATCCATGAGGTATTTTCGGTCGCAAGAATGCTTTCACAATCGTTGACAAAATCCGACCACGGCTCCTGCGAACGATTACGCCGGTTCTCAAGCCTCCGCGCCGTCGCAAGATAGGTCGTCACCAGAAAATCGAACCGCGACGCTTCGACATGCGCCAGCACGGCTGCCGCGACCGTGGTCAGAACCGCGGTGAATGCGGCGAAGTCGAACTGCACGCCCCATAGCGGAGCGGTCTTGCCGATAACGCTGGCGATAGCGGTAATCAGGGTTGCCGCCAGCGCCAGACCGAATTCGACGCGCCGCAGCAAGGTGGCCGCGTCGCGATAGCCCGCGGCCTTTTTGTCGAACCACGCAATCTGGCCATTGATGCGCCGGGCGATGTAATCGTCGTGGCTGACCGGCGCGCGCGGCGTGGAGCCTGCACCGGCCGCCGTGGCCTGCAGCGACAGAAGATCGGAGCCGTCGTCCTCGATTTTCGCGCGTTCATCATCCAGCAGTCCGCCGGCCTTGACGCGGTCCGTTCCGTCGTACGGCGCGGCCTCCGCCGCGAACTTGTAGGCCTCGCGTTTCAGGCCTTCCGATATCGCCCGCGCGCGTACCCAGGCGGCCACGTGCTCGCCGCCGAGCAGGCGCGCACTGAAAAATGTCGACGCCGCCAGGCATATGACGCCGACGATCGCGACCCAGGTGCGGGGATTGCTGCCGGGCGATTGACCGTCCGCACCGGGCACCATCTGACTCGCCAGCGCTGCGGCCAGGGCGCCCAGGATCGACAGCACAAACACCGACCGGCGCGCCTGATCGATGGTCGCCTTCAGCGCATCTGCCGTCGCAGACCATTTGGCCTGACGATCGGCAACCGTCTCCAGAACTGTCATGGCCAGCCCCACGCGCATAAAATCCCGGCCCAATATGCACGCTCGACGAGTATTGGTCCAGCTGCGAAGATTTGGCTGCTGCATGCAGCGGCTTTCTGAAAAATGTCATGACCGAGTCCGGTCAGAGTTGGTTGCGGCGCGAGTACGCGCGTCGCGCGGTTGCCAAAGCCGGTCAGCCGTATAAGGGTTTGTCGGACACGCCCGATGCTTTTCCGCAAGTCCTGCAAGTCTCACCCCCACCTGAATTCCTTCCCGACATGGAGCTGAAATTCAATGACTGCGATCCGTGGATCCGCCGCCGCCGTGACCGGGGCTGCCAGTGGCATCGGCCGGGCGCTGGCGCTTGAACTGGCGGCGCGCGGCTGCGATATCGCGCTGGCCGATCGCGACGAGGCCGGCTTGCAGACGGTGGCCGCCGAGATCAACCGCACCCATTCGCGAAAAGTCACGGCGCACCGTGTCGATGTCAGCGAGCCGCAGCAGATCGCAGACTTCGCGCAGGCCGCGACATCGGCCCATCCCGGGCTCAACATCGTCGTCAACAATGCCGGCGTCGCCCTGCTCGGCCAGTTCAACGAGATCGACCAGGCGCAGATGGACTGGCTGATGAACATCAATTTCTGGGGCGTGGTGCACGCCACGCGCGCGTTCCTGCCGCATCTGGCGCGCCAGCGCGAAGCCCATATCGTCAACCTGTCGAGCATCTTCGGCATCATCGCGCCGCCGGGGCAGACCGCCTATGCCGCAGCGAAATTCGCGGTGCGCGGCTTTTCCGAAAGTTTGCGGCACGAGCTGCAGATGGCGGCGAGCCCGGTGCGATTATCCGTGGTGCATCCCGGCGGCGTTGCCACCAATATCGTGCGCAACTCCCGCGACGGCACCGGCGTCGCCGACAATGCGCGCCGCGCGCAATCGATCGAGCGTTTCGATGCCATCGCGAAGACCACGCCCGCCGCCGCCGCGCTGCGCATTATACAAGGCATCGAGAACAACCAGCCGCGGATATTGATTGGTAACGACGCGCGCTTCATGGACCTGCTGCAGCGCTTGCGACCCGGCAGCTATTGGTCGGTGCTGGCGCGCCGGATCGAGAAGATGGCCAAGGCGGGGAAGTAGTAGCGGGCATAAAAAGCGTCGTCATTCCGGGGCGCATCGAAGATGCGAACCCGGAATCTCGAGATTCCCCGATGTGCAATTGCACATCTGAGGAATCTCGAGATTCCGGGTTCGCATCTTCGATGCGCCCCGGAATGACGACGC
>Ga0179592_10001300_pt1 | contig 10143 bp, 10 predicted proteins | sample CZODoug2_1_08_16_FD_148623 | JGI IMG/M metagenome (GOLD analysis project Ga0179592, IMG submission 148623) | Vadose zone soil fungal communities from Angelo Coast Range Reserve, California, USA - CZODoug2_1_08_16fungal (Illumina Assembly) | ecosystem: Environmental > Terrestrial > Soil > Vadose... | reverse complement strand
TGATTCGCGCCCTCAGGCACAACGAAGCCGTGTCGTATGCCCCGGATCAAAGCTATCGCAACAAGGGGGCCGTGATGGCCAACTTCTTTGCAATACCGGCCGCGACCAGCACCGCGACTTCGCGTCTTGCGCGGATATCCGGCGCTGCGGTGCTGACTTATTTTCCCGAGCGATTGCCGGGCAATGCTGGTTATCGCGTCCATATCGGCCCGGAACTTGAGGACTACCCCGGCGCCAGCGCAATGCACGACGTGGATCGCTTCAATGCGCTGCTACAAGCGCAGATACTCAAGGTGCCCGAACAGTACCTTTGGATGCACCGGCGTTTCAAGGGTTTGAGTGCCGATTACCCGGACTACTACGGCCGTTCGTCGCGCGACCGGCGCACGGCCGTCGTAAATCGCGAAGCCCTGCCGTAAAAGCCTAGAACACTCCTCATCGCCCCCGACCATCCCGTCGGGTTTCTGTCGCCGACGTGACGATCGGCGCAATGCCCCTTATCATGCCGTAATTGGCTTAAGACATCTTAAGACTACTTAAGGGTACTTAAGACAAGGAATTTATAAGCCGGGGGGGGCGGCCAGCGGCAGGGCAGGTTCCGCGTCGAGCCGGTACGAACTGAAAATTGATTTAGGAATCAGGATGATGCAAAGCGAGTGGTCCGCCCAAGGCGGCGGCGGACCGGCCCTCGAACCTGCGGCGCTCGCGCGCTATGCGCGAAACGGCTGGGTGGCCGCGCCGGGCTTCTTTTCGCCGCGAAAACTGGCCGAGATCGACCGCTTTACGGACGAGACGGAAGCACTGCCCGAGGTTTCGGGCGCGCAGATGGTCTATCGCGAGCCGAGCCTCCTCGATCCGAATGCGCGGGTAATCCAGCGCATCGAAGACTTCTGCCCGCACCACCCCGGTTTCGACGCAATGATCCGCGGGGGTCGGCTGCAGCGGACCGTCGAACAGTTGCTCGGCGGTCCAGCCGTGCTGTTCAAGGATAAGATTAACTTCAAGATGCCGGGTGGTGGGGGGTTCGAACCGCATCAGGATCAGCAGGCGGGTTGGTCGGCCTACGCGCCGCTGTTCGTCACGGCAATGGTCTCGATCGATGCGGCGACCATCGAAAATGGGTGCCTGGAGATTGCCACCTCTCCGCGGCAGACGCGCCTGATCGGACGGGAGTGGGCGCCGCTTACCCTTGCGGACATGAGCGCCTTCGCCCTCGTGCCGGTGCCAACCTTGCCCGGCGACGTGCTGTTCTTCGACAGTTATGTACCCCACGGGTCCAAACCAAACCTGAGCGGCGGCCGGAGGCGCATCCTATATTTGACCTATAACCGCGCGTCGGACGGAGACCATCGAGCCCGATACTATGCGGACAAGCGCTCGAGTTTCCCGCCCGACATCGATCGTCTTCCGGGTGTCGAATACCGCTTTCGGGTGTGAGGGGGACGCACGACCACGCCAACGCCAGACGATGTCGCGCTCAAAGACGATGTCGCGCTCAACCAGACGTACGCGCACCTCTTTGCACGGATCTTTGTCCGTCCGCTGATCGGCACGTGGGTAAGACCCAATCATCTGACGGTGCTCAGGCTGATTGTGGGGCTAGCGGCATGTGCGCTGCTCGCGGTCGGAAACACGACCACGGCCGCTTGGAGCGGCGTCCTGTGGATCGTAACCTGCGTGCTCGACCGAGCCGACGGAGAACTGGCACGGATGGGCGATCTGCGCAGCGAGAGCGGCAAGGTGCTCGACTACTACTCGGACATGATACTCGACGCCTTGTGGTTTCTCGGTGCCGGTCTGGGTTTGCGCCACGGCTGGCTGGGCGATTTCGCCGTGCCGCTTGGGTTGCTTACCAGCGGTTCGATGTTGCTATGCATCTGGTACGCGGAGATGTTCGAACGCCTCAGCGGCCCCGGCATCAAGGCATGGACCGGAGTGCAGCGCTTTCATCCCGACGACGCGTTATTTCTGCTGGCACCTCTCACCTGGTTGAACTGGCTGGCGCCCATTCTCGTTGCGTCGAGCATCTGTACGCCGATCATCGCGATCGTGTTCCTCGCACGTTACGTGGCGCTGAAGCGGCGGACTAGCGCCGCCTAGAGCGCGGCCTGGGCACAGCGGCGTGAAAATCGGTGTTCAGATCTCGTTCGCCCTGGGGCTGGGCGCGGTGATCGCGCTCGTTGCAATCGAGGGTGCGGGAGCGATCGCGAGCCTCCTGGTGGGCGCCGGCTGGAAATTGGTTTTGCTCGTGCCCCTGCAGACACTGCCCCTCTTGCTCGATGTCCTGGGGTGGCGTTCGGTCATTCTGGGGCGGATCGGTCTTCCGGCGCTCTTTTTGATCGCCTGCATCCGACAGGCCATCAATCGCCTACTTCCCGTCGCCAATGTCGGCGGTGAGATCGTCGGCATCCGGCTCCTCGTCCAACAGGGAGTGGAGGGAGGGTCGGCCGGCGCAAGTATCGTCGTCGAGCTTCTGCTCTCGCTCTTCGCGCAGTACGCTTTCGTCGCAATCGGCGTCGTGTGCCTGTTCTCCCGCACCGATAACCTGCGCGTGATCAAGGCGCTCGGTATCGGCCTGGCTGCCGCTCTGCCGCCGCTGGTTCTCATGATCGTCATCGTGCGCAACGGCCGCGTCTTTCATCGAGTCGAACGGCTGGCGGAGCGGCTGCTCCGTCCATGGCTCACCGAGCATCGCGAGTTCGACTACGGCGCCCGAGTGGATGCGGTCGTTCGGGAAACCTTTGCCGCGCCCAGCCGCCTGTCGCGGGCCTTGGGTTGGCAGATTGCCGGGCTCATCGCCGGTAGCTCGGAGACTTGGCTCGCATTGCGCTGGCTCGGACATCCCGTAGGTATCTCCGATGCGCTGGTGCTCGAGAGCCTGACGCAGGCGGCGAGGAGCGTGTTCTTCATGGTACCTTCGGCTCTCGGCGTGCAAGAAGCCGGATTGATCGGCGTGGGCCTGTTGTTGGGACTGGGTTCGGATGTCGCACTCGCTCTGTCGCTCGCCAAGCGGATGCGCGAAGTATTGTTCGGCTTGCCGTCGCTCCTGGCCTGGCAATGGACCCTAGGGCGGAGAATATTCCTGCATGTGCGCAGGCGCAACCAACCGTAGGAGAGTGTTCAATGCGGGCCATCATTCTTGCCGCGGGCCGCGGCATGCGTTTGCAGCAGCTCGAAGATGAGCATTTTCCCAAATGCCTGCTGCGGTTCGGTGGCATGAGCCTCGTCGAGCGGCACTTGCGCCTGCTCAAAGCCGTGGGTGTCGAGGAGATCGTGCTTGCGCTCGGCTTTCGGCACGAGCTGGTTGCGGACGAACTCGATCGCCTGCAATGGCGGCCGCGGCCGGAAATCGTGTTGAATCCGCAATTCGAGTTGGGCAGTGTTCTGACGGTGCACGCCGCCGCCGATGCGATGACCCGCGGCGGCGATGTGCTTCTGATGGACGCCGACGTTCTGTATGACGCGCGCATCGCCAGAGCCCTCGTTGCGGGCGACCGGCCGGTCAATCGGCTGCTGATCGACCGGGAGTTTGAAGCGGGCGATGAACCTGTCAAGGTGTGCGTGCGCGACGGCGTGCCGATCGAATTTCGCAAAGTACTCGGCAGCGGCTTGGAATTCGACACCATCGGCGAGTCGGTCGGATTCTTCCGCTTCGACCAGGCGGGTGCACGCCGCCTGGCAGTGCTGGTCGAGGGTTACGCGGCACGCGGCCAGGGGCACCTGCCGCACGAGGAAGCGGTGCGCGATCTGCTTCTGGAGCGGAGTCAGGTTGTCGAAGTGGCCGACGTCACGGGCGCGCCCTGGATTGAAATCGATTTTCCCAGCGACGTGATCCGCGCGGCGGAGGAGATTCTGCCAATGCTCACCCGCTAGCGGGGCTGCATCCGGATCGCGCCGTCCAACCGGATGGTCTCGCCGTTCAGCGTGGGTATTTCAACGATGGATTGGACCATTTGCGCGAACTCGGCGGGCTTGCCGAGCCTCGCCGGGAAGGGCACCTGTTTGCCCAGCGAGTCCTGAATCTCCTGCGGCAAACTCGCCAGCATCGGCGTCATGAAGATGCCCGGGGCGATCGCCACGCAACGGATCCCCGACTTCGCGAGTTCTCGCGCAATCGGCAGGGTCATGCCGGCGATGCCGGCCTTGGTGGCGGAGTAGGCGACTTGTCCGATCTGGCCCTCGAACGCCGCGATCGAGGAGGTGTGGATGATGACTCCGCGTTCACCCTCTTCGTTGGGGACATTCGCTTGCATGACGGCCGCCGCGGCTTTGTCGCAGAGAAACGTACCGATGAGATTGACGCGAACCACGTTCTCGAAAAAATCGCCGCGCATGGGGCCATCCTTGCCCAGTAGCTTGCCTGCACCGACGATCCCGGCGCAGTTGACCAGCAAATTGATGCCCGCCATTGCCTCGCGGGCGGCATCCATCGCGTCCTCCACCTGCGATTCGACCGAGACGTCGCATTTGTAGAAGGAGGCGCCGATCTCCTTGGCCGTCGCGTGACCCGCGGCTTCCTGAAGGTCGAAGATCGAGGCCTTTCCGCCCGCGGCGATCACGCGCTCCGCCACCGCTCGTCCGAGTCCGGATGCGCCGCCGGTGATGACCGCCGATGAACTACTGAATTTCACGCTGTCTCTCCAAGTCCGCAAGCGGGTGACTTCGGGCGCGCCATCGTTCGCGGAAAAACGCTTCCACCGACGCATCGGTTACCTCATCCAGACGCATCGGCTGCCAGCGAGGTGAGTTGTCCTTGTCGATGAGCAGCGCGCGTATGCCCTCGATGAAGTCGCCCTGTTCGAAGCATTGCTCGATCATGCCGAGTTCCATGCGAAAGCAGTCCGCAAGCTCCATCGATTTGCCCCGCTGCAGCTGACTCCGCGCGACGGACAACATCGTGGGAGAACGGCTGCGCATGAGCTTCGCGGTTTGCTGCGCCCAATCCGCGTATTCAGACCGGGATTCGCCGTCGAGCGACTTCAAGATTTCCGGCACGGTGGCGTGGGCGAAATGACCGTCGATGGCGGGACGCAGCACGCTCAAAGAGGGCGCCGGCAACCCGTGGGCGGCGCGCGCGTGAACCACTGTGCGCACGTCCAGAACGCTGTCGCTGGTCCAGCGAATCGCCGCAAAATCCGCTGTAAGGGCGTCGATCCCCTCAGGCGGCAGGAAGACATCCGCCAACCGGGCGTATATGGCGTCCGCTCCGCGAACCTGCACGCCCGTCAGCGCGAGATAGGACCCCAAGGATCCCGGCAGCCGGGACAGGAAATAACTCGCGCCCACGTCCGGAAACAATCCGATGCCGACCTCCGGCATGGCGATGCGCGTCCGCTCACCCACGACCCGTAGGGTCGATCCCTGCGCGAGGCCCATTCCGCCGCCCATGGTGATTCCGTCGATCAAGGCGACGTAGGGCTTGGGGTAGGTGTGGAGCTGATAATCGAGCGAGTATTCCGCCACGAAGAAGTCATGATGCAGCTTCCCCGAATCCGTGAAGCTCTGATACAGCGCGCGAATATCCCCGCCCGCGCAGAAGGCCTTGTCGCCGGCACCCTGCAACAGGATTGCCCTGACGGTGTCGTCGTTTGCGCAACGCTGCAGCACCCGGCGCAGTTCGGTGATCATCTCGAACGACAGCGCATTGAGGGCCGCGGGTCGATTCAGGGTGATGAACGCGACGTGGTTGGCCGTCTCGCAGAGAATTTCCGGGCTTTCCGCCGGCGTGCCGCTCAAGCGTTTTTCCAAACGGGTTTACGCTTCTCCAGGAATGCCTTGACGCCTTCCTGTTGGTCCTCGCCGTCGAACAAATCGATGAACCGTTCGCGCTCCAAGGCCAACGCCGCGCTGCGCGGGATTCCCTGGCGCGCCTGATGAATCAAATTCTTGCTGAAGGTCACGGCCCGCGGGCTCAAAGTGCTGACGCGCTGCGCCAATTGCACCGCCGTCGGCAGGCTTTGTCCGCGGGGGACGACCTGTTCCACCAATCCGATTCTTAGCGCAGTGTCCGCATTGATCTTTTCGTTGGTGAGAATCATGCGTTTTGCCCAGCCCTCGCCGACCAGCCAGGGCAGAGTCTGTGTACCGCAGCCGGCCGGCAGGAGCCCGACCGAGGGCTCCGGCAGTGCCATCTGCGCGTGCTCCTCGGCGATTCGCAGATCGCAGGCGAGGGCGCACTCCAGTCCACCCCCCATGGCGTAGCCGTTGATCGCCGCGATGACCACGGGGCGCGCTTCCTGCAGTGCTTCGAAGGCCGCCCCGAAGCGCTGCGCCATGAGGCGAGCCCGCGCCTTGTCGCCGTCGGCGAAGGTTTTCAGGTCGGCGCCGGCACTGAAGAATTTCTCGCCTTGGCCCGTGACCACCGCCGCGTACACGTCGAGATTGCTGTTTAGATCGGCGATCAGAGCGGTGAGCTCGAGCAGCCCTTCGGCGGTGAACGTATTGGCCGACGGGTTGTTCAAGGTGATCACGGCGACATGCCCGTCGATCCTGCATTCGATCATTGCTGACTCCCGATCCGCTACGCTTCAGTTCTTGAGCAGATTGATGATAGACGAAAAGTCCTGGCCGCCGGCGCCGCGGGAACTCCACAACTGATAGAGCTGCTGCGCCATGGCGCCCATGGGCGCGGGTTGCTTGGCCTGCCTGGCGGCATCCGCGGCAAGTCCGAGATCCTTCAACATGAGGTCGGTCCCGAATCCACCCGTGTAGCCTCGCGCAGCCGGCACGTTGTCCATCACGCCGGGGTACGGATTGTAGGTGTCCGTGCTCCAGCACCGTCCGCTCGAGGTGTTGATGATTCCGGCAAGCACCTTGGGGTCGATGCCAAGCGACGCACCGAGGTTCATGGCTTCGGCGGCGCCGATCATGGAAATGCCGAGCAGCAGATTATTGCAGATCTTGGCCACCTGCCCGGTGCCCGAATCGCCGCAGTGCACGATGTTCTTGCCCATGTGGGCCAGTATCGGCCGTATGCGCTCGAAGAGGGCGGGCGCGGCGCCGACCATGAAGGTCAAGCTGCCGCTTTCGGCGCCGCCCGTGCCGCCGGAGACCGGTGCATCGGCCATCGGATTGCCGCGATTCGCGGCGGCGGCCGCCACGTCGCGGGCGGTGTGCGGATCGATGGTACTCGAGTCGATGAGCGGGATGCCGCCGGCTACTCCCGCAAGCACCCCTTCCTCGCCAAGGTACACGCTTTTGACGTGGGGCGAGGAGGGCAGCATGGTGATGACGAGTTCAGCCCGCACCGCGGCGAGTTTCGCCGACGCCGCCGCTGCGGCTCCCACCGTAGTCAGGGCGTCGACGTTGTGCTGGACCACGTCGAAGACGATGAGCGAGTGGCCGGCCTTAAGCAAATTGCGCGCCATCGGCCCGCCCATATGCCCAAGACCGATGAAAGCGATTTTCATTTGAGGCTAATAGTGGTGTTGACCCCGGTGGAAACTGTGCTGTCGTCGAACCAGCGCGAAGTGACGGTTTTCGTCTGGGTGTAGAACTGCACCACCTGTTTGCCATACGGACCCAGATCGCCGAGCTTGGACCCGCGCGAGCCGGTGAAGCTGAAGAACGGCACCGGCACCGGGATGGGCACGTTGATGCCCACTTGGCCGACGTCGATCTCGCTCTGGAACTTGCGCGCGGCGGCGCCGCTTTGCGTGAATATGCCGGTGCCGTTGCCGAAGGGGTTGTCGTTGACGAGCTTGATCGCATCATCCAGCGTATTGACGGCGACGATGACCATCACGGGCCCGAAGATCTCAGTGGTGTAGATCGTCATATCCGGCGTCACCGCGGAGAAAATGGTCGGGCCGATGAAGTTGCCCTTTTCGTAGCCGGCCACCTTGATGGCGCGGCCATCCAATTCCAGCTTCGCTCCGGCTTTGATGCCCTCATCCACCAATCCGAGGATTCGGTTTTTGGCAGTCTTCGACACGACGGGGCCCACGTCGGTACCCTTCTCGATGCCGGCACTCACCTTGAGCGTCTTCGCTTTCGACACGATCTCGGGTATCCACTTCTGGGACTCACCCACGAGGACGGTGACCGAGGTCGCCATGCAGCGCTGTCCCGCCGCGCCGAAAGTCGCACCAACCAGCGCATTGAGCGTCTGTTCCTTGTTGGCATCGGGCATGACGACGGCATGATTCTTTGCCCCCATCATGCATTGCACGCGCTTGCCGTGCTGCGACGCCAGGTTGTACACATGGGTGCCGACGTGGGTCGAGCCCACGAAGGAGACGGCGGCGACGTCGGGATGGGTGCACAGAGCATCGACCGCGCGCTTCCCGCCATGAATGACGTTGAGCACGCCGGGCGGCACCCCCGCCTGCAGCGCGAGCTCCGCCAGCAGCATCGGCGTCATCGGGTCCTGCTCGGAGGGTTTCAGGACGAAGGTATTGCCGCACACGATGGCCATGGGGAACATCCACAGCGGGATCATCGCCGGAAAATTGAAGGGCGTGATGCCGACGCACACGCCGATGGGCTGACGAAGGGTGTAGGTGTCGACTCCGCCGGCCACGTTCTCCGCGAATTCGCCCAGCTGAAGACTGCCGATCGAGCACGCATGCTCGACCACCTCGAGGCCGCGAAACACGTCGCCCTCGGCATCAGCGACGGTCTTTCCCTGTTCCGCGCTCAGCGTGAGCGCGATCCGGGACATGTGTTCCCGCACCAGCGCCTGCAACTTCAGCATGATCCGGGCGCGAGCCGCGATCGGCGTGCTCTTCCAGGCTTTGTACGCCAACTTGGCGGAGGCGATCGCCGCATTGATTTCGGCATCCGTGGCAAACGGCACTTGCGCCAGCACTTGCTGGGTCGCCGGATTGACGACGTCGTGCCATTCGCTGGTCTGCGAATCGATAAATTTTCCGTCAAGCAGCATTTTAACCGTGGGAGCCTGATCGGCGAGCACAGCAGCTTTGGTAGTCATGAAAGTTCCCCTTGTTGCGTTAACGTCCTGGCGATCAGCAGACGTTGAATCTCGCTGGTGCCTTCGTAAATCTGGGTGATGCGTGCATCACGGTAGTGCCGTTCCACGTTGTAGTCCTCCAGGTAGCCGTACCCGCCGTGAATCTGGATGGCTTTGGAGCACACGCGTTCGGCCATCTCAGAGGCATATAGTTTAGCCTGACAGGCCTCCGTTAGGCAGGGCAGCGCGGCGGTGCGCATGCGGGCGGCGTGGTGCGTCAGCAGGCGGGCGGCGTTGATTGACGTTTGCATGTCCGCCAGCATGTTTCCGATGCTGCCGAACTCGGCGATCGGCCGGTCGAACTGGCGCCGGGTTTTCGCATACTGAACCGCCGCCTCGAGGGCCGCACGAGCGATACCAATGGCCTGGGCGGCAATCCCGATCCGTCCACCCTCCAGATTCGACAGCGCGATGGAAAGCCCCTTGCCGCGCGTCCCCAGCAGGCTGTCGGCGGGAATACGGCAGTCCTCGAAGGTGATGGCGCAGGTGTCGGAACCCCGAATCCCGAGTTTGTGCTCGGGCCGGCTGACAATGAACCCCTCCGATTCGGTAGGAACGATGAAGGCCGAGATGCCCTTCTTGCCCAGAGAAGGATCGGTGACCGCAAACACGATGGCAACCTTGGCGCGCTTGCCGTTGGTGACGAACTGTTTCGAGCCGCTCAGAACCCAGGCAGCGTCGTCCAGCGTCGCGCGCGTCTTCAAATTGTGGGCTTCCGAGCCGGCTTGGGGCTCGGTCAGGCAGAAACAGCCGATGCTCTTGCCCTGCGCCATGTCGGGGAGGTAGTGCCGCTTCTGTTCGTCGGTTCCGAATTTGAGGATCGGACCGCAGCCTACGGAGCTGTGCACGCTCATCAGGGTCGAGGTCGCCGCGCAGCCCGCCGCGATCTCCTCGATGGCGAGCGCATAGGCGATATAGTCCGTATAGGAGCCCCCCCATTCGTCGGGCACCATCATCCCGAGGAAGCCGAGCTCGCCCAGCTTGACGACGGCATCGTCCGCAATCCAGCCTTCCTTGTCGAAGGCGGCCGCGCGCGGCGCCAGCTCGGCTTTCGCGAACTCCCGCGCCGTATCCCGAATCATGCGCTGTTCGTCGCTGTAGAAGTCCGCCGTCATCGTGTTAAAGCCGCCTCGCCCCGCAGGGACGCCGTATCGCGTAAACTATAGAGCGTG
>Ga0179592_10001299_pt1 | contig 10146 bp, 8 predicted proteins | sample CZODoug2_1_08_16_FD_148623 | JGI IMG/M metagenome (GOLD analysis project Ga0179592, IMG submission 148623) | Vadose zone soil fungal communities from Angelo Coast Range Reserve, California, USA - CZODoug2_1_08_16fungal (Illumina Assembly) | ecosystem: Environmental > Terrestrial > Soil > Vadose... | reverse complement strand
TCCGAGTAGCCGACAAACCGGAAGTGATTTCGCAAAATGGGGGTGATTAGGCCGACACTTCTATACCTCAAGTGTGTTTCCTAAGGACAGACTCTCTGGCAGGATCAAAACAACACCGTCCTCATTCCAAACTCAGCCAGGAGACTAAGTCCCCATGAAAAGAACCATATTAGCCGGCGTGCTGCTGGGGCCCATTTCCGTGCTCCTGTCGAGCGGAATATCTTCTGAACCGCGGCAGCTCAATGCTCAGGGCGCTGCGCCCGCGCCTTCCGGTGCGACCGCGGCTTGGACGCTTAAGTTGAAGGGAGACATCCTCTGGCAGCAAGCCACGCCGATGGGCGCTCTCCTCGTCTCGACGGACGCCGCGCTCTCGGCTGTCGATATCGAGCGTGGCCAGGTCACGTGGGAGAAGCCCGAACTTGGCGGGCTGCTGGCCGACAGCGTCCACATGGTCGAGCGCTCTCTCCTCATGGAAGCGACGCGCCCGGACCTGCTGCTGATTTTTGACCCAGTGACTGGCACAGTCGTCTTCGATTCCCGGCGCCTGAACCTGGCGCAAATTGTTACCCGCCGCGTTCTGCCGCAGAGCGGCACGCTTCTCGTCCATGGAAACCGTGCGGCCGGGCCTTCGGTCGTTGCGCTCTACGACCTTGTGACGGGTGAACAGCGTTGGGCGAACGAAGCGCTGTTCGAGCACGCCGAGCCCAAGAAGAGGGGGTTCGGTGCCCTGATGCAGGGCTTACAGCGCACGGCTTCCGAGGGCACCGCGCTGGAAGTGCTGCAGGCGGGGCCGGACATGATCGTCGTCCACACGTTGATGGGTTTGCGGGCGCTGGACGCGCGGACTGGCGCAGTGCGATGGTCCGCAGCACCGACCACCACCCGCTGGGCCCAACCTCCGCGACACGTGCGGCTCTACCCCTCACTCAACAAAGCTGACCGCATTTACGTGAGCTTCGACGACCACCTCATGGCCTACAGCCTCGCTGACGGTCAGCCGCTATGGGCCAAGCCCGCGAGCGTGGAGGGAAACATCCGCGATATCGTGCAACATCCTGCTGGGATCATCATGCTCCCTGAAGCGCCGCCGGAAGGTGAGCCAACCCGTAGCCGCCGCGTCATCAACGGAGTTGTCCAAACAGCCCTCAACGTGGCTCGCTACGAAGATGGGACGATGGTCGCCGCGAAGCCACTCCATATGCACGGCAATGTGATTGACGCGATGGTTGCCGGCGACGCCGTGGTTCTGGCCGTGGACGCCGAATCCCGCACCTTCGTGAACGTGCTGGATGTGGCCACGGCGACGCTGCGTCTGAAGAAGGACGTGAAGATCAAGGGCCAGCTGGCCTACGCGGAGCTTGCGCCAGCGGGCCTCCTCTACGTATCACGTCCCGACGCCACGATAAACGCCGAGGTCAACATCATCGATCTTGCGACCGGTGAGCAAAAGTTCAAGGACGCGATTGAGAGCGGCAAACCGTTGAGTCAGACCGACTACAAGGCCGCGCGGTACTACCTGCACCATGCGGTCGAGGGGCGGACTCTCTACGTCTTCGCGAACCGAGACCACCGGCTGTATGCAGTCGATCGCGAATCCGGTAGCTTTCACGCCCTCGGCGCCGAGATCAAGCTACAGGGCGGCGAAGATCCGACGGATATGGAGATCCGGCCCGGAGGTATTGTCCTCATCGCGCCACAGAACCTCGTGCTCGTGGCGCGGGATGGGCAGGTGAAGCAGCAGGTTTATTTCCCTGCGCCGCAGCTTCCGGGGTTGGTGCGTGCGCTTTATGCGGTGAACGCCGTGCGCGCCGGCCTGTACGGCGCCGCAGCCTCGGCGTATGGGGACGCCTTCACCCAAGCATCGCAGAAATCCACGGATCCCAACGCACGATACGTCACGGCGCAACTGGCGACGGCGTACTCGCAGTCCGGCGCACAGCTCACGGGCTACTCGCGCCAGTCGGCGGCGCTGGCGACGAAACGCTTCAGGGCTTCCCTGACCGTCCCAGGATCGGTTTTCATGTTGACTCGCGCTCCCGATGGGAACGGGAATGTACTGCTTGAGATCGACAAGGACAGCGGCCAGCCGCGCGCGCGCGTGGATCTAGGCAAGGAGCGTGAGCCCGTGTACGCAGTCGACGACGTCGCCGGCATGCTCTTCCTGCGGACCGCGCCGGGCACGCTCGTCGGCTACCGGCTCTGATCGGTGGCTCTGTTCGGTAGGGTCTGCTTCGCTCTTCTAAACTAGGTCCTGATAAACGGAAACCGGACAAGTTCGGCCTAGTATTCGATTTGTCCGGTTACCGACAGTTTGGGAATTTTCATCGGAAGGCGAAATGCCTGTTAGTACCGGTTTGTTTTCCTGACCACAAAACCAGTGCATTAAACCCTTCATTTTTCTTGCGACTGCGATATCCGACATCCACATACTTCAAGCTTGGCATCGACATCAAGTCTTTGTACATTTCTGGTTGAATATTTTGGGCCGAGATATGCAGGAACTCCTCTAAGGCGGGAGCATGGCATATGGCACTGACATCCCTGAGGCTCTTCAAGTTTTCTAAGTGCAACCTGCGCAAATTGTAGAGCTTTGACAAGTCAGGAATCGCGGTCACGTTTATCAAAGACTGAAGAAAAAGAGATTGCAGTCCACCAAGCGAGGAAAGCACCCCAATGTCCGACAAGCCCCTGATTTGCCACAACTCCAAATATTTGATGCTTTCCTTGCGAGCAATTGCCGACAAGTTCCTTATTCCACCTAGCTTGATGTCCAGCGACCATAACCGTGGCAACGTCGAAATATAATCCAAGCCCTCGGTTGTTATTGACCTCAAGGTTAGGTCCTCCAGCCCCTTGAGTTCGGAGAGAACCTCGATGCCTTGCTGCTGCCGTTCAAGATACAAGTGAGTCAGCGACTGAAAACGTGAAAGCACTTCCAATTGTGGCTTCGTCGATTTTGTCGCCGCGAGTGAGAGGCTTTTTATTCCGTTTGGTAATTGCATGAGGAAATCAAAACTGTCGAGGCTGTATATTCCAATCGAGAGTTCTTCGAGGCGCTCTACCAGGGACTTCAAATGGACGAGTAGTGGCGCCCACGATGCCGTCTGCGTTGAGGGCCTGCCGTTTTTGAAATTGCCGCACCGCGGTGTAGGTGTCCGGGCCGAACGCGCCATCGACGGCGAGATTCACTCCAGTTGCCACCAGGGCTTGTTGGAGTGCACTGACAATCAATGGTGATCCCACGAAGTACGAACGGCAGGGTCAGGTCATAACGCGAATCCTGAATCAGGTTCAGGAAGGAGTCCATGCGATAAACGGTGGGATGCAGCGCGGGATTCGGATTCGTTGCCAGCCAATCGCGGCGCATATTTACATAGTGATTGACCCACTCGTTTTCGCCGACGCCGCCGGGCGCGCCAAATTGCGCAACGGTGCGGTCACGCAAAATGGTCCAAGCTCCCTGGACATGGCTGTCGTATACCACCGACGTTCCCAGAGCGCTTGAGATGCCGAAGCCCGCAGCAGCCAGCGCTGCGGGCGCCCAGTAATTAGCATCGTAAGAATTGGTCCTGCACTGTCTGCATTACCGAGTCCTGCCCCGCCTGACGAAGCAACGCCCGGAACGCCGTGTCAGTGTCGAGGGTAAAGTCCCGCTGCTGTAAACGCTCGAGGTAGGTCAAAAGTTGTGCCCCGGACGCCGCACCTGAACTGTTGCAGTAGGCCAGGACCAGGCGATAGAGACTGCTGCTCCCGAGCGTCACTTGTGAACGGCCGTAACTTAGGTGGCCCGTATCTCCAGGCAGTGTGGCCAACGCGCTGAAGTCACCCAGCACACGGCCGGTTTCAAAAACATTCACGATTGCCGCGGCTGTCTTTTTCTGCAAATCGGTCAGCATTGCAGCTCGTCCTGTTTCTCAAGTTACCCGTTTCCGAGAACGGGCAGCTAACGAAGTCAGAAATCAGAAGTTGTTCTTTGGCCTCTTGAAGAATGCCCGCCAGGTATTCGTGTTCCCCGGCACCTTCACAGCGCTGACCAGTTCCCATTCCTCGGCGCCCAATGTATTCGCTTGGCTGATGACGTCATTTTCGCTGTTTGCAGTGATGACCTGATACTCCCACTGTTGCGTTGGGCCAGCTGAGAACTGGGAGACATTCAACTGCGCCGTTTGACTGTGAGATTTTCCTCCTGCAGTACCGGTGACTGTAAGTGGAAACGAACCAGTCGCAGCGACTTGGCTTGCCGTCAAAGAGAAAGTTGCCTTCCCCGTGCTTGTCGGCGTGATTTGCGAACTTATCCCGGGCGGTGTACCCGAAACCGTAAGGGTTGGGGTACTGGTTCCACCCCCGGTCATTGCTGTGCTGATCGTGACTGACGACGAACCACCTTGAATCAGTGTGACCGTGGACGGAGAAAGGGAAAGTGTGAAATCAGGGGTAGGATCGGGTGAGGCGAAAGCAATATCCAATACAGGGTGGAGCTCGATGATGTTTGGCGCCGCGCCGTGTTGACCATGCGCAAAGTCAAAGAAACCTACGCCCGTAACCTGGACGGGGACATTGGCTGTTTGGAAGGATGTCGTTGCGGTGAAGCGCCCATCAAATTCCGCTCTAGCATTGGCGATCTGCGCCGCAAAAAGACTACCGGTTCCGACGCAGCCGGGAAATGGTATTTCGGCGACCATGGTATGGCCTTGGTCGTCCTGGAGAACCAAGTGGTAGTCGGAATCGCCCTTTGCTCCTCCTTCCAACTTGTAGTCTGTCAAAGTCGCATTCAGCACGAAAACCGTTTCCTCTGTGGGAGCGAAGCGAGTAGCCGCCGTTATCGGATTTGGTGGCGTTAGGGCGATCAGCTGGGAGATGGTTGTACTTTGGGGGCTGCTAAGATTAACGCTTCCGGCGTCGGCGTCGGTTCCGGTCTTCACTGACCACCTTTCTTTGCCGCAGTGCTGCTGGGCCTCGAGCTGCGTTGAGAGAATACACATTGAAATTGCTAGACCGAGTATCGTTATGAACCGAGCGTGTGAATGGGACATAATAGTTCTCCTTTCTAGCGAAATAGAAAACGTCGCGAATCCGGCCCGTGTTGCAGACTTGGATAGAGTGGAATTGTCCTCACTTCCAACTATCTCAGATGACGACTAGGCGGCCTTTGAAGCTGCTTTCCGCATGCGTGCACGATATTCGGCAGCATTTTTTGTGATCTCCGGGTGCGGACAGCTCCTCAGCCACTGCTCGCACGGCGTGCGCCGGCGTTCCCTGCGACTGCCAACATTCCCCCTCATCTCAATCCGCAAGTCTTCCTTTCTCGCGGTGAGCTGCTGCCAGCCGCTCCCCGAGGTTACGTCGAACATTCCTATGTAGCCTCCGGCAAGCAATTGAAAAGGCTGCGTGATATGCTGCCCTTGATCGAATTGCGTTGAATTCGCCGGTCGGAAATCCTCGAACCAGGTAGGGTACACAAAGTCGGAAACCAGCACGTTTCCGATGTTGTAACCAAACTGGTCACTCTCACAGGCATCGCAAACCTCGTACGCATACAGTCTGCCGGTGGCGGAATTGCTCTGGATAAACACGTTCAGATTGATGTTGGGATCGCCGAGCATTTCCAGCAATTCATGGCTTGCGGTTACGGCCCAGTTGGTGCGGAATTTAAGGTCGGTGGCGGCGAACACCTTGCCTAAAGGCAGGCCTTCGCGGGTCAGATCGTGGTAGCCTAACGCACCGGCTTGGTCCGAATCATCCAGGATCAAGAGGCCACCAGCTTCCAGCTGGAGGCGATCCTCCTTGGGGCAAGAAGCTCAACTTGCATCAACGCCCCAGGCCGGGCCAAAGTCGTTGTCCACTTGTTTCTGAAGCGCGTCTACTACTGGCTGAATATCGCTGTCGGTCAATACAGAACAGGCGTTTATCACCGACACGTTGATCAAGGACATGGTAGTTATACTTTCCTTAAAATCGGAATTTTCCGATTTCAACTCAATTTTTTCGCGAAAACCATCCTCTACCTCGCAGGTGAGCATTAGACCGGGTACCCGATTGAGAACTTTCTCTTGGCAGCAACCTATACGCCAACTAGCCTTTGGTGTCAATCTCGGGTCGCTATGGCCGCCATGGGCGCCATGGGGACAGTTGGTGCGCGGCAACGCTCGATTTAGCCGCACGAGCTGTTTCACAACCGAAAATCCGGCATTCCAACCCCTTTCTGCTGACTGTGCTTGGGTGCCATCTCGGATTGGCAATTCTCAGTTTGGCCGGGAATTGTAACCGGATGGCTCCATGAGGATTGTGAAGACCAGTAAGGAATCGCTTCAGGAATCCGCGCTTTCTGGGCGAATCCAAGGCCTTGGTGCACTCATAGGGACCGCGCCGCAGCATAGTCGAGTTGGCGACCTGAGGGACCCAAGGAGATGCCTATATAAAGGTCTCTTCTGAATAGACGTTTAAGAGAACGTCCCCTAGGAGCCCCAAAAGAAGGTAGTTCTCATCTTGATCCGAATGCCTGGATGTGCTGTTCAAAAGAAACGAGAGACGTGGGGAGTCGCGGTTAGCTCCTGGGCGCGTAGCTTGTCCATAGCCAGAAGCCGGAATCGCCCACTTTGCTCTTCTCCTTCGAAACAAACTACTTGTCTTAGGGAGAAGCGAAAACTTTGCACTGGCTGGGTGCGACAGGAGTGGGTGGCGGTTTGTACATCGAATTTCATCGCCTGCGAGCTTACGATCCGACCTTAATCAGGTTGTATACAGGATTCACTGTCGGGGTTTTAGCAGGTGTATTCTTCTGATTAGCATTATGTTGAAGCGTAACCTTCGCTCGCTGTATCATCCTCGTCAAACGATTGGTCAAGGGCTAGAACTAATGCTGGTACCCGCAGCCAAATCGAATGCCGAGCTGGAGCCGGCCGCGACTTCTGCCAGGAAGCCCCTTGCCCCCAGACATGAGAATTTCGCTGAACATTCCAACCGCGTGGCTGGACCGCTACTCTGGATGCAGAAAACGGCCGGCAATCAGGCCGTTCAGCGCATGCTCCGCAGTCACCTCATTCAAGCCAAACTGATCATCAATCGGCCGGGCGACGAATACGAGCAGGAAGCCGACCGCGTGGCGGATGCTGTCATGCGAGTGCCCAAGACTCTCCTAGCCCCGCACTTTACGAATCAAGTGCAGGAAACTCAGTTGCAGTGCATGTGCTCCGAGTGCGAGGAAGAAGAAAAGCAATTAGTACAGACCCGGAGAATCCCCGAGGTGCAGCGTTGTAGCTGCAATGGTAATGCCGGCGGAACACCATATGAGGCGTGCAATGCAGGATCGCTCAAGCCAGGACCCGTCCCCGAAGGTGGAGACAGAAGCGGAGAGGCACCTGACGTGGTCCATGAAGTATTGGGTTCATCAGGGCACACGCTTCCTACTTCAGTTCGCGAAGAGATGGAAAGCCGCTTCGGCGGGCATGATTTCAGCGGAGTGCAAGTTCACACGGACTCGCGCGCTGTAGACTCGGCGCGCGCAGTGAGCGCGCTAGCGTATACCGTGGGCGATCATGTGGTTTTCGGCCAAGGGCAGTATTCTCCCTCTTCTACTGCAGGACAGCATCTTCTGGCACATGAGCTTGCTCATGTCCTACAACAACGAGGAGGGAAGAGCTTTGCGGTGCAGGGCAAGTTTCCCAGGCAAACTGCGCAAAGTGTGGTTGAAGTTGCCGCGTTCGATCCTGCTGCACAGAATTCCGACCCTGTTCCAGCCAGCCCGATCAAGGTCAAAGCGTTGCATCAAGATCCGATGTTGCGGCGGGCGTACGATAAACCGCAAAAGGCCGAGGAATCTCGCGCCGCGAGCTACAATAAGGGGTCCTATGTCATCAACGTAACACGGTTATTTGAGCCTTGCCCCTGCAAAACGATCGACGAAAAACGAACCGGCATATTCTACAATTCTGACCTGAACAACCTCGCCATCGCTTACCGCCATTGCTCCGGTGGAAGAACTATTGATCTCTACGCGCAGATGCAATCCAATGCTGACGCATTTCTTCAGGGATCACCTCCCCAGGCCACCGGCAGGTTCGGCATCGACATTAACATGGTGGGAAATGTGGTCAGCGGGAGAGGGATTTTGGAGCCGTTGGCCACCAGTCAGGATGCGGAAAAAGGGGTTGGGATCCACGCCCAGGTGATTTTCGAAGGGGGAAAGTGGCGCATTTACTTGGATACGCAGTATATCCGCGACCTGCAGCGGCGCGCCGGGGGAGCAAGCCTGGACCACCTGGACATCAAGTTGGGCGGTCAATTCGGCAAGATCAGCGCGCAGATTGTTTCGAGTGACGTTCTCTCACCCGCGCAACGCACCGTACACGGGACTCTCTGCTTCGGGGACAAAGATATCTGCCCCTTCATCGAAGTGGGGCCCGACAAGCGAGTTATTGGTGGCCTCGAATTCCGTTTTGACCAGCCAAAGGTGCGCAAAGAAGAAAAATGCGAGACCTGTCTGTGTCCTCCCCCTGTTCGGAAGTATGAGTGCGTCCGGTACGGTCAGACCGAACATCCGGTTACGACGGATCCTCTGCGCTACTACTTCGACTATGACAGTACGGCGGACTCGAAAGACAAGGAATTGCAAGGGCAGTCTCAGCAAACCCTTGAAAAGATTGCCAGTTATTTGAGCCGGGGGTATCGCATTGCCAGCATCACTGGATATGCCTCCCCCGAAAACATCAAGCCAAGACACAACGAGAAGCTTTCACAAAACCGTGCGGACAAACTCGCTTTGCATATCGCCGGGAAGATTGGGCCGCGAATCGATATTCCAACCCCCCCTAGGTGCCGGAGAGTTGGTTGGCCGAAAGCCAGCTTCGCCCGCGCAGGATCTGGACGACGTCGCCAGAGCGGCGGGATTTCCCTCGGCAGAAAAGGTCACTGAAGTATTGACTGGGGCAGAGACACTCAGGCCCGAATTGGTAGATCAATTTCTTTCGCTGTTCAAGGATCCTGATTTGTCTGACTCTGGCAAGATCAGGTTCTTCGGGTTTGCGCCAGATGATCCAATCGGGCCGCACGTGCTCGAAGCTGTCCGGTCATTTGTGAGCAGCAAGGGCAAAGGAGCGCAGCGCTGGAACAACATTTTCCCGTTGCTGCGATACGCCAGCGTGGTCCTAACGGGCAAGGAAAAAGAAGAGGCGAAGGTAGGAGTCGGGCAGTCGGAGAGAGTAGAAGAGAGCGAATGCGCCGATTATGGACGCGAGTTGGAGAAGAGCGGGAGCTTTGGAGAGGTTGATCCGGCGGCATTGATCAACTTTGAAGCAATAGATGCCTTCTCAGGGTCACCTTCATTTCAGCAACGGTGAACGGACAGGCGGCGTTGTTCGAGCGGCATCCACATCAGCCAGTAAACGTACGCGTGAATAGTTCCGAGGAGACATCTTTCTTCCGGCACTTGCTCGGCATTTATTCAGGGCTTCGGCTGAATTGATCCTCTGACTGTACTACCCCGGGATAGAGAGCACTATGAGAAAACCCGGCTTCGTTAGCTGCCCCACCAGAGAATGTCCGTTAGGACTTGTATGCAAGAATAGCAACAATGGAGGAGTGAAATGCCAACAAAAAAATTCGTACAGTCATTTGTCCTACTGACCATGATGCCATCTGCGATTCTCTGGCTGCACGCCCAATCGAGCCAAAATGTCCCGGGAATAGCTCTTGACCAACTGGAGTTGCACAATGTGAAAGCTGAGGCCGCTAACTATAGCGGGAAGCCGGCGGTTCGCGTGGACGCGCTGCCTGATGCTGCGAATGGCGCGTCTTGCGCGATTTTGAAGGGCAGCCGCCTTCACAATGGAACTATTGAGGTCGAATTGGCAGGAAAACCGGGCGCCAATGCAGGGCCCGGGGCTCGCGGCTTCATCGGAATCGCGTTCCGGGTCCAGGGCAACCGCTTCGAATACATCTACCTCCGGCCGACGAATGGGCGGGCGGATGACCAGATTCGCCGGAACCACACGACCCAGTACGCCGCGCACCCGGAATTCGATTTCGACCGGCTGCGGAAGGAATCGCCGGAGAAATATGAATCGTACGTGGACCTGGAGCCGGGGGTATGGACCAAGTACCGGATCGTGATTGACGGGACAAAGGCCCGGCTGTTCGTCCATGGGGCAG
>Ga0179592_10001294_pt1 | contig 10153 bp, 5 predicted proteins | sample CZODoug2_1_08_16_FD_148623 | JGI IMG/M metagenome (GOLD analysis project Ga0179592, IMG submission 148623) | Vadose zone soil fungal communities from Angelo Coast Range Reserve, California, USA - CZODoug2_1_08_16fungal (Illumina Assembly) | ecosystem: Environmental > Terrestrial > Soil > Vadose... | reverse complement strand
CGCGAACCACGGTAGTGCGATGGCTGAGCGAGCGCCCGTCCGCGGTCTCTATTCGCACGATCGCCTGGCGCGCCGGCACCGCCAGTTGCAGTTCCTGGCTCGGCACCAGCTCGATCAGCTTGCGAATGGCGAGCACCTTGGGGTCGCTCATGCGCGCCACGTCGTGGACACTTGCAAAGCTAGCGCCGCGGTCGACGATCATCAGCGCGACCAGGTGTTGCAGGCAGAGATCGGGGCTCGTGCTGTTGTCGACGATGCGCATGCTGGCGGTCGGCATGTCGACCCTGATGTGCTTGACGTTGTCGGCGCGTACGCCGGGATCCTCAAGCAGCGCAGCGACGGAATCGAGCACAGATTGCAGAGGCGCTCCGACGGTCCATTTCTTGATCGTCGTGCCGAAGACGGCGTGGCTCGACCCGAGCTCGGCGAGGAGTTTTTCCGGCGCCGGCTTTTCGGCGAACGCCGTGTAGATATTCTCCTCGCCGATGAAGGGATCGTCGACCCCCGAGAAGCCCAGCGCCACCATGGTGGCCGCCATGACACCGTTGCGCGCCCCCATGCCGCCGAAATCGAACGCTTTCTCGACATGTTCGTGATCGCGCGTCCAGAAGCCGATGCCGGATGCCTGTTGCGCCGCATAAGAGAGCGTATGACGCACCTGGCGCGGGTCGAGGCGCAGCGTCGCGGCGGCAGCCGCGGCGGCCACGAAGGTGGTCATCAGGCACGACGGGCTATGCTGTCGCCGCGGTCCTAGACCGAGGCCGAGCGCGGAGCCTATTCCGGCGCCGACGTCGTAGGCGACCGTCACGGCGCGCAGGAGGTCTTGCCCGGTTCGTCCCGCGAGCTCGGCGGTGGCAAGCGCCGCCGACACGGCGCCGCAGCCCAGATGAACCGGCCCGATCAAGGGATTGGTATCGTCGGTTTCGTCCGCATGGGCCGCCATGGCGTTGGCGAGCGCCGCATTGACGGCCGACGTCACGATGCCGGTGCCAATCACCATCGCCTGGGGCTTGCCGCCCAGGCCGTCCACATAACGGGCGGCGAGACCTCCTGGCTTGAGACGCGATCCCGATACCATCGCGGCCAGAGTGTCGAGCGCATGCAACTTGGTCCTGGCCACGGTCTCGGCGGGCAACTCGCGATCGAGCGCCTTTGCCACATAGTCGGCGAGCGCGGTTGTGGCCGGGGAGACGGGAGTTACATCCTCGGCCGCATCCGCGGGGACGCTCGGGGCTGCCGCCGCAGCGGTTTGCGCGTATGGGGGCGCAATCGGAATGGCGCTCGACAAAATCGCCACGCCGCTCGCATTGATCAGCCAGCGTCTCGTGTGCTCTGTCTCATCGCTCATTGCGGCTCTCCAAGGGCTTGAGGATATACGGCGCATTTGACGATGTTCTCTTAGATGACCGATGTTCTCTTAGACGACCAGTTCAGGGATCGCGCCGCGCCGATCTTCCAAAAAGCTAGCACGATTGGGGCTGAAAGTGTCCGTTCCTCACTAACTCTTTGCAAGGACTTGCGCACCAAATTCGCGCCCGCGCTCCTGTGCAGAGTCCGCGCCACCGACCCGGCGGCCGGGCAAATTAGTTGGAGCGTGTTGGCTTGTAATTGAATAGGCTTTGTCCCCGACCGGCACCGCTCGCCGCGCCCGCCGCAGGGCGCTGGAGAGCGGGCGCGCGGCAAGATCGGGAGAGAGATTCATGGCGAAGCGCAAGCCATCCGGACAGGCCAGCTCCAACAAAATCGGCGAATGGAAGAACGTGCTGGTCGAGATTGCCGACGGCATCGCCTGGGTCACATTGAACCGCCCGGAAAAGCGCAACGCCATGAACCCGGCGCTCAACGTGGAGATGATCCAGGTGCTCGATGCGATCGAGCTCGAGGATGCGGCCGGCGTGCTCGTGCTCACCGGCGCGGGCGATGCCTTCTCGGCCGGGATGGACCTCAAGGAATTCTTCCGCGATGTCGACCATCTCCCCTATGCGCGGCAAATGCGCGCGCGCCGCTCGGCCTGGCAGTGGCAATGGCGCATGCTCATGAACTATTCGAAGCCGACCATCGCGATGGTCAACGGCTGGTGCTTCGGCGGCGCGTTCATGCCCTTGGTCGCCTGCGATCTCGCCATTGCGGCGCAAGACGCGCAGTTCGGCCTTTCGGAGATCAATTGGGGCATCATCCCGGGCGGCAATGTCACCCGTGCGGTGGTGGCGACCCTCAATCTGCGCAACGCCATGTATTACGTGATGACCGGCCGCACCTTCGACGGCCGCAAGGCCGCCGAGATGGGCCTGGTCAATGAGGCCTGTCCGCGCGCCAAGCTGCGCGCGCGCACCACGGCGCTCGCCAAGGAGCTCACCGGCAAGAACCCGACGGTGCTGCGCGCCGCCAAGGCGGCGGTGCGTCACGTGCAGTTCATGTCATGGGAGATGTCGGACGAGTATCTGATGGCCAAGAGCGCCCAGGCGCGGTTCCTCGACAGCGAGAACGGCCGCGCCAAGGGGCTCAAGCAGTTTCTCGATGACAAGAGCTTCCGGCCCGGGCTCGCTGGATACAAGCGCGATGCCTGATCCGGCGCCCGAGCCTCCGGTGCGGTCGGCGATCGAGCGCATGCTGCGGCCGCGCTCGATCGCCATCGTCGGGGCGTCGCCCTCGCCCGGCTCGTTGGGTGCGGGGCTGCTCGCCAATCTGCGGCGCTTCGATTTCCGCGGCGACATCCACCTGGTGAACGCCGGTCGTTCCGAAATCGACGGGCGCGCCTGCCTGAGCTCTACCTTGGCCCTGCCGGCAGGAGTGGATTGTGCGGCCCTCGCCATACCGGGCGCCGGCGTGCTCGACGCCGTCGCCGGCTGCGCCCGGCAGGGCGTCGGCGGCGTCATCATTTATGCAGCCGGGTTCGCGGAGGCCGGATCTGAAGGTGGCGCGCTGCAGGCCGAGCTTGCGCGCATCGCCCGCGACCACGGCATGGCGATCGCGGGCCCCAACTGCCTGGGGCATATCAACTATGTGGACGGGATTCCGCTGACCTTCAGCGCCTGCGTGCCGGTGCCGCCGGCCGGGCGCCGCGCCATTGGCATCGTATCGCAGAGCGGCGCCATGGCGACGGTGCTGCGCGCGGCGCTGCATGCGCGCGCGATCGCGATCTCCTACTCGATCTCCACCGGCAACGAGGCGCTCAACGGTGCCGAGAACTTCCTGGAGCATCTGATCGAGGACGATGCGACCCATGTGCTGCTCATGTTGGTGGAGCAGTTCCGTCATCCCAAGCGCTTCCTGGCGCTGGCGCGTCGCGCCGATGCAGCCGGCAAGCCGATCGTTCTCCTGCATCCGGGTCGCGGCAAGGCGGCGCGCGTCTCGGCCAAGACCCACACCGGCGCTCTGAGCGGCGACTACGAGATCATGCACACCCTGGTGGCGCACGAAGGCGTTGCCGTGGTCGAGTCGCTGGAAGAGCTGATCGATCTCGGTGAGCTCCTGATCCGCTGGCGCTCGCCGCCGCGCAACGGCACTGCCGTGATTTCCGATTCCGGTGCCTTCAAGGCGATGGTGCTCGATTTCTGCGAGACCTGCGTGCTCGATCTGCCGGAGCCGTCGCCTGCCACCATGGCGGCGCTCGCCGCCATCGCGCCCGGCCTCATCCTGCCGACCAACCCGCTCGATGTGACCGCACAGTCGCTGGTCGATCCGGATCTCTATCGCAAGACCATCAAGCTGCTGCTCGACGACGATCGCTTTGGCAGCCTCGTGCTGGCCGTGGTGCTGAGCAGCCCGACGCACAGCACGCGCAAGATGGCGCCGATCATCGGGGCGCTCGAAGATTTCAAACAGTCGAAGCCGGTTGTGTTCGCGATGCTGGGCGAGGATTGCGAAGTCCCCCCAGAGATCATCGCTAAGCTGCGCGGGCTGGGCGTGCCCTTCTTCCGCTCGCCCGAACGCGCGCTGCGTGCGCTCGCCAGCCTGTCGGGAGTTGGTTCCCGCTTGGCGGCACTTCGATCGCCGCAGCCTGCAGGGCACGCCCATCCCGACCGCGGAGATGTGGACAAACGGCTGCCGCCGGGCGTCTTTCCAGAGCACGCCGCCAAGGGGCTGTTGGCGCGGACCGGCATTCCGATCCCGCCGGGCGCGTTGGTCACGGATCTGCAGGGCGCGCTGGAGGCGGCGGCGCGCGTCGGCTTTCCGGTCGCCCTCAAGGCGCAAGCTGCGGAGCTCCCTCACAAAAGCGACACCGGCGGCGTCATTCTGCGGATTGCCGATGCCGCGGCCCTGGCGGAGGGCTGGGGGCGGCTTCATGCCGATGTCGGTGGAGCGCGCCCGGCGCTTGCGCTCGATGGCGTCCTGGTCGAAGCGATGGCGCGTCCAGGCATCGAGCTCATCGTGGGCGCGCGCGGGGATCCGGATTGGGGACCGGTTCTCGTCATCGGCCTCGGTGGCATCTGGGCGGAGGTGCTGCACGATGTGCGCGTCCTGCCGCCGGACCTGGCAGTCGAGGCGATCGTCCGCGAGTTGCGTGCCCTCAAGGCCGCCGCATTGCTGACCGGCTTCCGCGGCTCGCCCGCGGTCGATCTCGATGCCGTGGCAGAAATTGCATCGCGCCTTGGCGGGTTCGTTCTGGCGCACCCGGAAATCGCCGAGATCGAGATCAATCCGCTCATTGTCTATCCGGAACGAGAGGGAGCCATCGCGGTCGATGCGCTGATCATAGTGCGCTGAGCAGACGCCAAGATGTCACAAGTAACACGCGTGGGAGGAGGTGATGCAGGAAACGATTTTCGATGTCGGAGAGTTCATCAACAATCGGGGTATTGGCACGCTCCAATTCATGGTCATGCTGCTTTGCGCGACCATCATGGTGGTCGATGGCTATGACGTGTTCGTCATGGGCTTCCTGCTGCAGCCGATCGCGCAGAGCTTCGGGGTTGCGCCCGCGGCGATCACGTCGGTCTTCGTGGTGCAGAGCATCGGGCTTGCGCTCGGCAGCTGGATCGTCAGCCCGCTCGCCGACCGCTACGGCCGTCGTCGCCTGTTGCTCGCCTCCGCGGTCCTGCTCGGCTTGCTCACCCTGGCGGCGACCCAAGCGGGTTCCGTTCGCGACCTCGTGGCGCTACGCTTCTCGGCTGGCCTCTTCTACGGCAGCCTCATACCGAACGCCATCGCGATCACGGTGGAATACGCGCCGGACCGTCTGCGCGCCACCATGGTGAACTGGATGTTCATCGGCTACACGGTAGGCGCCGCGGCGGGCGGCGCGGTCGCGGCGCTCTTGGTCGCGAACTACGGCTGGCCAAGCGCGTTCTGGGTTGGCGGCCTGGCGCCGTTGGGGATGGCGGCGATCCTCTATTTCGCCTTACCGGAATCGATTCGCTTCTGCGTTCAGAGGAACGCGCGCGATCCGCGCATCCCGGCGCTGTTGCGGCGCCTCGACCCATCGTTGGCGCTGATTGGCGCTGAACGCTTCGTGCTCGCCGAGCCGGCCTCGACCGGCATGCCGGTGGCGGCCTTGTTCCGGGATGGACGCGCGGTGATCACGCCGCTGGTTTGGCTCTCTTATTTCATGAACATTCTGGTGATCACGCTGCTGGGAGCCTTCCTTCCGACCTTCCTGCGGAATTTCGGCGGGCTCTCGCTGGCGCATGCAGCCGCGATCACCTCATTCTATTCGATCAGCGGCATTGTCGCGATGCTGGTCTATGGACGCCTGATCGACCTCTACGGGGCCCCGAAGGTGCTCACGCTCACCGGCATCCTGGCCACGATGGCGGTCACGGCTCTTGGGCTGATCGATCTGCAATCCTCTTGGCTCTATGTGGTCGTCTTCTTCGTCGGTGCCGGCGTCATCGCCGGGCAGGGTGGCCTGCATGCGCTCAGCTCCATGATCTATCCCACGCGCGTGCGGGCAACTGGCGTCGGCTGGGCGTTGGCGGCCGGGCGGATCGGTGGGATATTCGGACCTATGCTGGGCGGCGCCGCGCTGGCGGGGCAATGGGCGGCCTTTCCGTCGTTTCTCGCCGCCGGCCTACCGATGCTGCTCGTCGCGCTCGCGACCTTTCTGATCGGTTTCGTGCTGGCGCCGGCCGACGAATCCGCGGGCCGGTTGGCCGATGCGGCGCCATGATGGCACGTGGGCTTCTTTATTTGATCGGCGGCGGGATCTGGATGAATTCTTTCAGCTGCTCGGGCGTGAGCGGCGTGGGCATAAATTTCAAATTGACGGCTTCGGCCATGATCTGGTCCATCCCGGCGACGCTGTCGGGATTCATGGCCTCCTTGGGGATCAGCTCGCGTACCCGCCGCACGATGTTGTCGGGCAGGCCGGAATAGTCCTTGTAGATCGCAAGCGCGGCCGGATCCGCATACATCCAGTCGAGTGTCTCCCGGTAGGCCTGCACGAAGCGCGCGATGGCGTCGCGGCGGCTGGCGAGCGTCGCCGCATTGGTGAGGCTCACCCGGACGCTGCGGGTGCGCAGCGAGGCGACGTCGTTGCCGGTCGCCACGATCCGCGCCCTGCCGTCCTCGACCACATCGAGCCCGAACGGGGCGGCCCCGAAGCCGACATCGACCTGCCCCGTCATGGTCTGGGTAACGGTCGCCTGGATGCTGCCGGTCGATACCGGCCTGGCGGTGAGCTTGTATTGCTGGATCAGCGCCAGCACGGCGGCATGGCTCGATGAGCCGGTCAGGGAATACGCGATGGTCTTGTCGTTGAAATCCGCGATGATGCGGGTGGCGGATTGCGATCGCACATACCAGTAGAGCTCGGGCGCCCCGATCATCTCGCTGCCGATCAGCCGGATGGGAGCGCCCTTGGCGTAAGTGCCGAGCGCGGCCGACACGCCGACCGCGGTCGCGATATCGATGCCGCCGCCGATCACGACCTGAATCGATTCAGGCCCGCCCTGGGTGAACAGAACATCCAGGGTGAGCCCATGCTTCTTGAAGATGCCGCCGCGCTGCCCGAGCTCGGCGACGCCCGAATCCCAGGCGCCGCGCTGCGGTATGGCGATCTTGAGCACGTCCTGGGCCTGCGTCGGCCGCGGCGCGGCGAACATCAGGACCGGCGCGCAAAGCGCCGCGAGGAATGTTAGGAGCTTCATCGGAAATCCTCCCGATACTGCCTCGGCGCCGCCGCGAGACAAGACCCGAGGATGGGTTGAGCTCTTGCGAAAACCCATCGCTGGTCGATTCAGCTTCGCACGTCGAATTCGTTGAACCGAACGGGGATGGGTTTAGCAAGAGCGCTCAACCCATCCTACAACATTGCGCCGCCCTTCACTCCGCCGCCTCGGGCTTGGTGTCGCGCGGCGTGAATTGGCCGGCCGTGCTCTCCGTCATGTCGAGGCGGCGGACATGGAAAGCCGCCAGCGTCGAGCGGTGGCCGATCGTCACGATCGTGGTCTTCGGCAGTCGCTGCTTCAGCACGCGGTAGAGCTCGGCCTCGAGCTTCTCGTCGAGCGCCGAGGTCGATTCGTCGAGGAAGAGCCAATCCGGCTGCTTGAGCAGCGCGCGCGCGATCGCGACGCGCTGTTGCTCGCCGCCGGAGAGGCGCTGCGACCAGATTTCCTCGCGGTCGAGCTGATCGGCCAGAAAACCGATCTGCGCGTCCGCGAGCGCCTGGCGAATGTCCGCGTCCGCGTAGGTCTCGGGCCCCGCCGGGTAGGAGATGGCGGCGCGCAACGTGCCCATGGGGATATACGGCTTCTGCGGCACCACCATCACGTCGGCACCGTCCGGAACATGGATCCGCCCCTCGCCGAACGGCCAGATGCCGGAGATGGCGCGGAACAGCGTCGATTTGCCGGAGCCCGAAGGACCGGCCAGCAGCGCGCTTTCGCCGGCCGCATAGGAAAGGCCTTCGGCGTCCACGATGCGCCGGCCGTCCGGCAACGCGATGCCGAGACCCTGCATGGCGACCGAGAGCTCGCCCGCCGGGGCCGGCATGCGGGCCGGGCCGGTCGCGGCCATGGCCTTGGCGCGCTCGATCGCCGCCGCGAACGAGGTCAGGCGGTTGACCACCGCCTTGAAGGTGGTGAGCGAGCTATAGTTGTTGACGAAGAAATTGAGCGCGCCCTCGACCCGGGAGAACGCCTGGGCGGTCTGAGTCAAAACGCCGAACTGGATGGTGCCTACGAAGTAGAATGGTGCGGCCACAATGTAGGGAATGTAGGGAGAGATCTGACCGTAGAAATTGATGAACGCCAACAGCCATTTGCGCCGGTGCATGAGGTTCAGATAGTTGCCAAAGATCGCACCGAAGCTCCTCTCCAGTGCCGATTGCTCAGCGCGCTCGCCCGACAGGAGCGCCACCTGCTCGCCATATTCGCGCACCCGCGCCAGCGAGAAGCGGAAATTCGCCTCGACCTTTTGTTTCTCGAAAAAAAGCCCGATCAGTGGGCGGCCGATCCAATGAGCGACCACGGTCCCAATAGCGGCATAGAGCAGCGCAACCCAGACCAGAAATCCCGGGACGCGGATGTCGGTTCCAGGCAAGGTAAAGCTTTCCGAGATGGTCCAGAGGATGACCACGAACGCCACCAGCGAGGACAGGGTCGAGATCAAAGCGATCGTATAGGTGTAGATGCCGTAGCCGCCGACCCCGCCGAAGCTGTCGGTGCCCCCGTCGATGAACCGATTTATGTCCTCGGAAATGCGCTGGTCCGGGTTGTCGGCCTGGGTGCCCACCAGCGACATCCGGTAATGGGCATGATCGCCGAGCCAACGCGCCATGAAATGCTCGGTGAGCCAGCGCCGCCAGCGGATGACCAGCATCGACTGCACGACGAATTCGATCACCAAAGTGGTGATGAGGATGAAGGCCCAAGGCAAGAACACCCACAGGAGAATATGCCAGAAGGCGGCTTCGTCCTTGTTCTGAATGGCGTTGAACCAGTCGCGGGCGAAGAAGCTGAGCCGGACACTGATGACGACCTGAATCTGGTTGATGAGGACCAGGAACACTACCATGCCGACGGCGATGCGCCGTTCGAGGGCTGCGTAGGCGGGAAACGGCCAGGCGCGCGCCCGGCCGCGCTCGGTTGCCTCGTAGTAGAGGTCGGCAATCCGGGTGATCTGCCGCACCACGCCAATATGCGAAACCGCATAGGTTAGGGTCGAGAACATCGCGACCGTGATGGGAAATGTATTGAGAGACGCGTCGGGCGGCTGGTAGTTAGCAAAAGCCACGGGCCAAAGCCCCGCCTTGATGACCACGGCCAACAAGCCGGAGACGATCGTCTCGATGGAGAAGATGCCAGCAAAGATTTTGAGGTAGCTCGAAATCCCCGCCGACAGGTAGGTGCTGACAGCACAAATGAGCGCGCTGATGCCGAGGCCGATCTCCCACCCGTCGCCGGCCTTGAGACCAAACGCCACAGCGAAGAGGCCGATGGCTGCGACGCCGAAGCTCAATGTTTTCATGGGCTCGATCCGAGGCTGTTGCGCTGCGTTTGGGACCCATCGTCTAGATCATCCGCCCCGAAGGCAAGAGGACGGCTGCGACGCACTGCCGCCCCGCCGCCCCTCCGGGGAGAATGGCCTTGTGCCAGGGCAAGCGGGCCGCGTACGCTGGGAGCCAAGCTCGAGACACAAGAGCTTGGGTCACAACAACCATGCATCATCGCCGCGACGGCGCGCAATCCGGCGCGCATCTGGGAGAAACGTCATGAGAGGGTCGGTGAAATCCCTTCGTTTTGGAATGCCGGCTTGCCTGGTCGGCCTCATGTTGATGGCGGCCGCGGGCGGCGGCCCCGCCCGCGCGCTCGACTACCCGACCCGGCCCGTGCACCTGATCGTGGGATATCCGGCCGGCGGCACCACCGACATCCTGGCGCGCCTGGTGGGACAGTATTTGTCCGAGCGGCTCGGCCAGCAGTTCATCATCGACAACCGGTCGGGCGCCGGCAACAATATCGGCACCGAGGCGGTGGTGGGCGCGGTCCCGGACGGCTACACGCTCCTCCTGGTCAATCCCGCCAATGCCATCAACGCGACCTTGTACGAAAAGCTGCCGTTCAATTTCATCCGCGATATCACCCCGGTGGCCGGAATCATCCGGGTACCCAACGTGATGGAGGTCAACCCGGCCGTTCCGGCCAAGACGGTGGCCGAGTTCATCGCCTATGCCAAGGCCAATCCGGGCAAGGTCAACATGGCCTCGTCCGGT
>Ga0179592_10001291_pt1 | contig 10167 bp, 8 predicted proteins | sample CZODoug2_1_08_16_FD_148623 | JGI IMG/M metagenome (GOLD analysis project Ga0179592, IMG submission 148623) | Vadose zone soil fungal communities from Angelo Coast Range Reserve, California, USA - CZODoug2_1_08_16fungal (Illumina Assembly) | ecosystem: Environmental > Terrestrial > Soil > Vadose... | reverse complement strand
AAGCGCCGACAAACTTCTTCGTAAGTCCATCGGGATGAGGCGCGGCAGAGGTGGAGGCGAGAGAAATGAATATCAGAAGGCACGCGCTGAATCTTCGCATCGGAAATCTCCTGTGCGCCGGTTAAACCGGCGAGGTGTAGTGAATGCAAAAGTCATACGAATGTGAAGTAGCGACCCACATCGGCCCCGAGTCATGCGGAGCTGCTCGCAAGGGCGGCGTCGAAGCGTTGACAGGGGAACGTGCGGGCCGGGTATTCAGCCGCGTAAGAAACTTACTCCGGGACGCCGACGCTGTAGGAGAAAGCGGAAGGCCCCATCGGGTGCACCGATATCGCGAGGTGTGCCAGAGTCCCGCGCGGTCAGAGACCCCGTGCACGTACGCAGACACCTCGCTCGGGAACCGGGAGATCCTAGGTTCGCCCAGGGCAGCAATAGCCTTGGGACGCAACGGGAAGTCTAAGGACGTACGCCGATGACGAACGGACCTGGGAAGTCGGACAGACCTACAGTACCTGAGAAGTCCCCGAACAAGGCCGGGCAACCGGTCGCGGAGGGGATGGAGGGAAAGGGTCTGGCCAAAGGGAACCTGCCACAGCAAAACGTGTCCCGGACACCGAGCCGGACGGACACGCCGAGTGCGCTGGAGCGGGTACGTCAAGCAGCAGGAAAGGATAAGAAGTTGCGGTTCACGGCGCTTCTGCACCACATCTACAACCTGGAAACACTGCGGATGGCCTACTTCCGATTGAAGAAGGAAGCCGCTCCCGGTGTGGACGGGGAGACGTGGCGGCACTACGGCGAGACGCTGGAGGGAAACCTCCAAGATCTTGCCGAAAGGCTGAAGCGAGGAGCGTACCGAGCGAAGCCTGTGCGCAGGGTGTTTATCCCGAAGGCCGACGGGCGGCAAAGACCGCTCGGGGTCCCGGCGCTGGAAGACAAAATCGTCCAGCGCGCGGCGGTCGAGGTGCTGAATGCTATCTACGAAACGGACTTTCTCGATTTTTCGTACGGGTTCCGACCAGGGCGCAGCCAGCATCAGGCGCTGGACGCGCTCTACACGGGACTGCTGACGAAGAAAGTGAACTGGGTGCTCGATCTGGACATCAAAGGCTTTTTCGATGGACTTTCCCACGAATGGCTTGTGAAGTTCGTTGAGCATCGGGTTGCCGATCGGCGCGTCGTGCGGCTCATCCAGAAATGGTTGAATGCCGGCGTGCTGGAGGATGGGAAACGAATACGTGTGGAAGAAGGGACGCCCCAGGGTGGAAGTGCTTCGCCGCTTTTGGCCAACGTCTATCTTCATTACGTATTCGATCTGTGGGTCCAAGCGTGGCGTCAAAAGTGGGCACACGGCGATGTGATCGTGGTGCGCTTCGCGGATGACATCGTGGTGGGATTCCACAGCAAAGCGGATGCCGATCAGTTTCGGGCGGAACTTACGGAACGAATGAAGAAGTTCAACCTGGAACTGCATCCCGAGAAGACGCGACTTCTGGAGTTTGGTCCGTATGCCATCGACCAACGGGAGTGGCGTGGAGAAGGGAAACCGGAGACGTTCAACTTCCTGGGCTTTACGCATATATGCGTAAAGAAGAGGAGCAATGGACGGTTTACGGTGTTGCGGCAAACGATACGCAAGAGACTGCAGACGAAGCTGAACGAGGTGAAAGCCGAACTTCAGCGACGCATGCACGAACCCATCCCCGACCAGGGCAAATGGCTGCAAGCGGTGGTACGTGGGCACATTCGGTATTACGGCGTGCCCCGGAACCAAAACGCGCTGTGGATTTTTCGGTTCCAAGTGGGGCGGCTCTGGCACCGCGCGCTGTCGCGGCGCAGCCAGAACGGCCGCGTCCTTTGGGATCGCATGCGGCGCCTCATCAAACGCTGGCTGCCTCTGCCTATCGTCTGTCATCCCTATCCCCTGCGCCGCATGGGCGTCGTCACCTAAGGCAAGAGCCGGATGCGGTAGTGCCGCTCGTCCGGATCCGTGGAGGGGGTTGTGAGCAATCATGATCCCTACTCCGACTTTGAGTTCGGGCTGAGAGCTGGGTTTCCTTTCCGGACGGCCTCGACCGGGTGAACCTGACCTCTACTCTGACGTCGAACGACGGGAAGTGATATCGACAGGTACGGTATCTTTTTTGGAAGTATTTGTTAAGAGTTCGCGAACCATAGCGCCGCAAAGGCAGGTCTCCCTACCGTGCCTAGCCAGCTATGACGCAAAGCAGCGGCCAGATGGATGCCACAATTCGCAGAAAATGCTGCAAAACCCTTGAATCCTCACAAAGACACGCCGGCACAGATTGCCACGCCGACAGGATGACCGGGCGCAACACCTCTAACGCTACCCATGCATTCTTGTCGAGAAGGTTGCACCCTTGCGCCGCCACCCCACCTAGCTTACAAAACCCAGTGGCAAGCACGAACCCGGCGATGGCCACACGCACGATTGGTCTGAAGTTCCGAGAATCTGTATACTGCCCCATCATGTCCGCCTCCTGTGCCACGCTTCTTCTTGGCTCTACCTAAATGTCGAACGAGGGGCCACGAGATCGACAGGTTCCGCATTTTTATTTTGGGAGCATTTTTCACGCGTTAAACAGTGTTTTGACCTTTTCCGTATCACGGTGGTGTTGTGGATCGCCGGAAGCAAGAGCTGCCGGAAGATACGCGGGTGAAATGTTCGAAGGAGCGCGGTATGATGGTGCCGCCTATGGGTACGGTCCTAACTTCCGAAATGGCGCAGTCTGCCCGAACCGGCATGTCGCAAGCAGTCGAAGTGTCCGTGGTCATCCCATGCCTGAATGAAGCGAACTCCCTAGCGTATTGCGTGGACAAAGCCATGAAGGCGTTCCAGGCGGCGAGGCTATGCGGGGAAGTAGTCGTCGCGGACAATGGCTCGACGGACGGTTCGATTCGGATTGCGGAAGAGCACGGGGCGCGCGTGATTCGCGTGGCGGAGCGCGGCTACGGGGCCGCGTTGCGCGCGGGCATCGCCGGCGCCAGCGGCCCTTTCATCATCATGGGGGATGCGGACGACAGCTATGACTTCACCGATGTGCCGCGATTCGTGGAAAAACTGCGCGAAGGCCACGACATCGTGATGGGCAACCGGTTCCGGGGCGAAATCAAACCGGGGGCCATGCCGCCGCTCCACAAATACTTCGGCAATCCCGGTCTCACCGCTTTGCTCAATACTTTATTTCATGCACACATCGGAGACGGATACTGCGGAATGCGCGGATTCACGCGCAAACTCTACGACCGGCTGGATCTGCGAAGTACGGGGATGGAATTCGCGCTCGAGATGATCATCAAATCCGCGCAAATCGGGGCGCGCATCGCGGAGATCCCCATCATTTTGTGGCCCGACAAACGCGGACGCGCGCCGCACCTGCGGAGTTTTCGCGACGGCTGGCGCAGCCTGCGGTTCATGCTGCTCTACGCGCCGAACTGGCTCTTCCTGCTGCCGGGCACCGCGCTCGTGCTGGCTGGACTCTTTCTCGTGTTTTGGCTGCTGCCAGGACCGCGCCAGATTTCTGCCCATGTGGTGCTCGACCTTCACACCATGATTTTCGGCGTTATCTTCACGCTGCTGGGGGTGCAGATCCTGTCAATCGGGGCATTCGCAAAAGTATTCAGCTATGCCGAGCGCTTTGACCGTCGCTCTGTATCCTTGCGGCGTGTCCTGAAGCGCGTCACCCTGGAGACTGGTTTGCTTTTAGGCGGCGGTCTGTTCCTCATGGGATTCGCAGGGTCCGCGTGGGTCACCTGGCAATGGGCTGCGAGCGGCTTCGGTGAACTCCATCAAATCCGCCACGTTCTCTTCTGGTCGATGTGGCTTTTCCTTGGGTTACAGGTGATTTTCGCCGCTTTCTTCCTTAGCATGCTGGGCATCAGCCGCGATACATTCATCGGCGACTACGACCTGAAATAATTCCGAATACCGAGGTTGAGGCTCTGGGCGCGAGGGTGACTGGTGTAAATCCCGATTCAATTAGACGCGTTTGGGAGGTAGCATTCCTTCGCTTCGCTCAGGACGAGCCAACTCCTACTGCCGAGGAGGCGGCATAAGTGGCGCAAGGTAGGGAATCAATTCGGTATTGTCAGTATCGGGTTCGACGAGCCAGATCTGGCGATCCTTGAAATAAGCGAAGAGCTTCGCGTTTTGCACGGGATCGAGTTCGCGGGCCCAAAGAACCTTGGCGGTGTCGATTTCCGCTCCGTTGTACACCCACTCGTCGTGCAGATTGTGATCTTCTTCGTAGCGCACCATGATCAAGTGCTTGCCGGCCGTATTCGAAAGTTTTTTCGCAATGGCCGCACGGCTGGGGTCTCCCTTGCAGGCCCAATCCAGTTGGTCGCAGATATGATGCGGCACGGAGAAAGCAACATCGGCTGCGAGGAGATAAATGATGGCCCAGGAAAGCGCGAGGCCCAGAGGGCGTCCACCCAGGCGGATGGTGCGCAGGTGGCGGATGGCCTGGACGAGCAGCAGAAAAATCACACACGTCAGCGGGGCGGCATAGTGCGGAAAGGACCAGATCGAAGTTAGAAATGCTGCTGTGCCCAGCAGGAAGATCAGAATCGGTACGCGCATCTTGCGGTCGAAAAAAACGAAAGGCAATCCAGGCAAGAGCAGCAGAGCGCCCCACCAAAAATAGGTGCTGCCGCTGCGTGTCAATTTTTCAGCTGAAACCTTCCAAACGTCTGGCCACGTGTTTTGATAATCCTCCGGTTCCCAGCCGTTGTAGAAATCTTCGAACTGCCGGTTGTGATATTCAAGCGGCTCTTTGGGATGGTCCCACAAGAACAGCCCCATCGTTCGATAGGTCTGCGAGTTCAAAGCGTGCGGGAAGAGGAGCGCGTTTCCCGTCAGCCGCCAGTTGTAGTAGCCAATGAATCCGACGGTCAATGTCAGGACCACGGCCAATGGCGCGAGAACCCTGACGATGCGCGTATGCGGCTGCGCAGGCGATTTTGTTTTTCCTGCAAGCCACCAGAGAAACCAGCCGGCCACTGGGATACAGAGGAGCAAACCCTCATAGGGCCGGGTGTTTGCCAAGATAGCGATACCCACGCCGAGCAGCAAAGCATCGCGCGTGCGCGCACGGCGCACAATTCGCGGCATTGCGCCCAACACCAGCGCCCCACCGGTGGCCGCGACGGCTCCGCCCCAGTAGCTGTTGATCCAATAGCTGGAGATTCCGAATTTCAGCGCGACAAGCACTGCGCCGAGGAATGCCCACCTTGCCGGAAGCCAGGCTTGCAACATCCAGAGAATCGCGGCGCACATCGCGGCAACGCTCAGAATCACCCCGATCCAGGGATGCGCCAGCAATTGACCAAGCGCCAGGACGGCCCCTTGCCCCGGCGGATACTTCGACGAATAAGTTGGAAACCAATTCACGTGAAAGGATTCGAAGCTCATCCACATCGGATGCGTCGGATTGGCCAGGCGGCCGTGAGCCAGCGTGTCGGCAATCAAGAAATAACTGTATTCATCATGGATTCCGGGAACAGGCACCGGCAACTGCGGCAGAACAGCAAGCCGGACACCGATGACGATGAAGAAAAGGGCGACGACCGCCAGCGTCTTGCGCTCCGCCAGGCGGGAAAAAAGGGACTCCACGGCGTGGAAAACTCTCGGCGCCATGCGCGGCAGAAACATGACAAGAAGAGAGAAGTAAAACGCGACGCGCAAGATCACACGGAGCGCATCAGGCATGCGCGCGAACAGAATGTCAACGAAGTGACTCATCGAGGGTGCAAGTTTTCAGCTTGGAATTGTGGCACGCACCGGGAGAAGTAGAAAGTCGGATGCCTGGGACAGTTCCCGGGAATGAACGGAGCAGCTGGCTTACCGCTCGATTTCGATCTCGGTGGTAAGGTTGGGATCCTGCGCGGCCGGCTTGCTTGCTGCAGGCCGGTTAGGACGCTCGTCGAGGAAATCGGCCATTTCCAGGCGCAGATTTCCAGCATTCGTCGAATACGTCAAACCGGTTTCGAAATCGACGATCCCCGCGCGAATGAGCTTGTCAATCTCGCCATCGAAGTGCTGCATGCCCTCGGTGCTGCCATCGCGCATGGCATCGAGAAGCGACTTGCCTTCGGCTTCACCTTTTTCAACGTACTCCCGCGTGCGCATCGTGGACTTGAGAATTTCCACGGCGGCGATGCGGCCCTTTCCGTCCTTCCGCGGAAGGAGGCGCTGGGAAACGATGCAGCGAAAGGCTTTCGAGAGGCGCATGCGGATGCTGTGCTGATCGGCCATGGGAAAAACTCCAACGACGCGCTCCACGGTTTTCGATGCATCAATGGTATGCAACGTAGACATGACCAAGTGGCCCGTTTCCGAAGCTTCCAGCGCGATCTCAATCGTTTCCCGGTCTCGCATTTCGCCGACAAGAATGACTTTCGGCGCCTGTCGGAGCGCTGCGCGCAATGCCATGGCAAATGTCGGTGTGTCTGAATGCAGTTCCCGCTGATGAATCGTCGCTTTCTTGTGACGATGAAGAAACTCAATGGGGTCTTCAATGGTTAGGATGTGGTAGGCCTTCTCCTCATTCATCTTGTCGAGGATGGCCGCGAGAGTTGAAGATTTCCCGGAACCGGTTGGACCCGTCACAAGCACGATGCCATTGCGCAGATCCACAATTTCCTTCAATGCCGCCGGCAGATTCAGCTCCTCGAATCCGGGGATTTTGTCTGGAACGACGCGCATCACAATGGCGCAGCTTCCGCGCTGTTTGAAGATATTTACGCGGAAACGCCCCACGCCCGAGATTCCGTAGGAAAGGTCGGCGGAGCCATCCTGCTCCAGCTTAGAGACCGCCGTGTCATTTTTTCCAATGATTTCGCCAGCGATGTACTTGGTGTCTTGAGGCGTCAGGCACTCGAGGCCCTTGTACTTCAGTTCGATCAGCTGGCCGCTCACTTCGACTTGAGGAGCGCGGCCGGGCGAAAAAATCAGGTCACTGACGTGCGAATTGGACTTCAGCATCGCGGCTACGAGCTGAGCGGTATGAATCGTCCTTTGCACGGCGGGTGCCGATGATGGGGCCGGTACCTGCGCCGGCGCCGTTTGCGGCGGCATGGTTTGCGTCGGTGAACTCATGAATTGTGTCCTTGCGAGGCCCAAGAAACGGAGGCCGAGTCGCGTGCAGCGCAGCAAAACGGCTTTCTGTGCGACTCACTTATTGTAAGCGAAGCGATCCCTGCGGCCAGCGGAGGGTTCATCGGCAATTTCTAGAGGATTACTGTCCGAAGGGACAGGTTGGGCCGGACAGAAAGACGCGGCCGCACCCACGGAGTGGGATGGCGGCCGCGTCAAGGACGAAATTATCCTCGAGCCAGCCGGTTCACTCTCTTACTCACGGCTTGGAAGCACCATCGATAAAGCCGGCGATGTTGGCTTTGAGCTTGGCGAGATCTTCGTCGCGAAGATACATCATGTGTCCCGCGTCGTAATACTGCAGGCGGATGTTCTTCTGAAGTTTGTCCGGCAGGCCCAGATGCTCCATGGTGTATTCGGTGGCCATGAACGGTGTGGCGAGATCGTAGAGCCCATTTTCCACTTCGACTTGCAGGTGCGGATTGGCGAGCATGGCCTGAATCAGGTCACCTTCCACATTCGGTGAACCGGGGAATCCGAAGTTTTCGCCGCCGCGATGCTTCCAATCCCAATTCTGCCCGGCGTCTTCCGAGACAGTGTGATAGACCTTGTCATGGCCGAACTTCAGCTCATCGCGGACATAGTTGTTAAATGCCGCGGTGAACGGGCCGGTGATCGAGGTGTCCTGGGGATCGTATTCGGCAAATTCGCCCAGCAAATCGTAGCTCCAGCCGGAAAAACGCGCGTCGAGGCGCCCGGTCGTCAAGCCGCGGCTGCGCTGCAGTTCCTTCATGAACTGCGGAAGGTTCACGCGCAGATTGGCTTTGAGCAGGTAGTCCTCGCCGAGTCCGGTGAAGCGGGAAAGCTTTTTCGCGACGGCTGCTTTTTCAGCTTCGCCCAGCTTTGAACCTTTTATCAAGGCACCCGCGTAATCCGACTGCGCATATTTCCGCGCTTCCTCGAGAAAGGAATTCAAATTTTCGGGCCGGTCCTTCAGCACTTTGTGATACCAGGCGGTGGCTGCGTAGCTGGGCAAGTAGAAGATGTATGGCATGTCTTCGCCGGGATTGAAGGAAATGGTTCCCAGGTTCAGCACGGAAGAGATCAGCACGATGCCGTTGAAGTACAGGCCATCATGGGACTGCAAGTAATTCGAAAGCGCCGCCGAGCGGAAGGTGCCGTAGCTTTCGCCAATGAGAAATTTCGGGGAATTCCAGCGGCTGTTGCGGCTGACGTAGGTGCTGACGAATTGCGCCAGTGATTTGACGTCTTGATCGACGCCCCAGAAATCCTTGTCCTGCGCCTTGCCCACGGCGTGGCTGAAGCCCGTTCCCACGGGGTCAAGGAAGACCAAATCCGTTTTGTCCAGGAGGCAGTGCGGATTCTCGGAAAGCTGGTAGGGAGCGGGAGGCGTCGCATCGGCATTCACGGTGATCACCCGGCGCGGCGAAAATGAGCCCATGTGCAGCCACACCGAGGAAGAGCCCGGCCCGCCGTTGTAAACGAACGCGATGGGGCGCTGGCTCAGATCCTTCGCGTCGCTGCGCGTGTAGGCGGTGTAATAGACCAGCGCGGTTGGTTCGTCCTTTTCGTTCTTCAAGAGAATCGTCGCCGCAGTCGCCTTGTAGGGAATCGTCTGGCCGCCAAGCTTGATGATGTGATCTGTGACGGAAGATTCTTCCTTGGGCGGGGCAGCAGCGCCGGTTTCGGCGGGCTTCTCGGCAGGTTTGGCATCCTTGTCCTGTGCGCGCGCTCCCGCGGTGATCGCGGTCGCGGACAGAGCAAACGCCAGCAGCACGCTCAGGTTTTTCACACGGATCATCGTTTCTCTCCTTGGAATAAACTCGTATCTCGTGGTTCGATAAGGCTGAGATTTTACCTGTTTATACGGATTCATGCGGAGCCCGGGACTATTTTGTTCGACGGCCGATAAGCAAAAACTCTTTGTCAGCCGCCGAGGATTTCAGAAAAAGCTCGGCGCAGTCATCGACAATCCAGTTCGCGCCGGCTTGCTGGAGTTCGGCGTCGCTCGCGGTAGTGCGCAACCCCAGCACGCGTGCTCCTGCCGCTTTGCCGGCGCGAACGCCCGCCGGAGCATCCTCGACTACAAGGCAGTCGGCCGCGGGCACGCCGAGGATTTGCGCGCCTTTCAGGTAAGGCTCGGGGTTCGGCTTGCCATGCTTCACATCGGTCGCTGTGACCAGATACCTCGGCTTCGGCAGTCCCGCCGCGCCGATACGTACGTGCGCCAGCGCCCGCGTGCAGGAGGTCACGATTGCCCAGCGTTGCTGCGGAAGCGCCTGGAGCAATTCCACCGCCCCTGGCAAGGGGACGACTCCTTCCAAGTCGGCGATTTCGCGCCGCTCCATCTCGCGATCCTCCGCAGCGTGATCCGCGTGAGGCAGGAGTTCGCGGATGGTTGTGATACTGGGCCGCCCGTGTGCTTTTTTTACGACTTCGTCAGGCTCGTCGAACCCGTGCTCGCGCGCCCATCCGGCCCACGCCCGCGCCACCGCCGGCGTCGAATCCACCAGCACGCCATCCAGATCAAACAGCAGACCACGACACTGTATCGGAATCATCTCTCTATGATAATCGGAACCGGCCGAAGGTTTTGCGGAAACCGCCTCATTTTAGAGGAAACTAGCCAAGGACGGGATGTATGGGGTGGGAGACGGGGATTGAACCCGCGACATTCGGTGCCACAGACCGACGCTCTACCAGCTGAGCTACTCCCACCACATTGATTTCACAACAACTTATTTTACAGCGCTGGGTCAATCTGGGTCAATCACGCAACTTTGCTGCCAACCAAAGAGGGAATTGAGGCCAACACACGCGAGCGCTATTGCGGACGCAAGTGTGTGTAGCGGCGCACCATTCTCTCTGACCCATGACCTACCCATGCTTTGATTACTTCAACAGCCGTGTTGTTCTCAACTAGGAACGAAACCCTGCCGTGCCTGAAGCCGTGCATACCACCCTCACGGATGGACAGAGCCTGCAGGGTTGGATGCAGGTGTCTGCGAAGCACGTTGTTATTGCGCAGC
>Ga0179592_10001290_pt1 | contig 10170 bp, 9 predicted proteins | sample CZODoug2_1_08_16_FD_148623 | JGI IMG/M metagenome (GOLD analysis project Ga0179592, IMG submission 148623) | Vadose zone soil fungal communities from Angelo Coast Range Reserve, California, USA - CZODoug2_1_08_16fungal (Illumina Assembly) | ecosystem: Environmental > Terrestrial > Soil > Vadose... | reverse complement strand
AAAAAATGCACAGCGTGGGTTTCGAGTTGGCCCTGAAAACGAGCAGGGTCACGCCGAAAATGTCCGTCGAAAATTTCCTCGAACCTGGGAACCGAAAAAATCTCCCGGGACTCCCGAATCACCGCCGGACTGAAGCTGCGTGAAGCAGCAAAAGTCTTTCTAAACCTACCACCTGCATCCATGGGCCGCAAGCCGTCCTGGAGGACAGGTTCCAGAAATGCATTACAATTTTTTGCCCAGACGCGTCGTACACGTGTTGCCGTGGCTGCGGATATCACGCTATCGTAGGCAGTTCACCTAATGACTGCTGAAACGAACAGGAAAAACTCGTTGCGACTGGCGCTGATCGGCATGTCCGGCGCCGGGAAGACCTTCTGGACAAAGAAGTTAGCCGCAAATGGGTGTCCTGCCGTTTCTTGCGACGACGGCATCGAGCAAAAGCTTGCGTCGCGCCTGGCCGCCGGCGGGTACTCCGGCATCAATGGTGTCGCTGCTTGGATGGGGTGGCCCGATACGGCGACCTACGCTCAGCGCGAGTCCGAGTACCTAGCCGAGGAGATTCACACGCTGGATGAGGTTTTGACGGAACTCGAGCGGCAGCCGCTGAAATCCCTGGTGCTTGATACCACGGGAAGCGTCATTTATAGCGGGAACAATCTGCTGATGCGCCTGCGGCGGCAAATGACGATTGTGCATCTCGCGGCGTCCGCCGAAGAGCAACAACTCTTAATCGAAAGATATTTGAACGATCCCAAACCGGTGTTGTGGCGCGGCGCGTTTCAACCAAAGCCAGGCGAAAAACCGCGCGAGACAGTGGCGCGCTGTTATCCAGTGTTGATTGCCGCGCGGCGTCAAAGCTACGAAACCCTCGCGCATTGCACGCTGCAAGTCGCGGCGCTGCGCGATGGGTTGCTGGATGCGCCGTCATTTCTGAAAATGATTCAAGACAAGATGGCGGGCTAACGAACAGAGAAATTCGTATGAGATATCGGAGCACATCGCGCAAAGCTCCGCTCACTTCGCTTCGCGGCGCGGTGCTGCGCGGGCTTGCGCCCGATGGTGGCCTCTACATGCCCGTGGAGATTGCGCGGCATTCTCCAGAGGAACTCGAGGAATTTCGCAGGCTGCCGTTCACGGAAGTTTGCTTTCGTGTCGTGCGCCCATTTGGCACGCCGGATATTCCGGAAGAAGTGCTCTGGCAAATCGTGAGCGAAGCGATCAACTTTCCCGTAAAGCTGGTGTCGCTATCGCCCGGCCTGCACATCCTGGAACTGTTTCACGGGCCGACGCTGGCGTTCAAGGATTTCGGCGCGCGCTTCATGGCGCGGCTGATGGGATATTTTGTACGCGGGGAAACGCGGCCGCTTACTGTTCTGGTAGCAACGTCGGGCGACACCGGCAGCGCTGTGGCGCACGGCTTCCTGAACGTGCCCGGAATCCACGTGGTGATTCTCTATCCTTCGAAGCGTATCAGTGAGGCGCAGGAGAAGCAGTTCACCACCCTTGGCGAAAACATCATCGCGCTGGAAGTGGCGGGCACATTCGACGATTGCCAGAGGCTGGTGAAGCAGGCGTTTTCCGATGCCGAGCTGAACAAGCGCGCCTTTTTGACTTCCGCGAATTCCATCAATATCGGCCGGCTGCTGCCACAGATGTTTTATCACGTGGCGGCTTACCGGCAGTTGCCAGTGGCTTCTGTGCCGCTGATCGTCTCGGTGCCCAGCGGAAACTTTGGCAATCTCACGGCGGGAATTTTTGCCAAACGCATCGGCTTGCCCGTAACCAAATATGTGGCCTCGACAAATGCCAATGACGTCGTGCCGGAATACCTGCGCACCGGAGAATTTCATCCGCGCGCGGCGCAGGCCACCTATTCGAATGCCATGGATGTGGGCAATCCAAACAATTTTCCGCGATTACTCGATTTGTGCCGTAACCGGCTCGAATACGTGCAGAAGGAGGTCTGGGGTCACGGGGTGACGGACGAAGAGACGCTGCGGGAGATGAGGACCATCTACGATCGCTTTGGCTATATCGCCGATCCCCACACTGCCGTGGGCGTTCTCGGATGGGAGGCATACAAGTTCGAACATGCGGAGCCGGCGCAGGGTTTAGTGCTGGCTACAGCGCATCCTGCGAAATTTGCGGATGTAGTTATGAAAGCGATCGGCACTGCGCCTCCTTTGCCGGATCGCCTCGCCGCTTACCTGAAACGCAAAAAACTTTCGCTGCCGATTTCGAGTTCCTACGACGAGTTCAAACAGTTTCTTCTGGCCAACTAGACCAAAAAAACCAAATCAACATCCAGCGGTGGCCAGAGTGTGTCGAATCGCTAGTTCCTGCGGAGGCGGTCCAGGAGTAAGAAGAGGAACACGGCGACCAGACCGTTCACGAGCGCCGCGACGATGAGGCGCATGTTAAACCAGGGCTCGGGTTGCCCCAAGAGAATCCCGCGCGTAACGACGATCAGGCCCTGGTGTACCACGAAGAATGCAAAGGTGAGCGCGAAACGCGCAGCGGGATGCTCTGTATCGAGCCTTGCGCCGATGGAGGAAGCAAGATATCCCACGATGGTTTTCGCAATGCCGTAAAGCCCGAGGGGAACGGTAGGGCCGCTAAGGCTGTCCTGCAAGAGACCAATGACCATGCCTAGGAGAAGTCCCGTCGAAGGATTGCGCCGGCTGAGGCCGAAATAAATCGTCACGAGGAGAGGGAAATCAAGCAGGGCGGCCTTCGCAAAATGAATCGGGAACGAAGCCTGGATCACCAGCGCCAGGAGCGTGGCGATGACGATGGCGCCTGCGCGAAACTTGTGAACTTCGATGTGCGATTCATTGCGGAAATCGAATGCGTCGTTCATCGTCTTACCGTCGGCGGAGGAGCGGATGCCATTGGCGCGGACGGCTGGGCATTGGGGGGACGCTCTTCACTTTTCGCCTCGAGGGGACGGAGTGATGGAAGAACCAACACTTCCTCCAGGCGCTCGAGATTTGCGGAGGGCTTGACGCGAATTTGCTTGAACGGATTGCCGGACTTGATTTCCGCGACGGTGCCCACGGGAAGATCACGCGGGAAGATGCGGTCCATGCCACTGGTAATGACGCGTTCCCCCAGATTGACTTCGTCGTCGTTCGGGACGTATTTCATAACCAAGAGAGGCTCACCCTGTCCTCCAACGGGGCTCTGGATGCGGGAATCCGCCAGCATCGCGCCGACGCCGCTGTCCTTGTCAGTGAGCAGAAGCACCTGGGAAGCATTCGGATAGGCTTCAACGACTTTGCCGACCACGCCGTCGGGAGTGATCACCCCCATATTCTTGCGAATGCCGTCGCGTTCGCCGCGGTCCAGTTGAATCATGAGGCTCGCGGTTCCCGCGCCCGTGCCAATCACCCGCGCCGTAATCATCGGAACGTCGGCGTGCGATTTCCGGAAGTTCAGCAGTACCGCTAGGCGGTCGGCTTCCGCGGCTTTGCCCTGAAGCTGCGCGACTTGCAGTTTCAGCGCATCGTTCTCGCGGCGAATCTGCTCGTTTTCCTTCGTCGTGTTTTGCAGCGCGAAGTACTTACGCCACGCATCGCGAAACCATCCGAAGCCCGAGGAGCCAGCACGTTCAAAGGGTGAAACTGCTCCAACGGTCCAGACGCGAATAAGCCGCCCCTGGGATTCCCGCTTGATTTGCACGGCCAGCATGAGTACCTGCAAGAGAATGACGCCTGCGAGCAGGACCAGTGACTTATGGCGAGAAGGAATGGCAACCATTGGGTGATATTCTCTTCGTATTCGCTGGAGCGACCGGTGACTGGTGGCCGCTGACTTGTAACCGGTGGCTCGAGATGTCCGTGATCAATCCCCAGTGCTCGGTTCGCATGAACGGCCGCGAATCATCCGGCAATCGTGTCATTCGGAAACCAGAGCCACACTCCAAGTTCAAAAGCTAGATACGTTTTTCTCAATCGATACAAACCTGGCGCAGGAGTTTGAAATCGCTCAGCATTTTTCCCGTGCCAAGCACGACTGACGCCAGCGGATCATCTGCAATCGAAACCGGCAATCCGGTTTCCTCACGGATTCGCTTGTCGAGATTCTTTAGCAGAGCGCCGCCACCTGTCAGGACGATGCCGCGGTCACTGATGTCGGCGGAAAGCTCCGGTGGCGTGCGTTCGAGCGCGACCCGCACGGCGTTGAGAATGGTCGCGACGCATTCACTGAGTGCTTCACGAATTTCGCTGTCGTCGATAGTGACTGTTCGCGGGACGCCTTCGATGAGGTTGCGGCCTTTCACTTCCATCGTAAGCGGCTTTTCCAGGGGATACGCGGAACCAATCTCCATCTTGATCTGTTCCGCCGTGCGTTCTCCGACGAGCAAGTTGTACTTGCGCTTCAAATACTGCATGACGGCTTCGTCCATCTCGTTGCCCGCCACGCGCACGGACCGCGAGTAAACGATGCCGCTCATGGAGATGACTGCGATATCCGTGGTGCCGCCGCCAATGTCCACCACCATGTTTCCGGAAGGTTCTTCGATCGGCAGTCCAGCGCCGATGGCCGCAGCCATGGCCTGCTCGACGAGGAAAACTTCGCTGGCTCTCGCGCGATACGCGGAGTCCTGCACGGCGCGTTTTTCCACAGGAGTGATCTCGCTCGGGACACCAATGACAATTCGCGGATGCACCAGCACGCGCCGGTTGTGGGCCTTCTGGATGAAATAGGTCAGCATCTTTTCGGTGACTTTGAAGTCCGCGATGACCCCGTCTTTCATCGGCTTGATGGCGACAACGTTGCCCGGCGTGCGTCCGAGCATCTCTTTTGCTTCGCGGCCGACAGCCACGACTTCTCCGCTGGCCTTATTGATGGCCACGATCGAGGGCTCGTTGACGACAATGCCTTTGCTGTGCGCGAACACCAGCGTGTTTGCAGTGCCAAGATCGATGGCGAGGTCGGAAGAAAACAGACTGAACACCGACCTCATGTTGTAACCGTTCTTGTTCATCCCCCATCCCCCCGCGGAGAAAGACTCTCCGCTGTCCGGCCGGCAATAGCGCTGGCCTCACGGCGGCCAGCTCCCAACTCCTATTGTCTCCGGACACTACGACCAGCGCAAAAGCGCTTGGGTCCTGCTTCGGAAATCTTACTTCGGAACCACGATGGACACCTGCTTCATCGCCGTCCCGCCCCGGCGATTCGACCCGATAATCGAAATCGTGTGCTGACCTGGAGCAAGCTTATCGGTGAAATGCCGGAAATTGCCATCCGGGGCGATGTTAGGCACGGACTGTCCATTGACAATCAGAGCCGCGCCCGGTTCGGTCCGGCCCACGATCTCCGCCGACTGTCCAACAACCTGCGTGCTGGTAATCTCCAGGACCATGTCCTGGGACTTGCCTTGCGCTACGAGCGTGAACTTGAAAATTGTGCTTACTTCGCTGGTCTGCTTCTTTCCATCCGTCGCCGTGACACTCCAAAAATAGTCGCCGGGGTCCAAGCCTGTGATGTCTAGGCCCGTGCCCTTGGTCGTCGGTTCTTTTACCGTTTTAGTGAACATCGCGGTCGTGCTGATTCGCAGCGTATAGGATACGGCATCCGGAACGGGCTTCCACTCAAAATGAATGGGGTAGACACGCGGATTCTCTGCGGTGATCGGCGAGAGATTCAGCGGTTCGACGAGATCGGGGGGTGCTAGCACCATGGTTTTCTGAACCGGACCGCCCCTGGGAATCGTGAGTTTTTCGTACTGCGCCAGGTCAATCTTCTCCTGGCCTCGTTGCACTTGCGCGCTGCCGCTTGAAACCACGATCTCGCTTTCCTTCTTCTCAGGATCAGACTTAACTGCCGCGCGGCTGTTGGAGCGCAGTTGGGCATGCGCATCTTCCGCGCTGACCCCGGCCCTAGAATCCGGCGAACTCCAGTTTGGTGTTGCAAGGTCGACTTGGCCGTGATTGATTTGCATGGCCACGCTAGTGGGCTTGTCGTTCTCCGTGGAATTTTCCTCGACCGTGACTAGCGTATCTGGTTTCACCGTGTAAGTCGTGCCGTCCGCGAAAGTAATGCGCGCGTTGGCGTCGGATCCGGTTTGGACGAGATCGCCCTTATCGAGGGAGGTGCGGTAGTCTGCTTCCACCCACTGCACCGAATTCACCTTTTTCACTTGCACTTTGCCGTCGAGATTGACGAATTTCGCGTGTTTCAGGTCAGCGGCCTGCGTTTCCATTTCAGGGTCGCTCACGGCCTTGTCGAGTTTCTTGATCACAATCTGGTATAAATCGGGTTTGATCGCGAAAATACCGGCGGTAATGATCGTCAGGGCCAAGAGCACATAGACGATCACCGTCTTATAGGTGACCGCTTTCCAGTACACCTCGACGCGCGGTGTCCTTTGGTGGTCCTGAGAGAATCTTGGATCGATGGGTGTTTGTGTCGTCACGGTTGACTGTGCTGCGAAACGCTCCAATTTTTCAATGTAGCACAGCGGTCTCCGTATGCAGGAATTGCGCGGCTTCGCGTAGTCAAACAGCAAATAGCACGGCCGTGTCACGACCAGCTGCCCTTGGCCTGTACCTTGGTGCAGGTCTCTCAGCGAACTTGCGGTTGCTCTTTTTTCGGATGAAAAAGCGCTGCTACTGCAGCTGCAGAATCTCTCTGATGCGCCCGGAATTATGATTGTGTTTGAGACGCGTGCCTATATCTTCTATAATCTAAAGTTTGTCTACTGACGTGGGAGACTCATTGGATGGCTGGCGCAGATAAAAGCAAACTAGGGTACCGCATCCTTCTGGGGGCCGTCGTACTGGTCCTGGGGGGCAGCATGCTGCTCTACCTCGTTCCTCAGTCGCCAGTCAGCGGCGAAGTTTCTACAGACACCGTAGCCAGGATCGGTGATGAATCAGTCAGTGTGCAGGACGTGCGCCAGCAACTCAACCAGATCGAGCAGCGGAATCCTAACATGAAGCCCCTGGAGGCCCTTTATGCCCAGCAGATCCTGAAGCAGTTGGTATTTCAGAAGGAGATCGAATACGAGGCCAAGCGGCTCGGAATCACCGTTTCGGATCAGGAGCGGGCCGATCGAATCCGCCAGTACGTTCCGACGGCGTTCAATGCCGGCGCCTTTGTTGGCATGGACCGCTATTCCGCCGAAGTCCAGGCGCGTTTCCAACTAACCGTGCCTGTTTTTGAGGAGCTTATCCGCCAGGGCCTGCTCGAGGAAAAATTCCGTAAGCTGGTGACCGATGGGATCAGCGTGGGCCCCGCCGAACTTCAGGACGAATTTCGCTACAAGAATGAAAAGGTGAAGCTGGACTACGCGCTCATCAAGCCTGAAGACCTGGAAGCGAGGATTTCACCGGACGAGGCCGAAATCCGCTCTGCATACGAGAAGAACAAGGCGAAATACCAAGTGCCCGAGCGTCGTGTGGTGCGCTACGCGGTTGTGGACGTAAACCAAATCCGCCAGACCTTGCAGATCTCCGATGACCTGCTCAAACAGCAATACATGGCCAGCATTCAGCAGTACCAGGTGCCCAACCGGGTGCACGTCGAGCACATTCTCCTTATGACCGTCGGAAAGACGGACGCAGAAGTCGAGGAAATCAAAAAAAAGGCTGACGACGTTCTAAAGCAGGTCAAGAAGGGCGGAAAGTTCGAGGATCTCGCGAAGAAGTACTCCGAGGATCCCGGGTCGAAGGACAAAGGTGGCGATTTGGGCTGGATCACTCAAGGGCAGACTGTCCCGGAATTCGAAAAGGCGGCGTTCAGCCTCAGCCCGGGCCAGGTTTCGGATCTTGTCAAGTCGCAGTACGGCTTCCACATCATCAAGGTCGTGGAGAAGGAAACCGCCCACACCAAGCCGTTCCAAGAGGTCAAGGACTCCCTGCGGGCGAACTTCGTGCCCACGCAGGCCGACAAGCAAGCCAGCGCCGTCGCGGACCAGATGACTACGGCAATCCGGCAGTCGCCAAGAATATCCCTGGACGATTTGGCAAAACAGTTTCACCTGACCATAGGCGAGACGCGTCCCGTTACCGCATCCGACCCTTTGCTGGAGCTCGCCAATTCTCAGGAAGCCAAGGATGCTATCTTTCGGGCGAGGCCGGACGAAACCAGCCTTCCAGTTCGCACCGATCGCGGCTACGTCGTCCTGTCCTTGAAATCGATCCTGCCAGCGCACCAGGGATCGCTCGAAGAGGTCCGCGACCGCGTGATCACTGACCTCAAACGCGAAAAGTCCACCGACTTGGCCAAGAGCAAAGCCGATGAGCTGATCAAGCGCGTCAAAGCCGGCGAAAGATTCGAAGCTGCGGCCCATGCGCTTGCCCTGGAGCCGAAAACAAGCGATCTCATCGCGCGCGACGGCTCTATCCCCAGCGCGGCCAGTGGCAAGCAACTTGGCGCGGCCTTTAACCTGAAGACTGGTGACGTGGGTGCTCCCTTGAGTCTGGGACAAAGCTGGCTGGTCTACCGCCTAGCTGAAAAAACGGAACCAAACCCGTCCGATTTTGACAAGCAAAAGAAGCAGCTGACCGAAGAACTCCTCCAATCCAAGCGGAGCCTGGCATTCGAAGCCTTCCAGAAGGCTTTGGACAATCGCCTGAAACAAGAAGGCAAGCTCAAACTTATGCCCGACAAACTAAAAAGCTTCGGGACCTTCGGTTAGTCTAAGTATAACAAAATCAAAGGCTTATATGTTCACAATGACGCACTTGCGTTTCCTCGTGCGTCTCGTTAGGCTATTGGTGCTTTCCCTGAAGCCGAATTGCAAGCCTTACGCCGTTGTTTAGGTTTCTCGAAGTTCCCACGAAGGCCCTCGGAATTCGGAGCAGAAGCAATTATGGCCACGCAGCGCCAGCAATCCAAAGATCGGTGATACCAACATGGCAGCACGCACTTCTTCTGTTCGCAACGACTACCGCTGCACGATCGACCGCAATCAGTCTGGTAAATACTGTGTCCGCATTCAGGCGCGCTACCCCCGCCATGCCTGGACGCTGGGCGTCTTCTTTCTCGCTTCATCCTTCGATCGCGCGATGAAACGGCTCGAAGACGCTCTCGATTTCCTCCAGCGGCAGGAAGAGAAGCTATGGTTTTGGGGCGTGGACCGCGCCGAGGACATGGGTTTTTCGGCTGAATTTCTGAAAGAGGCGGGGTTGTATCTGGACCGCCGCAACGAGTTCCCACGAAAAGCTACGAGTATCTCATTGGCCCCGGAGCGCGAGGTACCCGCCTTCGTTCTGGGACCGATGCGCCGGGGCTTGGCCGAATCTGTTGAAACGACTCGAAGTGCCGCAGCCGTCGGCGACTGATAGTAACTCTCTTGTTTTGGGCCGTTTCTAAGTCGCCGCTTGCCAGCGGCTTCAATCCGCCGCCTTGGTCGGCAGAGCAGGTGCGGGTTCGCGGATCAGCAGGGGAAATCTCGGGAAGGAAAAGCTTCCCGCCACGTCGTCAATCACGTTCACCTGACAAAGGTACAGCCCCGGTTTCAGAGCCTGCAGCGGCAAATCCATTTGGAAAATGACCGCCTTGCGCTCCGGAGCTGTCACTTCGTTCGCGACCACTGGCTTTGATTCGTAAATCTTTGTAGCGCCTTGCAGGAACTCAATGCTCGTGAAAACCCGGATACTATCCTTCGCTGGCTTGGCTGTCGGGGCATCCTTGGCAGTCCCGTTTTGGCCGTTCGCAGCTACGGGTGCCGAATTCTTTCCCTTCGCCGCATCGTACACTTCGTACTGCAAATAAAGATGCTGGTCGGGCGCGAAAACATGCGTAATGTTCGGTACCAGTTCCATCTGGTCCCGCACAAGCGGATTCGCTCCGTTTTTCTTGCCGGTGAAGGGAGCGCGCAGGCTGCTCAGCACCACCGAGCTCATTTTTAGCGGTGTCTTGCGGAGGTCCGGGATCTGCACGTCCGTCTCGAAGGAACCCATCCGGCCCGTTTGATTCTCGCGGATGACAAACTTCAGGTGGTAGCTGCCCGGAGCGAGTACAAAGCCCGTGCTGTACTGTACGTTCTTGCGGCGGACCTCTCGCGTGCTTTCAACGGCCAGCTTCACGGTGTCGCGCAACTGCCCGACGGGGAATTTTCCCCCTTCGCGAACCTCTCCGATGATGTCGATGGTCGCGTTGTCCTTCTCTTTTTCCGTGACGAACGGAATCTGGGAACCCGGCACCACCAGAGAAACC
>Ga0179592_10001287_pt1 | contig 10176 bp, 10 predicted proteins | sample CZODoug2_1_08_16_FD_148623 | JGI IMG/M metagenome (GOLD analysis project Ga0179592, IMG submission 148623) | Vadose zone soil fungal communities from Angelo Coast Range Reserve, California, USA - CZODoug2_1_08_16fungal (Illumina Assembly) | ecosystem: Environmental > Terrestrial > Soil > Vadose... | reverse complement strand
GATCAAGGCTGCGGTCTAGTGTACCGTCTCGCATATAATGATGACGTCGTCCGGCGGCTGCCGGACGCCGGTCCATTCTCCAGGAGGTTAGCCAATGAGCACCACCACAACCTCAGATGCGGCGAAATCGCCAGCACCGTTCCAGCTTTCCCGGCCAACGCCTACGGAGGGTATGGCGAGGTCGCTATCGTGCCCTTCTCAGCGGTCGCTGAATACCCTGGCCATCTCTCCCACGAGGAAGGCGCTTCTATCTAGATGCAATACATCACGGCCCGCGGAGCGCTGATCCACCAAAGCAAGCTGACCAAGGGTGATTTTATCGTCATCAACGCTGCCAGCAGCAGCGTCGGTATCGCCGCCATTGAGATTGCCAGGGCCCAGGGGGCCATCAGCATCGTCACCACGCGCACCGCCAAGCAGAAGGCCGAACTGCTCGCAGTCGGGGCCGACCACGTCATCGTGACGGATGAAGAAAATCTGCCCGAACGTGTCAGCGAGATTACCGGCGCCTGGGGAAGGAGTACCATTACACAGCCACGCGTACGCCGAGGTCTTCTATCTGCTGGAAGGTGCTGTTGACTTCCTGCGCATATTTGACGGCAAGGAGGACCTCTCATCTTCTCAGTATCTCCACCCACCTTCATCAAGCGTTTTTTGACGAAGTCGCCAGGATCGACCAGATCGAGCCTTTTTCCGGGATTCCGCTTCCTGAAGCCATGGGACGAGTTGCAGAAATTGCCTCGCGCTACAACATGCACTTTGTCCTACCGGAGGAGAAAGATACTGACCAGCGTTAGTGCACCACTTCCGTGACTGGTATACCAGTCACGGAAGTGGTGCACTAAGCGCTCCCTTAACCCTTACCGACATCGAGCGCTTCTGCGCGCCGGCCAACTTTTTTCAAGCTGTCTTCGAGTTGTTGCAGCTCGTCCGAGGAAAGCTCCGAGAAGATATTTTTCATAGCGGCCGCGTGCTTTCGAAAAACCGGAACGATGAGTTTCTTACCGTTCGGGGTTAGTGCTACGATCCGGATGCGACGATCCTCGGCGCTTTCGATCCGGCTTACCAGGCCCTTGGCATAGAGACGGTCAACCGCGACGCTGATCGATCCGGGGGTGAGATTCACTTTCGGTCCGATCGTATTGACGGGGAGAGGACCCTTGTGCAGGAGCACCTCAAGAACCCGGAAGTCGGAATCACCTAAACCGGCCTGGTGAATTCCGGCGGCGGCGTGCCTGGTAATAGCTTGGAATGCCTTGTTCAGCACGAGCCAAACATGAATTGCATCCGGTGATTTCCTTTTCATAAGAGAAATTTTGAATCGACCGTCAGTATCGGTCAAAACGTAATTTGGCTACGATACTATTGACAGCGATACATAAGGGAAAGCAGAAAAGAAGCATTCGCTTCGTGCTCGAACTTGGATTCGCTAACCACAACGGCCAGGCGACGTGTTGGTTCAGCCTGAAATGGAGAGAGGGCGCTCTCCGCCAGTGAGCATTCCGCCCTTCGGGCGGGGATTTTCAAGGCAACGAGCCATTGACCAGGCTTCTGACAAGACCGCCATTCACCCATTCCATGTGAATGTTCCGGAAACCGAACTGACCGAATTGCGCAGGCGCATCAACGCGACAAAGTGGTCTGAACGAGAAACGGTTACAGATGCATCCCAAGGAGTACAGCTCGCGACGATTCAGCCGCTGGCGCGCTATTGGGCGGCCGAGCCGACCCACCAAGGAATCACCAGCAAGACTATTGACAAGGTGACCGAGTACGGTGGCAACATCCTGATTCCGCCCCGGACCTTACAGCAAGATGAGCAGATGGCGATTCTGCGAGAGCGCGAGGTATACCAATTAATTGGCCAAGTGGCCCTCCAACCATTTGACAAGTCAAGTATGTGACGAATATTGCTATTCATCACTTCTATCGCCATACCCCATTTTGCCCGTAAACGTTTGAGCCGTGATGAAACGCGTGAGCGGATCATGATCAAAGCCGACGAGTTGTTTCGTCAGTATGGTTTTCTAAAAACAACGGTCGCGGATATCGCCGCGGAGTTGAGCATGTCGCCGGCAAACATTTATAAATTCTTTTCCTCCAAAGAGGCCATTATCCAGGCAAGTGCCGACCGCAATCTGGTGGTTCTCACCGAAGCCGTGCACCGGCACATGGCTGCGTCCGGCGCGGCATTGGATCGAATCGAAAAGGTGCTTCTGACCGTTTACCGGCACAACGCGGATATTTTGCGCAACGAAAGACAGGTCTTTAAATTGATGATCTGGGCCTACGAACAAAAGTGGGATTGCGTCGCGGCGTTCGACAAGTTTCTATTACAAACATTCGCGAAACTCGTGAAAGAAGGAATGAGCACCGGCGAATTCAAATCCGGGGATGCACTGGCGACGGCGCACCTCCTCTTTGATTGCCTGGTTTTGATTAGATCGCCGCACCTTTATCAGCAAGAGGGCCGAGAATTAAATGAAAACCGGATTCGTGGGATGATCCGATTTCTCGGACACGCTTTAAAATAGCATACTTTTTGGCCATTCAGTGATGAATGAACAAAAATATCACTTATGAAATTAGTTCGTCGAATAGATCGCTCGAGTGAACCGCCACCCGTCCCCAGAGAACAAAAACCGTATTTTCTGACCGGTAGGAATAAGCGAAGGGCTTGGTTCCTTTTTCGTTTTGCTATCACAAAATTTTTTTATCGCTTAGTGACGAATAAACAGAAACGTCACTTGTAAACTTAACAATCCTGTTCGCCCCCTGATCGGCCCCCTCTTCCTTATCGCCTTAACCTATGAAATTTTTGTTTCTCTGCCGATTTAATCTCTGCCTCCTTGCCGTCGCTCTATCCGGTTGCGGTAAGTCCGGTCAATCCGCTTCGGCCGGACCCCCCGCCGCCATCCAGGAAGTCGGAGTCGTCACTCTCACTCCACAACGGGTTGCAATTACCGAGGAGTTGCCGGGGCGCACTACCGCCTTCCGGATTTCGGATGTTCGCCCGCAAGTCAATGGAATCATCATGAAACGGATGTTTATCGAGGGAAGCGAAGTAACGGAAGGCCAACAGCTTTATCAGATCGATCCGGCGAGCTATCAGGCAGCCTATGACAGCGCCAAGGCGACTCTGGCCAAAGCGGAAGCAACGCTGGCGGTCGACCGGTTGACCGAACAACGCCAGAAAAAGTTAGCGGAAACGCATGTTATCGCTCCACAGGATTACGACACCGCGTACGCCACAATGAAAGAAGCGGAAGCGGACGTCGCCTTGAATAAAGCGTCGGTGGAGACTGCGCAAATTAGTCAGACTTACACCAGAGTTCTATCACCGATTTCCGGACGAATCGGACGTTCGTCTGTAACAGAAGGCGCGTTGGTGACCAATGGTCAAACCACCGCGCTGGCAACTGTCCAGCAACTCGACCCGATCTATGTCGATCTCACGCAATCCAGCAGCCAACTCCTGCGGTTGCAGCGCGAATTGAATAACGGTCAGCTCAAATCCGTACGCGATCAAAACGCTGCGGTGCGTCTGATTCTGGAAGACGGCACGGAATATCCGGAAAAGGGCACTCTTCAGTTTTCCGAAGTCAGTGTCGATCAAGGAACTGGCTCAGTTACCTTGCGAGCCGTGTTTCCCAATCCTCGCCAGATTTTGCTACCGGGCATGTTCGTTCGTGCGCAAGTCGAGGAAGGCGTGAATCAACAAGCCATCCTCGTTCCGCAACGGGGCGTCACTCGCAATCAGCAGGGTCAGCCCACCGCGTTAATTGTAGGAGCGAACAACAAGGTCGAACTCCGCACGCTGCACACTGACCGTACGATCGGAGAAAACTGGCTTGTGACATCCGGTTTAAGCGCGGGCGACAAAGTGATTATCGACGGTTTACAGAAGGTTACGCCCGGCGCCGAAGTCAAGAGCGTCGCACTCGATGCGGACGGATATCCGGTTGCCGGGAAGTAACAGGAGAAACCCGCCATGGCATATTTCTTTATCAACCGTCCCGTTTTCGCCTGGGTCATCGCTATCATTTTGATGATGGCTGGCGCGCTATCCATTACCAACCTGCCAGTCGCGCAGTATCCAAACATCGCACCACCGGCTGTTTCGATTACGGTTACCGATCCAGGGGCATCGGCTGAAACTGTTCAAAGCACCGTGGTCCAGGTGATCGAACAGCAGCTAAATGGGATCGACAACCTGATCTATTTCTCGTCCGAGAGCGACAAGGACGGGAGCTTGACGATCACGCTTAACTTTAAGCAGGGAACGAATCCGGACATCGCTCAAGTACAGGTGCAAAACAAGTTGCAACTAGCGACTGCGCTGCTGCCTCCCGAGGTTCAGCAACAGGGCATCCGCGTTGCGAAAGCCACCAAGAACTTCCTGCTTGCGGTAGCGTTCGTTTCGACAGACGGTTCCATGAGTTCAGGGGATATCGGAGATTTCGTTGTATCCAACATCCAGGATCCGGTTAGCCGCACCAATGGGGTCGGCGATTTTCAGACCTTTGGCGGAGCTCAATACGCCATGCGCATTTGGCTCGATCCGGCGAAATTAAATAATTACGGGCTCACCCCGGTCGACATCGGTAACGCAATCAACGCGCAAAACGTCCAAATCGCGTCCGGAGAATTGGGTGGACTGCCGTCGATTTTGAAACAGCAGCTCAACGCAACTGTGATCGGTCCCTCCCGCCTGCAAACGGCGGAGGAATTCGGCAATATTCTTCTGAAAGTCAATCCGGACGGTTCCCAGGTCCGTCTACACGATGTCGCAACGGTCAGCCTGGGTGGTGAAAATTATTCGACCGATACGAAGTATAATGGCAAACCGGCTTCCGCCATCGCGGTCAAACTAGCGACCGGCGCGAATGCGCTCAAGACCGCCGAAGCCGTCAAGGCGACGATTGAAAAATTGAAGCCAACCTTTCCTCACGGCGTTGTAGCGGAATACCCGTACGACACGACGCCATTCGTCAGAATTTCGATCGAAGAAGTAGTCAAGACATTGATTGAGGCAATCGGTTTGGTGTTCCTCGTGATGTATCTATTTCTGCAGAACATTCGGGCAACACTGATTCCAACCATTGCCGTTCCGGTTATTCTGCTCGGTACATTTGCTGTGCTCTCGCTGACCGGCTTCTCGATCAATACACTAACCATGTTTGGTATGGTTCTCGCCATCGGACTTTTAGTGGATGACGCCATTGTTGTTGTTGAGAACGTGGAACGTCTGATGGCCGAGGAGGGGCTCTCGCCGAAAGAGGCAACCATAAAATCGATGAACCAAATCACCGGCGCTTTGGTCGGCATCGCGCTAGTGTTGTCCGCTGTCTTTGTTCCGATGGCTTTCTTTGGTGGCTCAACCGGAGTCATCTATCGTCAATTCTCGATCACCATCGTCTCGGCGATGATACTATCCGTACTGGTCGCCATCATTTTCACCCCGGCCCTTTGTGCAACCCTTTTGAAGCCGGTTGAAAAAGGGCACCAGGAAAAGAAGCGTGGGTTCTTCGGGTGGTTCAACCGCGTATTCGACGTCGGCAACCGCGGGTACACGTCCGGCGTCGGCTATATCATTCGGCGTGGCGGCCGTCACTTTGCGATCTATCTGGCGATTGTTGGAGTCATGGGATTCGTGTTTACGCGCCTCCCCAGATCGTTTCTACCGGATGAGGATCAAGGGATCCTCTTTGCACAGGTCACCACCCCACCGGGAACACCCGAGAAATACACGTGGGACGTATTGGACCGGATGAATGAATATTTCCTAACCAAAGAAAGCGCTACGGTCAATTCAGTGCTCACTGTTGCCGGCTTCAATTTCGGCGGTCGCGGTCAAAGTTCCGGACTGATCTTCGTTAGGCTCAAGGATTGGGCGGAACGGCGCGGCGCGAATAACCGAGTTCAAGCAATCGCCAGGCGCGCCATGGGCCGGTTCAAGCAGTATCGGGATGCACTGGCCTTCGCGTTCGCTCCACCTGCGGCGATCGAGCTCGGCAATGCCACCGGGTTCGATTTCGAATTGATCGACCAGGCGAATGTAGGTCACGCCAAGTTGATGGAAGCGCGGAACCAACTCCTTAAGCTGGCTGGCAAAAATCCGAACCTGGCGGCAGTTCGTTCCAATGGGCTAAACGACGAACCACAATATAAAATCGAGATCGACCGGGAAAAAGCAAACGCGCTCAGTCTGACTGTGTCGGATGTGAACACCACTCTCTCCGCCGCTTGGGGATCCGAATTCATCGACCAGTTCACGGATCGTGGCCGCGTCAAAAAAGTGTTTATTCAAGGCAGCGACAACTCGCGAATGGTTCCAGAAAACTTCAATGACTGGTATGTTCGAAATAGCCTCCGGCAAATGGTGCCGTTCGCCGCGTTTTCGCAAGGCTCATGGATCTATGGCTCGCCAAAACTCGAGCGCTACAATGGCAGTCCGTCCGCTGAAATTCTGGGTGAACCCGCGCCCGGATTAAGCACTGGTTCAGCTATGGATACAATGGAAAAACTGGCCGAGAAGCTACCGCCCGGTATCGGATTCGATTGGACTGGGCTTTCCTATGAGGAACGGGAGGGAGGTTCCCAGGTTGGAATATTATATGCAATCTCGCTCACTGTCGTCTTTCTCTCTCTGGCCGCACTCTACGAGAGCTGGTCCATACCGGTGGCCGTCATTCTGGTGGTTCCACTTGGAGTCTTGGGCGCTGTCCTGGCTACCTTTCTGCGGGGCCTGTCGAATGATGTCTTTTTTCAAGTGGGCCTTCTAACCACGATTGGGCTTTCGGCCAAGAACGCGATCCTGATCGTCGAATTCGCAAAAGAAAACTTCGAGAAAGGAATGAATCTCGTCGAAGCCGCAAAACATGCAGCCGCCCAGCGTTTACGTCCAATTCTGATGACTTCGTTCGCCTTTGTCATGGGTGTCATGCCGCTGGCCATCTCGAGCGGCGCCGGTTCCGGCGGTCAAAATGCAATCGGGACGGGAACCATCGGGGGCATGCTTTCCGCCACTGTCTTAGCCATCTTTTTTGTGCCGCTCTTTTTCGTCGCCACTTTGCGATTGTTCAGAGTGAAACCGAAGCCATTAAAATAATGAGGACTGATCGACTGATATTTCAAAAAAGCGGAGCCGCGGGGAAGCGCTCGCACAGTGGTCGCGATTTTCATTCGCGGAATCAAGAACTCATAGGAACGGAAATGCCGCAAACATTAGAAATGATGAATAGGAACAATGTTAGATCGGCACCAATGGGATCCGACGGGCTTCCGACCAGAAGAGGACAAAGACCAAAAACAGTCCGCGGTCCTCTGCATATCCAATGCAGCGGACATGGAGATCTCAAATACCTGAACCAACTAGTCGATGAAGTCCTGACTTGGCCTTACATTGAGTCTGCTGAACCGTTGGTTAGTCGATCGAATACCATTCCAATCCGACTAACGGAGATGGCGGCCTCTAGTGATCCCTCGGCATTTATCACCGATCGGGAGTTTGGTCGCGTCCTGCTTGGAGCGCCAACGATATATCTGGTTTTGCCGCTACTATGCGCTCGTCGGGCGATTGTCCGGGGATGGGCTGAACCACACTATCTGGGATCTCAGGGCCTGATGCCGGCCGGCACGGTCATTGTCTATACACCAAAGGATGTTGAGGAGCTTGCGGTCTGCTTGGTCCTTTTCTCTGAGTCCTACCATTTAGGTCGTAAGATTGCTTAGGCGGTATATCTGGAAGTTTCCTAATGAGCGATGCGAGAGACGTGCAGCAGGTGCTGGCGCGCCTCAAAGATGCCGTCCATTCCAACAACAAGCGGCACATCGCCGGGGACAAGGATATAGCTCTTGACGTCCGGGAAGGCCCTCCGTCCGGCTACACTCCTCTCTTCCCGCCGGCCGAGGTCCTGGACGATGCCCAGAACGTCAACCGGAGAATCTGCTACTTCCTCTTTGTTATTTGCTATTTCATTTCGAGCCTCACGCGAGCGGATCTCTGCGACTATCAGGCGAAGGATAGCGCAGGAAAGCTGAAGAAAAGCCACCATAAAAACCCGGTAGAGCGCCTTTAGACTATCTCTAGCGCTAGAGCGATGCCCTGGCCGCCGCCTATACAGAGCGTAACGACGCCCTGTCTAAGACCGTCTCGCTTCATCGAATGGAGGAGGCGCACGATCAGTGCCGCGCCGGTTGCTCCAATTGGGTGTCCATGGGCAATCGCGCCTCCTTCGACGTTAATGATGTCCTCCGGAAGGCCCAACTCCTTCGCCACAGCAAGCGGGACCGCGGCGAACGCTTCATTGATCTCGATTCGCTCTATGTCGGCGAGAGCCCATCCTGCTCGTTCCAGGGCCTTCTTGATAGCCGGGACCGGACCCAAGCCGAACATGCCGGGCTCGACCGCGGCCACGCCGTAGGCGACAAGCCGAGCAATGGGCATCACTAATTTCGACTCAGCAAAGGCTCGGTCAGCGACGATCATCGCGGCCGCCGCGCTATTGAGGCCGGGCGCATTGCCCGCCGTGATGGTGCCGTTCTCGCGAAAAGCGGGCCGAAGCTTCGCCAGCCGCTCAAATGTGGTGTCGGGACGCGGCGCCTCATCATCGCTGAAGACCAGTGTCCCTTTCTTTCCCTTGATTTCCACCGGGACAATCTCGTCCTTGAACTTGCCCGCTTTCTGAGCCTCGCTGAAACGCCGCTGCGAGCGCTCGGCGAAACGATCCTGCGCTTCCCTTGTCAGTTTTGCATAGGTGACGAGATCCTCCGTATGCCAGCCGGAGTGCTTTCCCGAGAAGGCGTCGTCGAGACCGTCGCGCAGCATGCTGTCATGGATCTCGGCCGGACCCATTCGGTAGCCCCATCGGCCGCCGTCTATCAGATACGGCGCACGATCCATGTTCTCCATACCACCGGCGACAGCGATATCGACCTCGCCTGCGACAATCTGCTGGGCGGCAGTGACGATTGCTTGGGCGCCCGAGCCACAAACCCGGTTGACCGTCATCGCCGGGACGGACACTGGAACACCTCCCTCGATGGCGGCCTGCCGCGCAGGATTCATCTTGCTGCCGGCCTGGATGACATTACCCATGATGACGCTGCCGACCGCCCCGGCATCGAGCCCGGCGCGTTGCAAGGTTTCCCGCACAACCACCCCGCCAAGCTCGGTGGCAGGGACCGTCTTAAGCGATCCGTTAAACGCTCCTATCGCAGTTCGAACCGGCCCGCAGAGCATGATTTCGCGTGTTGTCATGAATATCTTTAAATAATGGGCTCACTTGTTGGGGACGTCACCTTATTCCCCTACCTCCCTTTTGAGAAGCTCACCAACGCTCTGCAATATTTCGCGCGAAAGCGCGTCATCCGATACCGCGCGCGCGAGCCCAACTGCGCCAACCAGTGCGCTCAGGGTTAAAATTGCTGTCGATCTCGCCGGTCCCTCATCCTTGCCGGGAGTCAAATCGGCGATCAACTGGAGGGCGTTTCGGATCTCTTCGGTCAAGACCGCACGAGTTCGCTTGCCGCTGCGTGCGATATCTCCCGCCAATGCGCTGATGACACAGCCTGAACCAGGATGGTCGCGATGCTCCTCGCTTAGATAGTCCTCGACCAGCTTAGCGTAGGTCAGTGGTGGTCCGCCGGTCGCGGCAGCGGCCGCTTGACTTCGCCGGGTACTGAGCGCGTAACGAAGCGCCTCGACGACCAGGTCGTCACGGGAGTCGAAGTGCTTGTAAAAGCCGCCCACGGTGAGGCCAATCTCCTGCATAAGATCGGCAATGCCCACGCCTTCCAGACCCTTTTCCCGAAACCGCTTCGAGGCGGTTCGTACAATGCGCTCATGGTTTTTCCTTTTTTGCGTCTGTGAATAACCCATGGAGTCTTCTCTTTTGAAGTCGCTTGACAATATGGATTATTATCGTAATCCATTTGTATTATTAGCATAATCCTAATTCGACTTGAATTCAAGCAAACTCTATCATGAGACTTACTAACAAAACGGCGTTGATTACTGGCGGCAACAGCGGCATCGGCCTGGCTACGGCGCAGCTCTTTGTAGCTGAAGGCGCGCGCGTTGCCATAACCGGACGGAACCGGAAGACTCTGGACGCGGCTGCGGCGGAACTTGGTAATGGCGTCGTGGCCATTCAGGCGGATCCTCAGCGTCGA
>Ga0179592_10001285_pt1 | contig 10178 bp, 6 predicted proteins | sample CZODoug2_1_08_16_FD_148623 | JGI IMG/M metagenome (GOLD analysis project Ga0179592, IMG submission 148623) | Vadose zone soil fungal communities from Angelo Coast Range Reserve, California, USA - CZODoug2_1_08_16fungal (Illumina Assembly) | ecosystem: Environmental > Terrestrial > Soil > Vadose... | reverse complement strand
GGCTTGGATCCACAGGCGCCTGGATTCGACGACGTCGACCGCCGTGCGCGTTCCCGCTTCGTAGCCCGCTTCGGTGGCGTTGAGTGCGGTGGTGTTGGACTCGACGGCCCGGCGCAATGCCTTCACTCGTGAAATTTCGGAAAGCACGCCCAGATACGAATCGCGAGCGTCGTGTTCGGTCTGACGTGCGACGCGCTCCACCCGCTCCTTGGCCGCCCGATGCTGGTAGACGGCCTGCCGAACCTGAGAGGAGACCATGCCCCCGGAGTACAGCGGGAAAGTCAGCTGGATGCCGATCGAGCGCTGATTTTGATCGACGGAGGAATTGCCGTACGGCGTACCGTCGGCGTTGATGCTGGTGCCGTCGGAGTTGATTTTGTAGCGGCTTGCCACGAGGTCAAGCGACGGGAAATGTCCGCCGCGCGAAGCACTCACGTTTTCTCTGGCAATGTCCGCAGCCAGGCGGCTGGAGACCAACGACAGATTCTGCTGCAGGGCCATTTCCACCCATCGGTCTTCGCTGACCGGGTCGGGATTGGTCAGCTCGAATGGCTCGATGGGACGTGCCAGGCTGTCGAAGAGATCACCGGTGATCTCGCGCAAGAACTCCTGTGCGGAGGCCACCTGCCGTTTGGCGGCGATGACCGCCGCGGCGCTGCTATCGTGGGAGGCGCGCACTTCCTGCACGTCGGTGATGGCGATCAAGCCCACTTCGTAGCGCTTCTCGGCCTGTTCCAACTGTCGATTTACCGACGCCAGCGCGCCTTGCTGGGCATCGAGATCGTCCTGGGACGCGAGCACGTCGAAATAGCGCTGGGCGACTCGGGACATCAAGTCTTGCTGGGCCGCCTGGTAGTCCGCCTCGGCCTGCGCGACCTGAGCATCTGCGCGTTGCAGCGCGACCCAGTTTTCCCATCGGAACAGGTTCTCCTTGAGGTCGACGCCGTATTTGTGGCTGTGCGTGGTCACGCGGCCATTGAAATCCTGATGTTCGACCACGACGATCGGTTTGCCGGTGGAGACGTCGGTAAAGGAAAACGATTGGTTGGAGGCTCCGGTGTCGCGTTCCTTGGTTGCGCCGGCGGTTCCGGTCACCTGCGGCAGCAATGCAGCAAGGGCCTGCGGTTTGGATTCGAGGGCGGCAAGCCGATTTGCCTCGGCCTCGCGCAATTGAGGATCGTTTTGCAGGGCGCGCTGATACACGGCCACCAGATCGGCAGCCGCAGCCGCATGAAAGCTGAAGATACACGCAACCAACGTCAGTAAACGCTTCATTTCGTCGTGCCTGTTGACGGGTGTTATATTTGACTATAACACCCCTGCAAGAGCAGTTAATATTGGGGAATGGTTGGATCCACGTCCCTGGACCACGCCAGGATTCCGCCGGCGAGGTTGAAAACCGACGCAAATCCGTGCGCGGCTAGAAAACGCGCCACTTCCAGGCTTCGACCCCCGGAGCGGCAGATCACCACCGTGTCTTGCGTCGGATCGAGTTCACTCAGGCGATCCGCAACCTGGCCCATGGGAATGTGCTTAAGGCCGGTGGGAACGGGAGCCAACTGCGTTTCCCAATCCTCGCGGACGTCCAGCAGCGTCATCGAGGTGCCCGCGGCGCGCCGTTTCAGGAACTCCTGTGGACTCAATTCCTTGATGATCAAAACACGAATCCCTGCGGTGCGATGGCGTTCACCAACGGATCGATGACGGTCTCGAAGAGACTTTCCCGAATCCATTCCGTGCTGTCCACGCGGCGTACCAATATCGCATCCATCACCGGGGCGACGCCGACGACGACGAACAGCCGGCCGCCGACGCGCAGCGCCTGTTCGAATCGAGTGTCGTAGACCGGCAGTGAACCAGTGACGGCGATGACGTCGTATTCGCCCAGGGGAGCAGCATTGAACGCATCCCGTGTCTCGAGTTCGACCCGGGCCCCCGGAACGGTTCGCAGATTCGCCCTGGCCGCCGCCGTGAATTCGGCCCGGATTTCGATCGAATGAACGCTGCTCGCGAGGAGGCCGAAGGCCGCGGTCAGGTAGCCGGTTCCGGTTCCCACTTCGAGAACCGCGTCGGCCCCGCCCACGGCCAGGGATTGCAGTATGCGTCCCTGCAGCACCGGCGCCAGCATGGACTGTCCGAATCCGATGGGGATCGGCGTATCGGCAAACGCGAGCTCCCGATAGGCCGGCGGCACGAACGCTTCGCGCGGTACCTCGGATAGCACGTCGAGCACCCGTGGATCGAGAACCTCCCACGTGCGGATTTGCTGATCGACCATCTGCTGCCTTGCCGCCACGGTATCCATATGCGCCCTACATGATTAACCCCAGCGATTATGGTCAATTTCGGCGGGGTACGCGAGCCCCTTGCGCTATTCTGCAGAGCACGATGACTCGCGATGCGCCAACCCAGCGGGGACCCTAAATTTCAAGCGTCGTCACGATTCTTCGCTATCGAGGTCCGCGTTGATCCTGTCTCCCGTTTATCTGTTGATTTTCACCTCAGTCCTGCTGGCCGTGGGCTTGACCGTGGTCTTCGTCGGCAAGCGGCGCCAGGAGCACGCGTTCGGCGAGTTCTCCGATCAGCTCCGGCGGCTCACTACGGCGTCCAGCGCGGCGGAGCGGATCGACCTCGAAGGCAAGCCGGAGTCGCTCGAGCGATTGGCCGCGACGGTGAACCAGCTGCTTGAAAGCCTCGAACAGCGCGGCGCCGATTTGCACGGCCGCGAGCAGCTCTTCCAGCGTCTGGTGGAGACCGTGCATTATGCGGTGCTGGTTCACCGCCAACGGATTTTGTTCGCCAATTCGCGATTCCTGGCTCTTTTGGGATTGACCGCCCCCGATGTGGTCGGCAGGCATTTGAGCGACTTCGTCGGACCGGAGTATGTCGAGTTGGTCGACAACAACCTGCGGCGCCGGTTGGATGGCGAACCCTCCGCCGAGCGCTACGAGGTGGAGCTCGTCGGCGCCCATGGCGAAGTCACGCGCGTCGAATTGTCCAGCGCGCTGATCGACAGTGACGGCGAGGCCGCCTTGCTGCTTACGGCCCTGGAGATGCTGCCGGAAGCGTCGACGCCGCCGAACGGGTCGGCGGCGCGGCCGCGCGCCGTGGCGACTCTCGACGCCATGGGCGAAAGCGTCGTCACGGTGGACGCCGGCGGTCGGATCGACTACATCAATACGGCCGCCGAGTCGCTGCTGGGTCAGCGTCTCGACCAGGTCGTCGGCAAGTCGTTTCCGGATGTCGCTTCTCTGGTGGACGAGGCGGACCGGCATTCGTTGGGCGATCCGGTCCGCATGGCCCTGATCTCGGGCGGCCGGGTGAGCATGGGCAGGCGCGCGGTGCTGGTGCCCGCCAATGGCGGCACCGAACGGTCCGTCGAGCTCAGCGTCTCACCGTTGAAGTCGGAGGCCGGAGAGCCCATGGGACTGGTGCTCGTGCTCCACGACACCAGCGAACTGCGCGGACTGACGCGCCAGATGACCTATCAAGCCAGTCACGACGCCTTGACGGGGTTGGTGAACCGCCGTGAGTTCGAACGGCGGCTGCAGGAGGCTCTGGATTTGGCTCAGACCGGCGATACGGCGCACGCGCTGTGCTATCTGGATCTCGACCGGTTCAAGGTTGTGAATGACACCTGCGGGCATACGGCCGGCGACAATATGCTGCGCGAGGTGGCCTCGATCATCAAGGAAGCGGTGCGGGATTCGGACACCGTCGGCCGTCTCGGCGGCGATGAATTCGCGCTGCTGCTGGTCGGCTGCCCCCTCGAGAAGGCACGGCAGATCGCGGACGACGTGGTGCGTTCGGTCAACGATTACCGCTTCGTCTGGAAGGACAAGATTTTCAACATCGGCGTCAGCATCGGCATCGTGGAAATCGGCAGCGGGGGCGGCGCCATCGAAGATTTGATGAATTCGGCCGATTCGGCGTGTTACGTCGCCAAGAAGCAGGGCGGCGTGCATGTCCATGTGTATTCCGCGCGCGAGGAGGCGAGCGCCCGGCACAGCGGCGAGATTCATTGGCTGCAAAAGCTGCAGGGCGCCCTGCGCGACAACAAGTTCGAACTGTATTTCCAACCCATCGTGCACGCGCAGCTCGGCGGCGTGCGCGGGCCGGCGATCGAAGTATTCGTGCGCATGGAGGGCGAGAACGGCCAACCCGGCGCCCCGCCGGCCGAATTCATCCGGGCCGCCGAGCGCTACCGGCTGATGCCCTATGTCGATCGGTGGGTGGTGCAGGCCGTGCTGTCGGCGCTGGGGCGCGGCGGACTCCGAGTCCCCGTGGGCCGCAGCGTTGCGATCAACATCGCCGGCCAGACGCTGGGGGATTCCGAGTTCCTGGAATTCGTGGTCGAGTGCTTCGATCATACCGGCGCGAGTCCGGGCGATATCTGCTTCGAAGTGACGGAAAGTTCGGTGGTGGCGAACCTCGACCACGCCCGCCGCTTCATTGCGGTGCTGCACGGCATGGGCTGCGAATTCGCGCTGGATGATTTCGGCAGTGGTTTGAGTTCGTTCTCGACCCTGAAAACCCTCCCCATCGACTATCTCAAGATCGACGGCTCGTTCATACGCAATCTCGCGGAGGACACCGTGAACCAGGCCATGGTTGCGGCGATGATCGAACTGTCGCGCAGCCTCAACTTCCGCATCGTTGCGGAGCAGGTCGAGGACCAGCTATCGCTGGACGCCGTGAAGCGCATGGGAATCGACTTCGTCCAAGGTTTCATAATTGCCCGGCCGCAGCCTTTGTCGGTAACGCCGACCCCCTTCTGATCGGCCGCGGGGGAGCGGGGGCTACCCCGACCTCGGCGCTTGGGGCTGGCCCACGGCGGCTACGCGCCCCGCGCGGGCGCCCCGGCGGCCGATGCCCCCGCTTATAACCGGCCGGCAGGGGCACATAACAAACTTCTATGGTATTTGACCCGCGCTTAGGAGGAAAATCGGCGCAAGATCAAGGGCCACCGAGGTGCAGCATGCCGATTTACGAAGACAACACCAAATCCATCGGACACACGCCGCTGATCCGAATCAACCGCCTGGACGCCTCGAGCGGCGCCACCGTTCTGGCGAAAATCGAGGGCCGTAATCCGGCCTACTCGGTGAAGTGCCGGATCGGTTCGGCCATGGTTTGGGACGCCGAAGAGCGCGGCACGCTGAAGCCCGGAATGTCCGTCGTCGAGGCCACCAGCGGCAACACGGGCATCGCCTTGGCGTTTGCCGCCGCGGCCCGCGGCTATGGCTGCGTTCTGACCATGCCGGACACGATGACCATGGAACGCCGCAAGGTGTTGGTGGCGTTCGGCGCCAAGCTGGTGTTGACGCCCGGCGCGAAGGGCATGAAGGGGGCGATTGCGAAAGCCGAGGAATTGGCCGCGGCCGACCCCGGCAAGTACGTGCTGATGCGGCAATTCGACAATCCCGCCAATCCCGCGATCCACGAAAAGACCACGGGGCCCGAGATCTGGGAGGACACCGGGGGCAAGATCGACGTGTTCGTCGGGGGTGTGGGCACGGGCGGCACGCTGACCGGCGTTTCGCGCTACATCAAGAATACCCGGTCGAAAAAGATTCTTACCGTGGCAGTCGAACCCACCCTTTCACCCATTATCAGCCAGACCCTGGCGGGCCAGCCGCTGACCCCCTCGCCCCACAAGATTCAGGGTATCGGCGCCGGGTTCGTTCCGAAGAACCTGGACCTGTCGCTGGTCGATCGCGTGGAGCAGATCAGCAACGAGGAAGCGATTGCGACGGCGCGCAGGCTGGCGCGTGAGGAAGGGATACTCGGCGGCATATCCTGCGGCGCCGCGATGGTGGCGGCGCTGCGGCTGGCGCGCGAGCCGGCGCACGCGGGCCAGACCATCGTCGTGGTTCTTCCGGACGCCGGCGAACGGTACCTGTCCGGCGCCTTGTTCGAAGGCCTGTTCGAGGATGTGGAGAAGATGCAGGCCGTAGCCTAGTTCATTGGAAAAAGTCGCCTGCGGCGCTTTTTCGGACATCAGCTTCGTTTCCGCTGGCAAAAAGCGTCGTTTTTGCCAGCTGCGCAGCAGGGGAAATGCAAGTCCGACAGGACACTAGTCTAGAGGCCCATCATGACCGCCATCGCCAACCCCAAATCCAACCCGAAATCGAAGGTCACAGTGCTCGACGATCTCGCCGGCGACTTGCTCCACAGCTATTTGAGCGACGAGCGGGCGCGACGCATCTCGCATCGCTACCTGCCGTCGCGCGAGGCCATCGTCGAGATCCTGGAGGCGGTCCTCGATCTTATGTATCCCGGCTATTTTGGACGGCGGGATCTCAACAAGGAGAACCTCGGCGCCCACATCGAGCAGTCGGTGGCGGCGCTTGCGCCGAAGATCGAGCAAGAGATGGAGCACTGTCTGTGCTACGGCCGCGAGCGCGAGTCGTCGCGGGGCGACGTCGGCGACTGTGCGCCGCGGGCACGCGAACTGACCCAGGTGTTTTTGCGCCGTCTGCCGGAGATCCGCAGACTGTTGCTGCGCGATGTGCAGGCGGCGTTCGACGGCGACCCCGCCGCGAGCAGTCTCGACGAGGTGGTGCTGGCCTATCCCGGCGTGCTGGCCGTGAGCGTTTACCGCATCGCTCACGCCCTCTACGATCTGGGCGTCCCGATGATGGCGCGCATCATGACGGAGTGGGCGCATTCGAAGACCGGGTGCGATATTCATCCCGGGGCGAAAATCGGCGCGGCATTCTTCATCGATCATGCCACCGGCGTGGTGATAGGCGAGACCACGGAGATCGGCGAAGGCGTAAAGCTGTATCAGGGCGTAACCTTGGGAGCGCTGTCCTTTCCGCGGGATGCCACCGGCCAGATCATCCGCGGCAAGAAGCGGCATCCCACCGTGGAGAGCGGATCGACCCTGTATGCGAACGCCACCGTTCTCGGTGGCCAGACGGTGGTCGGTGCGGACAGCGTGATCGGCGGTTCCGTGTTTCTCACGCGCAGCGTGCCGCCGCGCTCGCGCGTATCGTTGAAAGAGCCGGAATTGCGCGTGGGTACCCGCGATGGCGCGGCGGAACCCGACGCGATCTATTTTGATATTTGAGCGGGGCGCCGAACCCGCCCCGCCGAGCGCGTTCCTAGATCATCTTGCCGAGCACGGGCACCATCAGCAGCGCCACGATGTTGATGATCTTGATGAGGGGATTGATCGCCGGCCCGGCGGTATCCTTGTAGGGATCGCCCACCGTGTCGCCGGTGACCGCCGCCTTATGGGCATCGGAACCCTTGCCGCCGAAGTGGCCTTCCTCGATGTATTTCTTCGCGTTGTCCCAGGCGCCGCCGCCGGTGGTCATGGAAATCGCGACGAACAAACCGGTGATGATGGTGCCGATCAGCAACCCGCCCAGTGCTTGAATGCCGGAACCGGGTCCCATGAGCCAGTTCACGACGAACACCAGCACGATGGGAGCGAGAATGGGCAGCAGCGAGGGGATGATCATCTCCTTGATCGCCGCCTTCGTCAGCATGTCGACGGCGCGCGAATAGTCGGGCTTCGCCGTGCCTTCCATGATGCCCTTGATCTCGCGGAATTGACGGCGCACTTCGTTGACCACCGCACCCGCAGCTCGTCCGACGGCCTCCATGGCCATGGCGGCAAACATGTACGGGATGAGGCCGCCGATGAACAATCCGATGATCACCGCGGGGTTCGACAGGTCGAAGCTGGTGGCGTGTCCCAGCACTTCCTCGAGCTTGTGGGTGTAGTCGGCAAACAGCACCAGCGCCGCGAGACCGGCGGAGCCGATGGCGTATCCCTTGGTGACGGCTTTGGTGGTATTGCCGACGGCATCCAGCGGATCGGTGACGTCGCGGACTTTGGCGTCGAGGCCGGCCATTTCCGCGATGCCGCCGGCGTTGTCGGTGATGGGGCCATAAGCGTCGAGCGCCACGATCATGCCGGTCATCGACAGCATCGCCGTGGCGGCGATGGCGATGCCATACAGACCCGCGAGCTGAAACGAAGCCCAGATGCTCAACGACACCGCGATCACCGGCAGCGCGCAGGCCTTCATCGAGACGCCGAGGCCGGCGATGATGTTGGTGGCGTGCCCGGTCTGCGACGCGGAGGCGACGTGCTGCACAGGGCCATATTCGGTGGCGGTGTAGTACTCGGTGATCACGATCATGGCGGCCGTCAGGGCGAGTCCCACCAACGTGCATTCCCACAGATGCATGGCCGCATCGCCCATCAGGGCGTTTGTGACGAAGTAGAACGCGACCGCCGAAATGGCAGCCGACACGATGACGCCCTTGTACAGGGCGTTCATGATCTTTCCGCCTTCCTTGGTGGAGACGAAAAAGGTGCCGATGATGGAGGACACGATGGAAATGGCGCCGAGCACCAGCGGGAACAGCACGGCTCGGTCGCCCATGTCGACCATCACCAAGCCGCCCAGCAGCATGGTGGCGACCAGGGTGACGGCGTAGGTTTCGAAGAGGTCGGCCGCCATGCCGGCGCAGTCGCCCACATTGTCGCCGACGTTGTCGGCGATGACCGCGGGATTGCGCGGATCATCCTCCGGAATGCCCGCCTCGACCTTGCCGACCAGGTCAGCACCCACGTCCGCACCCTTGGTGAAGATTCCGCCGCCCAAGCGCGCGAAGATCGAGATCAACGACCCGCCGAATGCCAGACCGACCAGCGACCGGAGCGCCGTTTCGGCGTCGCCCAGCAGATGCAGCATGGCGACGTAGTATCCCGCGACGCCCAACAGTCCCAAACCCACGACCAGCATGCCGGTGATCGCGCCGCCCCGGAAGGCGACCTTGAGCGCGGCGTTGATTCCGTTGTGGGCGGCCTGTGCGGTGCGCACGTTCGCGCGGACCGAGATGAACATGCCGATATAGCCGGCTAGCCCTGAGAGCACGGCGCCGACCGCGAATCCGCCCGCGGTAGGCCAGCCCAGGCTCAAGCCCAGAACCAGGAACAGAACGACGCCGACCATGGCGATGGTGGTGTATTGGCGGTTGAGGTAGGCGCGGGCACCGGCCTGAATGGCCGCCGCGATTTCCTGCATTCGAGCGTTGCCGGCTGGCTGCGCCAGGATCCAACGGACCGATATCAGTCCATACACAATCGCTATTACACCTGAGCCAATCGCTAGCCAAAGCGCGTTGTCGAGCGTCATCGAGGGTCTCCGTATCGTCTGAAAGTACTGTTTATATTATGGAAAATGTAATGTTATTCGGAAGCGTCAGACCTTGAACTTAGGCGTGAGCCGCTTCGGCACACGCGCGCCCTTGAGCGTGACATACGCCGGCAAGCCGGAGACGTAAGGGGGGTAATCCTCGCCGTGGATGAGGGGGGACAGGTACCGGCGGCAGGCCGCGGTGATGCCGAAGCCGTCCGCGGTGATGTAGTGGCGCGGCACCTTCTTTTCTTGGTTGGCGACGGCGGTGAGCGGCGCTTCGCCGATGGTCCAGCGATACGGCGAAGACGACTTCCGCACGATCACCGGCATGACGGCGTTTCTGCCCTTGAGCGCCAACTCGACCGCGGCCTTGCCGACGGCATAGGCCTGCTCGACGTCCACCTTGGAGGCGATGTGGCGTGCGGAGCGCTGCAAATAATCCGCAACGGCCCAGTGAAATTTGTAGCCGAAGGCTTCCTGAGTCATCTGCGCCACGACGGGACCGACGCCGCCCAGCTGCGAGTGCCCGAATGCGTCCTTGGTGCCCGCTTCGGCCAGGAATTTGCCGTCGGAATCGCGTACGCCTTCGGAGACGACCACGACGCAGTAACCGTTCTTGTCGACCGACTGCTTGACCTTGGCGAGAAAGCGCGCGCGATCGAAGGTGATCTCGGGAAACAGAATGATGTGCGGGGCATCTCCGCTTTTGGCGGATGCCAATCCGCCGGCGGCGGCCAGCCATCCGGCGTGACGGCCCATGACTTCGAGTACGAAGACCTTCGTGGAGGTGCGGGCCATGGACAGGACGTCGAGCGCGGCTTCGCGCGTCGAGATGGCAATGTACTTGGCGGCCGAGCCGAAACCCGGGCAGCAGTCGGTAACCGGCAGGTCGTTGTCCACGGTTTTGGGTATGCCGATGCAGGTGATCGGGTATCCCATCTGCACGCCGATTTCCGACACCTTCTGCGCGGTGTCCATGGAATCGTTGCCGCCGTTGTAGAAGAAATACCCGAT
>Ga0179592_10001279_pt1 | contig 10219 bp, 8 predicted proteins | sample CZODoug2_1_08_16_FD_148623 | JGI IMG/M metagenome (GOLD analysis project Ga0179592, IMG submission 148623) | Vadose zone soil fungal communities from Angelo Coast Range Reserve, California, USA - CZODoug2_1_08_16fungal (Illumina Assembly) | ecosystem: Environmental > Terrestrial > Soil > Vadose... | reverse complement strand
GAAGCGTGGCTGCGCGAACTCGCCGGTAAGACCGCTGCCCCCCGCTTCTAATCTCCTTCCCGGTTGTGTCAGGAACGCGGATAGCTTCAGACAGCAATCGACTTCCACCCGTTGCGCTTTCCTGTGAATTTCTGGCCCAACACCATCAGGAGCCTTCTGCCGGTCTCCGCCGCGCGGCTTAGAAACCTTTGCAGGGTCGAAAGGAGCTAACGAGGAGTGCGGAAGAGCCGAGGAAATGCGCCCACCAGAAGGAGATAGCAGCGTGAGTGGCGAATCTTCTATGACTCTGCTATGTTGACCAGCGTACTGATTTTTTGCGGAGCAGACCTTTCCGTTTAGACACAGCGTTCTTTCTCCTGCTACCAGACAGGGGTCCCTGCCAGCAATTCGGCCACTTCCGCCGCCGCCAGCGGTTTGGAAAAATAATATCCCTGCGCATATTTGCAATTCAGTTTCTTCAGCAGGGCAACTTGTTCAATCGTCTCCACTCCCTCGGCAATTACATCTAACCGCAGATTTTTGGCCATGGGCATAATGGTCTGCGCAATCTCCATGCCCTCTCCCGCATGGCCTACACCGCTGATGAAGGAACGGTCGATTTTTAATGTATCCAGCGGAAAACGGTGCAAGTAACTCAAGGAAGAATAGCCGGTTCCGAAGTCGTCAATCGCCAGGAGGATACCCATGGATTTGATCTGCTGCAACATCTTCGCAGTAGCAATGGGGTCTATCATGACAGTGGTTTCCGTAATTTCCAGCTTCAAAGTTTCCGGAGAAAAGGCCAGTTCACGAATCAATTCTCTTATTTCTTCGACCAGGTTCGGTTGTAGAAACTGTTTGGCGGAGAGGTTGACGTTCATTGTAAAATTGAGATAGCTATCAGATTGCGCCTTCCACTCGCTAAGCTGCCGGCAGGCCTCGCGCAGATTCCACCAACCCAACTCCCGAATGAGGCCGGTTTCTTCCGCAACAAGGATGAATTCTTCCGGCCCAATCAATCCTCGAGTCGGATGCTGCCAGCGTAGCAAGGCCTCAAAGCCGACAATACGGCCAGAATCAAGGGCAACGATCGGTTGGTAATAATTCCGAAATTCCCCCCGGTCCAGGGCATGTCGCAGATCTGTCTCGACCTGTAAACGCGCCACCAAGCTGGCTCGCATGTCTGCATCAAACACCTCGTAACGGGACTTGCCCAAGGACTTGGCCCGATACATGGCCGTATCTGCATCCCGCAGCATGTCATCTGGGTTCTCGTAGGCGGAGTTGCTTAGCGCAATTCCGATGCTCACGGAAGTGAAAACCTCTTTCCCATCCAATATGAAGGGCGGTGTCAGTACCTTCATTAGCCGGTCCGCGGCAAGTCTCGCATCGCCCAGATCTTTAAGATCATCGAGCAGGACCGTGAATTCGTCTCCTCCCAGGCGTGCCATTGTGAAGGTTTCTCCCAGACGCGCGACCGTATCAGTCAACCGCAAGCACCTCTCTAATCGATTAGACACAGCGAGCAGCAGTTGATCCCCAATCAGGTGGCCCAGGCTGTCGTTGATCATCTTGAATCCATCGAGGTCCAGGAACAATACCGCAAACAAATGGTCTTTCCGCCGTTTCGCGTGTTTGATCAGCCGTCCGAGTCGATCAATAAACAGGAGCCGATTGGGTAGACCCGTCAGTGGGTCAGTCACCTTTCCTTCGGTAATGTCGGTCTGCGATCCTGCCATCCGCGTGGCCTTTCCCGAAGCGTCACGAACAGCGAGTCCTCTGCTCAGCATCCAACGAAAGGTTCCGTCTTTGTTCAGCACACGCTGCTCACTCTCAAAATGAGGTGTCAATCCCTTTTGATGGGCAGCGAGCTCGTCTTTGACACGTTCTCGATCCGAGTCATGTATCCGGTCAAGCCATTCTTCCAGTTTGTCACCGATTTCGCCTTCGTGATAGCCCAACATGGACTTCCAGCGAGGGGAGAAGTACATGATGTGGGTCAACAGATTCCAGTCCCAAAGGCCGTCGTTGGCGCCTCGAGCCGCCAACGCATAGCGTTCTTCACTCTCTCTCAATGCCTCCTGTGCCCGTTTGTGGGATAATTGGGTAGCTATACGTGCGAGTGCGACAGGAAAGTCGACCGGCTTCGTAAGATAATCGTTTGCCCCTAAATCTAGTGCCTTGACAATGTCTTCGCTCTGGTTCTTTGCCGTAACCATGATGACAGGCAGTTCGATCGGCGAATAGGCTTCGCGCAGCGTTTTCAGCGCCTCAAGGCCGCTCATATCCGGCATCTCGATGTCCAATAACACTACATCCGCACCCTCCCGCTTGATCTGTTCCAGCAATTGTTGTGCGCTCTCCGCTACTCCAACCACATAACCTTTCCGTTCCAGGCGCCGGGCAAGCATGTCCCGATTCATTTCGTTGTCATCTACAATTAGCAACTTGCCCGGGATGGAGTTCATGACGATTTCCTCACAAGGAGCAAATTATCGATCTTTTCGTTCAGTCGTCCAAATTCTACGGGTTTGGTGTCATAGTCATCGAACCCGACTTCGAATGCTTTCGCCCGATCAGTCACCAAAGCGTGGGCCGTTAATGCGATGATTGGAATATGGCGAGTCGCCTCATTGGCCTTCAGGAGGCGCGTTACTTCCCAACCATCCATCACCGGAAGACTGATGTCCATCAGAATGATGTCAGGCCTTTCCGAATGCGCCAGTAAATGTCCCTGCTCGCCATCATGCGCAGTGACAACAATATATCCCTCCGTTGGAGCCGTCTGGAGAGCATATCCCTGTTCATTTCATTGTCTTCGACCAGCAGAATTTTTGGCATTATTACTTTCTCCTAGCTATTACAAATTCGATGGTCCGGCCGACCGAATTTCCCCCCATCCATAAAAGGATGTGATGAGCGCCATGATCTTAACTATGGCTTCTGATTGGCGCCCCTTTCGAGCGACCTCTCTCCTTTTTTGGAGAAGCATCGCGGCGAGGGGAGGCGGGAAATGCCTCGCCATCTGTGAACAGGGAAGAGCGAGCAACCCGGTGCTTTTCGATGAGAACCGCAAGACGGTCACGGTCAACAGGCTTGATCATATAATTGGACGCGCCCAGTTCAAATCCCATGGATTCATTGTCTACGACCGTTACCATAATCACCGGGATCTCTGCCAATTCAGGATCCGCTTTCAACTGATTCAGAACGGCCCAACCATCACAGTCCGGCATAATGACATCCAGCGTTACAACGAGTGGCTTCACTTGTTTGGCCAGACGCAAACCTTCTTCGCCACTCGCGGCGGCGACCACGTGAAACCCTAGTCTCGTCAGAAAGCGGGACATCAGGTCGCGGACCGTGGAGTCATCATCGATCACCAGGATGGTATCCAGGTTCGATTTCGTCTCCAGGGAGATGGCCGGAGGATCGTTGGTCTTCTCTGTCTGCGTGCCTTCGGCTATCTCTGTCGTGACTTTGGCTGGAAGATATACGGTAAAGACGGAACCCTGACCCGGCTCACTCTCGACGGAAATTCGGCCCTTCATCAATCGGACGTACCGGTAACTGATGGCGAGTCCCAAGCCTGTCCCTCCGTACTTCCTGGCTATGGAGACATCCGCCTGGGTAAACTCTTGAAATAGATTTGTCTTCTGTTTCGGAGTGATCCCAATGCCCGTGTCGGTGACCCGGAACCGGATCCAGTCTTGACCTTCGTCCATGCTCCTATCCACACCCACTGAGATTGTGCCGTGCTCCGTGAATTTGCACGCGTTGCTAAGCAAGTTGAATAAGATCTGGCGGACCTTCGTGATATCGGCTCGCATTACTCCCAGTTCCTCTGCCACGTGGACCTGGATAGCATTGGAGTTCTTCGATATCGCTGGATGAAGTGTAGTAACCATTTCGTTAATCATCTGAGATATATCGAAGGTTTCAAGATGCAGCCCCATCCTCCCGGCCTCAATCTTTGATAAGTCCAGCACATCATTGATCAGGGACAATAAGTGTTTCCCCGCTCCCTGAATCTTTTGCAAATCCTTGACGTTCTCTAACTTGCCCAATTCGTGTGTTTCTTCCTCCAGCATTTCGCTATAACCAATGATCGCGTTGAGCGGAGTGCGCAATTCGTGGCTCATATTGGCGAGGAATGCGCTTTTGGCGCGGTTCGCATCCTCGGCTGCGTGCTTTGCATTGAGCAACTCCTGCTGCATCTCCTTGCGGTGGACTATTTCGCCTTCCAACTCCATGGTCCTGGTCTTAAGCTCATCGTTGGCGTGGTGCAATGCCGTATCCCGATGCTGAATTTCGGACAACATCGTATTGAACCCGTCGATCAGCCTTCCGATTTCGTCGCCGTAAAATTTGGTGGCTCGAACTTCGTAGCTTTTTGTGGCGGAAACCATTCTCATCGTGTCTTCTAGGTGCAAAATGGGCCCGGAAATCAATTTCTGGAGCTTCGAAGACACGAGGAGTGCAAAGAAGCCGGAGATCAGCACGAAACTCAAGAAGATGCTTGCATATCGTTTGGCCCGCAAATTCCATTGGCGCATGTCCGACTGCAGAAATAGAGTTCCGAGGGGTTCCCCTTTTAGAGCGACGTCGCGAAAGACTTCCAGATAACTTGCTTGAAAACGATAACCTCTTTCCTGCGGAGGGGCAGGAAGAGGTGGCGGGGGGGCGTTCGCGTGAGAATAGTTGGCGAAGATTTTTCCGTCGCGTGTATATAACACAGCCGATACGATGTCTTGCTTGGCCTGGAGGGCCGACAACGTTACGGTCGCGGAGGCTTCGTCTTTAAAAGCCATCGCCGCCGCGCTGTTATACCCAATAATATCGGCCTGCGTCATCAGATCCTGGCTCAATGAATTGCGAAATGAAATTAGGTCGTAAATGAGAAAGCCTGCGGAAGACAGAACCACGGCGACGCCACTCGTCAGCATCGTGATCAGCATCAGTTTTCGCTTGATGGAGAGATCTTTCAGATTCATTCGGGCTTCCTCCCATCAGCCGCGGCCTGTTGGACGATTCTAGCCAGTGTCAGCAGCCTGGAACTGATGGTCAGGTCTGCGTGCTTGGCTGCCTCGACGTTCACCTCAAAACGAACCTTATTGTCCTCCAACATGAAATTAATGATGCCACCGCGCTTGGCGAAACCCGGCGCGTCCCCGATTGTCAAAATTGGCAGACCTTTCATCGCGTCAATCACACTCTCGATGTGTTCTTTTTCCGACGAACTTACAAACAAGATGTTGCAGTCCCTCAGATCTTTGAAATCCCGGCTCCATTTCACCCTCTTGACCGCAAAGCCCCGTCCGTTGATTTTCTTGTCAGCGACGATCCTGTCGAGGGTCGCCCCAAAGGGATCCTCCCCTAGAATACCTATCACAATCGGGGAATCCGGCTGGGCAAAAGAGGCCGTGGGCCATTCCACTAATTTTGCGAAATTGTAAATAAAGCCAGCCTTGATCAAATATTCCGAGGAATCGGAAGAGTCCAATGCTTCTGCATGGCCTCCCAAGGCCATGGCGGACAACAGACAGGTTATGCCGATCAGCAACCCAACTTTTTTCATGAACCCTTTGCCTGCCTATACATTAAGTCCGGCTCCTGAGAGCCCACTCGCCACACTACTCAAATCTCCAGGTAATGGTTCCCCGGAAGGTGCGCGCCACCCGGGTGGGTATTGTGTTGATAAATTCCGGAATAAACTCCACGTGCCGCTTATTCAGCAAGTTTTGCCCGCCAACGGAGAGCTCCAGGTGTGCAATTGGCTTCCAGCCGAGTTGAGCATCCAAAGAGTAGTAGCTGGGTATATTGAGACTTGAAAGCCGATCCACGTATCGAACAGTTAAGTCCTGCTCCAAATGCATAGGCAAGTCTAACGAGGACCTCACATACCATTGATGACGCGGGCTCGCACCATCCGGATTGTCGGCAGTCGGATCCAGACTATCGCTGTTCTTCCGTATGCCCATTTGCAAATAGCTGTAGGAAGCCAGAAGTCTCCACTTGGGAATGACCCTCCAATCTCCAAACAGTTCCGCGCCGTAAGTTTTCCCGCCCATCTTATTGCTGGCAACAAAGGGAACGACAACATCGGTGGGGACGGGGTTCGCTTCTACGAAGGGTGTGCCAGGCTCCGCGGATCGTAGATTCGTGTAACTGTTATAAAAAGTAGCGATATCCGCCGAGAAGGTGCTGGTTGCCTGAACGCGGTAACCGACTTCATATGCAAGGAGGTCTTCTGATCTAAATTGACGGCTACCGAAAATCGATTCTATAACCGGCAAGGGGCTAAAGAAGGGCGGAGCCCCCGGGGGAACGACTACTTCATTCAACTGAAGACCCTCTTCGGTTAACGCAGGGGTCCTGACGGCGCGCGAGATGGCAGCCCAGACCGATTGGTTTTTACTGAGAATACCCACGAACCTAACGTTGGGTTCCACTTCAAACCCTGTGAAATCGTTATGCTCGAACTTGGAGCCAAGCGTTACCCGCAACCGCTTATCGAACAGACTCACCTCATCCTGCACGAAGCCGCTATATTGGTTCAGGCGGCTGTGATTCGGCTGCAGGGAAACGGTAAAGCTGGAGCCATTCGTGTCCTGAATCGAGCGGTAGCCAAGACCCCATACAAAGTCCTGCGATTCCCCGAGGTGCACATCATGCTGAAAATCAATGTCGTATACGGCTTCGTGGTCCGTAAAAAGTGAATTGTCGGCCGTGTTGGTATCGTCGTAGTACACCTGCAAGGACGTCGAAGACCGCGAAAAGGCATGATTCCAGTGGCCCAGGATGTTTCCTCCACTGTATTTGCCAGCATTGGGAAATGTTCTGGAATACGGAGCTGATAAGGATGGAACGGTCAGAGTTTCGCCGAAATTGGAACGATAGAGATCTCCCTGTATTGTCAGCGAATCAGCTCGTGACGGCGTCGAATCCACTCGGAATCCGCCGCGCAGGGCATGCCACCCGTCGGAGGCATTCGCACCCGTGGGACCTAACGAAGGCTCCCAATCGGAATATTTGGTATAAGCTCTATAATAGATATTGTCGCCGACCTTGCCGCCGTAGCGGGCACTTTCAGCAGTCCGTTCTTCTGTTCCGGCCTCCACTGTTACCATTGCACCTTGGGTGAGTTTGGCCGGTTTAGTGATGATGTTGATGACACCGTCGACCGCATTGGCGCCCCACAATGTCGCCCCAGGACCACGGATGACTTCAATGCGATCCACATCTTCCAGCATGACGTCCTGCACGTTCCAATACACTCCGGAGAACAAGGGTGTGTAGACACTCCGGCCGTCGATGAGAACGAGCAGCTTGTTGTCGAAACGGCCATTAAAGCCTCGCGAGCCGATGGCCCACTTGTTCTCATCGATGCGAGCTACTTCGAGGCCGGGAACCATTCGCAAAGCCTCTGGAATGCTGGAGGCGCCCGAACGTCGTATATCGTCTTGCGTGATCACAAAAATGGCTGCAGCGGCGTCTGCCAGCTTTTGCGCTCTCTTGGAAACAGATGTGACCTGCAAGTCCATCAGATCTTCTAAAGTAATTGCAGTAACATCCGGGATGTTCTGGGACGTCTGAGCCGGCACCGTACCCGCCAAGAAAGCTCCCAGGAAACCGAGTATGAAGAGCCGTCGCACGGGCGTCATAGAAACGATGCTTTGGGTGGGGCCCCGCAGTGGATAGACCTCCCCCTCCGGGACGCTGACCGCCAAGTCGGCGCGGGGCTTTTCACGCCCCATCTCCACAAGCGGCCGGAACCAGCCACATCCTTGTTTCCACTGATCTAGGCGTATCCTATGCTTCATACGAAACTCTCCTCCAAAGCTTTTTGCGCAACTTAACGATGCATTGGACCTTTTCATATACCGCTCTTCGATCTCGCAAACATCAATGCAGAGCTTCCCAGGCTCGCGGGGCGGACGAGAACCGTTACTGGGGGAAGGCGCGTCGCGTTGAACAATGAAAAGTCGTCTGCGGTTCGGGGCTCTCTCGAGTCAATCAAGGCAACATAAATCGTAGAGGTTTCTCTCCAGGTTTCGTGAACAGACTGAGGGTGTTCGAGTCTATAGGGTCGTCCAACCCCCCGAAGACCTTCCATGAGGTAGTTTCTCGAATAATTTTTATTCATAGTCATACCTACATTGACAGCGATGGCTGCAAGCCATGCTTCTCCGCTCGAACTAATAGTTTTGAATAAAAGCGGTCGACATGCCGATAGAAACGGGGGTGACCTTCTCTAAGCCAGATTCCTTGGCAATAGTGGCGAACAAACTCAACTCCAAGCTTAAGCAGGGCAGGCACAGAAATTTGGTCTGCTATCACCGGGATCGCATCAAGCTCAAAGTCCCGATATGCCACGGAAGATGCCTTGAGAAGAGAGGCCACAACACCCAGAGCATCGGACTCAGGAAGGCTCGGATGGAGAAGCAAATCGCAGCGGTTTTCGAGATAGCTGAAATTCAAGCCCAAGGGACCGCGATAAGCGATGGCCGCACCGACCGGTTCCTCCTTGTTCCCCCGGTATGCCAGCCATACGTGGCGAGTGCGCCGAAGGCCTACGCGGCGATAGAGTTCGTCAACGGCTTCAAATTCAACATCTTCCCTCAGTTCCTCCGCGGCCACGTAAATTTTCCCCCGCGCCGCAGTGGCAATCGCAGAAAGGGCCTCTTTATGTGATGAATTGTATGCTACGGTGCGAATCCCACTTCCGGATGGCAGATACATCTTCCTTGGGAAGGAGAAATAGGCATGGCGCTGAACAGAAGAAAGAGATTCGCCAATGGTCTCAACCATGGAACCGAATACTCGGGTAGGAAATCGATTCTCCGGCCGAAACCAATTCTGGGCGGACTCATCGACCCCTTTCACGATGCTCGCAGCCGCGGCATCAAGCATAACGGCACGTGAGGCGTAAGGATTGCTTTCTGAAACGAGGTGTTGGGACATCCACCCTTTGTGTGTCGTGCGCCAAACAGCAAGCGAGGCCCGTCCTCGTTCTTCGTCACCCGCCGTCAAGACGTACAGAAGGGATTCCCCGCCACGGAGCATCCGTCGCCAGTTCTCTCTGACTTGTTCGATGTGCGGAGTGAGACGAGCAGCTTTGTCTGGATAGAGAAAGCCTGTCCGTTCGTATAGAGCAAAGAGCTCGCTAACAGGGATCGCATTCACCTGCACGCCATATGTCGCGTGCAAATCCGCCAAGTCCGGCAGTTGGTCCACGATCTCCTGGTCTTGCGTGTCTAAGAGCATTGTGCCTCCGCGACATTCTTCCTAACACTGGGCAAATTAAGCGCTTATGGTTACCGCCATCCGCCCGGCAACTTGGTACCGCCAGCCGGCCCGCTGCGAGGCTCAGGCCCGCGTTTCCTTCCCAAGTCTCATCCACCGAACACTATCCAGAAAAGGCGCTATTCCGCCTGAGCCAGTTATAGGGGTCTCCTTCGTTTCACAAAATGGACCATCAGTACTGTTTTGCAGGCGCTCAACGAGCGGAGTATTAACGTTTTGGGTACAACTGGCTGAAGGATATGCTGTGAGATTGTGCCAAAGGACAGAGACTCCGAATAGTGATTGATTTACCGGCGCACGCTTACGAAGAAGTTCGGTAAATACATGAGCGGTAGACACTTATCTTGATATGCAGGGCGACCGGTCGGCTCCGCGCAAGAGTACCCATCTCTGTCTACTGTTCACTTTTTGACTAAGCCGCCTCGTGAAGTTAGCCCGATGGCGTCCAATTGCTGATACGCTCTTGTCAAGGAGAAAAACGCCTGAGCCACATTCCTCGATAGGGATGTGGTTGATTTCATTTAGCATTCGACGTTTACCCGTGCCGATATGAACCAATCGCTTAACTACATCATGGACGACCCTCGAGAAGGGCAGCGGCTCCTTGACAAGGTAGATGCTCCTTCCTGGATATCGAAGTATCTGGAGCCGCATTTGCAAGACGCAAGAAGAGTCCTTTCAGTCGGTTGTGGCCCGGGTGTCTTTTTACGAGAATTGGCTGCAATCCGTCCGAGCGCCGAGTTTGTTGGCGTGGATCTTAGCGCAGAGCGAATTCACGAGGGGGAGGCGCGGCTTCGCGGTGTGTCCAATGCTCGCGTTCAAATAGGAGACGCCCAAGCTTTGCCATTTGAGTCAGGCAGCTTCGATTTTGTGTTTTGCAGATTTCTGATGGAGTATCTGCCTGACAAACAGCGAGCGGTGGAGGAGATGGTAC
>Ga0179592_10001276_pt1 | contig 10233 bp, 7 predicted proteins | sample CZODoug2_1_08_16_FD_148623 | JGI IMG/M metagenome (GOLD analysis project Ga0179592, IMG submission 148623) | Vadose zone soil fungal communities from Angelo Coast Range Reserve, California, USA - CZODoug2_1_08_16fungal (Illumina Assembly) | ecosystem: Environmental > Terrestrial > Soil > Vadose... | reverse complement strand
GGGCGATGATCCACCCTATCGCCTGTTCGGCTGGCATCGGCTTGGCCAGCCCGAATCCTTGTGCCTGGTGGCACCCGAACTGACGCAGCAGTTCGATCTGATCCGGGGTTTCGACGCCCTCCGCGACAACGGTCAGTCCGAGGTTCTGGCCCAGCGCGACCGTGGATCGAACGATGGCCGCGTTCTTCGACCCCTCGCGAAGATTGTTGATCAGCGAACGGTCGATCTTCAGGCTGTCGACCGACAGTTGCGCCAGGTAGGACAGCGCCGAGTAACCGGTTCCATAGTCGTCGATCGCTATTCCGACCCCCAGGTCGCGCACGCGCGCCAGGATCCGCGCGGCATGCTGCGGGTCCTCCATCAGTGCGCTCTCGGTGATTTCGATGCTGATCAGGCGCGGCGCGACCCGATAGCGCTGCATCGCCTCGACCAGCAGATTGGGCAACTCGAGCCCGGACAGATCCCGCGCCGATACGTTGATCGCCACCGGGACTTCGACGGCCATCGCTTGCCAGGCCTGGATCTGCGCCAGCGCCGCGTCGATCACCCAGCGTGTCACGTGCCGGATGAACCCGGTCTGCTCGGCAAACGGTATGAATTCCGACGGGGGAACCGAACCCCGCACCGGGTGGACCCAGCGCACCAGTGCCTCGGCTCCGCGGAACTCACCCGTGCGCAGATCGATCTTGGGCTGGAAGTGCAGCCTGAGCTCGTTGCCGTCGATCGCCTGGCGCAATTCGCCGAGCAGGGACAGGTGGTGCTGTCGATGGCGGTCGATCCGGTGGTCGTACTCCTCGAGGCCCCGATGCTCGCGCTTGGCCACGTACATGGCGACGTCTGCGCGGCGCAGCAGCGTCATGGCGTCGGTCCCGTGCCTTGGAAAATGAGCAATGCCGATACTGACTCCGACGTCCAGACCCTGTCCGTCGACGACCACCGGGGCCTGCAGGCATTGCAGCAGCTGCCCGGCCACCGTCGGCGCCTCGAGCCGCTGTTGGGGTGACAGCAGGACCGCGAACTCGTCGCCTCCCAGGCGCGCCAGCACGTCGTGCTCGCTGAGCGCCGCTCGCAGCCGGGACGCTACTTCGATGATCACGCGGTCGCCGGCATGGTGACCCAGAGTGTCGTTGACGAAGCGGAAGCGGTCCAGGTCCATCAGCAGCACGCTGAACACCTGGCCGGCCTTTCCGCAGTCGTCGATCGTACGGTCCAGCTGTTCCAGGAACAGGGGCCGATTCGGCAGGTCGGTCAGCGGATCGCGATACGCCAGTCTGCGGATCTCGCCCTCACGCGAGGCGATCGCGTCCTGCATGTGATTGAAGGTGGTGGCGAATGCGCCGATTTCTCCCTGGTTCGGTACCGGAACGGCGGATGCGTAGTCGCCGGCCTGGATTCGCAGGGCGGCCTGGGCCAGCGACCGGATCGGGCGAGTGATGTTTCGGGCGATCAGGACGGATCCGACGATCGTCGCAGCCACGCAGAAAAGTGCCAGCAGCCCGAAGCTTGCTCGCAGTTGCCGGAAAGGTTCGACCGCTTCGTCCAGGGACTTCTGCAGGACCACATCGATCGTTCCGCTTCCCGCGGGCTGCAGCGACCGCACGCGGGTTGCTAGCTGACGGTGGGCCAGCGTCACCGCCTGGTGCGCCCACGCCGACGCGCCGGCAGGCGCGATCAGCGCCAGCTCGGAGCGGGCCTCGGGCGTGAGCGTCGACGCCGCGACCGCGCGCCCACGTTTGGCTGCCGAGCTGACAAAGGACACCTCCAGCCCCGTCAGATCGCCGAACTCCCTGGCGGAGGCGTCATCGACGCGGAATCCGATCGCGACATACGCGATCGGCTCCGGGGCGAGCACCGGGACCATGACAAGCTGGTACAGCGGACCATCGATGGCGACGGTGGCCGCCGCGTGGCCGCTGTCCTGCGCGCGGGCGAGCAGACTGGAGAACTCGAAGTTCTGAGGTCCGCGCGTCGGATGCAGCGAGTCCACCAGCACGCGGCCGTCCAGTGACACCACGATCATCGCCGCCGCGCCGACGCGCGTCGCATGGTTGGCCAGCACCGACAGGATCGTGGCGCGGTCGTTGCTCGCGAGCGCCTCGCGCAGCCCGAAGTCCGCCGCCAGCACGCTGGCTTGCTGCTCGAGCTGGGTGTTGTTCTGCCTCCACAGCCGTTCGAACACGCGCTCGCCCAGCTCGAGCTGATGATCAACCGTGGTCTGCGCAATCTGGTCGGCGCGCAGGTCGATCGTGACGAATACCGCCAGCTGGACCAGCACCAGCAACGAGACGAAGAACAGGATCATCCGCCCCGCGATTCCATTCAGGCGCAGGCTCTTCATTTCGAGTAGTGAAGCGGGTCGAGCGGTGGCTTGTAATGGGGTTTGCGCGGCGCCACCTCGATCACGAAGCGCAGCGGCTCGCGCATGGCGCGGTTGACGCTCACGTGCTGCGGCGCAACCTCGTGGCGCTGGCGCGGATGCCAGATGTGGCTTTCGTACTCGCCGTCCTCGACTGCGCTGATCTGGACCCGACCGTCGGCGCCGGTCTTGCCAAACGAGGCCGTATCGACGACGAGCACGTACCCCAGCATCCAGTCGTGCACGTTGCAGCCCATCGTCACGACGCCCGGCGTGTCGAAGATGATCGGATCGGGGGCGTCGCCGGCGTACAGCTTGATCTCGAACTTCTTCGGCTTGGAAAACGAGTAGACGTGATGCCGGATCGGGTCCTGGTTCGGAAAGCTGACCGCGGCGCCGGTCTGCACCACGGTCAGGTACGGAACGAATTCACGATCGTGCTGTGCGACCGCGGCCGATAGCGGCGCGTGGCGCGCCGGCTTAGGCGCGCTGACGGGGACCAAAAACACGGCGGCGTCCTCGATCGCTTCCCCCGCGGGCCCGACGACCTCGGCGTTCAGCGTTGACGCGGCGAAACCCGGCCACGCCAAGCCCGAGGCCGCCAGCGCGAACACGAAACGCGAGAGGAATTGATGCAGGGGCACGGCGAGTCGCACGGGGACGGAATGCCGGGTTGACCGGACGCATTTCGGGGCACCACGCGAACGTTATCGAGTTTGAAATGCGGTAATCGAGGAAACTGACCGTTCCAATGGCCGCACTTTGCTCACTGCGGGCGCTCTCGCCCGGACTGTCGTGGCGGCTGCTCGGCTCGATCGTCCTGGCCGCCTCCGCGCTGCTCGGGGCGGACGTCGCGGCACAGCAGGTGCAGGCCGATTCGCTGGCCGATGCGATCACCGCGGGACGCCTGGTACTCGAGTTGCGCCCGCGCTACGCGGACATCTGGGACGCCGGACTGAACGAGCGCGGCCACGCATGGACGATCCGCTCGATCGCCGGCTGGCAGACCGCGACATTCGAGGATTTTCGGGCGGTCGTGGAAGGCATCCACACCGACGTCGTCGATGCGCACCACATCAGCGTCGCCTCGTCGCAGTATTACGTCGACTTGTCGTATCCGCTGTTGCCGGATCCGCGCGAAACCGACACCAACCGGGCGTACTTCGAATACGTCGGTTTGCCCGACACGCGCGTGCGGCTGGGCAAGCAGCCGATCCGGCTCGATAACGAGCGCTTTTTCAGCGACGTCGATTTCCGGCAGACGCCGATGCTGTTCAACGGCCTGACCCTGGTGAACAACAGTCTGCCCGATATGGAGGTGTATGCCGCCCTGCTGAACCGGATCCGCACCGTGTTTGCAACGCAGACCCGGACCCGGATATGGCTGCTACGGGTCGCGTACAGCCCGGCGCAGGATCAGTCGATCGCGGCGTACGGGTTCGGCCTGAACCAGCCGCAGACTGGCTCGGACACGGACCTGGCCGACAACTCGCACCAGGTATTCGGGTTGCGCGCCGAGGGCGCGGTGCCGATCGGCCGCGGGTTCGCCGCGCTGTATACGGCCGAGGCCGCGCACCAGCGGCATTACGCGGGGGGCGATCCGCTGATCGAGGCCAACTACTGGCGGCTGGGCGGCGGGGCCGTGCTGCCTCGCTTGGCCGGGCTCGGGGTTCGCATCGATCGCGAGGTCAAGGCCAGCAACGCAGGACAGTACGCGTTCCAGACGCCGTTCGAGGACAGCTACGCCTTCAACGGTTGGGCGCTGCAATTCACCAGCACGCCGCAGACCGGCCTGCGCGACACCTGGCTGTCGGTACGCGCGCAGCCGGGGCGGTTTACGCTGGTGGCCGAGGCCCATCGCTTCGGCGCCACCTTCGGGGGCCTCGATTACGGCAACGAGCGCGACCTGCGCGTTACCTATGCCGTGACGAGCAGCCTGACGCTGAAGCTGCAGCACGCGCGCTTTCGCGCGGGCGATCCGGCGGCCGACTTCTACGACGTCACGAAGACCTGGCTGTCACTGACGTACGACTACTAGGGCCAGCTGGCCTATCGGCGGCGGGGCCATCCGGCGCGCGCGATTGCCCCCATCTCACCGGAAGTCGTGGCTGTCGACCACCAGCCCGCCCAGCAGCGCGGAGTGGTCGACCAGGCGATCCGCGATCAGGTGGATCACCGCGCAGTCGGGCGCATCGACGCGCTCGACATGGCCGTAGACGGTCAGCAGCGTCGAGGCCAGCAGCTCGCGGCGGAACCGCTCGGCCGTGGCGCGCCACACCACCACGTTGATCCACCCCGTTTCGTCTTCCAGCGTCACGAAGGTGACGCCGCTGGCGGTGCCTGGCCGCTGGCGGCAGGTGACGATGCCGGTGGCTCGCACCCTTTGCTGGTGGCGTGCGTCAGCGATGCGCCGGGCGGTCCACAGCTGCATCCGGTCGAGCCGCTCGCGCAGTGGCGCCAGCGGGTGGCGGCGCAAGGTCAGGCCGGTTGCGTCGTAGTCGGCGACGATGTCCTGACCTTCGGTCGGGGGCAGCAATTCGACCTGGCGCTCCGTGACCGGCAGCCCGCTCGTCAGCGGTGCCCGGCGCGCGGCGCCGCTGTCCAGCCCCAGCACGCCCCACAGCGCGCGGCGCCGGTGCCCGGTGAGTGCGGACAGCGCATCGGCCGCGGCCAGGCGCGCCATGTCGCCGCGGTCGAGCTGCGCCCGGTGCGCCAGGTCGTGCACGTCGGAAAAGGGCGCGCATCGCCTTGCCTCGACGATCCGCTGGCCGGCCGCCTCGGCAAGGCCGCTCACCTGCATCAGCCCGAGCCGCACGGCCGGCTGTCCCGCAGGGCCGTTCACCTGCTGCTCCAGCGTGCAGGTCCAGTCACTTGTCATTACGCACACCGGCCGCACCGTCACGCCGTGGTTCATCGCATCGCGCACGATCTGCGCAGGCGCGTAAAAGCCGAGCGGCTGCGAATCGAGCAGGGCCGCGCAGAACGCGGCCGGCTCGTGGCATTTGAGCCATGACGAGTCGTACACCAGCAGCGCGAAGCTGGCCGCGTGGCTTTCCGGGAAACCGTACTCGCCGAAGCCCTTGATCTGCCGGAAGATCTGTTCGGCGTACTCGCTGCCGTAGCCGCGCGCGAGCATGCCGGCGATCAGCCGGTCGCGGAACGGTCCCAGCCCGCCCTTGCGTTTCCAGGCTGCCATCGCACGCCGCAGCCGGTCGGCTTCGCCCGGCGTGAAGCCGGCCGCAACCACCGCCAGCTGCATCACCTGCTCCTGGAAGATCGAAACGCCCAGCGTGCGCTCGAGCACGGATCGGACCGCTTCGGACGGATAGGTGACCGGCTCCACGCCCTGGCGCCGCCGCAGATACGGGTGCACCATGCCACCCTGGATCGGGCCCGGCCGCACGATCGCGGTCTCGATCACCAGGTCGTAGAAGCACTCCGGGCGCAGCCGCGGCAGCATGTTCATCTGCGCGCGCGACTCGACCTGGAACACCCCCAGTGAATCGCCGCGGCCCAGCATCCGGTAGACGGCCGGATCCTCGGCCGGAATGTCCTGCAGCCGCAGGCTTGACCCCCTGAAGGCGTTCAGGTGGTCCAGGGCCCGCCGTATGCAGCTGAGCATGCCGAGCGCCAGCACGTCGATCTTCAGCAGCCCCAGCGCATCCAGGTCGTCCTTGTCCCACTGGATCACGGTGCGGTCGGCCATCGCGGCGTTTTCGATCGGAACCAGCCGCGAGAGCGCATCGCGCGCGATCACGAAGCCGCCGCTGTGTTGCGACAGATGGCGCGGAAATCCGATCAGCTGATGAGCGAGCTCGACGACCTGCGCAATCACCGGGTTGTCCGCGTCAAAGCCGGCCTGCGCGAGCAACTCCGGGCGGATGCGGCTGCCGTCCCACCACGACATGCTCTTGGCCAGCCGGTCGACCTGGTCGAGCGAAAGGCCCAGCGCCTTGCCCAGGTCGCGCAGGGCGCCGCGTGGCCGATAGGTGTGCAGCGCGGCAGTCAGCGCCGCGCGGTGCCGGCCGTATTTCGCGTAGACATACTGCATCACCTCTTCGCGCCGCTGATGTTCGAAATCGACGTCGATGTCCGGCGGCTCGTTGCGCTCGCTGCTGACAAAGCGTTCAAATAACACGCTGATCCGGTCCGGGTCGACTTCGGTGATGCCCAGGCAGTAGCACACCGCTGAATTGGCCGCCGAGCCGCGGCCCTGGCACAGGATGCGCCGCTCGCGCGCGAAGCGCACGACGTCGTACACGGTCAGGAAGTAGGGCTCGTAATGCAGCTCGCCGATCAGCGCCAGCTCGTGTTCGATCAGCGCGCGCACTTTCTCCGGCACGCCCTGCGGGTAGCGCACGGCCGCGCCCTGCCAGGTCGCGCTGCGCAGGAAAGAGGCGGGGGTCTGGCCGTCCGGAACAATCTCGTCCGGATACTCGTATCGCAACTCGTCGAGCGAGAAACTGCAGCGCTCGGCGATCGCCAGCGTCTGCGCCAGCAGCTCGGCCGGATAGATGCGGCCGAGCCGGTACAGCGGGCGCAGGTACTGTTCGGCGTTCGGTGCCAGCTTGCGGCCGCACTGCGCGAGCGGCGTGCGCAGCCGCACCGCTGTCAGCGCATCCTGCAGTTTCTTGCGGCTGCGCACATGCATGTGCGCGGCGCCGGCCGCAACCAGCGGTACCCCGGCGCGTAGCCCGGCTTGCTGCAATGTGGTCAGCCAGGCCGCATCGTCCGGGCCGCGGATCAGCTCGCAGGCGATCCAGTTGCGCCCGGGCAGCAGTTGTTGCAACCACCGCGCATCCCGCTCGATTTTCGAGAGGGCGGTTTCGGATTGCCGCTGCCCGTGCGGCGCCTGCTCGGGCTTGCCCTCCGAAGCCCCGGCAGGGGCGAAGGAGGGCACCAGCAGCGCCAGCGTATCCGCCAGCAGATGGGCCTGCGCGGCCAGATCGGCCGCTGTAAGCCGATATTCGCCCTTGGGCGCAGCGCGTCGCGCCCGCGTGATCAGCTCCGACAGATTGCCGTACCCGGTGCGCGTCTGCGCCAGCAGCACCAGGTGCGGGCCGTCGGCCATCCGGATCTCGGTGCCGTGGATCAGGCGGAATTCGCTCGCCGCGGCCAGTTCGCAGCGTGCTTCGCGCAGCGCCAGGTGCGCGCGCACCGCTCCGGCGAAGGAGCACTCGTCGGTGATCGCCAGTCCGGTGTAACCGAGCGCAAGCGCGCGTTCGACCAGCTCTTCCGGATGCGAGGCGCCGCGCAGGAAGCTGAAGTTGGAAATGCAATGCAGTTCGGCGTAGGACGGCTGCATCGTGGCCAGGGCCGGGCTCAGAGAGTACTGAATAAATATACAGTATCCGGGCAACCCGACCGGACGGAACGCGGTACGCTGAGGTCGGAGGTGAGGGGTCCTCGTGGCCTCCCCTCTCCTCTTGGAAGAGGGACCGGGGGGAGGGTCCTGCGTTATTTTTTCTACCTAACTTATGAAGGCCGACGTTTTTCCCAGGACCCTGGGCCAATTGATGATCGTCGCCGCCATGCTGCTTGCCTCGGGTCGGTCCGAATGCCAGCAGCCTGAGCGCGAAGAGCCTGCCGCAGCCGAACCCCTGCAGGACGAATGCCAGTCCGTGGTGCTGGTGCAATGCGCGTCGGCTCAGCCCGAAACGGCCTCCACAGCGCCGGCCGACGCCCGTGCGGCCACGAAGCAGAAACTGGATACGCGCAGACTGCGACAGATGCAGACGCAGGCCGGGTTGAACGCGGTCGAGGTCACGGGCGAACGGCCGTCAGGGGTCGAGTCCGACTCGTGGGAGAGCTTTCGCCAATCCGTATCGAGCGCGGCCACGCCCGACTGCCTTGACCCGAACGCTTTCCCCGCCGTGCAAGGCCTGCTCAGGCTGCCGTTCCTGCTGCACGCGGCGGCGGTCGGAAAGTGCCGCTGAGCCGATGCGGTCGGCAGTTCACGCCGCGCTTCGCCTGACGGCTGTCGTGGGCTTGTTGGCCACGCTGGCGCCGGCCCGTGCGGATCAGTGGAGCGTCGAGAAGGCCGGGTTCAACCTGTACCGGATCGCCGGTCAGAGCGTCTACATACGCACCGATGGCTGTGACGATGCTCCCGCCAAGGGCGTCGTAAATGTTCAGAAGGAGGACGGCGCGCGCCGGTTGACATTCAACGATTCAGCGGCCCGCTGCACGGTCAGGGATTTTCTGGTGCCCGTCGAAGTGGAATGGAGCGAGTACAGCGTGCTGCTGACGCGGGATCAGGCCAACAACTGGTATCGGGTCACCGATAGCGACATGTACCTGAAGACGGTCGGGTGCATCAGCCGCGCGATCACGGAGCCGGCCGCGCTCGAGCTGAAGCGGGACGGGACGGGCTGGGTCCGTTTCGCCGACGGCAGAAGGTGCGGCGTCGAGCATGCCTTCCGACGCATGACGCTCTAATGGCCGGCCGGTCGCTCGCGCGGAGCGACGTTGCTAGCTTCGGGCCGCAGCTTGCTTGGACATTCGCGAGCTCTTGGTGTGGCCAGTGCTGCTTGTGCTGAATAGGCTCCGGAACTCACGATCGCCTTTCGGCGAGAACCGAATGACGCGCGAGTTCTTCTCGCGCACGACCCAGCCCAGGTCGCAGAAGCGGGACAAAAGGGCTGCGCCGAGCGATCCCGCCAGATGGTGTCTGCGCTCGCTCCAATCCATGCAAGGTCGGCAAAACGTGCGGCGTTGCCGAGCCGCGGCGTGCGTATCGATGCCCACGCGCTCAAACCACTCGACACCGCGTTGCGTAAGTCGCAGGCCTTCGGGGGACATCGCCAGCACTCGATGACGCAAGAGCGCCTCGTAAGCCGACACGGCGAGCTCACCGGCGAGATGGTCGTAGCAGATTCGGGCCCTTCGTAGGGCCGGTTCCCGCGGGCTTGACACGAGGCGGACCGCGCCGGTACGAAACGCCACCCCCATGAGGGATTCGAGCAGACCCGCCACATCTTCGTCGGCAAGCCGAAAGTATCGATGCCGGCCTTGTTGATCCACTGCCACGAGGCCGGCGTCGAGCATCTTCGACAAGTGGGCGCTCATGGTTTGCTTTGTGACGCCGCCGATCGCCGCCAGTTCGGTGGCCGTGAGTGCCCTGTCGGTCATCAGCGCGGTGAGGGCGTCCGCCCTTGCGGCGTCGCCGAGCAGCGAGGCGATCCGGGCGATGTTGGGGCCGTCTTTCATGGTTCGACGCTAATCGAACCGTCAGCTGAATGCAAGCGCCTATCACCGCCCCCGTGGATTCCTTGATTTCCCGCGGAGCGCGGCATAAGGGAAGCGCCGGCATCAAGCGCTTCAACATGCAGCAGGCGCGCTAGAACGGCCCGCCGGCCTTGCGCAGACGGTCCGGCAGCCCGTCGTGCGGCCCCATCGGCCGCGCCGGCAGATCGTTCCAGTGGTGCGCGCCGATCTGCGCATTGCGCGCCGGATGCACCGGATAGTGGATCCGGTTGTCCTCGCGCTTGCGGTCGCCGACCACCAGCAGCCGCACGTCCGAGTCCGTGTTGTTGATGAAGGTGTGCGACAGGCCGGTGCCGGCTGGAAAGCCGACGCCGTCGCCCGGGGCCAGACGGACCAGATCGCCGTCCAGCCAGACATCGGGCGTGCCTTCGATCACGTAGATGAATTCGTCCTCGCTTTCCTCGCAATGAGGCCACGAGGTGCGCCGGCCCGGCGGCAGCAGTTCATGGTGGATGCCGAGACGGGCGAAGCCGAAATGGCGCCCGAACGGCGAGCCGATCGACAGCAGCTCCTGGCTGCCGGGATAGGTTCCGTTGTCGGGCTCCTGGATTTCCTTCCAATGCTTGATGCAGTCGGGTCGGGTCATGGTTTCCGTTCCTGGGTCAGGGAGC
>Ga0179592_10001274_pt1 | contig 10234 bp, 7 predicted proteins | sample CZODoug2_1_08_16_FD_148623 | JGI IMG/M metagenome (GOLD analysis project Ga0179592, IMG submission 148623) | Vadose zone soil fungal communities from Angelo Coast Range Reserve, California, USA - CZODoug2_1_08_16fungal (Illumina Assembly) | ecosystem: Environmental > Terrestrial > Soil > Vadose... | reverse complement strand
TGCTAAAGACTCGCCGCACTCACCGGCCGCGGAGGCCGCAGGCGATTCATCCCCATCGACGGCGGAAGGAATAGGTGCCTGGGCGCAGATTTGGCCCTGGGTTTTGGGCGCTTCTCTCGTTGCGATTGCCGCGCTCGCAATTTCCTGGCGCTCTATCCGCAATGCCGTGCCGCCGCGCGTCAGTCAAGGGCGAGTGATGATCGCCGTTCTTCCATTCAAGAATTTAACGGGAGACTCTGCGCAAGACTATTTCAGCGAGGGCCTCACCGAAGAAATGATCGCCCAACTTCGCCGCTTGAATCCGGACCGCCTTGGCGTTATCGCATCTTCTTCCGTCGTAAGATTTCAGCATGGAGGCGCGGGCCTCGATAAAATCCAGAAAGAACTTGGCGTCGAATATGTTGTCGAAGGAACCGTGCGCCGCGACGCCGACCGCGTCCGCGTCACCACTCAGCTGGTCCAATCAAAAGATCAATCCACAGTCTGGTCGCGTGAGTACGACCGAAGCCTCAGCAATTTGCTGGTTCTCCAGAGTGAAATCGCCCAGCAACTTTCCGGTGAGCTTCTTTCCGCCTTCGAACCGCGGAAGCATCTTGCAACTCCTGCAGCGCTTTCGCCCGAGTCCTACCAAGCCTACGATTTGTATTTGAAGGGTAGATATTTTTGGAACAAACGAACGCCGCAGGGCTTCGATCGCGCTTTGGACTGTTTTCAGCAATCCATCGCCAAAGATCCCGCCTATGCTCGATCCTACGCGGGCTTGGCGGACACCTACGCCCTGATGGGTAGCTACTACATTGTTTCCGTCGACTCGATCAAAGTGAAAGCTCGCGATGCCGCTCGCCGGGCGACGCAACTCGACGACAATCTCGCGGAAGGACATACCTCGCTCGCCGTTATTGCGCAAAATTACGATTGGGATTGGCAAACGGCGGAGAAAGAATACCGGCGAGCCATCGAACTCGACCCCAATTACGCGACCGCTCACCACTGGTACGCAGAGGAACTCTCTTTAGTGGGAAGATCTGACGAAGCACTGGCGGAAATTGAACGCGCGCGGCAGCTCGATCCCATGTCGCTGATTATCGCGGCCGACCGCGGAGTAATTCTCTATTACGCCCGGCAGTATGACCCGGCGATCGAACAACTAAAGGCGGTTCTGGATATGGAGCCGAGCTTCGGTCGCGCACGCATGCTGGAAAACGCTTATATCCAAAAGCGAATGTTCGCAGAGGCGCTCGCGGACTCAGAGAACTGGGAGCGGTCTGGCGTTAACGTGTGGCGCCTGGCGACGCTGGGGTATCTTTACGGGAAGACGAATCAGCGCGCGAAGGCGCTCGAATGCTTAGGTGAACTGCAAAAACAATATCCGAACCACGCCGCGCTCGCGCTCCTGAGCTCATTTCCTTACCTCGGGCTCAACGACAAAGAGAACGCGCTCCAGTGTCTGGAGCGCTCGCTTGCCAATCATTCCATTTCCACTGCTATAGCCGTTGAGCCATTCTATGACTCGTTGCGCGAGGAGCCCCGATTCCAGGCCATACTTGCCAAAATGAATTTTCCCGCGAACGCTGGCTCCCAACTGCGCGCCAAAAAGTAGAAATCGACAGCGCCGATTGCGTGTTCGCGAGACGTTAGTCTGGTGGACGAAGGTATGCGGCGCCGTGACGGTAAAGTCCAGCGCTCGGAATGTGTTGCGAAAATACAATGCGTATCGGCACGAAGATGGCGCCCGTCCCCGGCGTATACGGCACCGCCACTTCGAGACGCGTACCTTGGGGATATTCGTTCCGGCTGCGAAACGCTATGCCGCCTTTCGACAGATCTTCGCAGACCGCAACTTCTTCCTGAAACCCTCGACGCCGGATGCAAGCGAGCACCCGCGCTTTGACGCGCGTCCGGTTCCGGCGGGGAATTACGCGTTCCTCGAGAGGAGACCGCGTCCCCAGCATCGGCTCCGACGGCGCGTCGGATAGGACTTCCGTCCAAATGGAAGGCGAATCGCAAAGCTTACAAAGCCGCGCGATGCATTTGCGGACTTCAAAGGACTTCAGTTCCAATTCGTTCAGGTAAACGACTTCGCGGCGCTGGCAAAAACTGCATTCCATCATCATGCGCGCGATGGCTTCGTCGGCTTTCCGAAGCATCGGGAATTCCACGTCCCAAAAGTCGGACCGCCCTTCCAGCAGGTGGATCGCGTAAAGAAATCCATCGGGTTCACGGTCGATTTCCGCAACCACCCGCGCGCGGGCCGTTTTGGAAAGTGCGCCGTCTTCGATGGTGCGCTTGAGCGTCAGTTCCTGGCCCTGATCCAGCCGCTCGGTCAGGCGAATGACGCCTCCGTTCCGGCTGATAAGTAAGGTGACGGCTTGCTGTTTGACGAGTACGCCGCCGGAGCCGTACCACGACACCTCAATGGGCATGCGGAACGCTACGCGGTCGCTTTGGCGCCCGGATTCAGTGCGTATCGTGGTCATTGTCAGGGCCTAATACTGCCTCTATACAAGCCTAACATGAGGGTTTTTGCTGGTATTCGGCGACTCGGGCCGCTTTGTCGTTAGAACTAATAACAGGCAGGTGGATCGGGCGGTCGGGCGGCTCGCGCCTCAGATATTGGCTTTTAGACGCCGCCGCTAAGGAAAATTGGCCAGGCCAGGTCAAGATTCCGGCAAAATAGAAGGGTTGGTAGCGCCAGAAAGTCGAGTTGGGTGCAGCAGGAACCCAGCACTGTGAAGAACGTTATAACTATGCCCGAACCAGGCTCGAAAAGCGGATCCCGAAATATGGCAGTGCGGGATCGTCGCTACGCTATCCGTTTTCCTTTTGCCGCCGATGTGTCTCTGATCGACCTCGAATCGGGTGCCACGACAAACGGCGTCACGTCAGACCTTTCGTTTGGCGGCTGCTTTGTCTGCACCAGCAAACCCCTCGCGCTGAAATCTCGCGTGCGCATCACCATGACCCGGAAAGAGCAGACTGTCGAAGCGCTTGGTGTCGTTCGCGCCGTGAAGCCCCGGATTGGCATGGGCGTGGAATTCTTGGATTTGGAACAGGCGTCTTATTCGACGCTCGAGCGCTGGATCGAACAGAGCCGCCGCGAACGTTAACCTGCAATCACCTGATCCAGCAGCTGCTGTACGGCACGCTGCGCCTCCAAAATAGAAAAACGATGGTCCATCGCTCCGGCGAGATCCGTGTTTGCAAACGCGATGCGCCCGAATGGCGCAGCGCGGAGAATATCCCGCGGAGCCGGCTTCCCATTTGTCCCGAAGAAAAAACCGGGTTGTGGGCTCAGATAGGCGTGGCCCCAACGATTCAGGACGATTCCGGCGATGCCACGCGACGCGTCAAAGCCCACCTCGGAAAACATGTCGGTGAGCTGTTGCCGGATGCGTCGCTCATAATCCCGGAACGACGTTGCGAGCATTTCGCCGCGTCCGCGTTGGCCCTGCTCTTCCGTACCCAAACCGGGATACGAATAGAGAATTTTCAAAGTCAGCACCACCGGCGAGTCCGGGCTGATGGTCTTCGGCACATCCCCGACGGTAGCGAGCCGCCGAAGTTCCAGATAGTTTCCGACACCCGAACCAAACCACCGGCATCCCGTCATCCCGAGTTTGGCCATAAACCGCCAATTGCGCAGAGCGACGTTGGCCATCAAGCAGGGCGACCGGAAGAATTGTGCGTAAGCCTCGCGATGCGCTTGCGGCAGATCGCGGATAATGTGTCTCGCCGTCCAACTGCCGCCAGCCATGACCACCGACCGCGCGCGAACCCGGAATAGTTTTTCGCCGACGGCGTACACAATGGAAACAGATTCGGATTTCTCTGGCGAAGTGTCGTGCTGGACGGAAATGGCAGTTGCGCCCAAACGTATTTTTGCAGCCAGGTCTTTCACGTCGAGCGCCGCGAAGTTAACTTTGCCGCGAGTGACGCCCTCCACGGTCGCATCACCCGGGATGGAAGAGGGAATCAGAGCCTTCGCCATCAGGCGCGCGATCGTAGTGTTCCCGCCCGGAAACATCTGGACCGCTTCGCCCTTTCCCTCGTAGGGATGGAGAAGTTCTGCGGCGTAGTCGCAGTAAGCGGAGAGCGCGTCGGCCCCGAGGCCGGAACCTCCGCCCAAATCAGGCGAAAGATACGTCCGGATAAATTCCCGCGAGAGGTTGTACTGCCGGATGTAATGCTCTTCGAGCGTTATCGAATCCAGATGGCGCGATATGTCGTCGCCTTCATAGTTCGGGCCGGCAAATGGTGACGCTTGCGATGCCGCGCCCGAATACCAGCGGAGCAGCTCCTTCTTTGTTGCGTCCGGCACCGGCGCATTCGCGAATTTCTTGCCGACCGGATCGATCTGCCAGACGCCGGGCTTCCCGCCGAACTGCGCCCCGAAAAAGAATCCGTACTGACCGGTGCTCATCCCGGCCGAATCATAAGGCGTCCGGCCAATGGGCATTTCAGGTCCCGACCCGCCCCATTTTTGATAATCGAGGTGCGGCTCTTTTAAGCCGATGGAATCGTAGAATTGCGCCAGAAAACTTCGCGGATATTGCGCAAAGTAAATCGCGGAACCTTGATGGCCGATGATGCGCTGCCCGTCCACCTCGAATTCATTCTGCTTGGCTTCACCGCCAAAGATCGGATGATTCTCCAGAATGAGCGTGGTCGCGCCGGGCCCCGCATTGCGCGCGAAAAATAGCGCCGCGGCAAGTCCACTGATTCCGCCGCCGACAATAACGCAGTCGAAATGCTCACCTGTGTCCTGAGCACTAGCGATAGCCTTTTCGAAAACAGCATCGCGAATTTTATGGCCGGCGCTTAGGACTTCCCAAGTGTTGCCGTTCGAAGTCGCATATTCGCCAACGCCCCCGAAACCGTTGAAATCAGCGGCCGCCGATTCATTTCGCGCTTGCGCTTCGAGAAGTTGCGCGGGTGACGCCGCGCCAAACAGCGCTGCGCCCGATGCGAGCAGCGTGGACCCGAGAAAATCGCGCCGCGTAATCGCCGAGTCCATACCCAGCGAACGGTCACCCGTGAATTCTTTCTTGCATGGCATGAGCGGCCGCTTGCCTACTGTTTCGTATCGAGCGGGTGTTTCGCCTTTTCGTAAAATTCGTTTTGTAATCGCAAGCTCGCGTCGTCGGCTTTCACGGCTCGCAATGCCTCGACAATGGACGCGACCCACCCATCCAGATTCCACTGCCCAAGTTCGGCGCGAGCCACCGATCCGTCGCCTGAATAGTGGTTCGGAAACCGCCCATACCACCAGATACCCGTGTAGACATCTTCCGGCAGCTTGATACGCGCCTGGTCCGCTCCCGATTCCTGCTTCGCGCGATCAATGTGCACCAGCTCCGGATGTGACACCATCGTGTTGGCCGTCTCATTTTCCCCGGCGTGATAATCAACGCCCGTGGATTTCTTCGCTGGACCGCCCGGTCGGCTCCGCTCGCCCATCAGCGCATAAACGACATAGTCATGCGGCTTGTCCATCTGCGATTGCGCGAAATAGGGAATCAGGCTCTCGTTTCCGCCATGGCCGTTGACGATAAGAATTTTCTTGCAACCGTTCCTCGCCATTTCATCCGTTGTCTCCTGCAGCAGCTTCAGCTGCAAATCGCGGCTGTACGCGATCGTGCCGGGTTCATGTTTCGCTTCGAAAATCTGGCCGAAATAATATTCGGGAAACACCACGGCAAACTCCGTCGCCGCGGCGTGGAGCGATGCATACCGGACATTCAGCAGGTCGGTGCCGAGCGGAAGATGCGGCCCGTGTTTTTCCAGGATGCCGAACGGCAGGATGCACACGCCTTTCGATTGAGAAATGGCATCGCGAAAATCCGCGGCGGTCAGCTCTTCCCATTTCGGCGAAAGTTTGGACTGAGCGTTAGCGCCGACGGCACACAAAACAAGCGCGGTGAACGCTAACTGAGCGAATTTCCTGATCATGACTCCTCCAGATAGAAATGGCGCTGCTGAGAATTATCGTTTGACCGGCGGCTGGCTTCCCGCGATGGGACGAATAACCGTATTTTTCCTCCAGTCCTCTTTCGAAAGGCCGTTCAAGTCCCAGACAATCTCGCCGTCACGCACGGTCATTTGGCACAACAGCTTTTGGCTGCCCATAAGTTTCCCGCCGAGGCTATCCACAAAACCGAAGTTGCCTTTTTCCAAACCGAGAAGCGCGATATCCGCGTCCGCCCCAACGGAAAGATGCCCAAACTCTTCGTGATGAATTTCGCGTGCGGGATTTATCGTTGAGCGTCGCACAACTTCTACCAGCGGCATGTCGAGATTCAGAAATTTCGACATGACGTTGGTCATATCCTTCATACCAGCATTCATGCTGGTGACATGAAGATCGGTCGAGATCGAATCGGGGGGATATCCCTGATGAACCGCGGGAAACGCCTGGCGAAAGTCGAAGCTGCCGCCGCCGTGGCCGACATCGAAAATCACGCCGCGTTTCTTCGCTTCAAACAGATACGGACGAACCTTGCCGTTGGCGTCAAGCATGGGGATGAAATCGATGTACATGTGAGTGGAAATATCGCCCGGACGAAGTTTTTCCGTGACGAGTTTTTCGTAAGGACGCTCCGGACGAAATACTCCAAAGTCCACCATCACCGGAATCTGCGCGGCGACGCCGGCTTCCAGCGCGCGGTCGACTGCGGTCCACTCGGGAGATTCGAAGTGCGCCGTCTTGATTCCCACGATTAATCCCGGAAACTGCTTCGCCATCGCGGCCGCCGCCGCGGAGTCCATGTCGGCGGTGTTCTGTTCGGTCGGAGAGCCGCCCATCCCGCTTCCCACGATGTTGAGAAACGCGAAAACGCGAGTCTTCGAGCGGTCGATCACGCGGTCTTTGAAGTCAGGAAAATTCTTGTACCCCGAGCTGCCTGCATCGGCAACCGTCGTCACGCAGCTCCGAAACGTAAATCCGTCAGGGTAAACGCTGTTGTCTCCGTCATACGCCGCGCGAAGTCCCGTGCCGGCGTAAACATGCGTGTGAATGTCCACGAGCCCCGGCGTCAAATAAAGACCCTTGGCATCGATCGTCTTAGCGGCATCGCTCGCCGGAATATTTTTCTCCACCGCGGCGATTTTGTGATCACGCACCGCTACGTCGCGAACTTCGTGAACATTGTTCTTCGCGTCCAGCACCGTTGCGCTCTTGATCAGCAGGTCGTATTTCTCCTGCGCGAGAAGCGGGAAAGAGAATAAGAGCAGGATCGCAAGTCTCTTCATGGAATGGGGGAGCGTCACCTTTCGCCAGATTTGAATCGATTTGCACGCGAAAGTATTGCAGAACGATGTCGGCCTGTCATCGGAAATTGAGGCGACTAAGCATCGAGTCAGGAATTATCTCAGCGAACCGCCTGCGTTGGACAGTCCAACTTGAGCAAGAATTCGGGTATGATGCGGCACGGGAAGCGACAATGAACCAGTACGAAACTGAACGGGAAAGATTGGCGCGACAGTATGCGGAGTTCAGCGACGTTGCACTGGCCGAACTCGCAGCGGATGCCGGTTCACTGACGGATTCGGCGCGCGATGCTCTGCGTAGCGAACTGACCAAGCGGTCGTTGCCCGTCGATCTGGCCAAGCCAGACAACGCGCAACCAATTCAGCAGCGTCAGATATCTGGTCCGTTGGTCATGGTGAAACGCTTCCGAGACCTGCCGGAAGCCCAGATTGCTGAAAGTATTCTCGATTCCGCCGGAATCGACTGTTTCCTGGCTGATGAAAACACCATTCGCATGGATTGGCTCTGGTCAAATCTGCTGGGTGGCTTCAAGTTGATGGTCAGACCGGAAGATCTGGACACGGCAACGCAGTTGCTAGATCAGGCAAACGTTTCGGAAAGCACCGAACAAGGCGACACCACCAAAGAATCGGGAGAAGTGCACGAATGAAAACGATCAAAGGTCCAGCAATTTTTCTGGCGCAGTTTGCCGGTGATCACGCGCCGTTCAACAACCTAAACGACATCGCGCGTTGGGCGGCGAATCTCGGCTACGAAGGCGTGCAAATTCCCTCATGGGACGCCCGCCTCTTCGATTTAAAACACGCCGCCGAAAGCAAAGACTATTGCGACGCCGTCCGCGGTGTCCTCTCCCAACACGGCCTCGTCGCCACGGAACTCTCCACCCATTTGCAGGGACAGCTCGTCGCCGTCCATCCCGCGTACGACGCGGCATTCGATGGTTTCGCCCCGCCCAGCGTTCGCGGAAATTCCACTGCTCGCCAGGTATGGGCCGTCGAACAACTTTTGTTTGCCGCAAAAGCTTCCGCCAATCTCGGCATGAAGACGCACGTCACGTTTTCCGGCGCGCTCGCCTGGCCGTATTTGTATCCGTGGCCGCAACGCCCCGCTGGATTGGTCGAAACCGCTTTCGACGAACTCGCCGCGCGTTGGCAACCAATTCTCGACGCGTTCGACAAAGTCGGTGTCGACGTCTGCTTCGAAATTCACCCTGGCGAAGATTTGCACGACGGCATTACTTTCGAAATGTTTTTGCAGCGCCTGCAAAATCATCCCCGCTGCAACATCCTCTTCGATCCAAGCCATTTCGTCCTGCAGCAGCTCGACTATCTCGAATTCATCGATCTCTATCACGACCGCATAAAAATGTTTCACGTAAAGGACGCCGAGTTCCGCCCGAGCGGCCGCCAAGGTGTTTACGGAGGTTTTCAGTCCTGGGTCAATCGCGCAGGAAGATTCCGCTCGCCCGGCGATGGCCAGGTTGACTTCAAAGCCATTTTTTCCAAGCTCACGCAGTACGGTTTTGACGGTTGGGCCGTGCTCGAATGGGAATGCTGCATCAAGAGCAGCGAACAGGGCGCAGCGGAAGGCGCGCCATTCATTTCGCGGCATATCATTCAAGCGCCGGATCGCGCCTTCGACGACTTCGCCGCTTCCGGCACCGACGCCGCAGCCAACCGCAAAATGCTCGGCCTCAAATAAAAAGTCTTGCCTATTGTAGGGCGCGCTTTCCGAAGTGGGCCGCCGCTGTAGCGTAGGCTTCAGCCTGCGTCTCAAATATTCTGTGTGCTTCTCGCCCGCCACCGATAATAAAACGGCACGCCGGTAAGAATCACAAGCAAGCCGAGCGACGAACGAATCGGTCTGCTCAGCCACAGGCTTATTGTCAGGGCGATTGCCGCTGCCAGAAAAACAAGTGGCGTCAAAGGATAAGCCCATGCGCGGAAGGGGCGTTCGAGCGCGGGCTTCGTCCAGCGCAGCCGAAGTAACGCAATCGCCGTCAGTCCCATAAAGATCCACAGCGCAAAAACGAATAGCGAATAAAGCTGCTCGTAGGTTCCGCTCAGCGCCAGTAACGCAGCGACCGTGCCAAGAAAAACCAATGATCCGCTGGGCGTCCGCAATTTCGGCTGCAACCGCGACGCGAAAGAGAAAAACACTCCGTCCCTCGCCATCGCATATGGAATCCGTGCGCCCGTCATCACGACCACGTGTAATGCACCCAGCGCTGATATCGCCATCGCAACCGTCAGCGCCCGCGCGCCGCTTTGTCCCGCGAATGTCCGAATGGCGTCCGAAGCCACATGCGTCGATGCGGCAACGGCGCCAAAACTCAAGACTCGAAAATAAACTGCATTCGCCAGCAAATACAAAATGCCAATCGCCCCGAGCCCGATCAAGATCGCTCGCGGAATATTCTTGTGCGCGTCGATCACTTCTTCGCCGAGATGCCCCAGGTCATTGAACCCGTTGTACGCCCACATCGCCGGAACCAGCGCCGCAAGAACCGCAAGAATCGTCCCAACGGGTGACGAATGTCCCATCGGAACGGCAGTCGCCGCATCCCCGACGTGTTTTGCGCCAAACAAAAATCCTCCGACCACGATCAGCACGATCGTCCCGACTTTGATCGACGTCAACGCCATTTGAATTGCGCCGCTTATCTTCACGCTCAAGTAGTTGACCGCCGTTACCAGAATCACGACGAGCGCTGCGAGTGGTTGCGCCATCGTCACCGCGAACTCGCCGCCAAACAAATGCAGCGTAAACAGCGGCGTCCCAACGGCAGGGAAAAGAAAACCCAGGAACCGCGCGAAACCGGCGGCGAGCGTCGCCATCGCTACCGGCCGCTCCAGAAATGCGCTCATCCAGCCGAAAAGAAATCCCCACAGCGGCCCGAGCCCGTTGTTCAAATACGCGTACGGCCCGCCCGCTTTGGGAAATGTTGCGCCGAGTTCCGCATAGCAA
>Ga0179592_10001269_pt1 | contig 10251 bp, 9 predicted proteins | sample CZODoug2_1_08_16_FD_148623 | JGI IMG/M metagenome (GOLD analysis project Ga0179592, IMG submission 148623) | Vadose zone soil fungal communities from Angelo Coast Range Reserve, California, USA - CZODoug2_1_08_16fungal (Illumina Assembly) | ecosystem: Environmental > Terrestrial > Soil > Vadose... | reverse complement strand
ATCCCCTGTGCAACCAGGAACATCAGGAGAACCCATCGCAGTGCAGCCCAGCTCATGAATAGTCGATGTCTCATAGTGTGATCTTTGTGCTGCTCAGATCCAGAAAAGTGTAGCGAAAAGGGGTCGTTATGTCAACCATTTTCTGCTATGAATTTGCCCCTTATCTCATTCAAAGTAAACGCTTTAGTCCTTCCTAGTACGGTCGTAAGGGTGTCGACAAGTTGCTCACTGGCCCCCGGGTCAGCAAAGCTGGCCGTCCCTACCTGTACCGCCGAAGCGCCTACAGCCAGGTAATCAAGCACGTCTTCGACCGTCTCGACGCCTCCAAGACCGATAATTGGTGTTTTGACGGCCTTCTTCGTTTCCCAAACCAGCTTCAAGGTAATGGGTTTAATGGCGGGGCCGGACAAACCCCCTGTAGGGTTGCCGAGGCGGGACTTCCCGGAGCGGAAGTCGATGGCCATTGCCGGGTAAGTGTTTGCCACGGTTAGGGCGTCGGCTCCGGCTTCCTCGGCGGCGCGAGCAATAAGTCCAATGTTTGTAACAAGAGGCGAGAGTTTCACCCAAAGGGGGCGCTTTACGGCGGCTTTTCGGGCGGCACTGACGACTTCGGCGACGCAGGAAGGATCGCTGCCGAACTGCATGCCCCCTTTCTTGACGTTAGGGCAGGAGACATTGAGTTCGTAACCGGCCAGTCCCTCGGCGTCCTCCAGGATCCGGATTACCTCGACGTAGTCCTCAAGCGTGTAACCGAAGACGTTGGCGATGACGGCCGTATCGAAATTTCGCAGTACCGGGAGTTTTTCGGCTACGAAGGCCCGGACCCCCACATTCTGGAGGCCAACGGCGTTCAACATACCGGAGGGCGTCGGGTAGAGCCGGGGGGCGGGGGCGCCTTCAATGGGTTCGCGGGAAAGGCCCTTGGTGACAAAGCCTCCGAGGCGGTTCAGGTTTACGAGGTGGGCGAATTCGAGGCCGTAACCGAAGGTTCCACTAGCGGGGAGAATAGGATTCCGCAGGCGCAACGCGCCAATTTGGACACTCAGATCAACGGCCTTCGCGGCACTCACTTCGGGGAAAAGAATATCACGGTCCGCGGATTAATAGCTCAAGAGCTGCGCAACTTCCGCGTAGTTCGCTTGTTCTTGATAGTGCGGTCCGCGCCGGCATCCAAAAGCACCTTTACTGCTCGCACGTTGTTGTACGCCGCTGCCGCCATCAGAGCTGTGTTGCCCCTGTGGTCTTGCGCGTTTACGTTTGCGCCCGCACTCAACAAAGCTCGTACACTGTTGGTATCCCTCTCCGCTCCTGCCCAGACAAGGGCTTGGCCTAGATCTCTGTTATCTAGCTTTCCCTGTGAGAGTATTTTCTGGGTTTCATATCGGTCTCCAGCCGCCACGGCTCGCACCAGCCGCGTCTGCGAGGTGTCAAAATTTCCGTAGAGTTGAGGAAAGACCGGCAGGGATTCATCGTCCAGAAGATCAATCCGAACAGCTGCGGGGACGGGCCACCAGCGCGAGGGATGCTGGTGCGGCGGAGACTCAAACCAAAAACCACGACGACCGCGTTTCAAAGCAACTTCTTTGAGTTTCGCTTCAAGGCCACTCGTTTGGAAGAATTTGATTCGCTCTGGGTTCGTAACCTGCGAATCAGGGTCGTCATAGCTTGTGAAGTACATGATTCGCGCGATTTTCAAAAACCTTGGTCCGAAGAACCACGTAAGGTGAATTTCTAACTTTGCGCATTTCACTCCGCCGCGCTTCATTTCGTCCATCCAGAAGTAGTGAATCCCGTCTCCGTGAGCTCCGTTCTGGAGAGCCTGGCGAAGAGTGCTGTCAACTGGAAGAGCGTCTGCGACTTCGCGCAAATGTTTTTGAGACTGAGATGAAACCTCTGTGGGGCTCTGGGCCAGTTGGAATCCAAGCGCCAAGATACTGGCCAATCTTAGACCAGATGAAACCATGAGAACCTCTCGTGCCGCATCTCTCCGCAAATTACCACAAGGGCTTATGGATTTGCAGCTGGTACGGGCTTGCGAGCCGCAGTCTTTGGGGAGGGATGCAAGAGGGCTTCGGAGAGGATGTGGCCGTCGCGGGAGGCGAGGGTGACGCCGCAGAGGGCGGCGAAGGTTGGGGCGATATCGGCGGGCGTGATGGGCTGGAAGTATTGGCCAGGTTGGATGCCGAAGCCCATCAGCAGGACGGGAACATGCTGGTCGTAGTTGTATGGTGAGACGTGGCTAGTGCCGTAGGAACGCGTCTTTCCCGCGGGAGTGCCATCTACCAGCCAGTAGGGTTTTGGGAGGATGAAGAGATCGCCGCTGCGGCCGGGGAAATAACTGTTCGCGAAGGCGCGGAGTGTGGGGCTTTGCGTGGCGGGGCGGTCGCGCAATTCTTCGGCGCGATAAACGGCGGCTACACCTGGCACGGTTCGAATGGTAGCGAGCACCGCTTTCAGGGAGTTCGGATCGGCTGACAGCTTTTCGTAAACGCCTTTGGCAAAAAATACGTCGCTGCCGGTAATTCGGGCAATGGCGGGCTTTGGATAGCCGAACGATTCAAGCGCTTTCTCGATGCGATCCTGCACGTCGGGGACATGGAGGACGCCAGAGTCGGCGCCAGTGCTTTGCATGTCTTCGGGAATGGGCATGCCACCGTGGTCGGCGGATAACGCAACGACGTAATTCCCTCGCCCCACCTCTTTGTCCAAATGCGCGAAAAGGTCAGCAAGGTCTTTGTCGAGCTGCACCAAGACGTCCTGCACTTCCCAGCTCCGAGGCCCAAAAGCGTGTCCCGCATAATCGAGAGTCGAATATGCAATTCCGAGAAAATCCGTGCCGTTAGCTTTTCCGAGGGCTAACTGGTCTATCGCTAACTCAGCAAGTTGCGTCAAGTAGGCGTCGGCAAACGGGCTCGTTTTCCATTGTTTGTAAAATGCGTCGTCGGGATCGGGGCCAGCGGCCTTTCCGCGCAGCGGATGTGGAAAGGAATGCCCCCAGCCGTCCGGTGCCACACCACCGACAGCTTCTTCGGGGTATACGTAATTCTTTCTGTCCAATCGTAGATTCCACGTCTTCCCATAATCCTTTCTCACAGGACTCTTTATAACGTAGTCATCGAGGAAGGGAAGCACCTCAAATTTGTTGGAAGTGACCCAGGCTCCGGTACTGTCGTCGAACCACACTACGCCATCGGCCTGGTGTCCCGCGAGCGAGATGGCGGCCCGGGCTTTCAGAGAGAACGTCACCACACGCGTGCGCGCACCGGACTGAAATCTCAATTCGTCAGCAAAGGTCGGGACAGCGAGGTGATTGCCACTATTTCCACCTTGCTTCTCTTCCGACTCGGAATCGCCTTCCTTGAATGATGCTCGGCCGTAAGCGGAGTTTTTGGCTTTCGGATCCGCGGTGCAAGTCACGCTCTTGCCGAGGTCGCGATCCCACCAAGAGTTGGAGACTATGCCGTGGGTAGCGGGGAAGGCCCCCGTGGAGATGGTGGAATGGCCAACACAGGTTTCCGTGGTGGCGTAGGGATAGGCGGCGTCGCGGAACCACGCGCCTTCCTCGACGAGGCGCTTGAGGCCGCCGGTCCACTGGGAGAGAAATTTGTCGACGTAGTCGGCGCGCATTTGGTCGACAACAAGGAGCACGACCAGTTTCGGCTTGGAGGGTGCTCGCGACACCTTGGGAGCTGCCTCGCGCGGCTCTGGAACCTGGGCCATTGCACGCGACACAAAGGAAATGGCGCTAGCGAGAAAAAAGGCGGCCACCATCGTTGCGCGCCACAAGAGAGTTCGATTCCGCAAGATTTTGTTCGAAACCATAGCTCAGCCGCCTCCCAAATCCGCCGAAGAGTCTACTACGACCGGGTTACAATTCGATGAGCGAGGACTGGATTGACCGGGGCGCGGTCAGGGATGATAGGATTACCCGACCATGCGCATCGTTGAAAAGAGCCAATTGATGTCGGCGCCGGAGATTGATCGCACGCTGCAGCGGCTGGCGCATGAAATCGTGGAGAAGAGCGGCGGAACAAAGAACCTGGCGCTGATCGGGATCGTGAGGCGCGGGGTGCCGCTGGCGCGGCGGATTGCGCAGGCCATGCGCGGGATAGACGGCGTGGACGTGCCGGTGGGCGTTCTGGACATTACTTTGTATCGCGACGACCTTTCAAAAGTGGCGCCGCAAGCGGTGCTGCGCTCCTCGGACATTCCCTTCGGCGTCGATAACATGGACCTGGTGCTGATCGACGACGTGCTTTATACCGGGCGGACGATTCGCGCCGCGATGAACGGGCTCTTTGACCTGGGGCGGCCGAAGCGCGTGTCGCTGTGCGTGCTGATCGACCGCGGGCACCGGGAAATGCCGATCGAGGCGCAGTACATCGGGCGCACGGTGCAGACCAGCGACACGGAGATTATCGAAGTGCGGCTGAAGGAAATCGACAAGGAAGAACGCGTGGTACTGGTCGACCGCGTGGAGTAGATTGGAAATTTTGATGGAATTGCGTGGTTCCACATCCGAGAAGGGACATTGAGTACCAACTTCCGCGATTTGCTGGCGCTCGAACCGCTCACCGCGGACGAATTGAGTTTTCTCCTCGACCAAAGCAAACCCTTTCAGGAAATCCAGAAACATCCGCTGAAAAAACTGGCGACGCTGCGAGGGAAGACCGTGGCGCTGGCGTTTTTCGAAACTTCGACGCGCACGCGCATCAGTTTTGGGGCGGCCGCATCGCGGCTTGGTGCGGACTCCATGAATTTGCAAGCGGAGGCGTCCAGCCTGAAAAAGGGCGAGACGCTGCTGGACACGGTGTTTAATTTGAATGCCATGAAGCCGGATTGCCTGGTGATGCGGCACGCGGCTTCAGGCGCGGCGCATTACGTGGCGCGGCACCTGGACATTCCGGTGGTGAACGCGGGCGACGGGACGCACGAGCATCCTTCGCAGGGATTGCTGGATGCGCTGACAATTCGCGACCGGCTGGGGACGATCAAGAATCTGAACGTGACGATTCTGGGCGACATCCTGCACAGCCGGGTGGCGCGTTCGAACATTCATCTGCTGGGGAAATTTGGATGCAAGTTCACTTTGTGCGGGCCGGCGATGTGGGTTCCGCGCGAACTGGAGAAAATCGCGCCGGGCACGGCGATTCGCTGCGTGTACCGCATCGAAGAGGCGCTGGACGGAGCGGACGTCATCATGATGCTGCGGGTGCAGACGGAGCGGCTGGATGATCCACCGCTTTCGGCGAACGATTACGTCTTGCTTTACCAGTTGAATGCGGAGCGGCTGCGCCGGGCGAGCCCGAAGGCGATTGTGCTGCATCCCGGGCCGATGAATCGCGGGATCGAGATTACCCCGGAAGTGGCGGACGGGCCGCAATCGTGCGTGCTGGAACAGGTGACGAACGGCGTGGCGGTTCGCATGGCGATTCTGTATCTGCTGATTAGCGGCGCAACGGAGACGGACACGCATCCGGCGCTGGAAGTGAAACGCAAGGAATCGGCGAATGCTTCTGATTAAGAACGGGCGGGTGATCGATCCAGCGTCGAAGATGGACGCGGCGCTCGACGTGTTGCTGGACGGAGAAAAGATCAAGGAAGTTGGGCAGGCGGGGAAAATTGCGGCTCCGCAGGGGACGGAAGTGTTTGACGCCAGCGGATTGATTGTCGCGCCGGGATTTATCGATCTTCACGTGCATCTGCGCGAGCCGGGGCAGGAGTCTTCGGAAACGATCGAGACGGGGACGCGGGCGGCGGCGCGCGGCGGATTTACCGCCGTTTGCTGCATGCCAAATACGAAGCCGGTGAATGACAATGCGTCGGTGACGCGGTTTATTCTGGACCGCGCGAAAGTGGGCGGGAGCGTGCGGGTGTGGCCGATTGGCGCGGCTTCAGTGGGAAGCAAGGGCGAAGCGATTGCGGAAATCGCGGCGATGAAGGAAGCGGGAATCGTGGCGGTTTCGGATGATGGAAAACCGATCGCCACGGCGAAGCTGGCGCGGCAAGTGATGGATTATTGCCGGTCGCTGGAGCTTCCGGTGATTGAACATTCGGAGGACGTTTCGTTGGCGGCGGGCGCGGTGATGAGAGAGGGAGTAACTTCGACGCGGCTGGGTTTGCGCGGAATGCCGGCGGCGGCGGAAGCGGTTTGCGTGGCGAGAGATGTGCAGCTCGCGGAAATGACTGGGGCGCGGCTGCATGTGGCGCATCTTTCGGCGAAAGCGTCGCTGGAGCAGGTGCGCTGGGCGAAGTCGCGCGGGCTAAAGGTGAGCTGCGAAGTGACGCCGCATCACTTCACGTTGATTGATGAGGATGTGCAGTACGATGCGAAATTCAAGATGAATCCGCCGCTGGCGGCACGGGAAGATCGCGAAGCGCTGCTGGCAGGATTGGCGGATGGAACGGTGGACGCGATTGCGACGGATCATGCGCCGCATGAGCCGGCTTTGAAGGATGTGGAGTTCGATCGCGCGCCGTTTGGGATTCTGGGATTCGAGACGGCGCTGCCACTGGCCCTGGAACAGTTGGTCGGGAGCGGGCGGCTTTCGCTGATGAGGTTGGTGGAGCTTTTTACGGCGGGTCCGGCGCGTGTGCTGGGGATGGAACGAAAGATCGCTGCGGGCCAGCCGGCCGACCTGACCATTTTTTCGATGAATCATGCATGGACCTACCATGTGAAAGAATCGCCGAGCAAGTCGCGTAATTCGCCGTTCGATGGGCGGGCTTTCAAAGGGGCGACTGTGGCTACGATCGTTGGCGGTCGTATCGCCTATAGGCAGAACTAGATTTTCAGCGGGTTGATCAGTCTGCGCGATAGACTGAGGCTTCGAGTGCGGCGTTTCGTGAAGGATCCAGGGGGTCATAGAACACATGTACCGGCATTTGCTCGAATTGGTTTTTCGAGAAGTCAAATACGCGGTTTTGGAATGCACGGCCGGACGGGGCTTGGAAGGCGTAGACAATGTACGCGCCTTCGCTCCCTTCTGAACGGTTGGCGACAGTTCCGGTTGCGAACTCGCCGTTCACAAACAAGCTCCTCTCCTGGATTCGATTGCGGAGGAAAGCAAAACAAATCCAGCACCACCAAAAATAAACCGCTACACTGAAAACGAGCTTGACAGCAACACCGGGCGAGGGATGCAGCAATGCTCGCACCATCATAGACAGCAGCCACAATCCCAGGAGTGTGGCGCTTCCAACTCCAACAACATAGCAGCGACCTGCCCAGCTCATCTTTACCTGGCGCGGACGGGGCGTTAGGCAGAAGCGATCTAACTCGGAGTTGCTTTGTGTTTGAGTTTGACCGGCGGTGGTCGCCGCACCTGTGGTTCGTCCCGGACCAATCACGATCCGCCTAATCCGTCTGAGGCGATATTGGCCCACTAGGACCATCAACGCAGGCAGCGACAAAAAGGCGGCGCCGATCATGAGTGCTCCTTTGAAGCCCCATGGTCCTCTCCAGGCCATCAGCACAAGCACTAGCCCGGTTACGCTTAGGGCCAATCCCACGCGAACATCCATTCGTATTCGTGCGGTTGCGGATGGGATGTTCCAGCCGCAGAGTTCACAGTAGGCCACGCTGTGATTCTTCAAGAAGGCCGGCAACTTAGTTGCGTCCGACCTGCACTGTGGGCAAGCTATTTTCGCCACTTGGTTTCTCAGTTTAGTCGAAACGCATCTAGTCTAACTTAATCAGGTTGCGGAACGTGTTGCGAAGATGTGCGTTAATCGCAATTTCTGCGACGCTCAGTGGGCGGTGGGTTCGGCGGCGGGGTGCATGCCGTGTTGGGGGACTTCGTGGATGCCGCGGGCGGGAGGCTCGATGCGCTGGCGGTAGAAATGATCGAGGGGCACGCGGCCTTTGCCGATGGGATAGCCTTTTTCGATGGCTTTGGTGACGTAGGCTTTGGCGAGCGTGGCAGCTTCGAACATAGGGCGTCCGGCGGCAAGCTGCGCGGTGAATGCGGAGGCGAACGTGCAGCCTGTACCGTGCAAGGTTTCTTCCTTGACGCGGTCACCGGCCAGTTGAAAGATTTCCGTGCCATCGAAGAGCACGTCATTGGCGCGCTCCATGTGGCCGCCCTTGACGATTACGGCGCGCGCGCCCATCTCGACGATCTTACGCGCGGCCGCTTCCATGTCCGCGACATCTTTGATGGTCATACCGGTGAGAACTTCTGCTTCCGGAACGTTCGGGGTAATGACGCTGGCGCGCTTGAGGAGTTCGGTGGCGACGTACTTGATGCCGGCGGCGTCGAGGAGTTCGGCACCGCTGGAAGATTTCATCACCGGGTCATGCACGACGTGGGCGAATTTGTGGGCATCGAGGAATTCCGCCACGACGACAGCATTGCCGCGATTGCCGAGCATTCCGATTTTCACAGCGGAGATGTCGCAATCTTTAACCAGGGCTTCGAGTTGCGCGCGCAGCTCCGCGCTGGGCGTGTTGTGAACGGATTCAACACCCTGCGTGTTCTGAACAGTAAGGGAGGTGATTGCGGCGACGCCGTAGCAGCCGTGCGCGGCAAAAGTTTTCAAGTCGGCGGCGGTGCCGGCACCACAGGAAGGATCGAATCCCGCAATCGTTAACAGAATAGGCGGCGCTGGGTGGCTGTGCCCGTTCGTGCTCATCGTAATTTTTCACTCCAACGACGAAAATAGCCGGTCTCGTCGAGAAACGGACCGGCACCTGCGAATGTACGCGTGCTGTTTGCGCAACGCAAGAAAAAACTTGATGATATTCTTGTCGCGGAATGGCAGGGAACCTTACCGCGACGGACTGGCGCCATCGTTTATTGCATTCTGGAATAGAACCATGAACTTTACGCCGCGCCTATTCGCACTTCTGACTTTTCTAATCCTTTCGTGCGGCGCAGTGCTTCAAGCTCAGGCGGACAAGTTGCAGGCCGTGGTGGAACAGCTCCGCGCCATCGACACGCGGAGTAAGGGCAATCCGTCGGGTGCTGTGCCGCCTAGCGCTCAAAAACTGCTGCCCCAATTGAAAGCCGGGCTGCGTGAGATCATTGGGCGCACAATCAATGAGCACTACTCTTCCTCGCCGGAAATTCTGCATGACAATGTCCTTTCGGACTTGAAGAAAGCAGGGATGGAGGCACTGAGCCGGGTACAACGAGATGGGTACTACACGGCAGACGGTGACGATTTCGGGTATCTATCTGATGTGACCGTGCGCCAGCCTGAACGGCATCCGGATCTGGTGGCTGTGGTGACCAACTTAACGATTCCATGCGGCAGCGATGCCTCCCTGAATCTGTACCGCCGAACTGGGACGACGTGGCAATTGATTTTGGTGGCGGAATCCAACGGATACGCGGACATCAGCGGAGCGCAAGGCTCTTTTCAATTTGCAATATCGCCGCCGGATGGCGAAGGGAATTGGTTTGTGGTTGCGGCCGACGTGAACCCCTGGTGCAGTTCCAACTGGCAGCAGCTTCGCTACAAAGTTCTGCGTCCGGGTGAAGATCCCCATCACTCACAGGTGCTGCTCGACGAACATACGACTGTTTATCTGGGCGTCGACCAACCCTATCGTCTGACAGTCAGTCCGGGCGGATTCGAGATCCGCAACGTGGCCGCGCAGGGCCTCGATGACAGCATCATGACGCGCTTGCATGTCCAGAAGTACGAGGTGAACGGAGATCGCGTGACACGTGTCCCGCCTTTGGCACTGGCCCCCGAGGACTTCCTGGACGAATGGGTTGAAATGAAGTGGGAGAGCGCCTCTACGTGGGCGTCGAGCACGGATGCGGGGAAACTTCAATATTGGCATAGCCAGCTGAGTAAGGACGGACGCGCGAAATTGGATACGGAATTCGCCTTTGTCCAACCGTGCCCGGGGGCAGCGAATGTCTCGAAGTGGCAAATCGGCTTGCAGTTGGAAGGGACCGGTGAACATGATTTGCCGGGAGACTTGCCAGATGAGCTCTTTCTTACCATCAGCAAGCGCGACGGCGCGTTTTACGTGGAGAGTATCGGGAAAGACCGTCCGCCGGGGTGCCCCGGCGAGGCTCTTCCGCGGGGAGCGAGAGACGCGCTCCCGTAAATTGTGACGGCAGGGATCTGACTACGAGCAGCTTCGCCCAAAATCACGGGAACAAGCCGCGAACCAGCGTGGCTTCGGAGACGCGGCTGACGGCGAGGATCATGGCACCGGCGCGCGGGGGAACGTGATGCTTGCGCATGGTGTCCACCATTTCGTGGAAGGCGCGGACCATGATCTTCTGCAGA
>Ga0179592_10001267_pt1 | contig 10259 bp, 9 predicted proteins | sample CZODoug2_1_08_16_FD_148623 | JGI IMG/M metagenome (GOLD analysis project Ga0179592, IMG submission 148623) | Vadose zone soil fungal communities from Angelo Coast Range Reserve, California, USA - CZODoug2_1_08_16fungal (Illumina Assembly) | ecosystem: Environmental > Terrestrial > Soil > Vadose... | reverse complement strand
CAAGAGGGCGCAGTGCCCTCGTGCGGTGCGGCGTGTACCTCTTCAGGCAGCAAGACTTCTACCAGGTGGCCCGCCTGGCTGCGGTCCACCACGCGCAGGGCCCCCTTGGCAGCGAGACTGCGCACGACGTGGCGAGCGGGCCGGTCCGAAAGGCGCACGCTACGGGCGAGCCAGACGATCGAAAAACGGAGTTGGCGCCTGCCTTCGAGGTGGCTATGCCGCAGGAGATGGGCGTAGACCGCGCGCTCGGTTAGATTGAGGCCCAAGCGGGCCACGAGAACGTCTTCGCGTTGTTTCCAGACGAGTTCCGCGTTGGTTTTTTTGTTTTTCATGGTTTGGGATCCAAGGAAGAGTTGACAGTCCGCAGTCCCGACAGGGTCGGGGATCTTCGATTGACAGTTCACAGCAAAGGAAAAAGGCGAAGGCTTAACGATCCGGCTGCCGGGGCCGCGCGTCAGGACAACTTACGGAATAATTTGGCATATCAACGTTTCTACGTCGATCATTCCCGCATCCGGCCGTAGATTCTCTTGTCGGCTCAGGCGCGCGGAATGGCCGGAAAGTAGCGCTCTTCCAGGATGATGCGGTGGTGCATCTGGTGGCCCGCGGTGATAAAAGCCAGCGCGCGGACGGTCACTTCCTTTTGATTGGCCAAGCCGCGGCGCGGCCAGACATCTTCCTTGAACGAACGAAACAGGCCGATACTCGCGCTGCGCACGGCTCCAAACTCCTCGGCAAGGCCTGCGAGTGTCCGCTCGCCAAACGCAGCACACCGCACGTAGTCATCCTGCTCGAATCCTGGTAGCGGGGTTTGATCACCGCGCGCGAACCGCAATGCCCGGTAGGTAAAAATGCGTTCGGTATCCGTGATGTGCCCGAGAACTTCCTTTACCGTCCATTTTCCGGGCGCATACCGGAAGCTTCCGTCCCGCTCGCTTCGCCCCCGTAAACAACTGCAGCATCTGCAATCGCTGGGATTCCAGGACGCCCAGGACATCAGACCCCGGAACTTTCGAGATGTAGTTCGCGTAGTAATCCGCATATTCGCTCGATTCGGGTCTGTTCATGTGGAACCTCTTTCTGGAAACGGAATTATACCGCTGAGAGGAACTCCAGCGCACTGCGAAGTCGGCAGACGCTGCGCAGAGGCTCGCTTGCCTAAAGGTTAGATTTCTACTTCGGGAAAGCGCAGCGGCCATTTCGGCTGCCGATTCGCCTCGAACGAGAATGTCGCATCGCTGCACCCGATGCGTTCCGGCAAAGTTTTTCCCGCCCAGAACGAATCTTTGCTTTTTGTTTTGCGCCCCTTATTGCAAGATAGCGCCTGCCTATGAGCACAGCCGATCGCAAGACCATACGCGTGGCTTTTCAAGGCGAACCCGGCGCTTTCAGCGAAGCCGCGGCCATCCAGCTTCTCGGCGGCGCTATTACCACAGTGCCCCGCGCGACGTTTGAGGCCGCCTTCACGGCCATTGCCGAAGGCGCCGCCGACGCGTTTCTCGCCCCCGTCGAAAATACGCTGGCCGGCTCGGTCGTGCGGGTCTACGACCTGCTACTCCAGAGCCGCCTGACCATGGTCCAGGAAACCATCCTTCCCATCGAACACCATCTCATCGGCGTCCCGGGCGCTACGCTCGCCGGTCTTCGATCCGTGGCTTCGCATCCCATGGCCCTCGCGCAATGCGAACGATTTTTTTCCTCCCGTCCGGAGCTGAAGCGTATTCCCGCCGAAGACACCGCCGGCAGCGTCCGCGAAGTACTTGCTCGCGGGGACAAGTCTTCCGCCGCTATCGCGGGGCGCCGAGCCGCCGAGCACTACAAGGGCGTGATCCTTGCCGAAAGCGTCCAGGACAACGCCGAGAATTTCACCCGCTTCGTGCTCCTGCTCCCGGAAAACCAAGCGGCTGCTTGGCTTTCTCCTGACGCCCGCAAGGTTTCCCTCGCCATGCGTCTCGCCCACCGTCCCGGCGCGCTCCTTGCCTCGCTTGAGCCTTTTGCGAAGCACGCCGTAAATCTGCTCAAGATCGAGAGCCGCCCGATCCACGGCCGCCCGTGGGAGTATCAATTTTTCATCGATGTCGAAGCAGGTGACGTCGCCCGGCTCGACCTAGCCCTCTCCGAAGTCCGCAACGCCACCAGCGAACTCCGCGTCCTCGGCCGCTACGTTGCCGCTTCCCGCTAATCGCAAGGTCGGGAATCTTTTCTGAGTTGCATCAAAAGAAGAAGGCCAGCCCTTCGGCTGGCCTTGCTCTCTTGCTTTCACTTCCTAAACTTCCTTTACGTCTTTACCTCACAGCTCAGCAGTAGCTGCACTCCGCATCACCCATGCTGCCCGTGATGCCGTCCTTCATCCGCCGCAGACGGCGCCCCAGCCGCTCGGCCAGTTGGTGCCGCGCGCGCCACAATCGAGCCTTCAGTGTGTTTTCCGTAACCCCCAGCTTCTTGGCCGCTTCGCCCGTTGAATATCCCTGTACTTCGCGAAGGACAAAAGCCGTGCGCAGCAGCGGCGACAGCTCGTCGAGGTTTTCGCTGATCATCTCGCGAATCTCCGTGCTCGCGAAGACCTGCTCCGGAGTCGGTCCGTCATCCGCGAAGCGCTCTGCAGCGGGCAGCTCGTCCTCGCGCGGCGCTTCGTCTAGTGAAACCGCCGGACGCGCCTTCGCGCTCCGCCGCCTCATTAGCGCCGCGTTGATCACGATGCGCGTCAGCCACGTCGAAAACTGCGACCGCCCCTCGAACCGCTTTAGATTGCGATACGCCGAGAGCAGCCCGTCCTGCAGTGCGTCTTCTGCGTCTTCCGTGTTCCCCAGAACCCGCAGAGCCGTCTGAAACAACGGCCGATGGTAACGGCGGAATAAGGCTTCCACCGCCTGCTCATCGCCTCGCTGCCCGGCGCGGATCAGGTTCTCTTCGCTCAGTTGTATTCCCACTGCCGCTTGCGTTGCCATCGTAGTCCCCCCATTCGAATCAAAATCCTTGCGCAACCCTTGGGCACAGAAACTTCTTCCTCAGTGAACCGGCACTCCTCCCGCCGGCGCTCTGGGCTTCCTCATCAGCGCCAAAATCGGAATCACCGCAAAAAACACCACGCCGAGCATCTTGAAATTATCGATAAACGCCAGCATCACCGCCTGCCTCTGCACCGTGTTGTAAATCATTCCGTGCGCCTGGGCGCTGGCGTGCGCCGCCGTCGAACCCGCCGCGATCAGTTTCGCCTGCATTCCGTTCAGCGAGTTGTGATATGCCGCGCTGAAACCGTTGACGTGCTCCATCAGCCGCGATTGATGAAACTGCGCGCGCCGGTCCAGCATCGTCGTCACCGTCGCAATCCCCACGCTCGCCCCGATGTTCCGCGCCAGGTTGATAATCCCCGTGCCCATGTTGGTCTTTTCTTTCGGCACGTACGCAAACGCCGACACGTTTATGGGAATGAACAGAAACGCCAGCCCGAAACTTTGCAGCATGCGCGCGCGCACCGCGTGCCCGTAGTCCAGTCCTAGGTCCCATCCCGCCATCACAAACAGCGCCGACGCCGACACGATGCACCCAAACGTGATCAGAATCCGCGTGTCCACCTTTGACACCAGGATTCCCACCACAGGCATCATGCACATGATCACCGCACCGCCCGGCGACAGCGCCATGCCCGCCAGTTGCGCCGTGTATCCCAGCAATTGCTGCAAGAGCTGCGGAATCAGCACGGTGCTCGAATACAACACGAATCCCAGGAAAAACATTGCCGCCGTCGCGATTGCAAAGTTGCGGTCCTTCAACATCCTCAGGTCGACCACCGGCTCTTTCTCGCGCAATTCCCACAGAATTCCCGCGATAATCCCGATCAGCATCAGCACGAAGAAAACCACAATGAATTTCGACGTCAGCCAATCCTCCCGCTGTCCCTTGTCCAGAATGATCTGCATGCTCCCCAGGCCCAAGCTGATCAACCCGATCCCGATGTAGTCGATCCGGAATCCCGCTTTCACACTCGCTTTCTTCATGTACGGCGGGTCGCTGACCAAAAAGTTCGTCAGCAGCAGCGACACGATTCCCACCGGCACGTTGATGTAAAAAATCCATCTCCAGGAAAAATTGTCCGTGATCCAACCGCCTAACCACGGGCCGATGGTGGGGGCTACAACGACAGCTAGCCCATACACTGCAAACGCCATGCCACGCTTCTCCAGCGGAAACGTGTCATTCAGAATCGCCTGCTCGCTCGGTTGCAAGCCTCCGCCGCCCACGCCCTGCATGATCCGGAAAATCACCAGCACGCCCAGGCTCGGCGCCAGCCCGCACAAAAACGAACTCAGCGTAAAAATCGCCACACACGTCATGTAGAACCGCTTCCGCCCGATCAGCCCGGAAAACCATCCCGAAAGCGGCAGCACGATCGCGTTCGAAACCAGATACGACGTCAACACCCAGGTGGATTCGTCCTGCCCCGCCGACAAATTTCCCGCGATGTGCGGCAGCGCCACGTTCGCGATGGACGTATCCAGCACCTCCATGAACGTCGCCAGCGTTACCGTAATGGCGATCACCCAGGGGTTGATGGTCCCGTCCGGCATCCGCAGCTTGGCTAGAATCCTCGCTCGCATCGCGTCCAATCTGTGGCTCTACTGTTACTTACGTATTACCGCGCCAATCCGTTTCCTTATTCCCCGTTAATTCGTAATCACCGTCGCGTCCACATTCATTCCCGGCCGCAGAACAGCCTTCTCCGAGGAAATCGGGTCCAGCACGATCTTCACGGGTATCCGCTGCACGACCTTCACGTAATTTCCCGTCGCGTTTTCGGGAGGCAGCAGGCTCAGCACGGATCCCGTTGCTCCTGCAATCGAATCCACGTGCCCACTGAATGTCTTTCCGTACGTATCCACTTTCACTTCCACCTTTTGGCCCGGCTTCATATTTTTCAGTTGTGTCTCTTTGAAGTTCGCCGTCACCCACACGTTCTGCAGCGGCACAACCACCAGCAAACCTTGGCCCGCCTGCACGATCTGTCCGTTCTCCACTTGTTTGTGCGTCGCCACGCCATCCACCGGCGCGGTGATTTCCGTGTAGCTCAAATTCAATTGCGCCGCGTCCAGGAGCGCCCGCGCCTGTTCCACCTTGGCGAGCTTCGCCTTCGCATCTGCGGCCTTCATGCTTACCTGCTTGACGTCCGCGTGCGCCGAGGCCACTCCTGCCAACGCCTGCCCTACTCTCGCCTTCGCCGCATCCAGTTGCGCCTTGGCTACTTCCACGCTGCGCTGCGCCTGGGCCTGTTTTTGCAGGTCCGCTTGTAGCGCGCTTGCGGTCGCATCCGCATTAGCCTTCGCCGCGTCATACTGCTGTTTCGAAATCTCGCCCTTCTCCATCAGCGGCAAGTAGCGCGCCAGGTCCGCCTTGGCTAGCTCCGCATTCGCCCGGCTCTTTTCCACGTTGGCTTGCGCATATGCCAGGTCCGCCGTCTGCGCCTGTTCATAGGTCGCCTGTGCGCTTGCCAGGTCCGCCTGCGCGCCCATGAACTGCGCATCTGCGCTCGAATTTCCGCTCGCCACGTTTTCCCGCGTGCGCGGCACGTCCACTCCCGCGGAACGCGCTTCGCTCTCCGCCAGCGCCAGCGATGCCTTCGCTTGATCCAATGCCGCCTGGTAATCGCGCGCATCGATCTTCACCAGCACTTGCCCCGCCTTCACCGCCTGGTTGTCTTCCACCAGAACTTGCGCCACACGCCCGTAAACTTTCGACGCCATCGGTGTGATGTGCCCGTCCACCTGCGCGTCGTCCGTCGTCTCGCGGTTATGGAAATACAGGAACAATCCGACGATCGCCGCCAGCACCACTGTCCCGCCCGCAATGAGCAGCCGCCGCACCTTCGGGTTCGCTAACCCCTTCGGCGTCTCCTCCAGACGCAGCTCTTCTTCCGTGATCCGCGGTGCCTTTGCTGCATTTTCCAATCCAACTTCGATCTCCACACTCATCGTTCCCCCCACTCTTACTTTGCGTAAACTTTTTCCATCTGCCCAATCGACCGCGCCAGATCCGCGCGCGCCTGGTTGAAGCGATACAGCCCCGCAATCTGGTTGTCGTTCGCGCGAGCCAGCGAATCCTGCGCCTGAATTACTTCGATGTTGTTCGCCACTCCTGCTTTGAAGCGGTCCCGCGCCTGATCCACTTCTTCCTTCGATAGCTGCACGCCCAGGTTCGCCACCTGCACTTCATTCCGCGCCGATTGCAGGTTCAGCAGCGCCGTCTTCACATCCAGCGCGATCTGGTTCCGGAGATCATCTTTTTGTTGATCGAATTTCCTGATCTCCAGGTCCGCGCGAACGATCTCCGCGTGAATCCGTCCACCGGTAAACAGCGGCAAATTGACGCTCCCTTGGTACGTGTACGTCGGCAACGCCGTGTTTCCCGAAGTTCCCACGTACGCGAAATTCCCGTCGAACCGCAGCGATGGAAGCCGCGAATCCTGCGACGCTTTCTTCTGATATTCTGCAGCCTTGATTTGCGATTCCAGCGCCTTCCACTCCTGGCGCTCCGCCAGCGCGAGTTCGATGCTCGGCTCGACCTCGGGCTGCGGTGTATCGAAGAAACTCAGCGAATCTTCCAGCTCGATAGCCTGCCGCGGATCGAGATTCAATAAGCGGCTCAAGGCGAACAACGATGTCTCACGGTCCGTTTGGGCCTGAATCAATCGCTGCTTTTCGTTTTGTAGCTCCACGTTGGCTCGCAGCGTATCGATTCCCGTGCCAACTCCCTCTTTCTGCAAGTCCGCCGCCTGGTCATACAACGCCTGCGCCAGATCCACTCGCGATTGCGACGCCTGCACATTCGCCATGCCGCGCAGCGTCCCGATGTACTGCGAAACCACCAGCAGAATCACTTGCTCTCGTGTCGAGAGGCTGCTCGCTTTGCTCGAGTCCACCGTATTCTGCGCTGCCTGATATCTCCGCCACAGCGTCAGGTCGAAAACCGGAGTGCCGAAGCTCGGACCCGCGGAAAATACTTGATATGGCCCAAGCGTCTTGGGAAATCCGGGAAACGGAGTCCGGCCTCCAAACTGGGCCAGCAGGTTTACTTTCTGCGCTTCGTCGGAGATCTGCGCCTTCACTTGCGGCAACAGATCGGCTCGCGCAATGTTCTTGTCTTGTTCGCTTTGCGCGGCTTGCAAAATCGCGATCTGCGCCGTGGTGTTTTGTTTCAGCGCTAGGCCAACCGCTTGATCCAGCGTCAGCCGCAGCACCTGCGCCGGTGCATTTCCAGGCCAGGCGCTCGGCTTGTTTGTGCCCTGCGCATGCGTCATCCCGGGCCCCAGCATCAGACTGAAAAATAGCGTGTAAAAAATAATGTGCGAGCGCTTGGGACGTTCCTTCGCGCCGTTGCTCGCACCTTGCTTCTCGCGTGCCACGATTTCCTGCACGATGGCCTGGTTCAGGCAGCCTTCCGCGATCAATTGCCCGCCCTGCCGGTGAATTTCCATCAGCAGCACTTTTCCGGCAGCATCGATGAAGCTCACGCCGCAGAGGTTCACGTGGAACTTCTCGCGCGGCGACGCCGCGTGCAACTCCCGCCAGCATTGCTCCAGTGCCGCCACCCACGGTCCCGCAAGCCGGCCCTCGACGCTGAGGAATATCTTTCCACGCTTCTTTTCGGTCGTAATTCTTAGCATTGATTTGGTCCTGTTGGTCGCTTGTAGATGCATTACGGTCACCATCCGATGCAAAAATTTGTTAATGTGTAAGTAAAAGTAAAATAAGGGCTTATATAAAATTCTGAGGGTTCGAGCTTAAGTATTGTGACAATATATGGGCGATATATCAAATATGGTCCCTATATTAGAGACCATATATGGTCACGAATGGTGAGATATACTTACGGTCCTTGACCGCCCACTTTCCAAAACCCGATGAAGGAATCTTGCGTAGCTAATTGCTGCGCTTGACCGCAATGGCCTGCAATTCGAAATGTCCGCCCCGCAGGAGCGATCCCGCTCCGATGAATTCCCGCGCCGGCAAGTCTTTGCTCGTGAAGTAGCTCCTGTAAATCGGATTGAATTTATCGAAGAGCGAGAGGTCCGTACACGCGATCTGTACGTAAACCAGGTCGTCCATGCTCATCCCCGCCTGCGCCAGCACTGCCTTCTCCCCATCCAGCAAGTACTTGATCTCGTCCTCAATCTGCTCCGGCGCTTTTCCGGTTTTCGGATCCAGGCCGAGCCGCCCCGCCAGGTAGAGTGTGTTCCCGGACTGGATCGCGTCGCTGAACGGCAGCTGTGCGGGCTTATCCGGAAGGTTGATCGCTTTCCGCGTGGGCTGTATCGTGACCTGCGAAAACGCGCCATGTACGGTGAGAATTCCACCTACCGCCAAGACTACCGCGAGGAAACTGATGCGACGATTCATACTTTGCCTCCATTCGAATGACCTGCCCGATACGCCGCGCGAGTGTAATACCCAAATTCGCCTTCGGCAAGCCGTCCGCCGAATCTTCCCTTGCCCCGGCGACGAACCATCTCTATCGCATCTCGGATCTCATTCGAATCAGAAAGCGATAAACCCCGTTCGAATGAAGTACAGCGAAGTGAGTCCCACCCCCACCCACAGCAGCACGCCGAGAAGAAGCGGCCGCCAGCCCACCTCTTTCACTGTGGAGCGGGAGATCCCGCTGCCGATGAGGAACAATGTCGCCGTGAGTCCGAGACGTCCGAGAGTGAAAAGCGACTTATTGAGAGATGTGAGCGCCAAAAGATAGGTATTGATAACGGCGGCGAGAACAAAGAACGCAATGAACCAGGGAAACTGGAGGCGGGAGCGTTTATGTTTGATGGCCGCAGTGGCGAGAGCGAGCGGAACGATCCAGAGGGCGCGGGCGAGTTTTACGGTGGTGCCGATCACCAAGGCCTGGGGGCCGTATTTCGTGGTGGCGCCGACGACGGAGCTGGTGTCGTGGATCGCCAGCGCTGCCCAGAGTCCGAATTGCGATTGCGAAAGATGAAGCGCGTTCCCGATGGGCGGAAAAATCAGCAGGGCGATCGAATTCAAAATAAAAATCGTGCCGAGGCACACCGCCATTTCCTCTTCATTGGCTTGAAGAAGGGGGCCAATCGCGGCGATGGCGCTGCCGCCGCAAATCGCCGTGCCCGCGGTGATCAGAATTGACGAATTACCGCGGACCTGCAAGAGCTTGCCGAGCGCCAAACCCGCCAGAAGCGCGAAGGAAATCCCCAGCGCGGTGTAGATAAATCCGCTGCGGCCCGCCTTCAGAACTTCGTGCAGATTCATGCCGAAACCGAGGGCCACGACGGAACTCTGCAGCAGAGTTCGCGCAATTCCCCGGCTTTCGTTGATGTAGGGATGCGAGAAACTGAGACCGAAGAGAATTCCCAGGGTGAGTGCGATTGGTGGTGAGAACAATCCCGTGAAGGAAAGGACGAAACCAAGAGCAAAGAGAATCTTCGCGAGAGTGGGCATCGATCGGGAAAAGAATATCAGGCCCGAAGCCGAACGTCCGAGAGTATATGAGTGGCTGCCTATTTATGCGGCTTATCCGACGTGGGAGGGGGTGCCGAAAGGGCAGGCTGTGGCGCAGGAGAGCCGGGTTCGGACTTGGCGGGCGTGGAATGCGTGAGGGCGGCGATGATTTTCTCGGTGGCGGTTTGGCTGATTTGGCAGTTGCGGTCGTAGATGCGGCACTGCGCGAGAGTGTAATTACAGCCGCAAGTGCAACCTTCGGCGTTGAATTTGTGTAGCGCGACGATTTTCTGTTCCGGCGCGAGTTTGGAAAGATCTACGCCGGGGAGCTCGGTGGCACGGACGGCGTTCTTGATGAAGATCTGGCCGGTGTCGTCGAAAGTTTCTACTTTGACGTTGCCAATGGGCAGGCCGAGAAGCGCGCGGATTTCGGTTTCGTAGAGAATCGGATCGCGGAGGCCTTCGTGTTTCTGAACGATGCGGCCTTCCGTGTCGAGCACGAACGAGGTGGGAAGAGCCGCGATGCCGCCGTATTGCATGCGGATTTCATTTGGGGCGACCGCCACGGGATAGTTGATACCGTATTTTTCCGCGAGAGCTTGGATGGCGGCCGGATCGTCATCATCGACGATGAGGCTGAGAATCTGGAAGCGTTCCTTGTATTTGGCCTGGAGGCCGATGAGGTCGTAAATCTCCGCCCGGCACGGTCCGCACCAGGTGGCCCAGAAATTCACAAGGACAACTTTGCCTTTGGAATCGGCGAGTGCGACGGGCTTGCCGTTGAGGCCGGTGAGCTTGAAG
>Ga0179592_10001266_pt1 | contig 10263 bp, 6 predicted proteins | sample CZODoug2_1_08_16_FD_148623 | JGI IMG/M metagenome (GOLD analysis project Ga0179592, IMG submission 148623) | Vadose zone soil fungal communities from Angelo Coast Range Reserve, California, USA - CZODoug2_1_08_16fungal (Illumina Assembly) | ecosystem: Environmental > Terrestrial > Soil > Vadose... | reverse complement strand
TCGAGCGTTCCGATTCTGCAGGTTGCGCTTTCGAGCGACAAGCTGTCCGAAACCGAGATCTTCGACGACGCGCTGAATTTCGTCCGCCCGGCCTTGGCGCCCGTGCCGGGCGCCGCGCTGCCGCTTCCGTTCGGCGGCAAAGTGCGGCAGGTCCAGGCCGATCTCAATCAGCAGGCCCTGCACCAATATGGAGTTTCGGCGAACGACGTCATCAACGCGCTTTCGCTGCAGAACCTGATCGTCCCGGTTGGAACCCAGAAGATCGGCACTTACGAATATACCGTGAACCTGAACGACTCGCCGACAGCGGTCAAAGCGTTCAACGATCTGCCGATCAAGACCGTCAACGGCACCGTTATCTATATGCGCGACGTCGCCTATGTGCATGACGGCAGCCCGCCGCAGACCAACGCCGTGCATGTCAACGGCGCCAGCGCCGTGCTGCTGACCATCGTCAAGGCCGGCGCCACCTCGACGCTCGACATCATCAATGGCGTCAAGAACCTGCTGCCGTCGATCTCGCAGACGCTTCCGGCCAGCCTGAAATTGACGGCCGTGGGGGATCAGTCGGTCTACGTCACCGACGCAGTATCCAGCGTGATCAGGGAAGGCGTAATCGCGGCGGCGCTGACCGGAATGATGATTCTCTTGTTCCTCGGAAGCTGGCGTTCGACCCTTATCATCACGATCTCGATCCCGCTTGCGATCCTGGCGGCGCTGAGCGGCCTCTCGCTGCTCGGCGAGACCATCAATGTCATGACGCTCGGTGGTCTGGCGCTCGCGGTCGGAATTCTCGTCGACGACGCCACCGTCACTATCGAAAATATCAACCGTCACCTTGAAGAGGGCAAAGAGATCAAGCCCGCCATCCTCGATGGCGCGCGGCAAATCATCGTGCCGGCGACCGTGTCGCTGTTCTGCATTTCCATTGCCTTCGTGCCGATGTTCTGGCTTGGCGGTGTCGCCGGTTATCTGTTCCGGCCGCTTGCCGAGGCGGTGATCCTTGCGCTGGCCGCCTCTTATGTGCTGTCGCAGACTCTGGTGCCGACGCTGGCGAACCATCTTCTGCGCAAACAACACGGCCATGGCCCGGCCGAGGATGGCAGCGAGACAAGGCCCATCCGCAATCCGCTTACGCGCTTCCAGCATGGATTCGAACGTCGTTTCGAAAATCTGCGCAAAGCCTATCTCGGCCTTCTGCAACTCGCGCTGCAAAACCGCATCAAGCTGATTGCCGGATTCCTGTGCATCAGCCTGCTGTCGCTCGCCCTTGCTCCCTCGCTCGGCCAGGATTTTTTCCCAGCGGTGGACGGCGGCCAGATCAAGCTTCACGTTCGCGCCGCGACGGGGACCCGGTTCGAGGTGACGACGGCCCTCACTGACCGGATCGCCACGGCGATCAAGGGCATTATTCCGCCAACCGAACTGGACGGCGTTGTGAGCAACATCGGGCTCACCGTCAGCGGCATCAACATGGCGTACAATAATTCCGGCACCATCGGCATCGGCGACGCCGACATCCTGATCAGCCTCAAACCCAAACATGCGCCGACCGACGGCTACATCAAATCCATGCGGGAAAAATTGCCGCAGCAGTTCCCCGGTACGACATTCGCCTTCCTGCCCGCTGATATCGTCAGTCAGGTCCTGAATTTCGGCGCGCCGGCGCCGATCGACCTGCAGGTGGCCGGCAGGGACCTTGCGGCGGACCGCAAATATGCCAACGCGCTGTTGGCAAAGGTCAAGCAAATTCCAGGAATCGCCGATGCGCGCATCCAGCAGGCGTTTGCGCAGCCGACCCTTAACGTCAATGTCGACCGCTCGCTGACTTCGCTTGCCGGCCTCTCCGAGAAGGATGTCGCCAACGCCATGCTGACGACGCTGTCGGGAAGCTCGCAATCGGCCCCGACCTACTGGCTGAACCCGACCAATGGCGTCAATTACGCGGTCTCGGTCCAGACCCCGCAGCGCGACATCGACACCATGAGCGGCCTGAAAAACATTCCGGTCAGCTCTCCTTCCGCCAGCACCCAGCTGCTCGGCGGCCTGGCGAATGTCGAGCGGACCAACAGCAATGCCGTGGTGTCGCACTACAATGTCCAGCCCGTGATCGATATCTATGCGACGCCACAGGGACGCGATCTCGGCGCGATTGCGTCAGACATTCAAAAGGTGATCCACGCGACCGCGCAAGACGTTCCCCGCGGCGCGAGCGTGACGCTGCGCGGTCAAGTCACCACGATGACGAGCGCCTATCAGCAGCTCTATGTCGGGCTCGCGGCGGCGATCGTGCTGATCTATCTTTTGATCGTCGTCAACTTCCAGTCCTGGGCGGATCCGTTCGTCATCATCATGGCGCTGCCGACCGCCCTGGCCGGCATCGTCTGGATGCTGTTTGCGACCGGAACCACGCTTTCGGTTCCGGCGCTCACCGGCGCCATCATGTGCATGGGGGTGGCGACCGCCAACAGCATCCTGGTGATCAGCTTTGCGCGCGACCAGATGGCGGCCGGCCTCAATGCGACCGCAGCAGCCTTCGAAGCGGGTCGCGCCCGGTTTCGCCCGGTGATGATGACCGCGCTGGCGATGGTCATCGGCATGGTGCCGATGGCGATCGAGCCCGGACAGAACACGCCTTTGGGCCGCGCCGTGATCGGCGGGCTGATCTTTGCCACCTGCGCCACGCTGGTTTTGGTGCCAGCCATCTTCAGCCTGGTGCACGACCGGAAGCACGGATCCGCCAATCGGCCCGCCGTAGCCAGCGCCGTTTGAATCGAGAGGAAAACAAAATGCACTCAGAAGACATCAGCCCTCCCCGCAAGCGGAGTTTAGTCACGGCCGCCACCGCCGCGGTTCTGCTTGCGGGCGTCGTCGCTGCCTACGGTTTCCTGCAACGCGCCGAGAGCAAGCAGGACGTGGTGCAGTGGACCAACGCGCAGGCCACGCCGACCGTTGCGCTTGCCCAACCCATTCCCGGCAGTCCGCATCAAATGCTGACGCTGCCCGGCAACATCCAACCCTTCAACAAAGCGGCGATCTACGCGCGCGTGAATGGTTACGTGAAGAGTTGGGACCACGACATTGGATCGACCGTCAAGGCGGGGCAAGTGTTGGCCACCATCGATGCTCCCGATCTTGACCAGCAGCTCAGTCAGGCGAAAGCTACGCTGGCGAGCGCCGAGGCCAACGAGCAAATCGCAACGCTGACCGCGGACCGGAACAACATCCTGCTGCAAAAGCAGATCGTAGCCCAGCAGCTTGCCGACCAAACCACAGCCGACGCCAAAGCAAAGCAAGCGGTCGTCGACGCCAACGCGGCCAACGTCCGGCAGCTCGAGGCCATGCAATCGTTCAAGACGCTGGCCGCGCCGTTTGATGGCGTCGTGACCGCGCGGAACGTGGAGCTCGGAATGCTGATCAATTCGGGAGGTTCCGGCCAACCGCTGTTCGAAGTATCCGATCTGCATCGGGTTCGCATCTACGTCCAGGTGCCGCAGTCGTTCTCCGCCGGCCTGACGCCCGGGCTGAAGGCGACATTCGAGATGCCGCAATATCCGGGCGTGCGGTTCGATGCTACGCTCTCGCATATTTCGCGTGCCATGAACCCCACCTCCCACAGCATGCAGGTCGAGCTGCAGGCGGATAATGCCGCCGGCAAGTTTTTCGCCGGCAGCTATTGCAATGTGCAGTTCGAAATCCCCTCCGACGGGAATTTGGTGAGGATTCCATCCACCGCGCTTGTGACCGGCAATCAGGGCACGCAGGTCGCAACCCTCGACAGCAACGACAAGGTCGTCCTCAAGAAGGTCCAGCTTGGGCGCGATTTCGGTGACAGTGTGGAAGTCACTGCGGGCCTTTCACCGTCCGATCGGATCATCAACAATCCCCCGGAAACCCTCAACGCCGGTGCTGCGGTCCACGTCGCCGCGGCAACGCCGCCGGCTGCCGCAGCGGCGACGGCCTCGACGGCGTCCGGGCAATGAGGCACGCAAGCCTGCAGAGGGCGAGTAGCGAATGGCGAATAGCGAGTAGCGAATACCGAATGGCGAAAGGGGAGTAGCGAATAGAGAGTAGCGAATGGCTCATTCCCCATTTTCTATTCGCCATTCGCTACTCGCCCCCAGGCCGCTTCCGTTACTCGATGACCTCATCCGCACGCGCCAGCAGCATGGCCGGCACTTCGAGACCAAGGGTCTTCGCCGTTTTCAGATTGATGACGAACTCAAACCTGATCGATTGGACGATCGGCAGATCGGCCGGCCTGGTGCCCTTGAGAATTTGTCCGGCGTAATTGCCGACCTGGCGATATCCGGCCGGAAGGTCGACACCGTAACTCATGAGGCCGCCTCCCGCCACGTGCTCGCGGAACTGGTAGACAGCCGGCAGTCGATGCTCGGCCGCGAATGCGATGATCCGATCCCGCCTGGTATCGAAGAATGGATCGGCGCCCACCAGCAACGCATCGGCTCCCTCCCGGACGAGCGTTCCGAAGGCCAATTCCAGTTCCGCATCGGTCTTGGCATAGGCGATATGGATGGGTTGACCGATCGTGTCGGCCGCCTCCCGCAATTCTCGCGCCTGCGCTTCGGCCTCCTGATAATTCGGATCGATCAGTACTCCGACGATCTTGGCGCCAGGCACCAGTTCGTGAAGCAGTCCAAGCCGTTTCGATTCCGGCGCGGTCGTCAGCAGGCTGACGCCGGTGGCATTGCCGCCAGGCCGGTTGAGGCTTTCAACAAGACCGATCTTCACCGGATCGCCCCCGACGGTGAATACGATCGGGATTTTGGATGTCGCCGCTTTGGCTGCCAGCGCTGAGGGCTCGCCGCCGGTCGCAACCATCACGGCGACGCCGCGTCGGGCGAGATCGGCCGCCATTTCCGGCAACCGGTCGTACTGACCCTCCGCCCAACGATATTCGATCGCGACATTCTGGCCCTCGATCAAGCCTGCTTCACCGAGGCCTTTGCGAAACGCGGCGACCAGAGCAGCAGTTTCGGCTGGCGATCTGCTGCTCAGATAACCGATCACAGGGACGGGCTGTTGCGCACGCACCGCACGCGGCCACGCCGCGGGGGCCAGCCCTGCGCCGATGACTCCGAGAAATTCCCGTCGTCTCATGCCTACCCTCTTGGCCGGAAAGACATCTAAGGCCTACCCGAGCTTCGCGTGGGGGTCAAAAGTGTTGTTGCGCAACTCGCCGCTCGCAGCGCCCTGACGAGTGCCAGCCCTTCCAAAAGGCGGCGAGCGCAAGACAAGCTCCCTTCGATCGGACTGCTCTTGTCTGGACAAACGCGATCCCCGCAGGCACCTTCGCAAGCCTTGGGTCCGCGCGAAAGGCGCATTTGAAGCGCAAGGGCCTGCTGAAACTCAATTTTCAATACGCCGCGTGACCTTTTCATCGGAGGAATCCATGGCCAGACGCCTGTTGATCATCACATGCATGCTTCTGTTTTCAATTTCCGGCGCGTCCGCGCAGACCCCCTCGCCCGAAGCCATGACCACGGCGCGGAGCCTGGTGAATACCATGAAGCTGGCGGATCCATACAAGGCCATGCTGCCGGCCACTATGATGGGTCTCAGGCGCGCGCTGACTCAAGAGCGGCCGGAAATCGAACGCGACTACGATGCGTTGATGCCGACCATAGAAAATGCGTACAAGCCATACTACGCCGCGATCGTCGATGACATCGCCACCGTCTATGCCAACAATTTCACGGTTGGTGAGATGCGCGCGATAGAGGCGTTCTACCGTCAGCCGGTCGGCCAAAAGCTTCTCGAAAAAATGCCGGCCATCATGCAACAGAGCAACCAGGTAGGCCAGGATGCGAGCCGCAAGGCGGCCGAGGATCTACGCACGCGCTTGACCGAAGCGCTGCGCCAGAAAGGGCACAAGCTCTAGATCATGATGCGATTGAATTGAATCGCATCATGATCTCATCTCTTTGTTTGAAGCATGATCTTTTTTTCGGAAAACCGGTTCCCACTTTTCCGGATCATGCTCTAGCGGCAAGCTGGGAGTTACGCCTTCCCAGGTTCGAGCGCGGGCTGGCCTTCCTTGAACTCGGCCGCATCGACAAACAGGACGGGCACCTTCCGGGCGCGATCCAGAAGCCATGCCAAGGCGATCATGATCAGGATGCCACCGACGCTGACGAACAGTTGCATCCAGAGCGCGCGCGCACCGCCTTGGGCGTGCTGAACCAGGATCCAATGCGCTGCAAAGGACAGGAACACGCCGAAGCAGAAAAGCGGAAGCGAATGCTGACCGCACAGGATCATCGGACGCAGCCATTTGGAGCTGAGGATCTCTGATTTGCGCGGAAAAAATCTCGCGACCACCAGCGCCAAAGCGAGGAAGTGCGTGAACCGCAGCATGTCGAGGTCGGTCTTGTCGATCGGATAGATCGCCTTGATCATCCATTTCGGTACCATGGCATCCAGGACCGGGAGGTGCCAGGTCATCACGATCAGGAATGCAAAGGCAATCCACACCCCGGCCAAGATCAGTCCGACGCGCGACTGGATAAGGGGCCAAAGCTTGGCGACGCCTCCAACGCCGCACCATGCCGCGAACACAAACATCAATTGCCAGGCGAAAGGATTGAAATACCAGTGGGTCCCGGGCGGATACGACGCGAGATTCCAGTCGAACACGCGCGCCCCAATGTAGAGCAGGACCGAGCCAAGCAGGGTCCAGTTCGGGCGGCGCAACAGGCACCACAGAACGAGCGGCGAGGCGGCGATCAGCGTGATGTAGAGAGGCAGCACGTCGAGATCGACGGGCTTGTAGCGCAGCGTGAGCGCCTGCCCGATCAAAACGTCCGGATGTTGGAGAAAATTGTGAACATTGAATTCATCTTCATACATCGGGTTGTCGAATTTTCTGACCGTGCGCGCGATCTGCGCCGTGAACAGCAGAAACAGCATGATGTGGGCAACGTACATCTGCCAGACGCGTGTCCATAGCCGCTTGAGGGCCGCAAGAAAATTCCCCGAGCTGATGACCGGCGCATAGATGTAGCCGGCCAGATAACCGGAAATGAATACGAAGAACTCGGCGGCATCGCTGAAGCCGTAATTGCGTAGCGTCAACCAGGAAACGAAGTCGTCGGGAATGTGATCGAGGAAGATCATCCACAAGCCCATGCCGCGGAACAGATCGAGCCGGAGGTCACGCTCGACGGCATGGGATAGAGATATCTTATCCTGATAAGCCATCATACCTCATCCATTTGTCCTGGTGCTATCGCGACAACGGTAAAAAAGGACGTCGGAAGACTTGCGAAAGACGGCGCGCCGCCAAAAACTCCTGCGTTCACGGCTCGCAGCCGATAGTCAAAAATACACCGTCAGCTGAAAACAAATTCCCGCTCATTGATACCTACCGGCATACTGGCGTCAATGTCGGAGTCGGATCAAAGTCAGCGATGACGTGGCCAAGCCGCCTGGCTCAATCCCGTCAGGACGGTTGTCGGAGGCTACGCAAAGCCCTGGCCACGAATTGACCGGTCTATTCCGCCAGTTCCGGCCACGGCACGATGGTGGATTTCACCGTCTTCATCGCCATCGCGTCCGCAACCGCGCGGCCGATGCCGTCGGTGGAAAACGGATACAGAGTCTGCATCTCAAGCCAGGGATATTTGGCGCGGGTGCGATACAGCATATCGACGCCGAGCGGCAGGTCGTTGCCTGTGAATCCCCACGACCCCAGCACGTTGAGATCCTTGGTGCAGATGCGGTGCCAGGAGGTATTGATCGAGCCCGCGTCGGTAAACTGGCCCATCTCGACATAGGTGCCGCCATCGCGCAGCATTTCGATGCCTTCTGGGCCGGCGCTCGGATGGCCCGAGCAATCCATCACCAGATCAGCGCCAAAGCCGCCGACGATGTCGCGCACGCGCTTGATGCGCGCCTCAGGCGTCCCGACCTCTTCGATATTGACGGTTGCCTCCGCGCCGAATTTGCGCGCCAGCGCCAGGCGCGGCGTCTCCGGCGCGCCGACGCAGATCACCCTGCCCGCCCCCATCTCGCGCGCGGCGGCGACCGCGAGAATCCCGATCGGGCCGGAGCCCTGGATCACCACCGTGTCGCCCCAGGTGAAACCGCCGGCGCGGGTGGCGCGGTTAAAGGCGCGGATGCAGGACGTCAGCGGCTCCGACAGCGCGCCGAGCCGCAGCGGCATGTCGTCGGGCAGTTTGTAGATCTTGGTGCCCGGCAGCATTTCGAGATCGACATAGACATATTCGGCCCAGCCCCCCCAAAGATGCGGCGCCTTGTCGAAGCCGAGATAGCGGCCGTAATAGACCGGGGTCAGGCATTTGTTGGCACTTTGTGGATAGTGGATGCAGTAGTAGCAATGACCGCAAGGCATCAGCGGCGGGATCATCACTTTCGACCCGACCGTGAGCTTTTTGCTCATGAAGTCTTCCCGAAATTCCGAGCCGACCTCCACCAGCACGCCGCCTATCTCGTGGCCGAGCGTGAACGGCCACGGCAACGGCTTGGGCCAATGGCCTTTGAGGATATGCAGGTCGGTGCCGCAAACGCCGCAGGCGCCGACTTTTATCAAAGCCGCCTTCTTCGGAATTTTCGGCCATGGCACGCTGCGAATGACCGGCTGGGCGCCGGGCCCGTCAAAGGTGCATACGCGAATCTGTTCCATGGTCCCTCCCGGCCCTTCGGCGAAATGTTGATTGGCATTGCGTGGGCGGAGAAAACCTACGTGAACTCGATCGCGATGCCAATGCGCGGCTTCGGCCGGAATTACCACGCGATTGACAGGCGCATTGCACCGTTCCAGCCTATGCGGCAGACTTCATTTGGAGTGAGCATTGCGCAACCGGTGGTTTGTCCTTGCGGTCTTGTTCGTGGTTCGCCTCACGATGGCGTTTCAGTTCCAGAGCGTTGCCGCGGTTGCGCCGCTGCTGGGCCAAACCTTCGGCGTCGGACTTGCCGACATCGGCATGCTCATCGGACTTTATTTCGCGCCCGGCATTGCCCTTGCGTTACCGGGCGGCGCGATCGGAAACAGGCTAGGCGACAAGCGGACAGTACTGGCGGCCCTGCTGCTGATGCTTTTCGGCGGCCTTGCGATGGCCCTGTCGCCTTCCTGGTCCGTGCAGATCGCGGGCAGACTCGTCAGCGGCGCGGGCGGCGTCATGCTCAGCGTGCAGATGACGAAAATCGTCGCCGACGGGTTTGCCGGCAAGGAAATCGCGACTGCGATGGCGATCTTCGTCAATTCGTGGCCGGCCGGAATCGCGCTGTCGCTGCTGACGCTCCCCGTGATCGGTACCGCCTCCGGCGTCAGCGCGGTCTATCTCGCGGTGGTGGCCCTGATCGCGGTAGCTCTGGTTCTTCTCGCCGTGGCCTATCAACCGCCGGCGAACGCCGTGACGACGGCCGCCGCGTCGGCGCGGCTTGACCGCAACACCGCGCTGGCGGTGATTGTGGCGGGCTTGATATGGGGCCTCTTCAATGTCGGTTTCGCCATGATCTTCAGCTTCGGGCCTTCGATGCTGGTGGAGCGTGGCTGGTCGATATCGGCCGCAGGCTCGACGATCAGCATCGTGCTGTGGCTTGCCGTGGTCTCGGTTCCGCTGGGCGGTTTTCTCGCCGATCGCAGCGGGCGGCCTGCAGTCACTCTGGTCGGCGGCTGCATCGTGTTCGCGATGCTGATGGTAGCGTTGCCGCGCAGCAACCAAGTGATCCCGATCGTCATTGCGCTTGGAATGATCAGCGGCCAGCCAGCCGGACCTATCCTGAGCCTGCCCGCGCGGGTCCTCAAGCCTGAGGCGCGCGCGATCGGCATGGGCATTTTCTACACTCTTTTTTATGGGACGATGATGCTGGGGCCGGTCGCTGCCGGGGCGTGCGCGAAATGGACCGGCAGCGCGGCCGCAGCGTTCGATTTCGGCGCCGCCGCGCTACTTGCCTGCCCGCTATTGCTGTTGGGATTCAATCGCCTTCCGGCGGCGGCACCAAAGATGGCGTGATTCAAATTCGTGCAGCCCTTGCTAACGCCTCGTTAACCTTGCCGGCCGTAGGGTCAAAAAGACACCGAAAGCGCGTTGTCGGGTGGCGAAGATGGCTTTGGCGCACAAAAAACCTGTTCTTCCGTCCACCGAAGAGCGACGGCGCTTTCAGCGGGTGAAGGTCCATCTGCTTGGCCGCTACATGCTGCCGGACCGGCGCGAATTTCCCTGCCAGATCATCAATATGTCGCCGGGTGGTTTGGCCCTGCTGGCGCCCGGCATCGGC
>Ga0179592_10001265_pt1 | contig 10264 bp, 6 predicted proteins | sample CZODoug2_1_08_16_FD_148623 | JGI IMG/M metagenome (GOLD analysis project Ga0179592, IMG submission 148623) | Vadose zone soil fungal communities from Angelo Coast Range Reserve, California, USA - CZODoug2_1_08_16fungal (Illumina Assembly) | ecosystem: Environmental > Terrestrial > Soil > Vadose... | reverse complement strand
CGGAAATGTCGGCCCAAGGATCGCGGCGAAATAACGGTCGCAAGCGGTATAGTTGCGGGCCAATGCGGCATAAAACGGAATATCCCGTTCGCCGTAGTAGCCGATGGAAAAGACGTCGTTACTACCGGCGCGGAGAAAACCGTCCATCAATCCCTGGTCATACTCGGCGCGAGCGCCTTCGTAGGAATGATCTGGATCCGCATGGGGACAACCCGTGTAGTCACCTGAGAGCGCGTGAGTCGCGTGGCTCACGCCTGCGCTGTCCACGAACGTCAAGCCAGCTTGCTGGCCATCCGCATTGGGCAGCCATCCGAGAAAGTGGTCGAAACTTCGATTCTCCATCGTCACCACGACGATGTGTTCGATGCCGCAATTCCTCGGGCTCGGTAGATTAGGCAAATTCAGGAGAACATCTTGCGCAAACAATCTCTTGCTCGCGGGCCACGATGCGCCAACCAACGCAGCTCCCGAAACGAATGTAGCGCTTTTCAACAACTCGCGACGATTTACCTTCATGATGTCACTCCCTGACTAAGACAGAAAAAGTGGGGCTGCAACGTGTAGGGCGGAGTCTTAAGACAGTGCTCCACAAGAGAGTTCTTGCCCCCATGGAACCGCAAATCCAAAAAGGCAAAGTGTCGCTAATCTACTGGATGATTACAGAGCACGTGATACCGGACTGGGCGGAAGCCACCACGATGTCGATGCTTGGTCCCTTGACGTGCAGCGCATTGACGGTGATCGATCCGCTAGTTCCGCTCGGCGAGCTGGTCTGCTCGTTGACGATGAGGCTGATGCCGCCTGGCAACGAGATGGCGAGGTTGGGGTTGGATACGAGGATGGATTGGCCCGCGGCGACCAAGCCGACGAGCTCAGCATTCCCGGTGACGGCGGCCTGTCCATTGCTGCAAGTAGCGCTGGTGTTCGATTTCACGACATCGGCAGCAACCAGACCACCCAACAGACTTAGGCTGGCGACCGAAGATTGCGACTGACTGCTGGTGCCACTGCCAGACGTGGTACTTTTCAGCGCGTCAGCCGAGGCCAAGCCCAAGACATTGACGCTCGCTACAGACGTACTCAGATTCCCGCCGCTAGCCGCAAGCGGTCCGGTATCTGAGAGGTCCAGCGAGATCCCCAGCGCTTTCGCCCGCAAAGCCACGGCTTCACCGCTGAATGTGATGGTAGCCTGCGCAAAGCTGGCGACAGGGCCGAAAACCAAAATCGTCATGAGACAGATCGCAATCGTCGAGTTTTTCTTCGTGATCATTGCACTTTCTCCTCTTTTCCAGTTGAAGTTCCAGTCGCCGACTCGCGCGCCGCTGCAGAAAGCGGCAATCGGTCGGGCAGTTAACGGTCAAGAACCTGAGGCTTGCTGCTTTGACGGCGAGACGTTAGGCTGCGGGTAAGTTGCGTGCAATTAGGTCTTTCCTTGCGTTGCGGCACAGCAATTCCCGATGGCGCATGGAGGCCAACACCCTAATCCGGATTTGGGTTTCCTCTTTAGCAGGCTTTCGGGATGCGTTGTTTATATTCAGCGCCGCTTTGGTTCGGTAAACTATAGCCCCCAGCAGCCCGAAAACGCTCCGAACGAAAAAGCACACGATCTTCGAAGGTCTTGCTGGACCCTCTCTTCGAAGGTCGCGGGGATGGACAACCTCGCGACTCGCCATTGGGTATGGATCTTTCTGGGTTCTTTTTTTGCGCTTGCTATTGGAGCATGATTGTTTTTCGATGACGCTAGGAGCTGCGGCGCAAAGAAAGATATGCCGAGTATCTACGATCTAAAGCCTAGATTTCAGAATCTCCTGCGGCCGCTGGTGAATGGCCTCGCGCGAATCGGCGTGACCGCGAACCAGGTGACGATTGCGGCGCTGCTGCTTTCGCTCACTGTCGGACACATGATCGCTCGGACGCATGGCGGTCGGATGCTGCTGATATTGCCGGCGGTGCTGTTCGTGAGGATGGCACTGAACGCCATGGATGGGATTCTGGCGCGCGAACACAACCAGAAGAGCGCGCTAGGCGCTATCCTCAATGAGCTCGGTGATGTGATCGCGGACGTCGGGCTTTACTTGCCGCTGGCTGCGGTGCCGGAATTCGATCCTTGGCTGGTAATTGGTGTTGTAATTCTCTCGGTTCTGACGGAGATGACTGGTGTGCTTGGCGTGCAGATCGGGGCTTCGCGGCGCTATGACGGGCCGCTCGGAAAAAGTGACCGTGCATTTCTCTTCGGACTAATGGGATTGCTGCTCGGGTTTCGAGTGCACATCGATCGCGCCATTCCTGTCGTCCTATTCGCGATGATTCTTCTGCTGGTAATAACGATTGTTAATAGGGCGCGTGGCGCTTTGCAGGAACTTTCAGTAAAGGTTTCAAAGAAATGAGCGCCGGCATCCATCCCCTGGCGAGCGTGATCGCGGCGGTAGCGCGCGGGATCAGTGGCGTGCAAGTGCGCTGGGCAGGGTGCCGGTGGGAACAAAAACAGCGGATTTACTTTGCGAATCACACGAGCCACCTGGATTTCGTGGTGCTGTGGTCGGCGCTTCCTGGCCAGGTTCGCGCGCGAACGAGGCCAGTGGCGGCGAAGGACTACTGGGAGAAAGGCGTGAGAGCGTACCTCGCGCAAAAAGTCTTTCGCGCTGTCTTGGTTCATCGCGGGGGAACGGCGCAAGCAGGAAACAGGGAGGAGGCTCGGGCAGCAGCTCGCACGGTGATCGACCGGCTCGCAGAGGCGATGGGGGACACGGAATCGTTGATTCTGTTCCCGGAGGGTACGCGAGGGACTGGAGATACGATTGCACCGTTTCGCAGCGGGCTCTATTACCTCGCGAAGAGGAAGCCCGAAGTACAACTTGTACCGGCTTACCTTGAAAACTTGAATCGGATTCTGCCGAAGGGTGAAGTGTTGCCGGTGCCGCTGATCAGTTTGCTGACGTTTGGAGTGCCCATGCACGTTGGAGAAACCGAGGATAAACATGAATTCCTGGAACGGGCTTCCGCGGCGATGTGTGGGCTTCGCCGGAAAGGAGAATCGTGAGTACGTGTTCGCCGGGCTATTTAGCACGGCACATTGCAACAACCCATTGGTTTCTTCACCTGCAAGATCCGCTACAGGCATGGCTCTTTGGCGGCGTGCTGGGCATTCTTGTTCTGGCCAGCACGATCGGAGCCGTGCTCCAGCAAACAGCAAAGAGCGATACGGCGCGTGCAACAATCGACAATCTGAATGCGAGGATGCGCGCATGGTGGAAGATGTGCGCGATCTTCGCGCTAACGCTGCTGATCGGTCGAATCGGTTCTCTGCTTTTGTTCGCACTTCTGTCTCTCCTAGCACTGCGTGAATACGTCACGCTAATACCTACGCGCCGCAGCGATCATCGAACGCTGGTCTGGAGCTTCTTCGTCATTACGCCGTTGCAGTATTACCTGATCGGAATCCGTTGGTATGGGTTCTTCGCGATCATGGTTCCGGCAGTGGCGTTCCTATTCATTCCCACGCGGATGGCGATGACGGGCGACACCGAGCATTTCCTGGAGCGCGCCGCGAAAATCCAGTTCGGAATCATGATTTGTTCGTACTGCTTGAGTCACGCTCCGGCATTGCTCATCCTGAGGATTCCCGGATTCGAGGGCCATGATGCGAGATTGCTATTGTATCTCGTGCTCGTGGATCAAATGAGCGACGTGCTGCAATACGTATCGGGAAAGCTCACGGGGAGACACAAGATCGCGCCACAGGTCAGCCCGAACAAGACCTGGGAAGGTTTCGTCGGGGGCGTACTTATGTCGACAGCGCTCGGTGCGGCGCTGTGGTGGGCAACGCCATTCACGCCGTTGCAGGCCGCGGGAATGTCGCTCGTGATTGCCCTGCTCGGTTTCGCCGGCGGCCTGGTGATGAGCGCGATCAAGCGCGACGTTGGCGTGAAGGATTTCGGCGCGATCATCGAGGGCCACGGCGGCATTCTCGACCGTATTGATTCGCTGTGTTTCGCTGCGCCTATTTTTTTTCACCTCGTTCGGTATTTCTTTGTGTGATGAGCGGCAAGGAAAGACGTAGCTTAGCGGCACATCTCGGGATGGTGCCGGGATCATGGGCACTCGGAAAGAACACCCCGACTGCAGCACAGAGGATGCCACGCTTGGCCGTGGGACTTGCGCGAGCCTCTCTGGGCTACGAAACCCATTTGTGGCTCAACGGTTAGAGCGCTCGGTTGTTAACCAAACGGCTGAACTAAATAAGCCCTTGTTTTGGCGTTGGCTAGCTATCAAGCTATCGTCCGCAACTAATTGAAGAAGAACTGGCTTAGCCACGAGGAAAGCATTATATACTTGCACTTATACGGCACAATTGACTTGTAATCACACAGCAGCATATACTTGTCTTTACGCATCACAATACACTTGCAATGACCCGTACAGGATAGGAGGCTTCATGCCCTCGCCAAACGAAAAACTGGCTGAATCCCTCGACGTGCTCAAGGCACTCCAGCAGGGCAACCGACGTGTGTTCCGTTCCGATGACCTGAGCCGGGTTCACCGCGAACGCCTGGTGGAGAACGGCTTCCTGCAAGAAGTCATGAAGGGCTGGCTGATCTCTTCAAGCCCCGACTCACAGGCCGGCGAGAGCACCCCCTGGCATGCGTCGTTCTGGGAATTCTGCGCACGCTACTGTGACGAGCGCTTTGGCGAACAATGGCACCTGTCGCCGGAGCAGTCGGTTTTTTTGCACGGCGAGAGAACGGTGATCCCGGATCAACTGGTTGTGCACAGTCCGAAAGCGACGAATAACGATATCAAACTGCTGTTCGGCACAACGCTCTACGATCTGAAAGTTGCGGAGATGCCCGCGACCACGGCTCTGACGGTGAGGGACGGCTTACGTCTGTTTTCGCCGGCGGCGGCCTTGGTACGTGTGCCGGAATCATTTTTTCAGCTGTGTCCCGTCGAGACGCAAGTGGTGATGGCGAGCCTTGCTGACGCCTCGGACCTGCTTCGGCTTCTGCTGAACGGCGGCCATTCCGCGAAAGCCGGTTATCTTGCCAAAGCCTTCCGCCAAACCGGGCGCGGCGACCTCGCGGACGAGATTCTTCGCTCCATGAAGGGCGCCGGATACGATGTGCGAGAGAGCAGTCCATTTGAAGCTGGACACGTATTCCGCAGGTCGCGCCGTCCCGCCGCTCCGATTGTGGGTCGCATGGAGATGCTTTGGGAATCGATGCGGGGCAAGGTCCTCGCGGTGTTCCCCAAAGCGCCGGGACTTCCGACAGACAACGAAGCGTATCTTCGCTACGTCAGCGAAATCTATCGGACCGATGCCTACCACTCGTTGTCCATTGAAGGCTACTCCGTCACGCCTGCCCTGGTTGAGAGAGTGCGGCAGGGCGGCTGGGACCCCGAGCATGACGCTGGTGATCGCAGAAATCACGACGCCCTCGCTGCGCGGGGATACTGGCAAGCGTTCCAGCTGGTGAAAAATGAAGTAGAGAAAGTGATCGCCGGCGAGAACCCCGCTGCGCTCGCGCGCGCTGTGCACAACGACTGGTATCGCGAATTGTTCCAGCCCAGCGTCACGGCCGGCCTGCTCGAAGCCGGGGCATTGGCCGGTTACAGGAACATACCCGTGTATCTGCGCGGGTCACGCTACATTCCGCCGAGGTGGGAGGCGGTGCGCGACGCCATGCCGGCATTCTTCGACCTTCTGGAAAAAGAACCCGAGCCTTCGGTGCGCGCGGTGTTGGGGCACTGGCTTTTCGGTTATGTCCACCCGTACACGGATGGGAACGGCCGCATGGCGCGCTTTCTGATGAATGTTATGCTGGCGTCGGGCGGCTATCCTTGGACGGTGATTCGCATCAGGGATCGCAAGCCTTATCTGAGCGCGCTGGACCGCGCCAGCATCGATATGGACATCCATCCGTTCACAACCTTTATCGTCCGCCGCGTGCAATGGCACCTTGAGCTGCACGACCTGACATTTCTTGCGCCCAAAGAGAGCTTTGTTTTCGAGCGCGACATTGTCCTTTTCTACGGGCAAGATGGCGACTCGTGGGTGCGGTGCGTCATCAGCAGGGAAGCTTTGGACGATCACTTCCATGGAGACGGTAAGGATAAACTCGAGGTGTTCAGAGCGAACCGCCAGCTCATCGAGCAGGAGGTACGGCGAAAATATATCGCTGGCGACACCGAAGTGGATGGGTCCATTTTGATTCACTCGGACGATCTACATTACTGACGACCCCACGGGCCTGAGACGGGACTTGTCCCCCCAATAACTCCTTTCTTGTTGCGCCGTGCATGGCCTAACTACTGCCCTTGGGCGAGTCGGATAGATGGACGTTCACGGGTGAGAGCTTACGACGGCAAGCTATGCAACATTAGGACGATCAGTTCCCGTTTGATCACTTTCAAAACGTTGGAATGAGGCGTGATGGGGATACAATTGTGCCGTTTTGAAGTCCATGGAGACATCCAGGTCTCGTTGTCTGACACGCATTCCTGATCCAACGTCCGCTGACTTTCTTTCGTGCCTGACGGACGAAGGGGATTCGTGTGATATTTGCTTTTGCAATTCCGTCCTTCCGATAAGCCCATGATCTCCCTAGAGGGATTTCAAAGCCTCTATGACCAGAACCGGTTCTTAGAGGCGTTCCGCCAAAGCATGGAATCCTGGAAGCCTTCCCAACGATTAGAGGAACTCTCTTCAGATGAATTAATTCTTGGAGGGAGGCTGGCGGCGCGCCTGGGAGGGCGGCGACTGTCTCGCCATTTATTTCGAACGGCATTGGCCCGAGATCCAGAGAATGTACGGCTGCAGTACTTCACGCGGGGGCTACGCCGACGCGGGTGGAAGTTGTTCGATGACCTGCGGAGCTGGGAAGTGCAGCCGGAACTGGAAGGCGCTGACGTCAATACGCAAGCGAGTTGGCTAGCTTCACAAGCGGTAACTTGGGCGTCACTCCGGGACTTTCGACGAGCACACGCATGCGTGGAGCGCGCCAAGTCGCTGGAAACCAAGGAGAGTTGGGTATTCAGCTGCGAATCGGACGTATTTGGACTGGAAGACCGGTGGGACGAGGCGCTGAAGTCCGCAGAGATTTCCTGGGAGATGAACGCGGGCACACCATACGGGGCGCATAGCCTTGGCAATAGCTTATTGAATCTGCGGCGAATTCGAGAGGCCGCCGAGCGATTGTCCCGTGCTGCGGAAGGATGCGAGTCGTTCGAGGTGGCGCAGCTGACGTGCTGGCACCTGTGCACGCTGGCGGAGATCGTGGAGGGCGAGGAGCGCGGCCGAACATTGGAAAGAGCTGAAGAACTGGCCGAGCAAGCATGGAGGTTAGCACCACTGGCGGACCGCGAGACGCGAGCTTGGTTCGCGCTAGGCCGGTTGGATATCGCGGAGCTCAGAGACGATCGTGCCGCCATGCAGCTTTGGGCTAACGAGGTGCGCTCTCCGTTTCATCGCAAAGTGCTAGAGAATCTGCACAAGAACCCGCATGGGCTGCGCATTCGAATGCCGTTTCACCGCGCAATCCAAAAACATGATGAGTGTTTGCCGACAAGTGTCGCATCAGCTCTTGCGGCGATGGGCACGCCGGTGGACGCCGAGGCCATGGCGGCGGAAATTACATTTGGAGGAACAGCGGAATGGGCCGCGGCAGAATGGCTCGAAAAGAAAGGACTAACTGTCAGGGCCTTTCCCGTGGGGCCGGAAGTTGCCAGCCGCCTGATCAAGAACGGCATCGCGTTTGTGGTAACGCTGGAATCGGATGCGAGTGCACACGCTGTGGCAGTGGTCGGATTGGACGAAGCGGCGGGCACGCTGATCATTCACGATCCCACCGCGCTGCGTACAACTCAGTACTTGCTGGAAAGCATTGGAAAGAATGAGACGCCGCTAGGCCCGCGAGGCATGGCCACGGTGCCGAGCAACAAGGTGGCATTGCTGGAAGAGTTGTTGCCCAGGGAGGATGCAGAAGGGGTAGCGGCCCGAACTGCTCACCATCGAGCAATCGTGTTAGGCGGACCCGCGGCCGGACGGAAAGTGGTGGAGAAGCTGGCAGAACGACAGCCGGCACACCCCAACACCAGACTGTTGAAGGCCATGCAAGCGGTTGAAGATGGAAGATTGGGCACGGCACAGGTTGAATTTCAGGACTTGATGAATCAGTTTCCGGGATCGGCATTCGTCCGTGCCAGGCTCTTAGGTTGTTGCCGCTCACTGGGAGACGCGGCACTGATGCGCCGGACGCTTGCCAGCGTTGTGGAAAGGGGAATACTGCCGGGGATTCAGTCGCAGCAAAGCTGGTTATACCCGCCGGGTGCGTACGTAAGCGAGTACGCCGATATGTTGCGTGCTTGCGCCGAAACGCGAGAGCAGGCGCGCACGCTGCTGCATGGCGTGATTGCCAGAGAAAGCTCGTGCGCGCAGGCGTGGCATGTGCTTGGCGATCTGTTGTGGGAGGAGCGTGATCTGGAGGGAGCCGTTCTGGGATATCGAATCGCAGCAGGTCTCGCTGCAAGCAGTGAGCATTATGCGCGGGCGTACTGCGATGCACTTGGAAATGTAGGACGGCAGGAAGAAGGGCTGGAGTGGCTGGAGAAACGTGTCGCGACTTTCGGCGGATCCTCTCTCGCGATTGCAACCTGGATCACGTGGATTGGCGCACTGGAGGATTGGGGGCACCCGGAGCGAGCTCTCGCCGCGTGTAATGAATCACTGAAGAGTCATGAGGACTCCCCGGACTTGCTTGGCTTCGTGGTTCCATTTTTGGCGCGGATGGGCAACTGGGAAGAAGCGCATGCGCTGCTGAGCCGATTGAAAGGCGCGGGCAACTCCGCGCTCTATCACCAGGCGGCGGTTGATTTCCATTGTCGAAAAGGCGAGCTGAGTAGAGCCGTGAACCATGCGGAGACGTGGGCGCAGGAATCGCCTCTTTCCATGGAAGCGAGGCGGGAACTGCTGCGCTTGGTGGTCAAGAGAGATGGAACGGAAGCTGCCCGGGAGCTGGCAGAGCGATGGTTTGCGGAACATCCCGGCCACGATGATCTGGAGCAACTGTACAGCCAGTATCTGGAGCAGGCGTCGGCGCCACTATGGAAGAGGTATGCCGTGTTGCTGCGGCGCGTGAAGCGAAATCCGGAAGATGGATGGGCTTGGCGGCAGATAGTCTTCAATTGCATGGCTGACTACGAGTCGAAAGGTGAGAAGGGCCGGGACAAATTGAAACGGCGGCTTCCGAGTCTGATCGGGGAATGCGAACGAACGGCGCCGGAGGACGCGGCAACCATGCGCGTGCGGGCCCAATGGTGCCAGGTGCGAGGGGAGTGGGACGAGGCCATCGATCACTGGATGAGCTCCATAAAACTTGAACCGCACAGCATGTATAGCTATCGGCACGTCTGGGAGTGCTTAGTAAGATCCAGCGCGGAACAGAAAAGAGACCTCTGGCAAGAGCTCTCGACCATGCTATTGAGCTACGCCGGACGGTTGGATGCCGTACGCGAAACAATCATGCTGGTGGCGCAGCGATTGGGGGTTGTGGAAGCAGAGGAGGCCGTTTCTGCATGGAAAAAGTTAAGACCAGACGACCCTGAAGTAACTGAGGCGTACGCGGATCTTTTGCTCGAACAAGGGCATGGACGAACGGACGCGCAGCGCGCCCTGGAGTTGTTGCAGCCGGCGGTGGAGAGGTTTCCATATCACATCGGTCTGAGGTTTTCGCTGGCCGGTGCCCAGAGGAAGTTGGGGAAATTCAAGGAAGCGGAAGAAGTTTTGGCGGAGATCATCCGGCGGCACCCGGAGAATTCTGCAGCGCAAATCCAATTGGCGCGGGTGCACGAGCGTCACGGAAGGATTGATGAGGCGCTGAAGACCCTGGCAAGTGCAGCAAGCGGCGATCCACAAAACGTGGACATCCCCGATGTACAAGCGCGAATTTTGATCGCGGCTGGCCGGCACAAAGAGGCCCGAGCGATGGTGGACGAAGCCACGGTGAAATTCCCGAGAAGCGTTCCCTGGCGGGAGCGGGCCATCCGACTCTATGCGGATTGCGCCGACAACGCTGCCGCAGTACGAGTTGCACGGGAAGGCATCGTCGTGTATCCGCGGGGGGCTTACCTGTGGTTCCTGTTAGGAAGAACACTGAATGAGATGGGGCACTTCGCGGGGCAAGGGGAGGTGGAGTCCTGTCTGCGGCGAAGCTTGGAGCTGAATGAAGGACTATTTGTGGCGGCTGACTGGTTGGCCATGCTCCTCGTG
>Ga0179592_10001262_pt1 | contig 10283 bp, 7 predicted proteins | sample CZODoug2_1_08_16_FD_148623 | JGI IMG/M metagenome (GOLD analysis project Ga0179592, IMG submission 148623) | Vadose zone soil fungal communities from Angelo Coast Range Reserve, California, USA - CZODoug2_1_08_16fungal (Illumina Assembly) | ecosystem: Environmental > Terrestrial > Soil > Vadose... | reverse complement strand
CCATCGCCGTCTACAAGACGCCTTTCCTTGCAGAGTATGGGCGGTTCACCAGTGGCGTGGTTTCCGTGGAGACACGCCGTGGCGGCGAAAAGTGGCACTTCGAACTCAATGATCCATTACCCGGAGTGCGCATTTTTAGCTGGCATTTGAGAGGGCTGCGTGACTCCACCCCTCGAGTTACCTTCGGCGGCCCCCTCTTGAAAAACCGTCTTTATTTTCACGAGGGTCTTGAGTACGCCTTGTACAAAACGCCAGTGCGAACCCTCCCGTTTCCCTACAACATATCCAAATCGGAATCGGTGAATTCCTTCAGCCAATTCGATTACGTTTTCCCGACCGCTCACTTTCTTACCGGCACGTACCATTTGGCTCCCCAGCACACGAATTTTGTGAATCTTGGTTTTTTCAGCCCGCAACCCGTCACGCCCACCTTCCGAGCATCAAGCAATGTCTATACCTTGGCTGATCACTTGGCATTAGGCCAGAACCTGTTGACGAGCACCGTTAGCGCCCAGTTTTTCGATGCCAGCTCTGGAGCACAGGGGACAGCGGCTATGGTCCTGACGCCGGTAGGGGATCGCGGAAACTACTATTTATCTAGGCAGCAAGATGCGTCCCGAGTGGAATGGCTGGAAGCGCTGGTTCGCTCCATCCCGACGCCTACGGGCACTCATACCCTCAAACTTTGCACTACGGTTTCCCGCACGGACAATAACGGTGACCTTTCCGCTCGTGCGGTGACCATTCAGGATGCCGCTGGACGCCGTCTGAAACAAATCGACTTTACCAGGGGTGCGCCATTTCATCGCTCCGACGTTGAGAGTGGCGTGTTTGGCCAGGACCACTGGACTGCCCTTCCGAACCTAGCCTTTGATTTTGGAGTCCGTCTGGAAAGCCAGGACCTGTCGCATTCCCTGCGGCTTGCTCCTCGAGTAGGTTTTGCCTGGAAGCCCTTCAAGAAAGGTGCCACGGTAGTCCGCGGCGGCTACGGGATCTATTATGACCGTGTCCCATTAAGCGTTTTTTCCTTCGGCAGCTACCCCGAACAGATCGTCACATCGTATGGGCCCACTGGGAACATCATCGACGGGCCGCGACACTATCTCAATATGATCGAAACGGTCTCCGGTAGGCGATTTGTCTTCGTCAAAGCTAGGACCCACCCTGGAAACTTCGCGCCCTGCAGCAGAGCGTGGCAGATCGAGGCGGAGCATGTTTTTTCTCCGAAGGCGCGGGTGCGGATGAATTACCTGGTGAATGATTCCGGTGGCATTGTGGTTCTGAATCCGCAAGTAGTCCGAAAAAAGGATGCTTTCGTGCTCAGCGGCAACGGAAATTCTCGGTACCGGCAATTCGAATTCACCGCCGTGCTGACTCCGCGTGCTGGCCAGAAGCTTTTCTTATCCTACGTTCACAGCGAAGCGCGTGGGGATCTTAATGATTTCACCAGGTACCTAGGAGAATTTCCGTCCCCGGTTGTCCAGCCCAATCTGTTCTCGGCACTGCCCGGCGATCTTCCCGATCGCTTCCTTGCTTGGGGCTTTTTCCCGCTGCCCTGGAAGATGCAGATTGCCCCGATCGTGGAATACCACACCGGGTTCACCTACGCGCCCGTCGATGCGGCCCGTCATTATGTGGGAGTGCCGTATAGCGACAGATTTCGTTATCCGACGTTTTTCTCCGCCGATACACGTGTTTCCAAGGACGTGAAGGTCAACGAGAAATATTCGCTGCGCTTTCCCCTTAGCGTGCTCAACATGACCAATCACTTCGACGCGCTGGATGTTCACGCGAACACAGGTGACCCGCAATACGGAATATTTTTTGGCAACTACCAGCGGCTTTTCCGAGGAGCCTTTGATGTCCTCTTCTAGGCGGCCAATCCCCTCACCCTCTCGGAGCCAGCTGTCGTTTCGGTGCGTAACTTCATGCGACTAGCAGGGATTGCTTCCGCGTGCAGAGAGACGGGAAGGGAATTGCTCCTCTTCTGTGCGCGTGGTTGTTTCACCGGTTTGGGAGTCGGGTTCTTTATATTCCTCCGGCTGGGAACTCCGGCGACGCGTGAACTGTCTGGTTTCATGGTTGGACTCTTCCTGATGGCGGGTCTCAAGCTTGGTTTTTCCTGGTGGGTGATTCGTAGTCTGATCCTTACGCTCATTCATCACTCTAGGAATTCGAGCTCTTCAAGGTGAAAGTTTTAAGCAAGCGGAACGGGAGACGTCAACTACGCCGGGGGCGCGTTGTGGGTTAGTTAATTTGCGGTGAATTCGCGCAGCGCACCGGATCCACGCCCGCCAAAACACAGGGAGCGAGTAAGCCGCGAGTCTCCGCGGCGTTTACACCGCAGCGGGGGCGTCTACCTCAGCAGGTCCTTTGCGTACTTAGCGGGAACAGCAAGGTTCGAGCCGCCAAAATCCCTGAGCACCGCGAAGTTTATTCCGATCACTTTTCCGCTGCGGTTGAAGAGCGGTCCGCCCGAGCCGCCGGAGGTTGTGGCGGCGTCGTAGACAATCTTGTCCTCGAGCACGTCGCCGATGTGACCCTGCGTAGTGGTGGGTCGGATGAGGCGCTGGGAAGCGAGCTGCGACATAATGCCATTGACATCCTGAGTAGCGCCGGCGATTTTCTGGGTCACATCCGTACCTGCCCTGGCGAGAATGCCTTCAATTCCGGTTGGGTAGCCAATCAATACGACGGGTTCTCCCGTCACCGTGGCTTCGTTGCGATCGTCGAGTTCGAGCACTGCGGAGTTGGGTGGGGGCGGAGATTCGAGCTGAAGAGTGGCGACGTCCGCCTTCGTGGAAATGCGATCCAGTTTGGCGCGCAGGCCCTCCGCTTTCCCGGGGAAGTAAGCTTCGTACGACAAAACGTAAGCGCTGGCCCCGTGATCGAGGAGTTGTTTCAGATCCTCGTCATTCCACCAGGGTTCGACGACGTGGTGATTGGTAATGATTTTCCCTTCGCGCTTCACGAGAAAGCCGGTGCCGAAGACGTCAATTTGGAGATGAGGTCCCGCGCCGCCCTCTTCGAGCTGCACCATGCCTTTGTCGTCGACCAGCGGCTTGCCCGCGGTATCGAGGGCAACCTGGATGGGACGTCCGGATTGTTTATCGCGAAATTCGACGACCACGTGCAGCAAGCAGACGCTGGGGCCGTAATCGTGGACGACCGTTTCGGCGATCTTGCCTTCGCTTTCCAGAAGTCTCAGGCGATTCTGCGTGTCCGTGAGCTGCCGTTTCAGGGAATCGGCGTCGGAGCCGCCGACGGCGACGCGCTTGCGCAGATCTTCGGATTGCGCTTTCAGGGAATTGCGTGTAGCAGATGCGGAACGCGAATCCGCTTCCAAAGACCCGCGCGTGGATTCCGCGCGGCGCAGGAGCTCGCCTTGCTGGCCCAGACCGCTGCCCAGGCGCGCGACTTCCGCCCGCAGCTGACGAGTTTCCTTGCGCGCGCCGCGGCTGGAAATGCCCAGATCAATCGCAGCGAGCACAGCGGCCGTGCTAAGCACGAAAATAGCGGGAATCAGCCAGAATCGGCGTTTGCCGAGAGGGCCGTTCAGCGATTCGACGGCGATATCCGCGAAATGCTCACGTTGCACGGCATATTTGAGCATGGTGTTGAGCTCTTCTTGCGGTTTACGCTCGCGGAATTGGGTTCGGATCCTGGCGGCAAATTCCGTGGGTTCGAAAGGAAGGGAGATGGTGTCATCGGCGCCGAGGTCCAGGGCGCGAGCGCGCTCTAGCGCGCCGCCCTCCACGATCATCACGATCTTGAGCGGCGACTCGGTTTCGGGGCGCGATTTAAGCTGCGTGACGAAACCGCAGCAACTCAGGTCGGAAGGCGTGGCTTCGGTAACCAATACCTCGGGCGAGATAGCCAGCACTTGATCGACGGTCAGCCCGTTCTCCGCGACAATTTCGTAGCCTTGCCCAGACAAGGCGCGGTTCACCGTGTCAAGGGACTCCGCGCGAAGATTGAGAATCACGATACGCATCATATCTTTGATGCGCAGAGGCATCCCACAGGCACAGCCGAATTTGAAGAACTGGCCTTGAAAATGTCAACAGCTTGACAGAAGCCTCATCCCTGCGACGACGTACGAAGCCCCGTGACAACTGCACGCTCGGCATGGCGGTTTCCTTAGGGCGCAGAGTCAATCGCCTGGCGAAAGCGCTAAGCGCTTGGCAGAATGCCAGATAAGTCTCATGCGACCACAACAGCCTTTCCGGAGATTGTCAAATCCACCCGCGAAGAGCCGATTTTCCATCCCGGTGACCGCTGAGAAATCGATCCAGAACATCGAATCCTTCGTCGGAAGCAAAAAAGGAACGAGCCGTGCCCTACGAACTCGACGCCGCCCAAGCACTTCAACTCCATCAACGCTTTACAAGTACACTCTTTACCCCTCACGTCGAGAACGCAAATTTCACTCTGTGCCGAGCATGTCAACAGATCCTTTACAAGTCCCATGATGGAAGGGTTCTCACCTCCAGGAGCGAGCATCACAGAGAGCGAGTGGCTAAGCGCCTCGATGCCAGCTGGATTTAGGCCAGCTGAAATTGAAGCCTCTGAAAAATGCTCCGAGCAGAAGGAATACGGCTGCCGGAATACTGAAAACAGCGACAATGACTGCCTTGATGTGCCACGGAGTTCATTGACGAAGGCGAGGATGTTCACCATGTAAAAAAAGAACGCAGACAATGCTAGCCTGGATCTGCCAAAGATATTCTTAATCCAGCTCGGCTAATCTGGCCCGGACCAAATCCTTCACTAATTCTCTATCGATTTCCCAATCGACAGGGATCTGAAAGCAGTTCTTAAAGAGGACAAACTTCCCCAACCTCACCTTAAAGTCTTCAATTACACGAGAACTCCAGAATGAAAATGTTAGATGATGCTTGTGGCCACAAACGCCAACTACATACTTCCGATTCCGGTGGATGGTAGGTACGTTCCAGGAATTTTGGACGCTAGTTCCGGAAATTGGGTAAGAATCAAATCAATTACAGACCTGAGGGTACTTTCTTTCGTAGGGTCCAGTGAGGCTAAATATTCCTCAACTGAATTGAGTTTTGGTCGCCTCCGCGAGCGTGGTTGGTGCATTGTTTTGCGATCCACCTCGATTCACGATTTTTGAGCCGCCTTAGGCGGCCAGTGGGGCGTTTCAATACCGAACTGCTTGGGGTATGAGGCAGGTGCCGAAGCTCTTCCCCTATGGGAGGAGATATGGCCGGGACCTGCGATGAAGCTAGTCGGCCCGCTTGCTGCTCGCTCGCCGGGGCTTCGGCTTGCTATTGCCCTTGAGATTGAGCGCCACTGCAGCGCCGATGAGATCCTTCAAGGCCGCCTCATCGACCTTGTCGCCTTCGTGGATGTCGATGGCGCGCCTGACATTCCCGTCGAGGCTGGAGTTGAATAGACCTGAAGGGTCCTTCAACGCAGCTCCCTTGGCAAATGTCATCTTGACGACGTTCTTGTACGTCTCTCCCGTGCAGACGATGCCGCCGTGGGAAAAGACGGGAGTCCCCATCCACTTCCACTCTTCGACGATCTCAGGGTCTGCCTCGTGTATGATTTCGCGCACTTTCGCGAGCGTCTTCCCGCGCCAGTCCCCAAGTTCTTTGATCTTCTCGTCGATTAATGCAGAGGCAGATTCCACCGGGACGGGCCTTTTCATGTACAGCTCCAACTCTCGCACCTAATTTAGCTGCGCTCAGCGTAACCTGCAACCTCCGCAAGTGGAAGCCTCTTCTGGTTCGATAGCAGTTCGGAAAGATGGCGGCAACCCGCGCGCGAGCTTAATAGGGATGATTGGAATAATGTTGAATGCACATGACTACGACCTAAGCAGCCGGCGGCGCGCCCTGCAGGCGGCGCCAGAAGAAGTACGAGAGCCCCCAGAGCACGCCGGCGGCCACCGCCCAGCCCCACGCCTCCGGGCCATCGCCCACCGAGAGGTGGGCGATGAGCGCCGAGGCGAGGTTGATGGCGAAGCCGGCGTAGGCCCACTCCTTGAGCCGCGCCGGCACCGGCGCAAGCAGCAGCCCCACGCCGAGGAGCTTGGCCCACGAGAGCTCCACCCGGAAGTAGGCGGGGAAGCCGAGGTGGGTGAACGCCTCCGCCACCTGCGGCAGGCCCAGTTGCGCGTAGGCGGTGAAGCTCATCTGCAGGCAGAAGAGCGCGGTGACGATCCAATAGACGATGGTCTTTGCCTTGGGGGTGGTCCTGGCGGCGACGAGGGCCGGCCTTTGCACGGTCGATTCCATGGGGTTCTTCCTCCTACGCTTCAACGCTTCGGGGCGTTGGGCGGCCAACCGGGGGTCTCAACGCCGAACTGCTTTACGTACTCGACGTTCAATCGCTGCCAGCCGCCGAACTTCATGGCCTCGGCGCCGACGATGCGTCCAATCGGCTCACCCGCGAGGAGCCGCTCAAGGACGTCGAAGCAGATGTGCCAGCCCGCGGCGCCCCACGAGATGAAGCGACGATCGATGTTGTGCCACAGCGTCAGGCGCGTGCCGCCACCAGAGGCTTCGAGTTCCCACCGGATATCGTTGTACTCAAGCATCCTGGGAGCCTCAGCTCGCGTCACTCTTGTTTCGGAAACCTGCGGCGTTCCCACCCAAGTGAGCTTCACCGTTCCAACCGTACCCAGGCTCCCATCGACGTCGAAGGGTGCCCACTCGCGCAGATGCGCCGGGTCGGTAAGCGCCCGCCAGACTTTTTCCGGCGAGTGGCGCAGTTCTCTGACGAGAATGAGCGTCCACTTCTCTCCGTCCTTTCGTACCTGCGCACCGCTGGCCGGACCCGGCGCGTACTGCTCGCGATCGGTCATCTTCTTCTCCTTCTCTTCCTTGGTGTTGATTGATCCATGCGGTCGAGGTGGCGTTCGAGAGCATCCACGTGAGCGGACCAGAACCGACGGAACTGAGCCAGCCAGGCATCCACCTTCTGAAGTGGTTCAGGTTTCAGTCGGTAGAGACGGCGCTGTGCGTCCACCGTGGATTCCACGAAACCGGCCTCGCGCAGCACTCGCAGGTGCTTTGACACGGTCGGCTGCGGCATACGAAGTTGACGCTCGATCTCTCCCACCGACTGTTGTGACGAGACCAGGAGGCTCAATATCGCGCGGCGGTTCGGCTCCGCAATGATTTCGAAAACAGATTCCACTCCCTTCATATACTCCAGAGAGCATATACGTGTCAAGGTATATTCAGAGGTGACTTTTGTTGCTCCGAGCTGCACGTCCGCAGCGAATACGATTATTGTGATTTTGAAGTGGACACGACGCGAGCAGGGATGCCGAAGAGCTTCGGTGGATTCAGCAGAATCGAAGACCGTCCAAAGCATCCTGCCTCACGCGAAAATCCAGACAACTTTGGATCTCTACACGCAGGAAGACAGTGGCGAAACTCGGGCAGCGCAATTTGAATTCCTGACCGCTGTGGGGATGAATGCAACAGTGGACTTGCTTTTGTGGGTTGATTGTGGGCCGAGGTTTTCAGTACCAATCATTCCTAAGTGTTTTGGAATGAATGGCGGGGACGACGAGACTCGAACTCGCGACCTCTGCCGTGACAGCGCAGCGTTGTGAGGTAATCGCTTGATATCAAACGGTGTCGGCGGACATTTTTTGATACCACAAGGGACCGTATGTCACTTCTTATCGTCCCCTTATTGTACCCAGATTGCACTTATCCGCTGCCCGGCTACTGTCGTTCTTTTCGGCGTTTCCTGCGCTCGGCATCCTGCTCCAGCATGGTCACCATGAGGCGAAGTGGTGACCGAAATGTGGTCGCGCGCAACCGCTCGAACATGGTTTGCAAGTCAACGAGTTCGTGGGCTGCAGCAAGGTCCAACGCTGCGAGCGTGCCGATCACTTTCAATCCACGATGCCGAGCTATAGCCACCCCGTCTCGTTCGTCCATCAACAAAAGGATAGCTTGGAGCTCGGACGCGATATCGCTTCGCGCTCACCCGCGTCGAGATGTTCCAGAGCCGAATCGACGGGCCGTTTCAGGCTCACAACTTCCAACCATGCAGGAGGCTGCGAAATCCACGCGCGCACAATAGCCGGCGTGTTTCTATGGGCCAGCTCGGCTTTCACGGCGGGAGGGATCAAAACCCTTCGATATAGGTTTGGAAGAATATCGGCCGCTTGGATAAGTACGAGGTAGTTCAGGGGAGTTGTGTCGGCTACGATCGATTGCATCTACAGGCCGAGTTGCCGGTGCGTCTCGCGATCCCGCTCAATGTCTTCCTGTGTATATTCCAGTTCGACGCCATGGCTCTTCAGAAAGGCATCGACTTCCATCCGGGTCTCGTATCCCAGCAAGTGGCGCAGTTGGGCAGCCGAAATCTTGCGTTCGCGGTACGCTGCTAGGGCCAAGGCCTCGAAGGCCGCGCGGGACAAATCTTGACCTGGAGCAGCCAAAGCTGCTGAGAGTTCGTCAGGAAGCGCAATCGTGACGTGTCGCACCATTAGAAATTATAACATCATTCGACAGGGAAATACGGTGGCCGACCCGAATAGTCGTTAGCAGTGAGCCCTACTTAAAGAAATAAGTCTCTTGAAATATGGCGGGGACGACGAGACTCGAACTCGCGACCTCCGCCGTGACGGCGGCCCCCTGAAAGGTTTTACAACAACACACAAGACCGCGGGGACTGCCAAGGGCCGCCTAAGTTGTTAAAAATCGCACAAGACACAGTATTCTGTGGGTTGTGGGTTGGAAATTTTGCGACTGAAGTGGCGAGGGCTAGCTCGCCATCGACCTATCGACAGGAGATTTAAAGGTGATCAAACCTCAACTGCCTGGCCGAAGTTTCTTCCACGGTACCAAAGTAGACCTAAAACCGGGGGATCTCATTAGGCCCGGCTACAATTCTAACTACGGTAAGAGGAAGAAGGCGGCCTACATTTATTTGACCGGCACGTTGAATGCGGCTATCTGGGGAGCCGAGCTCGCCCTTGGTGAGAGCCCCGGCAGAATCTACGTGGTGGAGGCGACTGGCCCTTTTGAAGACGACCCCAATCTGACTGACAAGAAGTACCCGGGTAACCCTACGCTTTCATACCGCTCCAAGGATCCCCTTCGTGTCATAGGCGAGGTCCTGAATTGGCAGGGGCACTCCGCCGAAGAACTCAAAGCCATGAAGGATGGTCTCGAGCGACTTAAAAACCTTGGTGTTGAGGCAATCGAAGACTAAGGAGTTGGTCAACAAGGGAATCATTCGCACTTGGGGTCTGGACAGATAAAAACGGGGCGGGTAGCCCGGGTTCCGGTCTAAGGAACTTGGTGCTTTCGTAGTTGGCTGCCGAGTGTAACTGCACAATTCGCCTCGCGTCGTGCACAAACGAGCGAGTGCCGAAAGTCTGCCCTGAGCGTTTCGCAAGAAGGGAACTACGATGTTTGGGAAAAATGGCGGGGACGACGCGACTCGAACTCGCGACCTCTGCCGTGACAGCGCACGGGTTTAACGTACTTTCAACGACATAGAAGAGCACGGACGGCACTGTAAGTCATTGGAAGTACATCATAGCCAACGTTATTGTGTATCGCGATGTGTATCGCATAATCTCGGGAGTCATGAAAGGCCACAACGCGAGATCTAGCCCACGCCCTCTTAGGAAAATGACTCCAACCGCAAATTTGGATGCGGAACGTAATCGAACAATTTCAGCTGCCATTCCTAACATCATCAGTGCATATGCTGTTGTGGAACCTACTGCCCGCCTCCGATTTCCTGTCTTCGAGGCTAAGTTTGTAACGCTTCTTTCCTGACACTAATAAGGTGGACGGATGAGATAAGTCGGCGGCGGTGGACCCTCCTTCGCGTACGAACAAATCGACGATCAACGCCATTACAAGCGCGATAGTCCCGCAAAGAAAAACAAGTCCATAATTCTGCTTGGAATGACTGAAGAGGAAAGCGTAGCCGTAGCCGCCCAATACTTGGAAAACAGCGAATGCTATCGTCGCCCGACTCCATGCTGTCCGCTGTGCGGTAGGGCTGTGGGGCAGAATATCGTGGATTCTTCCGAGGCTCAGCGGCACGACGCCCGTCGTGAAAATTCCGAGTAGTACCGTGGCTATGCCGACCGCAACCAAGTTCTTCACGAGCGAAAGAATGCCAACGGCTATACCCTGCAGCAATAGCGCAGCGCGGAAGGATAGGCGGAAACCAATCTTGTCCGCTGCACCGCCGCACATTACAGGGCCGACGATCGCTGCAATGCCATACACACGCCAATATGCCGCGCCGATATCTCCGCCGCGGCC
>Ga0179592_10001258_pt1 | contig 10289 bp, 7 predicted proteins | sample CZODoug2_1_08_16_FD_148623 | JGI IMG/M metagenome (GOLD analysis project Ga0179592, IMG submission 148623) | Vadose zone soil fungal communities from Angelo Coast Range Reserve, California, USA - CZODoug2_1_08_16fungal (Illumina Assembly) | ecosystem: Environmental > Terrestrial > Soil > Vadose... | reverse complement strand
GCGGCTGCAGAAGAGTGTTCGCGCTGTACCGCGCCAGTGTGCGACGCAGAACCGCTCCGGCTGCTGCGCTGACCATGATGAGCACCACTGCTTTCAGATGGTGCACTCCGAAGATCGCCGCCATCGCGGCAGCACCCGCGGCTGCAGCGAGCGTAAACAACCAGGTTGGAGCCGGTGGTGCGTGCGCAATCGTCTTGATGTTTTCAAGTGCCGCGCCGATCGGCGGCCGGCCGACAGCACAATTCTCGATCGCAGACATTGCCAAGGCAACACGGTCCATGTTCATACCAGTAGGACTGCCGCGCTCGAAAGAAACTTGACTGCCAGTGCCATCTGCGGCCCGCAGCTCCAGCTCTTCCCAGTGCGCAATCATCGTGGCTCGTAGACCAAGCTGAGTGCCAAGCCGCTCGGCTGCTTGCAACGTTTCGTGAGTCGACTGCCCGTTGGTATGCAACACATGTGCGCAGGCGAGCACAAGATCACTTCGTTCAAGAATGGGGCGATCCGCAGCCACATCGACTGTCGAACGCCCGAATCTCGCGGCGGTGGAGTACTTAGGCAGCGGCTGCGACATAGGGTTTCACCAACACGATCGCCTCCTAGAATTTATAGCCGGCCCACAGTGCCCAGGCATCACCCGAGATACTTGGCCAACTTAAAGCGGCGGTTTGGAAAGCCTCCCCTACAACGGTCTAGCTAGGGAACCGTGGCACTGGTTTCCGCAACGGTTGTTTGAACCGTTGCGCCGTGTGAGTTAGGTGCGACTGCCCGCCTAAGAAGCGGACTCGTCGTTCACAGCTTATCGGACGTACGCAACGAGCGAAACAACGCAGCACTGCACGCGACGGAGATTGCGGTCGCGAGCGCCAACGCTGCTGAGATCGGATAGCATATTAGGGCTGCACCGAACGCTGCACCGAAAAAAATTGCCAAGACTGAACCAACTCTTCTCGCCAAATGGCAATCCGCAGTCGCAGGGTTATCTTATTGGGGCGAGTCTCGATAAATAATCCATCTCCAATTCGCCTTCATAAGTTTCGGCGCCGACTTTCAATACTTGTGTCACGCGCGCTTGCGTCACCTCGCTAGCGACACTCAAATCGGACTCATGGGCTTCCACCAGAAGCCCCTCTGCTATGGAACTAAATGCTCCGGTATCCACGGCCGCCTTAGCGTGAGCGATGGCATGCGCAGGAAATGAGGCGATGCGGTGAGCCAGTTTCTCGACAAAAGGCGTCAGCTCGTCCGCTGGCAAGGCTCGATTGATATAGCCGTAACGTTCTGCCAGCTCCGCCGAGAGATCATTGCAACCCAGGAGCACCTCCAAGGCGCGTCCCCGCCCGATGAGCCGTGGCAATCTTTGGGTAGCGCCGCCGCCCGGAACAAGCCCAATCGCCACCTCTGGATGGCCAAAGATGGCTTTGCCAACGGCAGCAAAGCACATGTCCATGGCCAGCGCGATTTCACTCCCTCCACCGCGAGCGCGTCCCTCGATTTTGGCAATGGTTACCTTAGGCATGTTTCTGAACCGCTCGCCGATCGTCTGCGTAAGACGAAAGCCGCGCGTATGGGACACTACTTTGGAAGCGGCTCCAACCCGGCCCAAACCAGAGTGGGCTATAAAAAAATCAGGAAGGGCGCTCTGCAAGACCACAACGCGGACGCTCTCATCGGCCTCGAGTTCTCTGCCGAGTTTGTCGAGTTCCTGCGACAGAACTTCATCAAGAAGATTTACCGGCGGGTGATCGATGCTGACGAATGCGACTCCAGAATCGAACCCGAACCGGAAACATTTGTAATCAGAATATTGCATGGGAGTAGCTCCATTTCGGCATGGTCTATGTTCTTTTACTCGGTACTGACACTGCAGTTCCTGCCCTGCACGCTTTCTCAGCCGTTCTGCACGGAGTTGGTCAGGACACCGATCCCCTCGATCTCCACTTCGAAGATATCGCCGGGCTGCATGAAAACGGGTGGCTTACGCGCCGCTCCGACACCACCCGGCGTGCCGGTGATGATCACATCACCTCGCTCCAGACTCATCGCGATACTGATCATTTCAATCAGCGCTGGGACACTGAAGATGAGTTGGTCTGTGCGCGCATCCTGCATCACGCGGCCATTTAGTCGGCCCTGGATGCGCAATCCGCGGGCCCCCGGCGGCACGGCATCGGGCGTCACCAGCCACGGGCCAAACGATCCGGTACCATCGAAATTCTTGCCCATCGTCCATTGCGGTGTGCGGAGCTGAAAATCACGCACGCTCGCATCGTTGAACAGGGAGTAGCCTGCCACGTGATCGAGGGCCTGCTCCTGGGGGATGCGGCGCCCCGGCTTGCCGATCACCACGGCCAGCTCGGCTTCATAGTCGAGCGCGATTGATTCGCGGGGCCGCCGGATCGGCTCTTGATGAGGGATCAGACTCGTTGCGAAGCGGGCGAAGATTTCCGGATAGGCCGGCTTCTTCAGCCCGCTTTCCTCCAGGTGATCATCGTAGTTGAGACCGACGCACAGAATTTTCGGCGGTACGGGCACCGGCGGCAGCAGCCGGACAGCGTTCAGGTCGATTGCCAGCGATTGCCCAAGGCTTCTACCGATGCGCAACAGGTCTGCGCCTTGTGCGATCAGCTCGGGCAGAGTGCCTGGAAATCCGATGTCCCGCTGCGTGAGGCCATGCCAGCCCGAGCCTTCATCCGCGGCAATTCCGGGAACTCCACGTGTTTCAAAATGGACGATGCGCATAAGGGTGATCCTTTCAGCCCGCCTCCGGACGACTCAGTTCCTCGAGCAGGAAAATAAACGACTCATACGGCCGCCCGGTCGCGTGCCGAAGGCCCATTTCACAGGTTCGGTTCGCCGAGAGGTACGCGTCGAAGGGCCGATCAATTAGCACCAATTGAACCTCCCGCGTCGCTGAAACGACCAGCTCGGGATGCAATAGCCCTCGGTCGCCGGCAGTGCCGCAACAGGTTGTGCCAACCGGGACCTCCACTTCGTCAGCCAGGCCGCCCGCAATCTGTTTGAGCGCGCCAGCCAGCCCGAGGTCCGTTGTCGAGCACGTCGGATGCACAGCGACCCGCCGCAGTCTACGCGAGATTGCCAGCTTCGGCAGGAGATCCCGACACCACGCTATCGAGTCGATGATCTTGAGGCTCTCGTACCGCTCTTTTAGCTCTCCTTCGAGCTGTGTCGCGACATCCTCTCTGAGACCAAGGGTGCACGAGGCGGCGTCGACGACGATGGGAAGAGCTCCTCCATCGCTCCAGCGCCACAGCGCATCAGCAACGGCTTGCGCCATGTACTTGTGCCCCCGCCGATAGCCTTTCGATCTCCACGGTGTCGAGCAGCACAGGCCGGCAACATTCGGCGGAATCCACAGCGGCTTGTCAGCGCGTCTGGACAAAGACACAAAGCTTTCCGCAAGGGAGGGAGCGGCCGGCTGGGCGGGATCGCGACCGAACATGCGGTTGATGCATGCGCAGAAATAGACTGCCGCGGCACCGTTCCTGTCAGTCTTGGGCAGGCCGGAAGCGGCACGTGGCATTGGCCCGGGTACCGCGGGCATAAGGTCCGGGCTGACAACACTTCGCACGGCAGCCGTAAGTGCCGTGAGCGGCTTCACTCCAAACACGGAGGAAAACGCATGCGCTCCCCGCAGGCTCACGCGCGCCAAAGGCTCGACCGCTTTCCAGTGCTGCGCGAGTCGCAGCGCTACCCACTCCGCCGCAGGGCTGTTCTCGAGTGCTCTGAACTGTTTGATCAACGTTCCGGTGTTGATTCCGATCGGACAGGGAATGGAGCACATGCCGTCGCCCGCGCAGGTTTCGATCCCGTCGTACTGATACTCATGTTGTAGTTGTGCAAGCATGGCGGAGCCACTCTTCTGGCGCGTCATTTCCCGCCGCAGAGCGATCCGTTGACGTGGTGTCATGGTGACATTGCGGCTCGGACAAACAGGTTCGCAGAATCCGCACTCGATGCATTGCGAGGAACCAGTAACCCCCTCGATTTGCGGAAAGGATTTCAGATTTTCCAGGTGAAGGTTGGGATTGCGCGTCAGAATTACATCCGGTGCCAGAATCCCGTGAGGATCGGCGAGCTGTTTTATGCGCCACATCATGGCGGTGGCCTTCTCACCCCATTCTGATGCGACGAACGGCGCCATGTTCCGGCCGGTTCCGTGCTCGGCCTTCAGAGAGCCGTCATGTTTCTTAACGACGAGATCCACGAGCTCGGTCATGAAAGCCGAGTACCGGGATAGTCCGTCGGCGCCACTGAGATCTGCGACGAGGGTGAAATGAAGATTTCCGTGAGCTGCGTGTCCCGCGACACCGGGAATGAACCCGTGCTTGGCAAGTAGTTCTTGTACGTCGTGCGCACCCTGCGCCAAACGCTCCGGCGGAAAACAGACGTCCTCCGTGATGAGCGTCGAACCTTCGGGGCGATTCTTGCCAACCAAACCCAGAAGTCCCTCTCGGACGTGCCAGGCGAGCTCGATGGCTTCGGCGACGCTCGTGAACTCGACCGGCTTGATCAGCCTTGCGGTACTCGCGAGCTCGAGGACTTTGTGTTGTGTTGCTTCGAGCGAGTCCGAGTCCTCGGCGCCGAACTCGACGAGCAGGGCAGCGGCTTTGGGATCGAGGGTTTTCCAATAGGAGGGCGTTTCCGCAAAGGCCTGACCGGCTACAGTGAGCGCCGGAGCGACCATCAGCTCGACGGCGGAGGCACCGAGGCTGACGAGGCCAGGAACAAGGGCGATCGCTTCGTCAATCGTGGGCACTGGAATCCATGCCACGCTCGTCACACGTGGCGCTGGAATCGTCTCCAGTACCGCTTCGGCGATGAACGCTAGTGTGCCCTCTGAGCCGACGAGGAGGCGTCGAAAAATCCCGAGCGGCGTTTCACCGTCGAGAAGAGCACAGAGCCGCAAACCGTGCGTGTTCCTGATCGCGTACTTGCGACGCGTACGATCCGTCAGCACCGCATCTGCCAGAAGTTCTCTTCGCAGCTCGAGCAAGCCCTCTGCAAGCTGCGGCTCTGCCAACGCAAATTCCTTTTCCGCATCGGGTCTCGACGTGTCAATTACAGCGCCGGATGGTGTTACGAACGTGAGCGCGGAGACGGTATGGTAGGCATCTTTCTGCACCGTACACCGCATGCCACCGGCGTTGTTCGCGATCACGCCTCCGATCGTGCAGGCATGCGAACTGGCGGGATCCGGTCCCAGCCGGCGGCCGTGCCGCTCCAGCAGAGAGTTGATATGGCTGAGAATCATCCCGGGTCGTGCCCGCACGCGTTGGCCGTCATCCTCCACTTTGCCGCCAGACCAGTGACGGCGCACATCGATCAGAATGTCGTCGGATTGCGACTGACCGTTGAGGCTGGTGCCTGCCGCCCGAAACGTCGCGTGCCGCCCGGTTTCACGGCAATAGCGGAAGAGCTTGACGATGTCATCGGTTGTTCTAGGCAGAATGACAACTTGCGGAACGAGCCGATACGGGCTCGCATCGGAGGCATACCGTACCAGATCAATTGCTCTGTGGAGTACGTTCTCTTTTCCCAGGAGGGCGATGAGATCGGCCTTCAGGTCACCCGGTGTCCCGTCGACCAAAGAGGCGGGGACTGCATCGCTCGTTGGTGGCCCCTCGAACCGTCCTATGCGCGCAGGGTTCGCGGAAAATAGCTTCTTAATCATAGCAGCGCCCTCGTATGACCGGGGCAAAGTCTTGCGCGGGCGGAATTGTGTTTATCGTTGCCATTAATTTTCTTTCTTTGTTTGAGTTAAGGCGTCGCTATAGTCACCGGACGAGATTGACTCGCGCGAGATCAATGATTTCGTCGCCACGCCCATTGAGCACAGCTTTGAGCATGAAGAGACTGAAACCTTTCGCTTGCTCCAATGTAATCGTCGGCGGCATCGCGAGTTCCTGACGCGCGACGAACACCTCCACCACGACAGGACCGTTGTGCTTCAGAGCTTGCGCAATCATAGGTTCCACCTGGTCCGGCGTTCTCGCCGTCAACCCAAGGAGTCCGGCTCCTTCGGCGATCTTTGCGAAATCCGGACTTTGGAGGTCGGTTGCAAACTCGAGGAAGCCGGACGCCTTTTGCTCCAGTTCGACGAACGCCAGTGATTCGTTCTTGAAAATGATCACTTTCACCGGCAATTTGCTTTGTTTCAGGGTGAGGATATCCCCCATGAGCATCGAGAAACCGCCGTCGCCCGACATCGAGATGACCTGGCGGCCGGGATAGGCAGCCTGCGCCCCAATAGCGTCAGGCAACGCGTTGGCCATCGATCCATGGTTGAAGGAGCCGAGGAGACGCCGTTTCCCGTTCATGGTGAGATAGCGTGCTGCCCAAATTGTGGGTGTACCTACGTCGCAGGAGAAAATCGCGTCGTCGGCTGCGAGTCTGTCAATCACGCGAGCAACGTACTGAGGATGGATCGGCGTTTTGTTGGAATCTCCCGTTGCTAGATCATCCAGGCCTTTGCGTGTCTTCCGGTAATGTTCCAGCGAATCTTTCAGGTGCTGTTGATATTGGTTCTGCTCTAGTTTTGGCAGCAGGGCTCGCAGAGTGGTCTGCGTGTCCCCAATGAAGCCGAAGTCCAGCTTGCTTCGACGCCCTAGCTGCTCACCGCGAACGTCGATCTGCACGATGGTCGCGTCCTTGGGATAGAAATCCCGATATGGAAAGTCCGTTCCGAGCATTAACAAGACTTCGCAATTCATCATGGCGTGGTAGCCAGATGAAAACCCGAGCAGGCCGGTCAAGCCGACGTCAAAGGGGTTGTCGTATTCAATAAATTCCTTACCGCGCAGAGCATGCACAATGGGAGCCTGGAGCTTGCCGGCAACCTCGATCAGCTCTGCGTGGGCTCCGGAGCAACCCGCGCCGCCGAGGATGGTGATCTTTTCCGATCGATTCAGGAGTTCGGCAAGGATATTGAGTTCTTCGTCAGATGGACAAACGTTGGATTTCGGTTCGTGAAAGCGTACGCGCGGCCCCTCGACGACGGCGTCTTTCAAAGATACGTCCCCAGGTAACACAATCACGGAGACACCGCGCTTCGAGATTGCTGTCTGAATGGCGATTTCGAGGACGCGAGGCATCTGTTCGGGATCGAAGACGAGCTCACAATAATGGCTGCATTGCGCAAAGAGATGTTTGGGATCAGTCTCCTGAAAGTATCCGCTACCAATTTCCCGACTCGGAATATGTGCGGCAATGGCGAGTACTGGAACACGGTTGCGTTGACAATCGTAAAGGCCATTGATCAAATGCATGTTGCCGGGCCCGCAGCTCCCAGCACACACTGCCAATGTTCCCGTGAGATGCGCTTCGGCTCCGGCGGCAAAGGCCGCCACCTCTTCATGCCTCACGTGTACCCACTCAAGATTCTTTTTTATGCGTATTGAGTCCGTGATGCCGTTCAGCGAATCGCCGACGAGGCCGTAGATTCTCCGGACACCTGCTTCAGCAAGAACATCCACCAACAGGTCCGCCACTTTTTTCGTCATGCCCGCTACCTTTCTTTGGCTTTGGCCATGCCTTGCGAAATGAGATAGTGCAATTCGCTTTCCAGCAAAAGAGGGCGGCACGACCTTCTAAATGCACAACTTAAACGGAGCTTCGAGTATGCCCGCCAATCGTTTAGCGTTTTCGTCAAGCCATTGGCACAACAGAGCGTCTTCGGAGCCCTAGGCAACAAGTGGCATTCGAGATTTGCGCTTCACCCGCGGAGCACAACAATTAGGTCAAGGATCAAACAAGGGATGGCACCCCGCTATGGCACCGCGAAAGAATGATTGCGATCGCGGCACGGACTCGCGCGGCAGTGCTTGACGGGGTCGGCTGAGAGCAACCTACTCAAGCCTTTTTCTTCGTAGAGAGGCCATCCACCATCCATAAACCTTCACTTTGCCGGTCTAGTGACTTCAGTGATCATGAGCGGCCGATGGGCGCATAGGCCCGTGGGGACTAGGGAGAGGACCGTGACCATGTAAAGAAAGAAGAAGGTGAAGACGGTCAAGGAGCCGATGGAACAAGGTCAGCTAAAGCAAGCGCGGATGAGGTCCAAAACGGCCCGTTCCAATATCGCAGAAGGCACTCGTCTCTTCGCTCTCGCAGGACGGCCAACCAAGGCGCAGTTCGTAAAGGTGTACGGGCCGCAGGGACCAAAGATGACATGGGCGAAGCGAGCCAAGGCTGGCGTTGACGCCAAACACTTTCAGGCGGCTCTGCCGGCGAAGGGTGGAGCCTAGAATTAGTCCACGACACTGAGGCCCTCGGTCGACAAAAACGGCTGAGGGCCTGTCTTAATCACCTAGGAGTGACGCCTCGGAATGTGCAATTCACGCCGCGCCATTGGCACTGAGAGGTGTTATTGAAACCGATTCGAACCAAGATCTGCCAGCGGGCATCCCGGCGCGACTTTTGAAGCGATTCTTGTTGATCCTCAGTGACCGGATCTTCGATTCCAGCGTGGACCGCGAGATCCCTAGCTTGGCGGCTGCGCCGGATGTTCCGAACACTCGTCCTTCGCTTTCCCGCAGCGCAGACTCAATCATCTCCTTCTCCTGGGAAGCAAGCTTTTGTGAGAAGCTGGACTGGCTTTTGGCCTCGCTTGCAACAGGCTGCTGAGCAAGCCAGGTCTTGTCGACCGAGAAATTCTCTGTTTCGCATATGATGACAGATCGCTCAATCACGTTCTGCAATTCGCGGATGTTTCCTGGCCAGGGGTAGGAGCGAAGCAAGTCGAGGCTTTCTTTGGTTATCCCCTGTATGTTCTTTCCCACTTTCCTAGCGCAATAATCGACGAAGTATTCGACCAGCACAGGAATGTCTTCTCGTCGTTCCCGCAGAGGAGGCATATCAATCGGGAAAACGTTGAGCCGGTAAAACAGGTCACTACGAAAGGTTCCCGCAGCGATGGCCGCCTGCAAATTACGGTTTGTGGCAGCAATCACCCGTACGTTGGTACGGATGGAGCGAGTTCCGCCGACACGCTCAAATTCGTGTTCTTGCAAAACGCGTAGCAAAGCAATCTGGGTTTCGAGAGGAAGCTCTCCCACTTCATCGAGGAAGATCGTTCCTCCCTCTGCCAATTCGAAACGGCCCAGGCGTCGCTGCAACGCTCCGGTAAAAGAGCCCTTCTCATGGCCAAACAATTCCGAGGCAATCAAGTCGCGCGGGATGGCTGCACAGTTTACGCTTACAAAGGCGCGTGAGGAGCGCCGCGACCGCCGATGGATCGCACGCGCAACAAGTTCCTTGCCCGTTCCGGTCTCCCCGGTGATCAGCACGGTGGCGTCTGTGGGAGCAACCTTAGACACAAGAGAGAGTACTTTTTGCAAGGCGCCAGAACTCCCGACGATCTCGTCGCACATTGCCGCCTTATTGCCTTCTTCGCGCAGAGTGACGTTCTCGTGTTTCAGTCTCTCTTCGGACTGCTTTGGATCCGCGATGACTACTGCGACGCTAGCCATGAGTTGCCCCCTAATCTAGGAACGTTGCACCTTGCTAGACCTCTTTGTTCATTGCGCGCATTGTGGAGCCTGTCTCGTCTGCGGACAACCCCAAATGGGGTCGCGGACTCCCAACTAGTTCGGGGCGCGCCTAGTGCCTATATTAAGGCGGGGAGAAGTACTCTTTTGGGTGATAGAGAACTAACTCTGCCCAAGAAACCCAAATGAAGGTCCGTTGTTTTCAACGTGGGAGGTACTTCGTGATGCCTATATCAGAGGGACTTTAGCGTCCGCCAATATCAATTCGTTTCCGACCAAACAGCCGGGCGTCTACGGACCATGCGCCGGGTCCAAGCATGACGAGGCTTACTCCGAGCGCCGCGAGCAAGAGGTGCCAGTTCGCTCCGTCTCCTCTAGAAAAGAAAATCCAAACCTCGATGATCGCTTGCAAAGCTCCGGCAACCGGCGTCCACAATCCGGCCAGCAGCAAAATCCCGACGCCGATCGTTGCGAAATATATTGCGTGAAGCCCCAACTGCGGTGCATCTCGAACTGCAAGGCCGCCACCAATAATCAGTGGAATAGCTGCGGCTAGGCGCAGGACAAGGAGTCCAGCGCCGGGCCAACCGCCAGGAAACATCGTAAACAATCGTTGCAAGTTTTCCCCTTACTTCACCGTAATTTCACACACCTACGAGGCGAATGTAACGGGATAGCGGACCCTGCGAATCCCCAAATGTGGGGGACGCCTTAGACTCTTTTGGGTGGTTTATAAGGGATTTATAATTCGATGATTCCGCGCTTCAAAGCTGCGGTCAC
>Ga0179592_10001255_pt1 | contig 10298 bp, 9 predicted proteins | sample CZODoug2_1_08_16_FD_148623 | JGI IMG/M metagenome (GOLD analysis project Ga0179592, IMG submission 148623) | Vadose zone soil fungal communities from Angelo Coast Range Reserve, California, USA - CZODoug2_1_08_16fungal (Illumina Assembly) | ecosystem: Environmental > Terrestrial > Soil > Vadose... | reverse complement strand
GACCGAGCCGGAGAGATCATCGACCGGATCCGTGATCACATCAGGAAAGCGCCTCCGCGAAAGGCGCGTTTTGATCTTAATGACGCGATCGATGAGGTGATTGTATTGGGGCGAAGCGCGATCACCAAGAATGAGGTGCTGGTCCAGACCCGCCTTGCGGAGGGGTTATTTCCCGTCCAAGGGGATCGCGTTCAATTGCAACAAGTCATCCTGAATCTGGTGCTGAACGCAGTCGAAGCAATGGGCGCGGTCGAGGCGGGGCCGCGAGAGCTGCTCATCAGCACCGAGCAAACGGAGGCGAATGGCGTCCTCGTCGCGGTTCGCGATTCCGGGCCGGGCATCGATCCGGAGTATGTCGAGCGCGTTTTCGAGGCCTTCTACACAACGAAGTCCAGCGGCGTGGGAATGGGGCTGTCGATCTGCCGGTCCATCATCGATGCCCATGGGGGCCGGCTGTGTGCGGATGCGAATGAACCGCGAGGCGCCGTGTTCCGGTTTACCTTGCCCGGCGTGGAAGGCTAGCCCATGAACTGTGAGCCGTGCGAAGGCACCGTTTCAATTGCTCCTCATCAAGTGGTTTGCGAAGGTAACAGATGACTCCTGCCTTCAGAGCCCGCGAGCGCGCGTCGTTATCGGGATAGGCCGTCACCAGGATCGTCGGTATCGCGTGCCTCATCTCGATGAGGTGCCTGTAGAGTTCGATTCCCGTCATCGCCGGCATATTGACATCAGCGATCAGGCAGGCCGTTTCGCCGCGTCGCGGTGATGCGAGGAAATCCGCTGCTGACGAGAAAGCCTCGGCGCTGTGGCCCAGCGACTTCATTAGCCTTCTCATGGAATCGCGAAAGAACCGGTCATCCTCGACGACCGAGACCAGAAAAGCTTTCGGCATCAAAACTCCGGCTGTCCGCTCGCCCCCTACACCGGCCTCCAACATGTTGTGGAGCCGCACCGTAACTGCGCCAAGGGTGCCACTGGAGCAATGCCGGCAGCAGGTAAACTTTGGTTTACCCCCCCCCGCGAATTTCGTTGACCGAGCGCGGGGAATGGCGCCGAGCAATGTCGGCGCGCATAAACTGGGGTCTATGCCGCCAGCGTCCGCTGGCGCCAGGGGCGGGCTGTTCATGTCCACAGCTTGGGAATACGATGCCCATAAGGCGTACTGACCTGCGAACCGAAAGAAAGGTGCGTCTCCGACCCGTGAGCAGCAACGATGGCTGACGCAAATTCCACCGTCTTGGTCGTCGACGACGACCCCACCCTTCGAGAGTCCGTTGGGCGTTTGTTGCGATCGCTTGGCCTCGAGGCTCAGCTGTTTGCGTCCATTGCCGACTTTCTCAATTCCGATTCGCCAGATGGCCCAGCCTGCCTGGTCCTCGACGTGAGACTGCCCGGGAAAAGCGGTCTAGACCTTCAGCGCGAGCTCACCGCGGCGAACAGAGAGCTCCCGATCATCTTCATCACCGGACACGGCGACATCCCGATGACGGTGCAAGCGATGAAGGGCGGCGCCATCGAGTTCCTGACGAAGCCGTTCCGTGATCAGGAGCTCCTCGATGCCATTCAGCTCGGCCTCTCCCGCGATCGTGACCGGCGGGAGAATGAGAAGGCTTTGGCCACCCTCAGGGAACGCTTCGCATCGCTGAGCCCCAGGGAGCGCGACATCATGATTCAGGTGGCGCGCGGTCGCCTGAGTAAACAGATTGCCGGCGATATCGGCATCGCCGAAGCGACGGTGAAAGTCCATCGCAGCAGGGTGATGCGGAAAATGAAGACGCGCTCGCTTCCCGAGCTCGGCCGAATGGCCGACAAGCTCAAACTGGTACCCGAGGATCCGCATCGATCCTGAACGGCCCCATCACTCCTCTCGTTGCATGACCGGTTTGTGCGCGTCTGCAATATCGCAGACCTATCGGTGAGCGCTGAGTGGCAGAAGCGCCTGATCCAATCGTCCCCGCCTCTACACCTTGGCTCAGCTGCAAGAAACCAGCGAGCTACCCCGCCTTACCCAAATGCAATTGATCGCGGTAGCCGAAACGCCAATATGATCGCCAAGGTGAAAACGTTCAGTACCGCTCAGCCGGTCACTTGTGAAAGCCTGCGTGCTTAGCAAAAAGAAGGAACAACAGCGTGGAAAACATCCGGGACGATGGATCTGAAAAAAGAGCCGGTTCGTTGGAAACGCGGTTGTCGGCTTGCCGGAACTTGGGGCCAGCGCTTGGTCTCTTTCTCCTGCTCTCCGTGCCGGCAATCGCACGCAACCTAGGACAATGGGACAATCAGCCAATCGCTGTCCGGCAATGGTTCCAGGACTGATGCAGCCAGATAATCCTAATATCTCATGTTGCGGAGAGGCGGATGCATTCGAAGCCGACACGTTTGAGGTTGTCGGCGGTCAATACGTGGCAGTTGTTACCAACGGAAAAGGTGTCATTCCCGAGGGGACCAGAATTCCAGTTCCAAACCAGAAATTGAAGTGGGACAGAGGTAATCCGACGGGCCACGGCATCATCTTCATTGGCTCAGGCGGCCAGGTCTACTGCTATGTGACGCCAGGCGGCGTCTGATCGCTGGGTTCGCAACGCTTCATTCGACTGATCCAAGCAACAAGCTCACGAAGGAAAACAGGACCATATGGCCAGCAAAAATGAACGCATGCAGGTTTGCTGACACCGCACAATTGGCGCACCCGGTTCCCCTCCTGCCCGCTCCGGGTTCGCTCGCGGCCGGCTTTGTGCCCCCGGAGCCGGTCGCACAGTCTTTACCAGCAGGTAGCAACTTGCGTTGATCACTTATTGATCGTGGACCGACAGTTCAGTTGAGAGCATTGTTGAAATTCAGGCCGTATATGTATGAGCGCCCTCCTCCGGGCGTATTCGGAGACGAGTCTTGCGTCGAATAGATGTCGGAGACCCTTTGAACTATGTTCGTGCCGTCACCATCGTGGAAAGGATGACAACATGAAACCTGCATTATATCTTGCGCTGCTCTCGCTGATCAGCTTCAGCCGGGCGCGCTCAGGAATACGAGCGCGGCACTGCGCTACTGTGCGATGCTCATAAGGAGGTGGAGCGATCGGTGCCGGCACCCGGTTTGGCCGGCTGTCATCGCAGATGGCCAATTTCCTCGACCAAGGGGGTGGGCTTTGGGCGCGCGGAGCATTGCACGGCACGGTCGGCGGAGCGTTCACCTCGGCCGCCACGCAACATGGTGGGCAAGAGATGACGTTGTTCTCGACCGTCACCAGGGCAGATGACGCTTGACGAGATTACCGGCGGCTCACCGTACGGTGCCACGACGATCGCAGGCGGCGACGGCTCGCGCCTACCGACGGTAAAAGAGCTTCGGGGCGCCGGCCACCAGGGTCGCAAGATCGCGGAAACCGCAAACAAGCTGCACGGCTGATCCCATCTTGGATCTGGACGCAGGGAGTTCGAGCCGGCTTCGAAGGAAGGCTCTCAATATCCATCTGGTGCATTGCAAAGCACCGCGCGCGAGCTCCGGAATGAGATGCGTTTGCGCCGCCACTCATAAACCAAAGTTCAGCGCAACCACACCATGACATTATCCGGAACGACCAGCGCGCAATAGATCGCGGCATCCCCAATCGTCAGATTGGCATTCGCCAAGATTTTGGCAGCGACATTAACAGCGGAGGTTCCGGGATGGGTAAGCGAGTCGCCGACGTATTAGTCGAAACACTGCAGGCAGCCGGTGTAAAGAGATGCTACGGGATTGTCGGCGACACGCTTAACCGCATCGCGCGCGCCATCCACGAGAGCGAGATCGAGTGGGTCCATATGCGCCACGAGGAGGCGGGCGCCTTCGCGGCGAGCGCGGAAGGGCAGCTCACTGGGGCGCTCGTGGCCTGTGCCGGTTCCTGCGGCCCCGGCAGCCTCCACTTCATCAATGGCCTCTATGAAGCCAATCGCAATCGTGCGCCGGTCATCCTGATCGCGACCCAGGTGGTGCGCCAGGACATAGGCTTCAATTCAATCCAGGAGGTCGATTTCGCTCAGGTGTACAAGGACTGCAGCGTTTTTTGTGAGATGATCCTAACGCCGGAGCAGGCCCGGCGCAAGACAGTCGCGGCCTGTCAGGCGGCGCTGACGAAGCGTGGCGTCGCGGTGCTGGTTGTGCCAGCGGATATCTCAGACGCGGCCGCGCAAGAGGAACGGCCGTATACCGTCCACGTCCGGCAGCCGGTCATTCGCCCGAGTGACGCCGACCTCGACGAGATCGCCGACATTCTCAACGACAGTGACGCGATCACGATCTATGCCGGCGCCGGCTGTGCCGGCGCGCACGACGAGGTGGTCGCCACTGCCGAGCGGCTGAAGGCTCCAATGGCCCACACCTCTCGGGGCAAGGACTTTGTGGCGCATGACAACCCCTACAATGTCGGGATGACGGGCCTCATCGGCCAAGCTTCCGGCTATCATGCTATCCTTGACTGTGATGTGCTGCTTCAGCTCGGAGCAGATTTTGCGTGGGCCCAATTCTATCCCGACCGGGCGAAGATCATTCAGATCGACCGCGATCCCACGCATATCGGACACCGTCATCCAGTCACGTTCGGCGCCGTGGGAAACATCAAGGAGACCTTGGAAGCGTTGCTGCCGCGTCTGCGGCAGCACGAGGATAATCGCTTCCTGGCGTCTCATGTGAGGCGCTACCAGAAGATACAGGAATCGGCGAAGGCGGAAACTGCGGGTCCCGACTCCACCATTTCCGGTACCTACCTGGCCAAGGTCATCAACAAATACGCGGCCAAGGACGCCTTGTTTGCCGCGGACGACGGTACGGCGTTGGTTTGGACGCTGCGCCACATCGAAACCTTCGGCAAACGCCGGACCTTCGCCAGCCTGCTGCACGGCACGATGGCGAGCGCGATGCCATCGGCAATCGGGCTGCAAAAGTGCCAACCCGGCCGGCAGGTGGTTTGCATGGCAGGCGATGGCGGCTTCGCCATGTTGCTCGGCGATCTGTTGACCGTCGTGCAGGAGAAGGTGCCGATCAAGATCGTCGTTTTTAACAACGGCAAGCTTGGATTTATCGATATCGAGCAGAAGGCGGCCGGCTTGATACCGATGTACACGGACCTGAAGAACCCCGACTTCGGCGAGGTCGCGAAGGCGGTGGGGCTTTGGGGGCACAGCGTGGCGAAGGCAGGCGACCTCGAGGAGTCGATCAAGACTTGGCTCGCGCAGCCCGGCCCGGCGGTTCTGGATGTGAAAGTGAATCCGATGCAACTGGTGACGCCGCCCTCGCCCTTCATGGCGCCCGAGGCTGTGATCGGGATGGGGGTCTATACCGCCAAAGCGGTGCTGGAGGGCAGGGGCCGCGACGTCTGGGAAATGGTGGTGGAGAATATCCCCTGAGCGGATGCGCGCCCGGTCTTGCGTCCCCTGTGCTCGCGCTCGAACCGGGTCCGCGGCGGCCGGTGCCGCTCTACGTTCCTCCTGTGCACTCTGCGGTGAGCTTATAGGAGAGACTTGCTTGCGGGAAATTCGCAACTCGGCTCCCTCTTACTGTAACTGCAAGTGTTATCTCGCGCACTTGAAACTTGCCGCCGGCAGGCATTTCGAATCCCGCGATGCGCGGTCATCTCGTTGAGCTGGTAACCCGGTGCGCCGAACCACGAATGACGGCCGCATCGCGCCGTTCCGCTCGCAGGAGCTTTCTATCAAGCCTGCGGCAGAAGGGCTGCCGGTCGCTTGAAGCCGCGCTAGTCCTCCTAATTCCGCATCCGCCCGCCCGCGCGTGCTACGTCAAGGCTCACACTCATCAGCATGGTCTCGCGCCGAAACAGCAAGTTGCTGCAAAACCGGTTTTGCGCCGGTCTGTAAGCCAAAGTTGAACACAGTAAAACAACAACGGTATCGCGCGCGACCCTCGTGCAATGGCTAGCGGCCTCTCAAGTCGTCAAATTGCGTCTCACCAGGATGTCGGCGGCATACGCGAGGGCCGTACATCGCCGGAGTCAAGGCGGCTCCGACCGATGAAAACCGAACGAGGATCAGCTCAGATGACAACATCGACTGCGACGGCGACAGCGCAAGCAACACCGGCAACCCCAGCGGCGCGACCGGCAAAGACGGAAGCTCGGCAGCCAAAGGCGCTTCCCGCGCCGAACAGCGACTTCTACCAGCTCGCGGATGTCTTGACTGCCGAGGAGACGGCGATCGTCAAGAAGGTGCGAGACTACATGGAGACCAAGGTCCAGCCGGTCATCAATAAGTACTGGTCCGACGATGCATTTCCATTCGAGCTGCTGCCTTCCTTCAGGGAATTGGGGCTCGGCGGTTTGGGCTACGAGGGCTACGGCTGCGCCGGCGGAAGCCAGAAGCTATTCGGCTTCGTCGCGATGGAGCTGGCGCGGGTCGACGCTTCGTTCTGCACTTTCTTCGGCGTGCACAGCGGCCTCGCGATGGGCTCGATCTATCTCGATGGCTCGGAGGAACAGAAGCAGAAATGGCTCCCGCCGATGGCGCGCTGGGAAAAGATCGGCTGCTTCGGTCTCACCGAGCCGCTGGTCGGGTCGGGAACAAGCGGAGGGATGACCACGACCGCCAAGCGCGAAGGCGATACCTGGGTTCTCAACGGCCAGAAGCGCTGGATCGGCAACGCGCCGTGGTGCGATATCTCGATCATCTGGGCCCGTGATGTCGCCGACAATCAGGTCAAGGGCTTCATTGTCGAGAACAAGACCACACCCGGCTTCAGCGTCGAGAAGATCGAGCACAAGATCGCGCTCAAGGTCGTCCAGAACGGCCAGATCACGCTCAAGGACGTGCGCGTGTTGGAAGCAAACCGCCTGCAGGCCGGCAATTCGTTCCGCGATACCGCGCGGGTGCTGCGGATGACGCGGTACATGGTGGGCTGGGCCTCGACCGGCATCCAGATGGGCGCGTTCGAGGCGACCCTCAAATACACCCAGGAGCGACTGCAGTTCGGCAAGCCGATCGCTTCGTTCCAGATGGTGCAGGATCTCCTCGCCAAGATGCTCGCCAACGTGACCGCCTGCCAGTGCCTGATGGTCCGGCTAGCGCAGATGGATGATGGCGGCAAGCTCGAGGACCATCACGCGTCGCTCGCCAAGGCATTCTGCACGGCCAAGTCGCGCGAGACTGTCGCGTGGGGCCGTGAGCTCCTGGGCGGCAATGGCATCGTCGCGGACTACAACGTTGCACGCTTCTTTGCCGATGCCGAAGCGCTCTACTCCTACGAAGGCACCTATCAGATGCAGAATCTGATCGTCGGCAAGGCCATTACCGGCCTCGGCGCCTTCGTGTGATACCCCCTTGTGCCGGCCCGTTCGCTGGCTCCCTCCGGACAGGAGACATGAACATGGATTCGACAGCAGCAACACCCATGCCCGTGCCCAAAGCAACGCCGACCATTTCGCCGACCGCAGCATTGACGCTCGCGAACGTCTTGTACGAGAAAAAGAGTGCGATCGCGTACGTCACGGTCAACCGGCCGAAGTTGCTCAATGCTCTGAATACACCGACGTGGGAGGACCTGCGGACCGCTTTCGAGGACGCACGCAACGACCCGACCGTGCGTGGCGTCATTCTGACCGGAGCCGGCAACAAAGCCTTCATCGCCGGTGCCGACATCGGCGAGCTCGCGCATGCGACCGCGATCGAAGCAGAACAATCCAGCCGCTTCGGCCAGACGGTGCTCGATCTCATCGAGAATCTCGGCAAGCCGGTGGTCGCGGCCGTGAACGGCTTCGCGCTCGGCGGCGGCTGCGAGACCGCGATGGCGTGCACCATCCGGATCGCTGTGGAAAGTGCGAAGTTCGGCCAGCCGGAGGTCACGCTCGGACTCCTTCCGGGCGGCGGCGGAACGCAGCGGCTGCCGCGGCTGGTCGGCAAGGGCCGGGCGCTCCAGCTCATACTGTCCGGCGAGATGATCAGCGCGCAGGAGGCCCATCGCATCGGGCTTATCAACGAGATCGTTCCGGCGGCCGATCTCTTCACACGGGCCGAAGCGATCCTGAACAAGATCGCTTCCAACGCCCCGGTCGCTGTCAAGTTCTCGCTTGAGGCAGTGAACAAAGGGCTGGAGACGAGCCAAGGCGAGGGGATTCTGCTCGAGGCGTCCTACTTCGGCCTCTGCGCCGGAACCGAGGACAAGAAGGAAGGCACGTCCGCTTTCCTCGAAAAGCGAGCGCCTCAATTCCAAGGGCGCTGAGAAAGCCGACGCGCACGACCAATTCAGGAGAGACCCAATGGCAAACGACAATATTTTCTCCGGGCTGAGGGTGGTGGACCTCGCGAGCTTCATCGCCGGTCCGAGCGCCGGCGTGATCCTGTCGGACTTCGGCGCCGACGTCATCAAAGTGGAGCCGCCGTCGGGCGACCCCTGGAGACATGGTCACCAAATTCCGCCGCAGCCGCAGGCGAAAGATCCCTATCCCTGGCACCTGGCAAACCGCAACAAGCGCGGCATGACGCTCGATCTCAAGTCCCCGAGCGCCCAGCAGGTTCTCGAGAAGCTCGTTAAATGGGCCGACGTGCTCATCGTCAACACCCCGCACCCCGCGCGCAAAAAATTGCACCTCGAATATGACGACGTCGTCCAATGGAATTCACGGCTGATCTATGCGGATCTCACGGGCTTCGGCGAAAAAGGGCCGGACGCCAACCTCCCGGGCTTCGACATCACGTCCTACTGGGCGCGCAGCGGTTTGCTATCGATGACGCGCGATGCCGGAGCGCCGCCGACCTGGCCGGTGGCCGGCAGCGGCGACAACGCGACCGCCGTCGGCCTGTATTCGGCGATCGTCACCGCGCTCTATCGGCGTGAGCGCACCAACCAGGGAGCCTATGTCACGACCTCGCTCCTCGCCGAGGGGGTCTGGTCGGCAAGCGTCTCGATCCAAGCGGCGCTGTGCGAGGCGAAGTTCTATGGCCTGCATGACCGCAAAAATCCGGCAAATGCGGCGATGAATGTGTACCGGTCCGCCGATGACACCTGGTTCGTTCTCATCGTCACGCCGGACAAGCTGGTGGACGTTGCGAAAGCGATTGGCCGCCCCGACCTCCTGACGGATCCGCAGTTCTCCGACCCGGCGAAGCTTGCGGCGAACCGGCCACAGCTCACCGCCATTCTCGACGAGGTTTTTGGCGCGCAGCCGATGGCGCATTGGTACGAGGTGTTCAACGGCGTCCACGTCACGTTCGGGGCGGTACGCGGGCCGCAAGAGGTGATCGACGACCCGCAACTGCGGCTCAATGACATCGTGGTTCCGCTCGAAGGCGCGGGCGGCAAGCTCACTTCGACGATCAGCAGCCCGATTCAGGTGCATGGCGTCGCCAAGGTGCCTGCAAAACGCGCTCCGGACATCGGCGAGCACAATGAGGAGCTTCTCAAGCAGCTCGGGTTCAGCGTCACCGAAATCGATGGCCTGCGCGCCAGCGGCGCCGTTCCGAACGCCAAGGTGCGTGCCGCGTAGCGGCAGGGAGCCGGAGGTGAGGAATCCTCAAATGCTTGAAGCGAGAGCAGACGTAATGAGAGCGGCACAAACCGGGGCGCTTTGGCGTCTTGTGTCGACCCGGATGCCCACCAGGTGGGGAATGTTTACCGCCATCGGGTTCGAGCGCGATGTTTCGAGCCGCGGCCGGCCCGCTGTTGAAACCGCGCTCGCGCTCGTCATGGGCGACCTGAGCGCGGGAGCTCCCCTGCTGCGAATCCATTCGCAGTGCTTCACCGGAGAAGTGCTCGGATCGCTGCGTTGCGACTGTCACGATCAGCTGGAAATGGCCATGCAGGCGATCGCCCAAGAAGGCCGCGGCCTCCTGATCTATGAGTATCAGGAGGGCCGCGGGATCGGGCTGATGGCCAAGTTGGAGGCCTACGAGCTGCAGGATGCCGGGCTCGACACCGTCGAGGCCAACCATGCCCTCGGGTTCAAGGCCGATTGCAGGGACTTCAGCCTGCCGGCCGCGATCCTGCGCGATCTTGGCGTCAAGCGGGTTCGCCTGCTCTCGAACAATCCGCGCAAAGCCAGCGCCTTGATCGAGAATGGCATCGAGGTCGTCGCCCAGCTCAGCTGCGAGGCCGCGCCAAATCCGCACTCGATTGCCTATCTGCGGACCAAAAAGGAAAGGATGGGTCACGCACTGAGCCTTCGGCACGGCGCAAGCACGTCTCAAGCACACGAGCTACGCGCGGTCCGCCGCGTTCAAACAGCGAGCGAGATATCTCGTTCGCGAGGCGGGCATCACGATCAAACGGTCGGCATCGCTCGGGACGCGTGCGGCATCGAGGCCCCGCTCTGAACAGCT
>Ga0179592_10001253_pt1 | contig 10305 bp, 10 predicted proteins | sample CZODoug2_1_08_16_FD_148623 | JGI IMG/M metagenome (GOLD analysis project Ga0179592, IMG submission 148623) | Vadose zone soil fungal communities from Angelo Coast Range Reserve, California, USA - CZODoug2_1_08_16fungal (Illumina Assembly) | ecosystem: Environmental > Terrestrial > Soil > Vadose... | reverse complement strand
CTGATGCAGCACGCAAGGCTGTATGCGGCGCTGAACGCGGCGATGTCCGACGCCATTGCAACCACGCTCGAATCCAAGTTCTACTACAACTTCTGGCGACCGCTGACGGCTATTCGCGCGGCCGACACCGACGGCAATCCGCTGACTGTCAAGGATCCCTACTGGGAGCCCGCATTCATCACACCGCCGGTTCCCGACTACCCGTCCGGGCACGCCGCGGCAGGCGCCGCCGCCGCTGAAGTACTGACCGCCCTGCTCGGCCCCAACCTGCCGTTCCAGCACACCTCAACAACTGCGGCCGGCGCCGGTCCGGATGCCACACTGACGCGTTCCTACGACAGCGTGTTCGATGCGGCGCGCGAGAACGCGTTCTCGCGCATGCTGGTCGGAATCCATTTCCGCCGCGCCTGCACCGTGGGGCTGCAGCAGGGTCGCGATGTCGCCCGATACGTCCTGGAGAAAGCGCCGTTCCTGCATGACGACTGAGGCGGATTGCGCGAGGCCACCCAGGTGGGGCTCGAGCCCCCCTGGGTGTGAGACTCTGGAGTACCTGTGTTTTAGGCGTCTTTCGTCAATTTCTGGACCATCTGCGACCGCTTGAGAAAGGAGCCTGCAATGACATCATTCCAAACGCCGTAGAATCAGACGCCTTATTCACCTGCGATACGCGGAAATTCGCCCGCGCCGTGAGCGGCGCGCAGCGACCACGGGTCTGGCGGTATCTGTGGGTCGTGTTCACGACGGCAAGATCATTACGATCCGGCCGAACCTGCGCTGGACCTCGGATGGGTTTGAGATCGCCTGCTGGGACGGTCAAGTGGTCCGCGTGGCCTTTGCGTTGGATACCTGCGACGCGAAGCCATGGCCTGGTGCGCGAGCACCGGCGGCATCAGCGGAGAGATGATCCGAGATCTGATGCTCGAGAGCGTCGAGCGGCGCTTTGGCACCGCCGGCGTGCCGAACCGGGCGACGGTGAATGTAGCTGCAGTGCAACCCTTGCGATAAGTGGTGAGAGACGAAAACAGTATTTGGTTTTCCGAACGCGCTTGCGCTGGTTGCTGCTCGCCAATTTATGCGCGGCTCGTGTTAACCCGCGTGACGTACTGCCTTTACGCGTCACGACTTACGTAAGTGATTGTGGACGGCTCCGGCGAGACTGGAGAATCGGATCTTGCCGAATCAGCTTGCTCACCCAGTCGACAAAGATGCGCACCTTTGCCGAAAGGGGACGGCTTTGCGCATACATCACGGATATGGGAAATTGCTCCGCCGTCCAGTCAGTGAGTACCTGTTTAAGTTGCCCCGACTCCAGGTACGGTCGGGCTACGTAGTTCGCCACCTTCACGATTCCTAAACTCATAAGACCGGCGACGACATTGGCGTCGTGATCGTTGACAGCCAGGATGCCATCGAGTGTGAGCTGGACCTTCTGTCCGTCTCGCGCGAACTCCCAGTCCATGGACTCGTCCAGTGCGATTTGAAACATAGTTGACGCATCGGTGTGCGGACAGCTCCTCGGGCCGGAGCGGGGTTCCACGCTCCCGCAAGTACGCAGGGCTCGCACAGCAGACGAGGCTCATTGTACCGATTCGTCGTGCGACCAAGCTCGAATCCAACTGCATGCCGAAGCGCACGACACAATCGATGCCCTCCTCCAGCAGATGCGCCGGTCGAAGCCCCACTCCCAACTCCAATCGCAGATCTGGATAGCGGGCAAGGAACGACGGCAGTCGTGGAACGATGAAAAGCCTCGCCAGTCCACCGGGCAAATCGACGCGCAATCTCCCCTTCGGTGCGACGCGAGCTTGCATGACTGAGGCCTCTGCCTCATCGAGATCCGCAAGGAGGTGCGCGCAGCGCTCGTAAAAAGCGGCACCGTCCGGAGTGACGGTCACACGCCGCGTGGTGCGCTGGAGCAATCGCACCCCAAGGTGCTTCTCGAGGCTCTGCACCAGGTCGCTCACAGTGGACTTCGGCAACTGCAGGGAATCTCCCGCTTTCGTGAATCCGCCCAGTTCGACGACGCGGGCGAACGCCTGCGGTGCCACGTAAGACAACCATCGACGTCACCAATCTGATCTGGCAACAGGCCAACATCAAGAGCTTCATCCTGTTCGCTCAGCCGCAGGCGGCTTGGGTTGACGCCTGGAATACCATCGTCTCTCTCCTTCGTTCCGGCGCAATCAAACCGATCGTGGCTAGGACCTTCCCGCTGGCGGAGGCGGCTGATGCTCTGCGTTACCAGGTTGAGGGCCGCCCCTTCGGCAGAGTCGTCCTCACAATCTGACAGGCTCTGCTCAGTTGGGTGAGGTGACGCCGGGAACTTGCGTCAGTGGGGTATCGCTCAGAACTTTCGGCAGTACCAAATCATCAAAGCGGCTCCGACATCCGGGCGGTTCGGACCTTAACCAGTTGCCGTATTACTATATAAGGCCGTCCGCCAAGCTGGCCGTCAAGCCAACTAATTGGTGGCTTCGACCAAATTTGAATGGAGCGTCCGGACGGATTGCTCGTGGCTGCGCCGCTCGTCCTCCGCTTCGCTCCAGACCGCCGCCACTGAAGCGGCGACGTCCAACCCGGTGCGGCGCCGGGTAGTCGAACCGTCTTGTTGTCCGTCAGGGGTTCGATCTGCTCGTTTCCGATCTCGCGGCCGGGGCTGCCGAAGGACTTTTTTTGATAAAAAGTGCGCCCGAAGGGATTCGAACCCCTGACCCCCTGGTTCGAAGACGCGTATTCCGAGCAACGTAAGTATCTAGAAAACAAGGCATTTTGGCAAATCAGTTGTGCTACGAAACCGCCAGTTACCCCTTGATAAGCCTTTGAAATCCTAGATACGGTATGTTTTCTGTAGCACACCTAAGCCGCCGGATCTTCGGGGCGTTCACGAAGCAGAACGTGTAGCGTGCGGATGAGTTCATCCACCTTGTGCGTCGCCGCGTCGTACACTCGCCGATGGTCGAGGGTGGCATAGCCGTGGGCAAGCACGTTGCGAAACGCGACGATCAGCGCACCCTCCGGCACGCGGGCGAAAAGATCGAGATCCAACTTGCGCACCTGACCCAGCGCATCCCCGGCCACCTCCAGTTGTCGCTCGACAGCGGACTGGCACAGGTCATCTGCTAGGTAAGCTTCCAGTGATCGGCCGGCTAGAAATCGCGGCACCCGCTCCAGTGCTCTCAGTGCCAACTCGAGGTAGACGTCAGGCCGCTTGTTCATAGACGGGCACTTGGGTTCGCTCAATGACCCGCTTCAGGCGCGAGTCGGCCATGGCTTTCGTTTCTACCAGGTCGACCGGACGCCCCACCAGACGTTCCACCGCAGCCTTGAATTCGAAGTACTGGTCCGCGGGTCCGTAGCGCCGCGATGACCCGAACTCCACCGCCAGATCGATGTCACTCCTGGTGGGATCGAAATCCGATCCCAGCACGGACCCAAATGCGCTCAGTCGCCGGACCATAAACCGCCGGCACAGAGCGCGGAGCTGCTTCAGGTGGACTGCCAGCGCTTTGGGTGCCCGTTGCCCTGGCTCACTGGGTCTCGCCCGCACAGTGAGTGTCAGGCGTTCGCCAAGACGGCTGGCCATTTCCAGCAGTCGCTCAATGCTAAAGCGCTCGAGTTGCCCTTGGCGCAGTCGCGAGAAGTCGGCTGCGGCATTACCGGTCCGGGACTCGGCCTCCCGAACGGTCAACCCCTGACGGTCCAACGCGCTGACAATCCGCCTCGCCAGCAGGATCTTGACTGCCGCTGCCGGCGACGTGCCACCCTTTTCTTTCCCGCTTCTTCGCCCGACTGTCGACATAGGAATGATGTTGTCATATCTGACAACATCATTCAAGTGACCGAATTCGGCTCCCGAAGGGATTCGACCACGCTGGCCGTCGCGCTGGTGACGGGGCTCGCGGTCTGGGGCGCCGTGGCGCTCGGCATGTTGGTGCACGTACTTCCTCCCGAATTGCCTCTGGCGGAATCGCATTTTCTCGCATGGAGTTGCGCGGCACTCGATAAGCCGCCGGGAGCTGCGTTTCGCGACTGGATAATCGGCAAGTCGCGCCGCTTCGACCGGCAAGTAACCATCGGCAGTGGGTGAATTAAATGTCGACCGCAAAGATGTTGGCGCCGCATTGAGCCAGTTGGTCGCTCCCATTGGTTGAAACACGTCAGGACGGTGGTGCCGCGGCGTGCGGCCGCGGCACCCTTCTCATAACGCGTCGACCCTTAGTATCCCACGCCGACGACGGTGTCTTGATTGGGCGTCGTCGTACCGGGATTGCCCCGAAAATCCGTCCAAACCGTGACCGCCTTGGCATCGGCTCCGACCGCCGTGCCGGTGTAATCGCCGATGAATGACCCTGCAAACAGGATGTAGGGATTGGAGGATTGTTTCGTCACGCGCGTTTCGGTTGCGAAGTCACCATTGTCCGATGAGCGCACTGCCCAATCGAGGCACACCGCTGCCGCGGCCCGGCCCGCATCGGTCGGGGCCACGACATTGCCTGTCACCGAATCGAGTTCGGCAATCCCACAGCTTCGATCACCGGCCGTGGGGCTGGGTGAAAAAGCACGCGTGTAATAGCCGACCACGACACGCCCCGCGCCGGCTCCCACCGACGGATAGACCTTGTCCGCTGAGCCCGTGGTCAGTGTCCGCGGCGCCGTCCAATTGATGCCATCCGCGGAAGTGACGAGCTTCACTTGATTCGACGTCACGCCGCTGAACGTGGTGCCGCCGGTACCGCAATTTCCGGCCCCTTGGTCGTCGGCCCAGACAATCGCGAAACCACCGGTGCTGCGGTCGATCGCCATCGACGGAAAGCTGTTGATGCGGAACTGCTCGTTGGTAAGCGTCTGGCGATCTTGCGCACCCGGCAGTTGGATTGGATAGCAATCCAAATCGTCATACAGGCGCGCCACCTGTTTGTTGCTGAAGCTGGTGCCGCCATTGGTCGAGCGTGCAATGACGAGTTGATCGGTGGCGTATCCGGTGTTGGGATCTGAGCCCTCATACGAGACGATCAGCGCGCTGTTTGGCGCAACGCCCACTTGCGACCCCGAGTTGAATGGATGCGCGTCATCGGACACGGCTTTGACCGAGGACCAGGTCTTCCCGCCATTGGATGAACTCGACATCACGATCGGCGAGCGAAGGTAGCCGAGGCCGCGCGGACCTTGATAAAACTTGGTCCAGGTGACATAGACGGTGTTGTTCGGACCCGCCGCTATCCATTCCTTGTCACTGAAGAAATCGCCGCTTGCGCGATAGTCCACCATCGTTGGCAATGACCATGTTGCGCCACCATCAGTCGACACCGCCACGGCAACGCCCGACATGGTGCGAGGAAATTTATCGAAATTGCAGACGAGCCCCGCATAGTAGAGCCTTGCGCCGTCGGGCGAGAAAGCAAGCGCCGGATCACCGCAGGAATCCATGTGTGAAAAATCCCCCGAGCCGCCCGACGATCGGGTCCAGCCCGGCAGGAACACATTGGCCCACGTGTGGCCACCGTCGCGTGAGTAATAGACGGCGTGCACGTTGTCGCGATATTCGTTGGCAGAGGTCACGACGTTCTGCGCGTTGGCAGGATTGATGAGAATGTTTTGCTCGTTTTGCGGGTTATAGCAAGATGACCCATCGGCGAAGCCGAACGCCGTATCGCCGACGACCGCATCGAACTCGGGTGCGGTGAGCGGGTTGTACAATGCGACCGTGCTGCTGAACGGGGGGCGCCGGCATCGTGAGAACAAGGACTGCGAGCCGGTCTGCGGATGGTCAATCGCTCCTTGCTCGAACTCCAACGGTGTTCGCATTTCGCCCGCCTCTCCCGCGCCGCCGTCGGCGATCGTTGCCTTGAAGCGGTCGCTCGCCGCAAGGACGCGGCCGGGGCTCGCGAGTGTCACGAGCACGAGCGCCACAGCCAACGCGGTGCCCGCGCGCAAGTCAAAGCCAAAGTAGCCTTGACTAGAAATTCGATATTTCATATAAATTCCCCTGTATTTTATAATTGCCCGGTCTCCCGGGCTTCGAAGCAGTGACCGCCCGCAGCAGAAAACGTGGGCAGAGTGAGGAGTTATGTACGCCGATTGGCGTGAGGCCGCAACTCCCCGGCCGATTCGGCGATTAATGTCAAATGCTGCGGATCAACCCGAGCCAGACCCGGCATTCGCGCATTTAGTGACTTCACCTTCAGATCTGCCGCCCGTCACCCGATCAGGTGACGGGCGGCCTTGCCGACCACTATGGGGCGGCGATCGTCCACAGACCGCGACCGTGTGTCGCCGCAATCAGGTTCCCGTTCGGGTCCAAGGTGAGTTGATCGACGACGACGTTGGGCAGCCCAGAGCCGTACCGGAACCAGGTGGTGCCGTTGTCAGCGGACGAGAAGACACCGAAGTCCGTGGCCACGACGAGATTGCCGTGCTCAAACGCGATGTCGTCCATCGGAACGTCAGGCAGCGTGCCCGAGCGGTCCACCCAGCTCGAGCCGCCGCTCGTTGTCTCAAACACGTGCCCGACACCCGGATCATCGGCCCCGATCATCCAGCGGCGCGAATAGCCCGACAGCGCGAGGTAGGCATGGCTCGGGTTGCCGGTGTCGATGCGGACCCCGCTGATGTATCGGTTTGGCAGCCCCGATGCTGCACACGCTCCCCCGCCGGTGCAGACCTGTGAGGTCACGATCCAGCCGGCGCCGCTGTTCTGCAGGAAAACGATGCCGGCGTGAAATCCGGTGCCTGTCGCGAAGCTCGCATTACACGGGCCGCACCACGCGGCCGCCACATACTCGGTGCCGCCGACGGTGATTCCATCAAGCGCCGTCACCTCGCCCGCGGCGTTGCCTCCAACAGCAGTCCGGACATCGAAGATATTACGCCAGTCGGTTGAAGCGCCGGCCCCGGCGGTGGTTCCCGCAATGCCCGCCTCGGAATTCCAGACGATCGCTCCTCCCGCCAACAGGTGCTGAGGGTTGGTGCGATCCATCGCGATGGGTGCGATGAAGCGGGGGTCCGGGTCAGCCGGCACGATGAATTGCCAGTTGGCGCCGCCATCGGTTGACTTGAGCGCTGTCAGGCCCGTGTACTCAGTGATCACGTTTTGTGAGTTACTCGGGTCGACCAGCGTGTAGCCGCCATCGCCCCCGAAGACCTGCACGGAATCGACCATGATGTTATTGCCGTTATCGTCCTTGACGATGCCGGTGACTGGAAAAATCTTGCTGCTCCCGTTGTCCTGCAGGCCGCCGTACGCGACCGAGTCGGCGCTGGCGGCCGCGGAGTAGAACTGCAGCACGTCGAGGTGCTGATTCAGGTTCGTCCAATTGCCGGTGACGTGGTCGCCGGTCGACTTGGCGTAAACGCCTCCATCGTTTCCGATGTACAGCTTGCCGCTCGCGATGATGGCGGCGTGCTGGTCGGAGTGCGCTTGGTTGTGATCGCACGTGCCTTCGAACGGCGAGTAGGAAAAGCAGTTGAAGCCGAAGTTCCAGTAAGGTGCAATCGTGTTCCAACCCGATCCGCCGTTCTGGGTTTCGTACACCTCCTCGAGACCGAGATAGACGTGGTTGCTGTTTGCAGGATCGACGGCCAAGAACTGGTTGTACCAAGCCTGGATGCCCGGGGCGTAGCCCTTTCCGATGCGGCTGATCTTCTGGGCCGAGCCGCTGGCCTGCAATTTTTCGGACGTCGCGATCTTGGTCCATGGGCCGGAGGGGCTGCCGCTCGCCGACTGATACACACCCTGAAGGAGGGTTTTGCCGTTGGTTCCAACATTCAAAAGCTGCGGGCTCTGAACGATCGCGTAAAGCCTGTCGCCGGACGCCGAGTAGGCGAGCGTCGTGCGGCCCTCGGCCTTTGCCGGAACCCATCCCTGCGGGTTGGCGATGAAGGTGAAAGTGGCGCCTCCGTCATTCGAGACGTACAAGCCGTTGGTGGGCGCCCCGCCGCGCCAGCCTGCCGCCGCGAGAACGCGGTGTCCGCTGGTGCCGGGGATCACCGCCACATCGGTGATCATGTTGGCGACGTTCAGGTTGAAGTTGCCGCCGCTAGGCGGTCCGCCCGGTTGCAGTACCGCGGTCCAGTTAGTGCTCGAGCCGGTGTTGAAGCTGTACAAGCCGTGCGAGGTGGCTGCCAGGATCGTCGAGCCGTTCTGCACGAGGCGGAAGATCAGGGCTCCATTGAGCTCGTCGCCGCCGACCCGTGCCCAGGTGCCGCCGCCGTCACTGGAGGCGAGCACGCCGATTCCCGCGTAGCTGTCAGAGCTGGTGTTGGCTTCGCCGGTGCCGGCGTATACGGTGTATCCGGACACGCCGGGGGCTACGAGCAGAGCACCGATCGAGAGCGTTCCCTCTGCGTCGGTCATCGGGTTCCAGTGCGCGCCACCATCGAGCGATTTCCACACTCCTCCGTCGGCCGCGCCGAGAAAGAGCGCCCCCCCTGGCGCCGCGGCCAAGGCGGTCACGCGGCCCGCGACCCAGCGGTCGCCCGCGCCCGAGTTGCTGAATCCACTGGTCGGATCAATGTATTGCGGCGAGTCGGAGAAATCGACTCCGTTGACCGGGCTCGTCCGCTCGGTCCAGGCACTACCTATCGTGGGCAGAGCGAGGACCTGGGCTTGTACGGATGCGAACGCATTCGGGTTGATGGAAAGGTTCGGTGCCATGCGCTGGTCTTGGAACCAAGCCTGCGCTGCGTTCAAAGCTTCGCTCTCCTCGCCTGCATCCTTCTTGGATGTGGTGGATGCGGCCAGGCCCTGGTCGATGATGACGGTCGAGATGAAGATTGCCGCGATCGCGGCGCACAGAGTTGGTCTGAGCATGTTGCCACCCCGTAAGTTAAGCGTTTGTTGTGATGCTCCGGCTCCCCCGAACCGGATAGTGCCTGGATTGTTAGATCGAAAGGGCACCGCTGTCAAACCGGCCCGGGCGGAGAGATGCTGCGGGATGCGCGGCGAATTTGACTTATTTCCAGGTTGTTCAATCGCTATAGCCGTACCATCACCTTAAGCGCTTTGCGATCGTTCGTGTCGCGATGGTCGCCGGTTACTCCCTCGAGATTCACACCCTGAGCACACTGCTCAGGTCGGTTCGAGCGGATTCATTTCCCCGCTCTGGGTTGTGCCTCTTGCGCTGCGCCACCGTCCGAAACGTACCGCTCTCCCGCTGCCAGCCGCTGATGAATCCGTTGTCATTGCAGGTGGGGCAGTACCCATAGATGCGATCCTGGTCATCGGCACCGGGATAGGACATTACGGTCCCGGTGCAACGGCGCCGTCCCGGACGCCGGCGACAGCGGACGCTCGGTTCGTCATCAAGGTTGGCCGTGGCATCGACGACGATGGCGGCGAAGTACTCGGCGAGCAGTCTCGCACGGGAAGGCATGTCGGCGAACGCCCCCGATGGGTCGAGGTAGTGCCCAGGTCAACAATCCAGGTATTACCCATGAACTGCGGACAAAACGGGAGCACCCGCGATGCAGTTCACCAAGTTCATGGATGCCATCATAATGAACTTGTCGGGCTCAGCCTCCGCATGACGCTCGGCAATCTCGCCCAGCCACTGGTTCGTTTCACTCAGAACAAATGCTAGCAGCGGCTGCTCTGGATGTTGACTGGCGTATTGCTCCCGAGCGCCATCCGCGGCGGACCCAACGGCGTGCTCCGAGAACTGTACGGCGCCGATCCATCGTTGCATCTGGCGCTCCTGCTCATCTTCGGTGATGACCGACCACTGCAAGCCGGACTCTTTCATGGACTGATAGCACACGAGCAGGATGTTGAGCAGGAACTCCACGGCGGCGGGCTCGACACCGAGCCGCGACTGAACCAAGCAGGAGGCCAGCATATGCGGTTGGCACCGATGGATCTCGTCGGCTAACGCTTCCTTCTCCTGAAGACTCATGAAGCGAACCTTGCGGATCGCTGCAGTGAGGTTATCCACCGTGATCCGACTCATAGGCTCAATGTGCAGCGGCTAAGGAAATCTTGGCGTTGCACGGCAGCATCGACTCGAAATCATCGATGGTGCGCGCACGCGGCAAGCGGGCGAAGAGCAGAGACAAGTAAGCATGCGGTTCGATACCGTTCGCCTTGCAGGTCCCCACGAACGAAAAGAGATTGGCGCTGGCTTTGGCGCCTGCCACAGTGTCGCTGAACAACCAGCCCCGCCTTTTATGAAAATACATGGATAAGCGCCGCTATCCTCGGTCCATAATTATGGAAGGTCAAGGCCGCAGGGTCGCGTAGAACCGGTAATTTTCGGCAACGACGACCCCCGAGTCCACGCTATTTGCCTTCCATAATTATTGCTGCTCTCG
>Ga0179592_10001248_pt1 | contig 10320 bp, 17 predicted proteins | sample CZODoug2_1_08_16_FD_148623 | JGI IMG/M metagenome (GOLD analysis project Ga0179592, IMG submission 148623) | Vadose zone soil fungal communities from Angelo Coast Range Reserve, California, USA - CZODoug2_1_08_16fungal (Illumina Assembly) | ecosystem: Environmental > Terrestrial > Soil > Vadose... | reverse complement strand
AGCAGATCTTCGAAGGCGATGCTTATGCCGCGGGCTGCCTGCTTGCCCTCCACCTTCCCAGCGAGTTGAGCGATTTCGAGTGTTACTGGATGGATCGTCAGATCGCGACACAGTTCTTCGGCGAAGGCTCGTCTGCGCTCACGGTTGGGTATCGCTCTTGGCTCGGTAGATGCCGTGAGTCAGTTCTACGACGGTTACCGCCGAGAGGCCCGATTCAGTCTCGCCTTGCGTTGCCTGTACTCGTTTAAGGATTGCTCGGACACTCTCGCCACCGCGTTCTCCTGCGATGAGGATGCTGGAGTCGAGAATCAGTCCCATGCGGAGAGGTCACGCGGTTTGCGGCTATTGATGATCTCTCTAAGATCGGCGGCGAAGTCGGCATCCATCGTGGGTTCGTAACCCAATTCTTTCGCGTGTGCTTCCGCCAGGGCTATGGATTCCGAGAGCAAACGGCCACGCGGAGCTTCTGCTGGACGCACCACAGCTACGGGACGCGAGTTTCGCTCGATAATAACTTCGGCTGCCGCGCTCACACGGTCCAGTAGCGAAGCGAAGTCGTTTGCCGCCTCCGCGTCCGAGATGTGGATCACATCCTTAGCCATACGCTGATTATACACCCTTCATGCGCCCTATGTTTTGGCAGAGCGTTTGCCTTTTTTCTTGGCCTTTGCCCATCTAGTTCGGACCGCCTTTCTTGCAAGTTCCGTCCTCTGCTCCGGTGTAAGGGCAGCCATGCGAGCCTTCCCGCCCTTTTTTCCACCTGCCTTCCCACCCTTTTTCCCCATCGCACGCATGACTTCTGAGACTAGATTGCGCTTCATGCACCTATCCTAGAATGACCGGAGCCGTTTGTCGCCACTTGCCCCTTGACAGACTCGCCGGTACTTGCGATAGTGTTTATACGAGAACCGCTTTTCGTACAAATACGCTATGGGAGCGGCGCTCTCAGGAAGAAGACGGGACGCGCTGGTGTTATCAGCACCGAACGCGCCCCTAACCAAAGTCGCCTGGATTAGAGGCAACGATGGCTGGAATAGAAAGTAGCGGGTTTGCCCCTTGGGTGCAAACCGCCCATCTCCGTTTCGTTTCCATCGCACGCTCCACCCCTCTGCGGGTCGCGCATCCTCCACCGTAGCTCCTGTCAATTAAATCCGGTTGTCCACGCACGTCGGTTCTCGACTGCATCGAGGAAGTGTGCCTCGACGCGCCTAATTAACCTCCGAACTTGCGGTCACTTTGCCGCCGAAAGGACATTTGGTCATGGAGAAAGCACATCTGTATGAAGCACTGTATCTGGTGAACCACGGTATTGACGAAGCCGTTCGGGGAGTTCAGCGCCTGAAGAAATCTCCCAAACTCTTCATGGAGGCCTACCACAAGTCCATGGCTGGTCTCGAACGCCGTCGTTCCATCATCAACCTGCAATTCATGCTCGAAATGCGCAAGCTAGAAGAAGACGATGAATCCCGCTTCGAGGAAGAATTCAACGTTTGGCTCTCGGACGAGCCCCTAACCAACGACGAAATCTGTCAATTGATGCGCGGCGTCGAGCGCGAGCGAAAACTGGAAGGGAAACCGCCGTTGGTCCAGTTTCTCTCCCGGAGCAAGCGCCCGAAGAAAGCACCCAAAAAAGCCGAAGGAGTCCACTCCACGCGGAAAGTAAATGGCTCGCCGACGACACCTGCTTCGGGTGTCAAGACCACAGAACCGGAGGGCGCGCATGCCTAAGAAGAAAAAACCCAAGGCTGTGATCGTGGATGGTGTTCCGATAAAGCCTATCAGCCCGGCAGAACACAGGCGGCTTGAGATGCGAATCAAGAAGAAGTACGAAAAGCTGCGGCGACGGTATCCGGAGGTGCATGGCAAGAAAGTGGATTGGATTTCGCACTGTCATGAGGAAGGATACCTCTCCTTCAACGTGCGGTTCACAGATGGGAAGAACTTCTCGATCCTGTGTAGCCCGACAGTCGTCACGAACGTCGTTGATTTCTCAGACGTTAAGACGGGCGACTCCGTAATCATTCGGGAGTATTACCGGAGGCGGGAAGAGTGATTGGAGAACCGGCGAAGGCGAGCGTTCAAAGATGAGGTTTTGATGCACCGCAACATTTCACGCGCCTACTACGCTCTAATGGCGGAACATCACAGGGTCCGCGCTGCCCATATGAAGATTGTGGCTCGGGGTGACGCGATGCTCGAACGAAAGTTGCTGCGGGCCAAAGAAGATGATGAAGGGCATATCGAGGAAGTTGTGACTTATGAAGAAAGGTTGTCAGCGGCGCAGCGTCGCCGGGTGTACAAACTGAGCAGTTATGGCAGGAAAATCGAAAAGCTTGTGGACGCTCTGTTGAAGTTTCGAGACACATCAGATGCATTGGAGAGGGGAAGGCACAAATAAGACGGCACAGTAGGCGGTATTGCGGAGATATAGGTTTCAACAATTCATGGTCGCAGAATCGACCAAACGATTGCTAGAATACAAACTTCGTCCCCCTGCTGTTAAACACCAAGTATCAGTAGATTCTTGACTTGTTCGCCGGAGGTTTTCATGGAACAGGAAAGGGATGTACTCGCCGTCAAGGACGCACGGAAATTCGAGGTTCACTGCAACGCAGGCGACGCGGGCGAGTTATGCGTCGGGACGGAATCGCTTTCGGTCAAGGTTGGTCAGCGAATCCATAGAGACGGGGTCGAGGAAATTTGGCACTCTCTTCTTATCCATTGCGATGCGGCTGAGGACGGGTCTCTGAGAGTCAAAGTGATCGTTTGTCATTTCGATTGGGAGGAATCTCGACAGATTGCGTTAATCCAATCGACACCGAATCATCAGGAGGGCACTCGAACATTGATATTTGATCTCGAGCACAAGGATGTGTGACGCCCTAGCTGGCAAGATGTTTGGCGACGCTTTGTTGGATTCGCAAGTAGAGTCTATGCTCGAAACAGAACCAGAGGAGGCACAATCACCGTGATTATTGGAGATCGATTGCGTGACATACGCGAACAGAAGATGCTCTCCCAAGGGGATATTGAAAAGAGGACTGGCCTTCTTCGGTGCTACATTTCGCGGGTCGAAAATGGACACACGGTCCCGGCCATAGAAACATTGGAAAAGCTGGCCCGCGCGATGGAAATTCCTATGTACCAGCTCTTCTATGATGGCGAGGAGCCGCCCAAACTGCCTAATCTCCCGAAGCGCAAGTCGTCCGATGACATCGCTTGGGGCAGTTCGGGGAAGGATGCACGCTATCTGAGCAAGCTTCGCCGCGTGTTGGCTAAGACGGAAGAAGGAAATCGCAAGCTGATACTGTACATGGCGCAGAAAATGGCGGGCACAAAGTCGCGTCAAGCGACGAAAAGCGAGTAGCACGAAACTGCCCGGAGCACCCGCGGAATAACCCGGTAGCGAAGGACGCTATCCCAAGGTGCTATATGTATATGGTAGGCTAGAGAAATCCTCGTAGTGCTCAAAGGGGATTTCAATGGGCGTTGCACAGGTTCCGCCGATCCAACAGATAGCAGTCACAATCGAACAGGCCGCGAAACTCATCGGGACGAACGATAAACAGATTCGGCGCGCTATCTACGCGCGAGAGCTCCCGGCCGTCCGGCTTGGAAAATCCTATAGCATTGCCATCGCGGATTTGCGGAACTGGTTCGAGCGCAAAAAGAGATTGGTTTGACAGAATAATGTACTTTCATAAGTGAGGTGGCTAATGCGAACGCCAGGCGAGGGCGGGTTCGAAAAAATCGGAAACATCTGGTACGTGACCTATTACAACCTTCAAGGACAACAGGTGCGGCGTTCGTCCAAGTCGCCACTGAAATCTGTAGCAATCGAAATGCTGAATAAGCCGAAAGAGGATCTGGGGAGGGGAATTGAGCCAAGCATCAGCCGCAAACTGAAGTATGAGGATCTGCGGCAAGTCCTTCTTGACGATTACAGAGATAAGGGTCGGCTAGTCACGGACGGAGATGATCCGGTCATTACTGGACGCCGGGGGCATCTGAAGGCATTAGACGAATACTTCGCTGGAATGCCTGTCACTGCCATTGGCGGCGTGATCCGAAAGTTCGTGACCGAACGAGCGGCCGCTGGCGTTTCTGGACCTACCATCAACCGTAGTCTCGCGTATTTGCGTCGGATGTTCAAATTGGCTCAACAGCAGGGAAGGGTCTCAAACGTTCCGTATTTTCCTATGCAGCGGGAATCAGAACCACGCGAAGGCTTCGTCGAGCGCCCAGACTTTGAATACCTTCGCGGAGAGATGCCGCAGCACCTGCACCCTGCCTTAACCTTCTGTTACGAAAATGGATGTCGCACAAGGGCCATGTCAAAAATCATCTGGCCATGGGTCAACCTCGAGAAGCGCGAGGTGAATCTGCCTCCCGGCATCGTCAAGAACCGTAAACCGTTGATTGTCCCGCTGTCGCAGGAACTGGCTGCGATGCTCAGGAAAAAGTGCCAGACAAATGGGCGAGTCTTCGAGACGAAAAACTTCCGGCGCGAATGGATTAAGGCATGTGTTAAACTTGGATTCGGTGTTAAGACCGGTGATGAATGGTACAAATATGAGGGACTTATCCCTCACGATTTCCGTCGGTCTGCTGTTCGGAACTTGACCAACGCAGGCGTGGGTCAAGCGACAGCTATGAAGATTACGGGCCACCGGACCATAAGCGTGTTCGAGCGCTACAATATCGTAAGTACAGAGCAGCTGCATGATGCAATGACAAAGGTTACGAGCAACGCAAAAACAACGCAAAATGCGGTTCGGGCGGAAAGACGTAGACGGAAATCATCTTTCTTTTCAAGGGTTTGCCGAGGTAGCTCAGTGGTAGAGCAGCCGATTCGTAACCGGAACCTGCCCCAACGCAAACAAACGGAACCTACCTACACCTAGCGGAATCAATAAGATAGACAATCGCCCATGTTGGCTGTGTTTGGTTGTTTTGGCATGTGTTAGGGTCTGACGATGAAAGTTCGATGAAAAACGCAAACTGGATTCCAAACTTAGACCAACTGATGGATTGTGGCAGTGACAGTGCAGCCGCCAAAGGTAACTAGTTGTAATTTCACGGCGCCGATCGCCACCTTTGGCGCTCTAAGCAATCCTCAGGAAGTCTTATTGCACCCTATTTGCACCCAGATTTTTCGCGGAAATTTTTCGCGAGACCAGTCAATGCAAGCGCGTTTCCCAGTACTAATCCCGTTGAAATGAAGGCCCGTCTAAACTGCCACTGGACGGATACATGGCTCTGTTTTTCAACAGCGGAGATCCAGCCTGCTGATTTAATTAGAGGTCGCCACTGCCGCTGAACTGCTTCGATAAATCAGCGCGCCCAGTGGCGCTCCCGTCGCCCCACCATCGACCACGATCTCCGTGCCGGTGACGAACGAGGCTTCGTCCGACGCCAAGTACACTGCGGCTTTCGCGATCTCCTCCGCTTCGCCCATACGACCGAGCGCCGTAATTCCCGCCAACCTTTGTTCCAGCACCGACATGGCTTGGTCCGTTGGTGCTTCTGGCGACCAAATCGGCGTCTTGGTTCCGCCGGGCGTAACCTGGTTGACCCGAATACGACGCCCCGCGAATTCTGACGCTAAGTTGCGCGTCATAGCGCGCACGCCCGCTTTAGTCGCAGCATAGGCCGAGTATCCTGGCACGCCGAGCACCGCATGAACCGAGCCATTCAGGATGATCGATGCGCCCGAATTCAGGTGCGCGGCGCTAGCCTGCACCGTAAAGAACACAGCTGTCAGGTTCGTTCGGATGATTTCCTCAAATGCAGCCAGCGATGTATCGCCCACGGGCGTCGCGCCCGGTATCCCCGCATTGGCGAACACGATATCGAGCTTGCCAAACTTCTGCACCGCTGCGGCAACCGCGCGTTCAATCTCTTCTACTTTCGTCACGTCCGCTTGCATCGCCAGCGCGCCATTTCCCAGTTCCTTGATTGCCGCATCCAGCGTCTTCCGGTTCCGGCCGGTGATGGCCACCCGCGCGCCTTCCGCCACGAAAAGCCGTGCCGTGGCTAGCCCAATGCCGCTGTTGCCGCCGGTAATCAACGCCGTTTTGCCTGCCAGTCTCATCTTCGTCTCCTTGTGCTTATTCTGGATTATGGTTATAATCCCTTTCGCGGAATTGGATGACAGCCCCCATCCAAGGGATACATCAATTTCGGGCTTTCTTTGGAGGACGCAATGGGCCATTCAAGATCGGCAAAGGCCAAGACTCACAAACGGATCGTCCAAATCGCTTCAAAGCGTTTCCGGGAGGAGGGGCTTGCCGGGATCGGAATCGCAGACCTGATGAAGGAAGCCGGTCTTACCGTGGGCGGCTTCTACAAGCACTTCAAATCGCGTGACGACTTAGTGGCCGAAGCGATCGGGTCGGCACTAGGAGTCTGGAAGCGTCAGGTGGATGCCGCTGCCTCGGACGGACCGCCCGTCACGTACGAGTCGCTAGTCGATGAGTATTTGAGCGAAGCACATCGCAATCATCCAGGAACGGGCTGTCCGGTCGGCGCTCTGGCAGGAGATATCGCCCGCAGCGACAAGCGAACTCGCGCTTTGGTCACCCGGCAAATTCGAGAGAACATTGAGTTACTCGCAACTCTGCTTCGCGAAGCGAACGGCAATGATAAGGGCGGCGCAAGAGCGCAAGCGATCTTGGGCTATTGCGCGCTCGTAGGCGCCCTCAGCGTGGCTCGCGCGGCATCGGATGATCAGCTTTCGCGGGAAATCCTGAAGACCGTGACGCAGCTTCTGAAGAATCCCGCTTCGTAAGTTCGTTTCCCAGAGATCACACCGGTAAAATGCGCTACAAATTCGGTACACCTGGTGGACAATTCTACGAGTCAGAGCCCGTGGACTGTGCGGATACTTTTTTCAGGAAGTTCCTCTTAATCCTTTCAGTGCTCCGCCCCACGCGATCACTTCGTCCGCCATCAAATGCACGGACTTGTCATGGTGTTCGTGCGGTTTAAAGGTCGTGAAGTTCTCGAAGTCGCTAAACATCGAAAGCGTCACCTGCGCTTGCACGTCCGCAATCTTGATTTCGCCCATCACTAGCCTCAAGTTCTCTACCGCTCGGACACCGCCAGCGCCGCCATATCCGACGAATCCCGCCGCTTTGTTATTCCATTCATGGAAGAGAAAATCGATTGCGTTCTTTAAGGCCGCCGAGGTGGCATGGTTGTATTCGGGGGTAACGAAAATGTATGCGTCGAGTGAGGCAATTTTCTCGCTCCAAGTTTTCGTGTGCGACTTGCTGTACTGATGCACTCTAGGTGATACGGGTTCATCGAGGAGCGGCAGCTTGTAATCCTCGATGTCGACAATCTTAAAGTTCTCGTCTCTGCGGCTTTTCAGGATATCGTGCACCCACTTTGCAACGGCTGCGGCTTTTCGTCCCGGTCGCGTACTGCCGACGATGATTCCAATCTTCAGCATGTCCCCTCTTTCCCCCTTCTGGTGCGTTCCCAATTCGGTTTGGCCGGTGTGCAACCCCGAGCGAATGTGCTTTACATGCGGCCTTCTTGAACGAGATGCGTCCGAATCGCCAAAATGTGCGCCTGGGCATCACGCAACGCGACGGCCGTTGTGTGGACCGAGTGGGAGCCGAGGACGAGATCGTACTTGTGGGGGACGGCCGAGCCGAGAACGAATTCAGTGTCGGTCTGCGCCTGGAACTCGACCGTTTCGGTCGACGGCTCGAAAGCCGCCAAGTCGCCATGCCCCAACTCGTCGGGAACCGATACGGTGCCGGATGCGACGGCGGTCCACAGGACCGTGTGGCCCATCGGGGGCTCGTAGCGCCAGTGCTCGCCGGCCTTCAGGCGTACCGCGAGATAGTTGATCGGCGAGGGGGACACGATGGCGCTCGACGCGGACCCATAGCTGCCGAGTAGGACGCGCGTTGGACCGTCTTCCGGCACATCTTCAGGGGCTTGGTAGATGCTTAAGGTCGGGCCCAATTCGAGTTCGGGTGGCAAGGCGATCCAGAGCTGGAAGCCGCGCGTCCGGCCTGCTTTGTTGAGCCCGCCGCCGTGCCACATACCGCGTCCAGCCTGCATCCATTCGACGCCGCCGGCCGCCAGTGTGCCCTTGACGTTGTCCGGGTCAATATAGCTGACGGCGCCTTCCGCGACATAGGTCAGGGTGGCGATACCAGAGTGAGGATGCAGGGGTGCACTAAAAGGCTCGCCCTGATGATCAAATAAATCGAGGAATACGAAAGGCTTCAGGATTTCGCCGAAGTCCGAAGGGCTCATCAGTCGCGTGGCGAAGCCATGGTTCTTACCGTAAGTACGATGCGCAATTCGGCGTATCCGCGCAGCAAGAGTTTTTTTCATTACGTTCATACATCCTCCAATTCAATTCTGAAACTAATCGCTCCCATCGAAATCCCTGCTGGGCAGGTCGCAAAGACTTTTCGCTCGCGGCGGCCCTTCTGCTTACTTCTGAGGTTTGGATAGATTGCATAATTGGCAATCGACGTTTAATTACAGGCACAACGTTCGGTTTATGTCGGCAAAGCGTTGGCCGTAAAAATGGCCCGAAAGTAAGTACGGTAAGCGTAAATAAGAAAGATCTCCAATACGGAAAATACCAAACCTGGTGCAATTCCTTGACCGCCTTGTATAAAAATATGGAAGGCTAAAATGTTGACGAGAATAGGTCCAAGCAAAACCAGGCCCAATGGCGCGGTCCTACCGATTACTACGAGTAGTCCACCCAATAATTGCAAGACCCCCACGAGTGCTATCCAATGACTTGGAACCATGACGCCTACAAATTGTGAAGCTAATGAGCCTTCCGGCGGTGGCGGAGAAGTCATAAAGGGATGGAGGATATTAAGTCCAAAAATAATGAAACCCGCGCCCAGAAGAACCCGACTGATCAAAATCGCAATTTTCATATAATCTCCTTAGTTGCTAATTAGCTTTGAACCGGGCCTCTCTCCAATATATATTGATGCAAAGTCTATTGATATAGATACATTCTTCTGGACATTGGTTACGCAAAGGGTCAGAATAGTTTCGTCATGGGCAAGAACTCGCGGGACCCGGGTCACTGTTGGCTGGTATTGGGGAAGGCCTTCCAAGCGGCGTCGAAATATCTCTATGCAGGACTTGAGGAGACGGGAATCGACGATACCGACTTCCGCATACTGGAGGCCCTCTTGAACAAAGGACCTTTGCCGGTGAATACGATCGGCCCAAAGGTGTACCTTACGCCCGGCTCGATCAGCGTGGCCATCGACCGCCTCTTGGATAGAGGCCTGGTAAGCCGAGTCGAGAGTCCTGAAGACCGCCGCGTCCGCATCGTATCGCTCACATCAAGAGGCAAAGAATTGATCGCGCCGGTTTTTCGCAAACACGCTGCCGACATTAGAAAAGTCTTTGCCGACGCGAGCCCGAAAGAAGTGCGAAGTCTGGAAACGATAGTGAAAAAGATTGGTAAGCGCGCCGAGCGGCTCGGGACCGGAATCAAACGAAGGGCTTGAAACTCAAGGGTTGAGAACGAAGGACGGCAATCAACCTTCCAAAAGCCATTCCGTTTCTAAAAAGGGCATGACATATAGCGTACGTTTTGTAGGTTGTAGAGTCATGAAACTTCGGAATAGCCCCACGTTTCCCAAAACCCGTTGTTTCAGGATAATGCAAGAACAGTGAAATGTGGCGGGAGCGAAGGGACTCAAACCGCGACCTCCTGCGTGACAGGCAGGCGTTCTAACCAACTGAACTGCGCCCCGGAAACCTGAACCAGCAACGGACAGCAGAAGACGTTCGGATTAGTACCCGAAAGTCGGCTTCCCTCCAGCAATTGGTTGGTCACTGGTGGCGCGTTTGTCGATACTAATCCACAATGCTGGCCGGCCGACTAATGGATGGTGATCCGCTTCGGCCGTTGCAGTATTCGCTGAACGGCTTGGGGCTAGCGGTACGCGAGATACTTGGGGGAAGTAGGATTCCGCGAACTCATGCAGCGCGGTGCCCACTATTCATTTGCGGCATGGTCCGACTGTCGTAATCGCCGTTAACTCAAACACTGACGAGATGCGCGTTTGAACCTGGCGGACTGCATGAGAGCGATTTGCGTAAGCTCTCAGATGTTTGTGTGGCGATTATGGCGTTCTAGACTGGGCTTTGAGCAGCGTCGTCACGTACGCGGGGGTGAGCGGGAGGCGGCGAGCGTGGACGCCGGTGGCGTCGAAGAAGGCGGCAGCGACTGCTGGAGGGCCAAGCGCGTTAGCGGCCTCTGAGCCTCCGCCGAAGCCTTTATCATCGCGGGAGATCTGGACGACCTTGATC
>Ga0179592_10001242_pt1 | contig 10355 bp, 10 predicted proteins | sample CZODoug2_1_08_16_FD_148623 | JGI IMG/M metagenome (GOLD analysis project Ga0179592, IMG submission 148623) | Vadose zone soil fungal communities from Angelo Coast Range Reserve, California, USA - CZODoug2_1_08_16fungal (Illumina Assembly) | ecosystem: Environmental > Terrestrial > Soil > Vadose... | reverse complement strand
CACGGCCTGGTCAGTTCGAGAACCTGTTCGGCTGTGCTCCGCGGCAGAAGATGCCGCAGATGCGTCTGGCCTTCTTTGGAGCGGATCAACGCGCCATTGTTCACGATCATGGTTAGGGGAGAATCCAGCTTGCGGGCCACCGGCATAGCAAAGTCATAGCGTCGCCCGGTGACCAGCGCCACCTCGATGCCTCGGCGCAACGCTTCAGCAATTGCGGCGCGATTGGCCTCGGACAGCTGCCAGCGGCTATCCAGCAGCGTACCGTCGATATCCAGCGCGATCAGGCGCACTCCCATACTCCAATTGTACCGTGAAATAGGATGCGCTTCCGGCTAGTTAAGCGGCCACGACGACTAATAAACGGCCAAAAAGGCCTGTGCTAGACTTTCACGGTCATGACCAAGCCTTTGAATGTTATTGAACTAGATTGCTCCGCCTGCGACAAGAAATACGACCCTTCGATAGAACAGCATCTGTGCACCTGCGGGAAGCCTCTTTTGGCTCGATACGACCTGCGCCGTGCCGCCGCCACCCTCGCCCTCGAGAGCTTGAAGACCCGGCCACGCACCCTGTGGCGGTACGCTGAAGTCTTGCCCAACGATGCTCCGGTTTCGCTCGGCGAAGGCATGACCGCCTTGATCCATGTGGGGCGCTTGGGAGCCTCCATGGGCTTGCAGCGCCTGTACGTCAAAGACGAGGGCTTGAATCCGACAGGCTCCTTTAAAGCCCGCGGGATGACCGCAGCCGTCTCTCGTGCCAAGCAGCTCGGCGCCAGAGTATTGGCCGCTCCCACGGCCGGCAATGCGGGAGGTGCCCTCGCAGCCTACGCCGCGGCAGCCGGGCTCCCTGCGGTCATCGTGATGCCCGCGGACACCCCGGTAGCCAACGTAATGGAGTGCCAGGCGTTTGGCGCCCAGGTCGTCAAGCTGAACGGCTTGATCTCCGATTGCGGCAAATACGTCGCCGAGCACAAGGACCGCGAAGGCTGGTACGACGTATCCACGCTCAAGGAGCCTTACCGCGTCGAGGGCAAGAAAACCATGGGATACGAGCTTTGGGAGCAGTTCGGAGGAAAACTTCCCGACGTTATTCTCTATCCCACGGGAGGCGGCGTCGGATTGATCGGCATGTGCAAAGCTTTCGACGAGATGCAGGAGATGGGCTGGATTGGCACGGACCGGCCCCGCATGGTGGTCGTGCAGGCCCAAGGATGCGCGCCCATCGTGCGGGCATGGGAAGCCCACCAGAATTCCGCCGCTTTCTTTCAGAATGCTGCCACCATTGCTTCAGGCTTGCGCGTTCCCGGGCCGCTCGGAGATGTTCTGATTCTGAACATGCTTCGCCAAACGAAAGGAACGGCACTCACCGTCACCGACGAAGAGATGCTGCAGGCCGGAAGGGAACTCGCCGCGCTGGAAGGAGTCTTCGCCGCACCCGAGGGTGCAGCAACCGTGATCGCAACGAGAAAGCTGGCCGCCTCTGGATGGATCCAACCGGAAGAAACTGTCGTGCTCTTTAATACCGGCACTGGCTATAAATACACCGAAGTCTGGCAGCGCGCGCTCCAGTCCGCGCCAGGGGAGTAGTAGCATGGCCACGCGTAGGCTCTATTACGACGACGCATTCGAAACGGAATTCACCGCCCGAGTCATAAGTTGTGAGCCGGCTTTGATTCCTTCCTTCCCTGTGGCCCAAGCTCCTGCTTGGGAAGTCGTCCTGGATCGAACCGCCTTCTATCCTGCGTCCGGCGGCCAGCCGCACGATCTCGGCAAGCTGGGTGAGGCCAACGTAGTCGATGTCCGCGATGCCGAGGACGGAATCGTCCACATCGTTGATCAACCCGTGAAACTCGGCGAGGTCAAGGGCTGCATCAACTGGCCCCGCCGTTTCGACCACATGCAGCAGCACACCGGCCAGCATCTGCTGTCTGCCATGTTTCAGGAGCGCTTCGGGCTGTCCACGGTTTCCTTCCATCTGGGAAGCGAAATATGCACCATTGACTTGCGCGGCCCCGAACCTGCGGAGGAAATTCTTGAAGGCGCAGAGCGGGCCGCAAATCAGATTGTCTTCGAGGATCGCCCGGTCAACGTCCGTTACGGAACCGCGGACCAATTGTCGCAACTTGGCGTGCGAAAAGAAGTCGATCGGGACGGCATCCTCCGTGCCATCGAAATAGAGTCTGCCGATTTGCAACCGTGCGGCGGCACCCACGTCAAGCGCACCGGCCAGATCGGTCTCGTATTGGTGCGCCGCTGCACCAAAGTCCGCCAGGATTGGCGTCTTGAATTTGTCTGCGGACGACGTTCGGAACGGTTCGCACGTCATGATTTCCAGGTACTACGCCAGACCGCCGAGAAATTGAGCTGCGCTCCGGAAGACCTCGTCTCCGCGGCCTCACGCCTGCTCGCAGAGCGGGACACGAATTTCAAGAATTTTCACGCCGTGACTCAACGGTTGGCGGAAACCGAAGCCACTCTAGCGTTGGAGACCACGCCGCTCGGTGCCCACGGATTTCGTGTCGTCTCACGCGTTTTCGAAGGTGTTCCGGCCGATTACCTAGGCTTCTTTGCCACCGCATTTGCAAAGTCCGAAAAAGCGATTGCGCTCTTGGCCGCTGCGGAAGGCGGCAACCTGCTCTTTGCCCAGCATCCTTCTGCAGGCAAGGATATGAGCGCGCTTCTCAAACAGGTGCTCGAAAGGGTCGGCGGCAAAGGCGGCGGAACGCAGGACTTCGCCCGCGGCCGCTTGATTGAAAGGTCGCAGGCCGAGAAGGCCGTTCTCCTCGCCAGAGAACTCTTACCGGGTTCCTAGGCTTTGCCCGATGAGATTCGTCACCAGCGGCGCCGGTCATGCCTTTCCTGGGGCTCGGGCCGCCGCGCTGGTGCCAGTCACTTTCCAAGTGAGGTCACGCATGACCGATAGAATCACGCGACGTGACGTGCTCAAGTTCGGAACCACCGCCGCCGCCTCGGTAGCACTTAGGCCGCTTGTTGAACGCTCGATGGAGACCAGAGCCATGGAACCAGACCATCAGCTGGCGAGTATCACCGAAAATATGGACACGCCTGCCGCTTCGGATTCGGACATCTGCTTCCTGTCCGCAAGGCGAATGGCAGATTTGATCCGTCAGAAAAGGCTCTCGGCGCGTGAAGTGATGCGAGCCCACTTGCGGCAGATCGATCGCGTCAATTCCAAAGTCAATGCGATTGTCACGCTGGTACCGGCGGACGAGCTGATGGCGCAGGCTTTGGCCGCGGACGAGTCTACCCAAAGGGGCAGTCTCAAAGGGCCATTGCACGGCCTCCCTATCGGTGTGAAGGATTTGCACCCAACAAGGGGTATTCGCACGACGTTTGGCTCGCCTCTTCACAAAGACGACATACCTAATTTCGATTGCCTCGTCGTGGAACGTGAAAAGAATGCCGGTGCCATTGTCATTGGTAAGACCAACGTGCCGGAATGGGGTCTCGGCTCGCAGACATTCAACCCAGTTTTCGGACCAACTCTCAATCCTTACGATTTGACGAAGACCTGTGGCGGGAGCACCGGGGGAGGTTCAGTAGCCCTGGCCTGCGGCATGGTGCCGCTGGCCGATGGCAGCGACATGGGTGGCTCCCTGCGAAATCCCCCCAATTTTTGTAATGTGGTTGGTCTGCGAACTTCCCCTGGACGCGTCCCCAATCCCCCCAGCACACTCGGATGGTTCACTTTGGGTGTCGCCGGCCCGGTTGCCCGCAGCGTCACCGATTGCGCCTTTTTCCTAAGCGCCCTCGCAGGCTTCGACCGCCGCTCTCCCATTTCCATTGATCAATCTGGCAGCCAGTTCTCGCAGTCATTGGCAGGTCGGAATTTCAAGGGCGTTCGTGTCGCCATGTTTAAGGACATGGATCTGCCTTGGGAACCGGAAGTGAAGAATGCCGTGCAAGCGCAGCACAAAGTATTCCAAAGCCTCGGCTGCATCGTCGAGGAAGCCGAACCAGATTTGTCTGATGCCAACGAGTGTTTTGTCGCGTGGCGTCACTGGTCCGTTGAGGCAAGTTTCGGCGATATTCTCGAAGCCAATTCCGGTAAGTTGAATGAATATGTCCGCTGGCACGTGGAAGAAGGGCGAAAACTCACGGGACACTATTTGTCGCGAGTGGAATCCAAACGCACGGCGCTCTACCAGCGGATGCGCGAGTTCATGGAAAAATATGAGTTTTTTGTTCTGCCCGTGAACCAGGTTTTACCGTTTGACGTGAAGACGCATTACCCGGTGGAGATTGCCGGCGTGAAGATGGAAAACTACATCGCCTGGATGAAGTCGGCTTATTACATCTCCGTCGCGGGGAACCCCGCCATCTCGGTTCCCTGTGCCTTCTCCGAAAGCGGACTGCCGATCGGAATTCAGATCGTCGGCAGGCACAACGACGATTGGGGAGTCTTGCAGATGGCTTACGCTTTCGAGCAGGCTACGAACGTCGGAAAACGTCGTCCCGCCGCTGTCTAGTACACTGGTGCGAGCGTAGGTCGCGAATCAGAAAAACCGCGCTCGAACGCGATCTGGCAGCCCTCGCAGATCCACTAGCGTCAGGAAATCGATAGTCTTGAATTCACGGTCAATCGCCGGCGGTCCACAGATGCGCCCGGAAATGTCCAGATAGGCTCGGAGCAGTCGCGGTGGCCGCGGTGGCCGCGGTGGCCGCGGTGGCGCCGTGTACGAACTATTCGACTTGCACCCACACCCCGCCACTGGATTGGTCCTCAGCGAGGGCTCGACAAGATACTCTTCCCTGATCGCTTCATAAAGCGCCATTCCCTCGTCTTCATTCTGAGACGATAGGGAACTGCAGCCAATCAGGTAGCGCGCCCCACGGCTATCTGCGTACCTCGCGATCCCCTTCCACAGTATGTGCAGGACGGTAGTGTTTCGGTACTTCCTGCGAACGCAGGCCCTTCCAAGCTCCAGAACTTCGCCACGCACGCTTTCGAACGGGCTGAAGTCAAAGAATTCCTCGCCATAATAGCCAAGGTTTCCCTTGGCGCGATATCCGCTCTGCATGCGGTACGTTCCAACCAGCTTGCCAGTGGCCGTGTCATGCGCCATCAAGTGATCGCAGATAAGATCGAACCGATCGCGGTCGAGCCCCGTCCGGGCAGAGCTGTCGAGCCCCTCCCCAAGCTCACAATTGAAAACCAGATAGCGCAGCCGCTGGCATTCGATGACATCTTCCAACGTTGCGGCCATCCCCACACGGAAGAGGTTGGTAGTTGCAAGCGGATTTTCGCAGTCGTGCACCAGGACAGCGGTCGTTGGCATAACCGAAGTGTCGGGCGGACCAAGTTACACGCGTATTTCAGGAATGTGATTTAGAAGTTTTCGCAGGTAACCGATGAGCTACAGAGGAATTGGTGGGCGAAAAGGGATTCGGCCTCCCGGATGCGAGCGATGTAGAGAAATTCATAAAACGCTGAGCAACCACTTACGTCTGCTGAGAACTCTCTTCAATGGGCAACCGTGGTGCAGACAGGTTTGGCCCCCTCCCGCCGCTTCCGCCAACTGCGGTCCTCCCACAACCTCGATCTTCGCCTGGCACTTGGAGGGCCTCCCCGATAGGTCTTACCCTGCGGCGCTCCTCACAATGAGTGTTCGGACTCCTCTCAGTCGGAGCCGGGAAGCGCTGCGTTATCTTTCAGGTTTCAACTAAAGGACGAACAAGTTGGAAAAACGATGTACTCTTCCAATTCCAGTGGCCTCTCGGTAGCCAGCCCAGCCGATGTTACCTTGACAGGAGTGCGCGTCTTCTTGGACAATAAGAGAAGCTTGGTTGATCTTCCCTCCGCGTAGACCAGTCTGGCGCGAGTTAGGCCTGACAGGCTAGTTGGCCCAAAGGATAATGGATAGATCGGATAAGTGTGAAGGTTCGATCGGAACCGGTAGCTTTCGGTGCAGAAGCAAAGGCTTCTGCGAACGAAAGGTCCTGCACATGATGATTGTTGCGATGAGTTTTGCATCCCAGGTGACAGCAGATTGCGCGGATGGACACCGAGGAGAAACGAACGATCAGTCGCGCTCCCTCGCCTCGGTCCAAGCTGTGAAGTCGTAGATTTCGCAAGCCAAGAAAGTTTTTTCGGCAGCAAGCATTGTTAACCCGAACCTGGATGATTCGCGCTTTGCCAAGCTCCTGTAAGTCAGCGCGCGATTCGCAGGATCAACAATATTCCGAGGAAGTCGCACAAATGTCCGGGGACGCGGCGTGAGCATGAAATCAGAATTCCTTGTCAAAGGACGTCGGGCCTTCGTCGCGGCACTGCTGGTTTGTTCCCTGATGCCGCTGCATGCCTCGGCTGGGCGCCAATCGTCGGGGGATGTTACCCCCCGCCATCAGAGGCAGCGTAGGTACAAAACACCCAGCATTGATGAGCGGGTCAAGTCACTGGCCAAGTCGTTAGACCTCGACGAGAAACAACAGTCCGAATTGAAAGGAGTCCTCTGGAGTCGGCACGAACAAGTCATCAAGATGTTGAGGGCTGAGTCGCGGTCACCCGTCGACCGTATAAACCAATTGCGGGCCATCAACGACAATACCGTCGAACGAATCACGGCTCTTCTGAACGAGGAGCAGAAGAAAAAATACAATCCGGCGGGGCATCTGGAGACCCCCGGGACTTCACCAAAGGCCAGTTTGGAAGATTGGCTAAAGACCACTAAACAAAAGTAAACTACGGTCATAAGTTGCTGGTGACGAGGCAGAGGCCGCCTCAGCGTTTTACCACGAACGTGATAATTTTCTCCCCAAGACTGCGGCCCGCCATGCACGTACGGCGGCGCAAATCCCCTCTGTTCCGCATGGGCTGGAAGCCTGTTCCAGGCGAGCAAGTGTCCTTGCCAGGCGAGGAGGAGGGTTCCGGGCTAACTCTAGAGAAGCCACCTGCCCGCCGACCGAGCTGCTTTGCGGAATGATTCTCGCCCTGTAGTAATGAGCCTTGCGGCCTTCGCCGTGAGGTCCGCGAGGGAAACCAGTTTCGATTCGTGTCCTCGTTTACCGATTGGTTTTCTACCGACTGACAGTGGGCTATCAAAGCACTTCTTCGTGGTCAAATAAGGATGTACGCGCTGCTGAATTTGGAGGGCAACGCCGCGGCGGAAGCTAAAACGAAGGGAACATGTCTCCCAAGCAGGTCGCAAGAATTGTCGTCACATTTCTGTTGATCGCAAGCGGCATCTGGCTGGGCCGCAATCGGCAATTTTACACTGAAGCAATCGTCTCCATCTTTTTTGCGTGCACGCTCACGAGCGTTAGCGTCATTCATTTCCGCATCCATCCTTCGTGGTGGGATGCACTAATGGTTTTTTGCGGGACATTTCTCTTTGCGGTGATTGATTTTCAACTGCTACATTTCCGGCCAATGTTTGCGTCGTGGTTTTCTTTCGCTGGACTCAGCAGCTTGGCCATTCTGGGCGTCCGCGCTGTTTGGGCAGAGGGTGCATCTCGCAAACTGCTGGCTTTGGGTTTTGTTCCCGCGCTTCTCTTAGTCGGGTCCGAATATCTCGCCAGTAACCTCCTGGAGTGGACAGCGGCTGCTCATCCGAAGGTCCTCGACCTATATCTCTACGCCTTCGATGCCAGCCTTGGTTTGCAGTTCCCGTTTATTGTGGGGCAAAGTTTTGCCAGGTGGCCTTCCCTGCGAGTGACGAGCGAGTTTTTCTATATTGCTTTGGCGATCCCCATCGCTTTGATCTATGTGGGTCGGCTCCTCCGCCTAGGTGAAAAAGCAGTGCCATCCTTTGTGGCCTTGCTGGCCACCGGACCTGTCGGCGTGCTCTTTTACAATCTCTTTCCAGCCCTCGGGCCCGTACATCTCCTTCGGCAGCAATTTCCGTGGCAGCCAATTTCAACTGGCGATGTATCTCGCTTGTTCGTGGAACCCGTGAAGATCGTTGGTGCGCCAAACGCCATGCCCTCTCTTCATATGGCATGGGTGCTACTGGTGTGGTGGTATTCGCGCGGACTCTCCTGGTGGGAGCGCGGCGTGGCATTCGCATTTCTCGTCTTCACGGTTCTCGCAACACTCGGTACGGGGGAACATTACTTAGCGGACCTCGTTGTTGCCTTCCCCTTTGCGGTACTAGTGGAGGCGGTCTGTTCGTTTAGCCTCTCCTGGAAAGATAGACGACGCCTGGCGGCGATTCTCGGAGGGCTTCTCGGTACTTTGATTTGGCTCGTGGCACTGCGTTACGGCACGCGCTTTTTCTGGGTATCGCCTTTGGTGCCGTGGTTGTCTTGTTTGTGCACAATTGCGTTCTCGTTAGCATTGGAGCGACAGCTCCATCGCCAAGTAGAAAGGGCAAATACTGAAGTTCCGATTCAGCTGAATGCCCCGCTCTCCAAGCCAGTCGAGACGAATTGAGCGCGTCACGCTGCTGCCCGGAAGTCCTCCTATGGCTGATTAACGACCGCGTCGAGTCCCTCGTCAGACTCTGCTGCCATACGTCTAGAAAGCGTCGGTGAATAGCCGCGAACCTCTTCGAGTGTAATCTGTGCCATAACCATAGAATTCCTACCGAATATTCTGTGCAGCCCTGCGCAGCTGAATGTCATCTCTCCAACGCGTGTGACACGACCTCTTGGTATGTTATTGATTTCAAACGCACTCTCAATTTTGACGAGGCACCGGAGGAGCAACGCCTGTTCAGAACAGCTCTTCAAGACCAATACCGCCGCGGACAGGTGATGGGCTTAGCCCATGCGGCACACGCGACTCAATGTTAGAATCCCCCATTGCGTTAAATGCCCTCCACGGAGGAGTCAGTTCCGAGATACATGCTGGATCAATGTCGGCGACTCAAGAAGCTCATTGCGGACCTACCAAGAGTTCCATACATTCTGGTTTTGGGTAGGCGGATCTGTGGCCTCGGGAGCATAGCTGCGAATTGGCAGAGGATTGAGGAATGAAGATGCGATGGAATGGGCCAGCATGGCAAACACATCTGGCGAGATCTGCAATTTTTTGTGCAGCGATCATTTTTCTACTCGGTCTATGGAATTCCACGGCTTGGCCCCAGTCTGTTTCTCAAGATCCGGCAGTCGAGCGCGGACACAAACAGTTCGAGCAAGCATGTGGATTCTGTCATGGCCCTGAGGCCACAGGCGCTCGGGGGCCAGACCTGGTCCGCTCGCCGCTTGTCGCTCATGATTTGAAGGGTGACAAGATCGGCGAAATCATTCGTCTCGGCCGCCCTGATAAAGGCATGCCCGCGATGCCGCTGACCGATGAGCAGGTGCTCGACATAGCGGCGTATCTGCACGCGCGTGCCGCCGAAGCGCTAAATTCGGGAGGGGTCCCTAGCAAATACCCAATAGAGAAACTGCTTACTGGCGATCCAGGAGCCGGAAAGATGTTTTTCAATGGCGCCGGTGGCTGCAAGAACTGTCATTCCCCCACGGGCGATCTGGCCACCATTGCCACCAAGTACTCCCCCATCGATCTCCAAGCACACATGCTCTATCCCGGGGGCAAGCACACCATCGTGGTAGTGACGCTGCCCTCTGGCAAGCAGGTCAAGGGTCCGTTGGCGCACGCCGATGATTTTGTGATTGCGCTGCACGACGCCTCCGGTTGGTATCAGTCATTCTCGCGAGATCGGGTGAAGGTCGAATTGCAAGATCCCCTGACGGCCCATCGGGAACTGCTCGACAAGCTCACGCAGGCGGATGTTCACAACCTCTTTGCGTATCTCGAAAGTCTGAAATAGGGAATAGAGAACCCCAATGTCAGAAGACAGGAGTGGGTATGCTTTCTCAACTGTGTGTAATAATCGAGATCAGGCGCAATTGCGAGAATCTTGAGAACAATACGGGCCTTCATTTGCACAGCCGAGTGATGGTGGTCATCTTCCTGCTGTTCGCACTGAGCCTGCATGTACCGTTCGTCGTAGCGCAAGGGCTCGACCCTGTGGCTCTGCTCAGACCTGCAACCGATACCTGGCCGACCTATAACGGGGACTATTCGGGTGGTCGCTTCAGCACGCTCGATCAAATCAATGCCGGAAACGTCGGTTCGCTTACACTCGCCTGGGTCTTTCAGCCGCACGCGTCCTCGATCAAATCGACCCCTCTGGAAGTGAACGGCATTCTGTATTTCACAGCGCCCGACAACGTTTGGGCTGTCGACGCTCGCTTTGGGCGTGAGATTTGGCACTACCTACGTGCTTCCGAAGGCGACCACATCGGCAATCGCGGATTGGGCATGTACAAGAATTGGCTCTACTTTACTACGCCCGACGCGCATCTGGTCTGTCTCGATGCCAAGGATGGCGGCGTTCGCTGGATCGTAGAGCTCGCCGATCCAAAGCTCGGTTACTTCTCGACAAT
>Ga0179592_10001240_pt1 | contig 10359 bp, 9 predicted proteins | sample CZODoug2_1_08_16_FD_148623 | JGI IMG/M metagenome (GOLD analysis project Ga0179592, IMG submission 148623) | Vadose zone soil fungal communities from Angelo Coast Range Reserve, California, USA - CZODoug2_1_08_16fungal (Illumina Assembly) | ecosystem: Environmental > Terrestrial > Soil > Vadose... | reverse complement strand
CGTGTGCGAGCGCTGGAATCTGGGCTCGATCGCCGAGGTACTCGGGCGCGAGCTGCACGATGTATTGCATGCCAACTGCAGCGCGGGCGCCTGCCAGCTGCACGAGTCCCTGCGGTCGGGGTGGCTGAGCCTTCAGGGAGAGGGTCCGGTGGAGTTCGAGCTCCGCGATGCCATCCTCGAGCGCGCCCTGCACGTGACCCTGCGGCGCATGACGCCCGGCGCGGCCAGCACCGCCACCGAGCCGCTGGCCGTGGCGGTGCTCGCGGACGTGACGGCCCTGCATCTGGCGCGCGAAGCGCTGAGCACCATCAATCTGGAGCTCGAATCCCGCGTCCGTCTGCGTACCGATGCGCTGGCGGATGCCAATCGTGATTTGCAGAATGAGATCGTGCGCCGCGAGGCTGCCGAGCAGGCGCTGCGCCGCTCACGCAACGAGCTGGCGACGCTGTCGCGGCAGCTGATCACCGCGCAGGAGATGGAGCGCAAGCGCATCGCGCGCGAGCTGCACGACTCGGTGGGACAGCAGCTGAGCGCCATCAAGTATGGACTGGAACGCGGCGCCGAGCTGGTGCAGCAAGCGCGTCCGCAGGACTCACAACCGATCCTGCAGCGCGCCATCGCATCGCTCCAGGAAGCGATGGAAGAGATCCGCGGCATCGCCATGAACCTGCGGCCCGCGGTACTGGACGACCTGGGTGCGGCGTCGGCGGTTTCCTGGTTCTGCCGCGAGTTCGCACAGAGCTATCCGACCCTCACGCTGCGCGAGGCCGTGGCGGTGGTCGATGCGGACATTCCCGAACGCCTCAGCACCTCGGTGTTCCGCAGCCTGCAGGAGCTGCTCAACAACGTGGCGAAACACGCGCAGGCTCGCCAGGTGGTGGTGTCGCTGGCGCGCTCCGCCGACCAGCTGGTGTTGGAAGTCACCGACGATGGTGTGGGGCTGGCAGCGTCGGTGTCCAGCGCCTCGATGCGCTCGGGGCGCGGGATGCGCAATCTGCGCGAGCGCGCCGAGATGACCGGGGGACAGATGCGGCTGCAGCCCGGCGCGGCGGGCGTCGGTACTCAGGCGCGCATCGAATGGCAACTGGGTCCGGGCGAGGTCCGCAAGACTGACGCCGCGTGACTCGAGGGACGGCGGGCTGCGCCGGCGCGGCCGCCGCTTCAGGGGACGATCGTGCGCCCCTCGAAGCTCTGCTCGGTGTCCCGGCTCGGCAACAGGCCGTTACGCACCGCGAACAGCGTGACCGCCGCGGTGTTGTGCAGTTCGAGTTTGCGCATCAGATTCGCGCGGTGCTTTTCCACCGTCTTGACGCTCAGACGCAGCGCCACCGCGACGCGCTTGTTGGACTCCCCGAGCGCGATACGCGTGAGGACCTCGCGTTCGCGTTCCGTGATCCTGGGGCACGGATCGCTGGCCGGGTCGTTGCGGCGCAGATAGCCGGACACGAGCCGCGCGGACACCGGCTCGGAGAAGTACTTCTGGCCGGCGATGACGGAGCGGATTGCCTGCAGCAGTTCTGCACGGCTGGCATCCTTGAGCACGTAGCCATCGGCACCGGCGGAGAGCGCGGCCCCGATGTACTCGTCCGTGCAGTAGGCGGTGAGCACCAGCACCCGCAGGTTCGGGCACACCGCGCGCAACTCATCGATGGTTCGCAGACCCGAGCCGCCCGGCATGGCGAGGTCGGTAATCACCAGCGTCGGATTCGAGCCCTGGACCACCCGCACACCCTCGGCTCCGGTGCTGGCCTCACCGACCACCTTCAGGTCCGGTTCCAGCTCGATCAGGGCCCGCAGCCCCTCGCGCAGGATCGCGTGATCCTCGACCAGAACGATGCGCGCGGATGTTTGCGTCATGTACCCCACCGGTAAACGCCTTGCGGCGTTGCTCCCCGTATTCTTGTAGGCATTGTCAGGGAGAGTTCATTATTGTGCGCGGAATGATGCCGCGAAAGTCAGCGCCGGTCCACCGTGGACGGCGGTGCATGGTTCACATTTACGACAAGATACACGGTTACCCTACCTGTTATGTCCTGCGGGCAGAGAGTAAAAGAGCGGCATGTATGCCCCGTGGACCGTTCGGTTGGCTATGACACTGCTCGGGGCAGCGGGCGGGATCGCGCACGCGGACATTTACAGCTTCGTGGACGCCGCCGGGGTCACCCACTTCAGCAATGTGCCGGTCGACAAGCGCTATCGGCTGCTGCTCGCCACCCCGGTGGAGGCGCGCGCGCAGCCGCGGCCCGGGAAATGGCTCGCGAAATCCACGCTGTACGATCCGATGATCGACCGCGCGGCCCACTCGGCCGCAGTACGTCCGGAACTGGTGCGGGCGGTCATCGTTGTGGAGTCGGCCTTCAACCCGCGCGCCGTGTCGAAGCGTGGGGCGGTGGGGCTCATGCAGCTTCTGCCCTCAACCGCGCGTCGCTACGGCGTATCCAACGCCTTCGATCCCGAACAGAACATCACGGCGGGCGCGCATTACCTGCGCGACCTGATGGCGCGATTCGGCAATGATCTGGAACTGACGCTGGCCGCGTATAACGCGGGTGAGGATGCGGTCGAGCGCTACGGCCGCAGCATTCCGCCCTTCTCGGAAACCCGTCATTATGTACCCGCCGTCATGCGCGTCTACCATAAGCTGCTCACCCAACAGCGCACCGGCTGATCTACCGTAATTACCTACCGCCGGGTTACGTGCTTCCCCTCCATTAGCTAGAGCGCCCGCCCACTGTCTAGCGCGGTCGTCTTTGACCACCATGGGGGAAACAAGACCACACAGCCAAAGCGCCTTCTGGCGCGGACGGTGGCCCCTACGATGTACAAGATGTACGACCCTGCTCATTTTCGGAAACTTCGCGCCCGCGGCTTCACCCTGCTTGAGCTGTTGGTCGTGATGGTCATCATCGGCCTGTTGGCCGGTTTCGTGGCGCCACGCTACTTCGCTCAGGTGGGTAAGTCGCGTGTCAAGGCGGCCAGGGCGCAGATCGATGCGCTCGACAAGGCGCTCGAGCAGTACCGGCTCGACGTCGGCCGCCTGCCGAGCACCGAAGAGGGACTGACAGCGCTGCAGGTCGCCCCGCAGGGAGTGACCAACTGGGAGGGACCGTACCTCAAGAAGGACGTGCCCATGGATCCCTGGGGTCATCCGTACGTGTACGCGCAGCCGGGCACTCGCCAGAACGATTTCGATCTTCTCTCCTACGGCCGCGACGGTCAGCCGGGCGGCAGCGGAGAAGACGCGGATCTGACGAACTGGTGAGCCGCCGTGGAGTTTCGCATCAAGGCACTCGACAATTCCTCCAGCGTCATCACCTGCGTGGTGGATGCGGTGGACGAGGCGGACGCGCGCCGGCAGCTCGTCCTCAAGGACCTCAAAATCATCTCGCTGGAACCGCTGCGCAGATTGCGGCGTCTGTTCCAGCCGCCGCAGTTGCAACTCGCGGTGTTCAGCCAGCAGCTGGTGTCGCTGCTCGATGCGGGCCTGTCCCTCGTCGAGGCGCTCGAGGCGCTGGCGCAGAAGGAGTCCAACACGACGACCAAGCGCACGCTCGACCGGATTCTCGCGCGCCTCTACGAAGGCCAGACCCTCGCCGCGGCGGTCGCCGAGCATCCGGCCACCTTTCCGGATCTGTACGTCGCTTCGGTGCGGGCGAGCGAGCGCACCGGCGCGCTACGCGAGGCGCTGACGCGCTACATCGCCTACCAGGAGCAGGCGGACGCGCTGCGCAAGACCCTGGTCAATGCCTGCATTTATCCCGCCGTGCTGCTGGTGGCCGGCCTGCTGGTGACGCTGTTCCTCATGGGCTACGTCGTTCCGCGTTTCAGCTCGATTTACGAGGACGTCGGCACCGACCTGCCGTTCGCCTCCCGGCTGCTGCTGCAATGGGGTCAGCTCATCGATGCGCATGCCGGGTTGGTCGTCGTGGCCGCGCTCGCAGCCCTGGTCGGCGCGATCTACGGTGTGCGGCGGCCGGCGGTGCGTACCGCCGTCGGCGCCTGGCTCGCCCGCATTCCCGCCGTCGGCCGCCAGTTGCATGTGTATCAGCTCGCGCGCCTGTATCGGACCGTCGGCATGCTGGTGCGCGGCGGAATGCCCGCGGTACCCGCGCTGCGCATGTCGGCCGGGGTGGTGCTCGCCGCCTCGCGCGCCGCCTACGCCGCGGCGACCCGCGCGGTCACCGAAGGGCAGTCGCTCGCGGACGCCATGGAACGCAACGGCCTGACGACGCCGGTGGCGGCCCGCATGCTGCGAGTCGGCGAGCGCAGCGGCAACATGGGCGAGATGATGGAGCGCATCGCGGACTTTTGCGACGAAGAGCTGGCGCGCTGGGTGGCGGTCATGACGCGTCTGATTGAACCAGTGCTCATGATTCTGATCGGATTGATCATAGGGGTGATCGTCGTGCTCATGTACTTTCCGATCTTCCAGCTCGCCGGGAGCATCAAATGAATGCAGCGGTCGACGAGCTGCTCGAGGGGCCCGCTGCGCCCCCGACACTGGTCCCGGCAGCCGTGATGATCGACGAGCCTTCGATTGCACGCGCCATGCACGACGCGCAGCGGGCGAACCGCCCGGTCCTCGAGGTGTTGGCGGAAACCTGCGGCCTGGCCGGTGATCGCTATGCCCAGGCACTCGCCAGCGCGTTCGACTACCGCTTCGTCTCCAGCGGCGAGCTCGCCCACTTCGAGCCGGATTTCTCGGTGCTGCCTCCCGCCGATGCCACCCGCCGCCACTGCGTCGTGGTGCACGAGGGCGAGCGGCTGCTGGCGGTCTTTACCGATCCGTTCGATCAGAGCTTGCGCGGCTGGCTGGAGCTGCGTCTCAGTGCGCCCATCGAATGGGCGCTCGCGGGCCGTGAGGAACTGGCCAACCTGATCGCGCGGCGCGCCGAGGGGCTGCGGGCCATCGACACGGTGCTGCCGGAGACCGATCAGGGAGCCAAGGGCGAGGAGGGGGTCGATAACCTCTCCTACGTCAGAATCAGCGAGGACACGAGCCCGGTGGTGCGCCTGGTGCACTCCACCGTGTACGACGCCCTGCGCGCCGGCGCCAGCGACATTCACCTCGAGTCGATCGCGAGCGGGCTCGTAGTGCGCTATCGCCTGGATGGCGTGCTCGCGAGCATTGCGACCGTGCGGGGCGTCGAGATCGCCGAGCAGATCATCTCGCGCATCAAGGTCATGTCGGAGCTGGACATTGCCGAGCGGCGTGTTCCCCAGGACGGCCGATTCAAGATCGCCATCAACGGCCGCCCCATCGACTTCCGCGTGTCGATCATTCCGAGCATCTTCGGCGAAGACGCGGTGCTGCGCATCCTCGACAAGCAGGCGCTCACCAAGATGAGCGGCCTGCGCCTAGACGTGCTGGGTTTCGAGTGGAACATCATCGAACAGCTGCGCCGTCTCGCGGCGCTCCCCTACGGCATGCTGCTGGTCACAGGTCCCACCGGTAGTGGCAAGACCACCACCCTGTACGCGGCGATCTCCGAGACTCAGACCGGCCGCGACAAGATCATCACTATCGAAGACCCGGTCGAGTACCAGTTGCCGGGTGTGCTGCAAATACCGGTGAACGAGAAGAAGGGCCTCACCTTCGCACGCGGGCTGCGCTCGATCCTCAGGCACGATCCGGACAAGATCATGGTGGGCGAGATCCGCGACCCGGAGACGGCGCAGATCGCCATCCAGTCAGCGCTCACCGGGCATCTGGTGTTCACCACCGTGCATGCCAACAACGTCTTCGACGTCGTCAGCCGCTTCGTGCACATGGGGGTGGATAGCCATGGTTTCGTCTCGGCGCTGTCGGCGGTGATGGCGCAGCGCCTGGTGCGCATCGTGTGCGAGCAATGCTCCGAGGCCTACATGCCCTCGCGCGAGCTGCTCGAGGAATCGCATGTTCCGATCGTGACCAGCGCCTCGTACAAGTTCCGCAAGGGGCGCGGTTGCGGGCACTGTCGCGGCACCGGCTATCACGGCCGCAAGGCGGTGGGGGAGTTGATGGTACTGAACGACGAGATACGCGAGGCGATCGTCAGCCGCGTGCCGGTCCGGCAGCTGAAGGAGCTGGCGCGGCAGGCCGGAGTGCGCCTCATTCGTACCGCGGCGCTCGATCTGGTGCGGCGTGGACAGACCACCGTCGAGGAGGTCAATCGTGTCACCATTATGGCGTGACGAGGTCGGAGCCTACCTCTCGCCGCACCGCTTGTGCCTGGTGCGCATGAAGCGCGGCGTCAAGCCGACGCAGGTCGCCGAGCATGAGCAGCGCTTCGAGGGCGCCAAGACCGATTCGTGGGCGGCGGCGCTCGAGGCATTCGCGAACCTGCTGGCCCAGCCACCCTGGGCTGGCGCGCACACGCGGGTCGTGATCGCCGACCACTGGGCGCGCTACGCGATCGTGCCCTGGGCCGCGGCACTCAACACCGCGCAGGAGCGCCTGGCGCACGGACGTCAGCTGCTCACGAGTCTCTACGGCGAAGCTGTGGCGGCCTGGGATCTGCGCATCTCGGACGCGCCGCCGCAGGCGATGCGGGTGGTGTGTGCCGTTCCCGGGGAGCTGCTGGCCGGCGTGCGTACCGCCTGCGCCGCGCAGGGCAGCGCGCTGCTTTCGCTGCAACCGCAGCTGGTGGCCGCTTACGAAGCGTGGCGGCACTGTCTGCCGCAGTCGAACGCCTGGTTCGTGAGCGTCGAACAGGGGTCGCTCGCGGCCGCGCGGCTCGGCCGGCACGGATGGGATCGTGTTCACGGCGTGCGCATCGGTTCGGACTGGATGCGCGAGCTCAAGCGCCTGCAGACCTTCGGTCGGCTCGCCAGCAACAGCCCGGAAGAAGGCCAGGTGTACGTCGATGCTCCCCACGCCTGGCGTGAAGTCGCGGGGGGAATCGCCAACGCGGCGGACACCAGCGGATTGCAATGGCTCGAGGAGCCGGGCGAGCCGATGACCACCCTGCAGCGTCTCGGCCGGACCCGGCGGTTGGCTGCATGAGCGCGCCGGTCGTCACTCTCGACTTCGTCAATCGGCGTGCACGGGTAACGCTCGCCGGCGCCGTGCTGCTGCTGCTGGGCGTGAGCGCTGCGGCCGCCGCGTACCTCGGGTACCGCTTCATCGAGATGCGTAGTGCGGGTCTCGAGCTGAAACTCCAGGCAGTGACCCGCCGCGGACAGCACGACCCGACGCTCGACGCGCGCGCTGCCGGACTGACGGAGGAGGCCGGCCGCATGGCTCAGGAGCTCGCGACGCCCTGGACAAAGCTCCTCGCGGAGCTGGAAACCGCCAGTCGCGATTTGGGCGGGCAAATCGCCGTCCTGTCGATCGAACCGGATCATGCCAAGCACAACGTGCACATTACCGGGGAGTCGCGCGACCTGCCCGTGGCGCTCGCCTATGTGCAGCGACTGCAGGCGAGCTCGCTCCTGCGCTACCCGATGCTGGACAGCCATGAGGTGAAAACCGATGACGCCCAGCGGCCGGTGCGCTTTGCCATGACCGCGGAGTGGAGGGAACTGCCGTGAGCGAAGAGCAGCGACAGTCGGACGCGCGCATCCCCGCCACGGTGGATGCGCCCGCCGCGCCCGTAGCGGTTGCGGCACCGGTGCTGGGGCCGGCACCGGCTTCGCGGGGCGCGGTGACGGCGCTGCCGGGGCGCGCTTCGGCTCTTGCCCGGGCGCAGGATGCCGCGACCCAGCTCGTTCCGCAGCTGCAGTACCAGATTGCGCGCCTGGGTCCCGCCGGCCAGGTGGGACTCTCGGCATTGGTGGCCGCGCTGGTTGTCGCCGCGACCACGCTCCTGCCAGCTCATCACGCCCTGCAGGCTCTCAGCGCGGACCTCGCGCGCGCGCAGCACCCGAGCGCGGCAGCGCTCGCTGATCAGGCGGCGCCCCGCCTCATCGCATCGCTCCCCACCCGTGCGCAGATACCGGCTGTGATTGGCCAGATCTTCATCCAGGCGAAGGAGGCCGGCGTGCCCCTTGACACCGGACACTACGTGTACAGTCCCGCGAAGGCGGGCGCGATCGCCCGTTATGACCTGGAATTTCCGGTCAAGGCGAGCTATCCCGACATTCGCAGCTTCATCAATCGGACCCTGAGCGCGGTGCCGGCCGCCGCCCTCGGTAAGCTGCACGTCGAGCGCAAGGCCGTGGGCGATCAGCTCGTGAACGCCAACATTGGTTTCGTGGTGTTCGTCCGCAGCGAGCAACGGCCGTGAACCTGACGACGCGCAGCAAGTGGTTGACGGGAATCGCGCTAGTGGTCGTCGCCTACGTGGTATTTGGTCCGAAGGACTCCGACTCGGTCGAACCGACCCGCACCGGCGCGACCCCGGGGGCGCACGCGCCACATGCGGCGAGCGTGTCGTCCTCCGTGCCCGTGGCGCACTCGCTCGTGGCGCTTGCGCACCGCGTGGTGGCGCAGACGGCCTCCGGTTCGCTTTTTGCCGTGCACTCGTGGTACGTGGCGCCGCCGCCGCCGCTGCCGGTCGCGGTCAGCACCGCGCCGGTGGAGCCGCCAAAGCCGGTCGCGCCGCCGCTGCCTTTCACGTACATGGGCAGCTATGCGCCCAACGGCGCCGCGCCGGTATTCTTTCTGACCCAGGGTGACCGGGTCTACGACGTACACATCGGCGACACGCTTGATGGTACCTACACTGTGGACTCGTTCACCAACGGGCAGCTGGTCTTCACGTATAAGCCTCTTAACACACAACAACAACTAACAACAGGAGGCGCTCCGTGAGGATTTCATGGCGCCGAATTACCGGCATGGTTCTGATTCTGGCCCTGACGGGCTGCGCGGCCGAGCGGCTGCATCGCGACGGGCTGGCGGCCATCGAGAGCGGACAATACGAGAGCGGGGTGGCGTTGCTCAGCCAGGCGGCGCACAGCGACCCGCACAACATGACCTACCGGCTCGATCTGGGGGCGCGCCGCGAGGCGGCGATCCAGCAGCTGATTTCGCTGGCCGACACCGCACGCTCGGCGCACCAGCTCGATGCCGCGGCGCAGGACTACAAGCGCGTCCTCACCATCGATCCCAATAACGACCGCGCGAAGCGCGGCCTTGCGAGTCTGGCAGGTGATGCGCGTCACGGTGACGTTATCGCGCAGGCCCGCAAGGACTTCGAGCGCAAGGATTACGACGCCGCGGAAGCGAAGCTGCGCGCCGTGCTGAACGAGAGCCCCGGTTACGGTCCGGCACAGGACCTGGCCGCCGAGATCACCGCCACGCGCGGGCCCATCACGGTGGCGCCGCGGCTCAAGACCCGTGACAACCACAAGGTCACCCTGCAGCTGCGCGACGCGCCCACCAAGATGGTGTTCGAGGTGCTGTCGCGCGAGACCGGCATCAATTTCATTCTCGACAAGGACGTGAAGAGCGACGGCAAGACCACCATCTTCGTGCAGGACGTTCCGGTCGAGCAGGCGATCGACCTGGTGCTCGACCAGAACGCGCTGGCGCGGCAGATCCTGGCCGACAACATGGTGCTGATCTATCCCAACATCGCCGCCAAGCAGAAGGACTACGAGCAGCAGATCGTCCGTACTTTCTATCTCACCAACGCCGCCCCCAAGGACGTGGAGGCGATGCTGAAGACCGTGCTGGCGGCCAAGACGATGTTCGTGGACGAGCGCACCAACGTTCTCGTGATGCGCGACACTCCCGATGCGGTGCGCATGGCGGAGAAGCTGGTCTCATCGCTCGATGTGGCCGAGCCGGAAGTGATGCTGGAAGTGGAGGTGCTGGAGATCTCGCGCAGCCGCCTGCAGGACCTCGGTATCCAGTACCCCACCAGCGCGACCTTCACCCCGTCGCACATTGCCGCGGCCGCCACGAGCGGCGCCTCCGGGCTGGTGCTCTCGGACCTGTCGCACCAGAACTCCAATACCATCGGCCTGAGCGCGCTCAGTGTCACGGTGAACGCGATGAAGCAGGCAGGTCTGGTCAATACCCTGGCGAGCCCGCGGATCAGGGCGCGCAACAAGGAAAAAGCCAAGGTGCTGATCGGCAGCAAGGAGCCGGTCATTACCAACAGCGTGACGCCCACCGCCGCCGGCGCCCCGGTGGTGACCGGCAGCGTGCAGTACCTCGACGTCGGTCTGACGCTCGAGGTACAGCCCACCATCTACCTGGACAGCGACGTCGCCATCAAGATCAGCCTGGAGGTGAGCTCGATCCTGAAGCAGGTCGCGACCGCCTCGGGAACCATCGCCTACGAGATTGGCACGCGCAATGCAAGCACGCTGCTGCGCCTGAAGGACGGCGAAACCCAGATTCTCGCCGGGCTGATACAGGAGTCGGACACGCGCACCGCCAATACCATCCCGGGCCTGGGCGACATCCCGATTCTCTCGCACCTGTTC
>Ga0179592_10001238_pt1 | contig 10363 bp, 10 predicted proteins | sample CZODoug2_1_08_16_FD_148623 | JGI IMG/M metagenome (GOLD analysis project Ga0179592, IMG submission 148623) | Vadose zone soil fungal communities from Angelo Coast Range Reserve, California, USA - CZODoug2_1_08_16fungal (Illumina Assembly) | ecosystem: Environmental > Terrestrial > Soil > Vadose... | reverse complement strand
ATCATCGCGCAACTTGCAAAACGCCCATGGCCCTGCCCGACAACGGGCTCCTCTAGCGCGATTGCAGGCAAAAAATCCTTACCCACAATTGAAGTTGCATCGGCTCGCCGAAGTTGCTGGGCTCGCCGAAGTTGTATCGGCTCGCCACAGCGAAGGGTCGCCTCTCGCGTTGCCGAGCCGCGCGCGCTTTCCGATGCGCGAGCCCGAGGAGATCTCGACGTGAACACAGTTCCAGACCTCGACAAGGCAACGGCACTAGAGGTGGCGGCGAATAAATTCGCCGGCGTTTGAGAGCGCGTGCCGGCCCGGCTCAAGATGGGCATTCCACATCGGCCAGGCGTGGATCATGTCCGGCCAGATCTCGAGTGTAACTGCGACATTGGCCGCGCCTGCGGCGGCGGCAAAGCGCGTGGAATCCGCGAGCAATGTTTCGCAGGAGCCGACCTGAATCAGCGTCGGCGGAAAATCCCTGAGGTCAGCATAGAGCGAGGAGACCCGCGGATCTTTCCTGTCCATATCGGATGGAAGATAGGCCTCGACCAATTCGGCCAGATACGCCTTGTGGATGATCGGATCGACTGCGTCCTTGGTGGCGAGTGTTGAGCCGGACAATGTCAGATCGGTCCATGGCGAAATCAGCCACGCGCAGCCCGGGATTTGCTCGCCGGTGCCGCGCAGCCGATTGATCAGCGCCACGGTCAGGCCGCCACCCGCACTGTCTCCGCCGACCGCGATATGTTCGGCGGCGATGCGGTGCTTGCGCAGGAAACTCCATGCCGACCATGCGTCATCGAGCGCCGCAGGGAAGGGATGTTCTGGCGCCAGACGGTACTCGATCGCGAGCGTTCGTGCGCTGGCTGCCCGGCCGGCCTCGGTGACCAGCCTGCGATGGCTGAGGATCGAGCCCGAGCAATAACCGCCGCCATGAAAATACAACAGGACGCGTGAGGCGTCGCTGCCGGGTGCGATGGACCACTCTCCCGGAAATCCATCGATGTCGACCTGCTCAAACCTGATATCGCTGGCGGCGGGCCGGGCGGAGCCGACTTCTTCGATGCGCTGGCGGCGCGCCGTCCAGCCCACGGGACGAGGTTTTGAACTCAGCAGGGCGCGAACCGCATCAATCTCGCTTTTGCCCATCGGCATGCTCCTTCCGCGGAGCGCGCAGCCTAGCGCAAGCGACCCGGTTTTCGCAAAGGTCGGCGGCGGGGAGTGAACCAGATACTACGTGGCCATGAGGCTTGCGTTTCCCCGCCAACGTGAGAACACTCCCGCCAAACTCGACAGGGCCGATACAGGGAGATTTCTCATGAGTTCAGATAGCAAAACCGGGCTGCAGCTTCGCTCGCTGATCAAGAACAGCGGCGAACTCGAAATATCTCTCGCCAGCATGCCGACACCTGAACCCGGTCCCGATGAAGTCGTGGTCCGCGTCGAGGCCTCGCCGATCAATCCGTCGGACCTCGGACTCCTGGTTGGCGCCGCCGACATGACCACCGCCAAAGCCTGCGGCACCAAGGACGCGCCGGTGATCACGGCGAAGGTTCCGGAAGCCGCGATGAAGGCGATGGCGGGTCGGCTCGATGAGTCCATGCCGGTCGGCAACGAGGGTGCCGGCGTGGTGATCAAGACCGGATCGTCGGATGCGGCGAAAGCGCTGATGGGCAAGACCGTCGCCATGATCGGCGGCGCCATGTATGCGCAGTACCGCTGCCTGAAGGTGAGCGAATGTCTCCCGCTGCCTGCCGGCATCACGCCTGCCGAAGGCGCCTCGTGCTTTGTCAATCCGCTGACGGCGCTCGGCATGACCGAGACCATGCGGCGCGAGGGCCACAAGGCGCTGATGCACACCGCAGCCGCCTCCAACCTCGGTCAGATGCTCAACAAGATCTGCATCAAGGACGGCATCGGCCTCGTCAACATCGTCCGCAGCCCGGAGCAGGCGGACATTCTGCGCAAGATCGGCGCGAAGTATATCGTCGATTCCACGGCGCCAACGTTCATGGATGATTTGACCAATGCGCTGGTCGAAACCGGCGCCACGCTGGCGTTCGATGCGATCGGCGGCGGCAAGCTCGCCGGTCAGATCCTGACCTGCATGGAGATATCGGCCAACAAGACCGCCAAGGTCTACAGCCGGTACGGATCGAGCGTGCACAAGCAGGTCTATATCTATGGCAGCCTCGACCCGCGTCCGGTCGAGCTGAACCGGGCGTTCGGCATGGCCTGGGGCGTCGGCGGCTGGCTGTTGTTTCCGTTCCTGCAAAAGATCGGATCAGCCGAGGGCGCGAAACTGCGCGCGCGGGTCGTCGCCGAGCTCAAGACGACGTTTGCCAGCCATTACACCCAGGTGGTGTCGCTGCAGGAGGCGCTGCAGCCGTCGCATATCGCCGTCTACGCCAAGCGCGCCACCGGCGAGAAATATCTGATCAATCCGAACAAAGGGTAACAATCCATACCGCGCGGTGAGACGCCCCGTGCACATCCATGCCTGACGGATCAAGCTTCAGGACTGGCTGAAATCGCTCTTTAAAACGAGGGGGATTCAATGTCGACAGACCTCAAATATCTCGCCTTCACCGCAATTCTGACGGCGACGCTGTGGATACCTTACGTGATCGCGCAGGTGACGACGAATGGCCCGCTGAAGCCTCAGAATTATGTCGATCCCACGCCGCGGCCGCTGCCGCTGTGGGGCAAACGCGCTGATAGAGCCTACGTCAACGCGGTCGAGACCTTCGCTCCGTTTGCCGCGCTGGTGATCGTGGTTCATCTCGCGGGCAAGGCCAATGCGATGACGGCGTTCTGGGCGGGGTGCTATTTCTGGCTACGCCTCGCTCATGCCGCGGTGTACCTGCTTGGCATTCCCCTGGTGCGGACCTTGATCTTCACGCTCGGCTACGTGACGATTGTCGGGATGTTCTGGGAACTGATCAAGTAGCTGCGCCCGCAGCCGCGGGTGAGGTTTCCAACTTGGCTAGGTGATTTGATCCTCGCTGCAAGAATTGACAGAGCAGGCCGTCCTCATCGGCGGGGCAACCGCCGCCGAGTAGAAACTTTCCGTCATCGCCTCCCCAAATCCAATTTCATGCACTTGCATCTTGTTGCGGGGGCGGCTAGTGCAAGGCGACCGGTTTCGTTTCAGCAGAGGATCTCCCCCCATGGCCGCTCCGTATAACATTGTCACAATTGTCGGCAGCCTTCGCAAACAGAGTTTTACGCTCAAGATCGCCAATGCGCTGGCCAAGCTCGCGCCCGACACGCTGAAGCTGAACGTCACGACCTTGCACGACATCTCGTTTTTCAATCAGGATCTGGAAGCGGCGCCGCCGGCCGATTGGGTGGCGTTCCGCGAAAAGCTTCAGAAGTCGAACGGCGTCCTGTTCGTCACGCCCGAATATAATCGTTCGATCCCCGGTGTGTTGAAGAACGCCATCGATGTCGGATCGCGCCCTTACGGCAAGAGCTCATTCCTCGGCAAGCCGGTCGGCATTGTCAGCAATTCGCCGGGCCCGCTGGGTGGCGTTAGCGCTGCCAAGCACCTGCAGAATATGTTGCCGGGCATTTCCGGCCCGATCCTCGGGCAGCCGGAAATTTATCTGACGGCTGTCGGCGACGCATTCGACGACAAGGGCGAACTCACCAAGGAAGCGCTGCAGAAGGTGCTGAAGCAATATATCGACGCCTTTGCCGCCTTCATCGACAAGCAAAACAAATAGACAGCCCGGGACGCTCCGCAGCCCCGTTTTAGGATTCCGTTAACCGGGGCCGTCGCATCCTCGGGCCATGGTCTCTCGCAGCCGCCTCAAATCCTTCCTCACCGGGCTCGCCCTCTACACGATGGCGGCGGCGATGGTCGGCTATTTCGGCGTCAACGCCTATACCGGCAAGTATGGGCTGAACGCGCGGCAGGAACTGGATTCCGAGATCGTCGCGCTGACCTCTGAACTGGCGCGGCTGAAGCGGGAGCGCGCCGAGGGCGAGCAGCGGGTCTCGCTGCTCCGATCCGACCGGGTTGACCCGGATATGCTCGACGAGCGCGCGCGCTTTCAGCTCGATTACGCCAATCCGCGCGATCTAGTCCGGACGGTCAATCCGGACTAATCCTCAAATTTCAAATAACCGCCAAATCGATTACGAAAATGTCGCGTGCGTTGCACTGCGGCATAGCCATGTTTTCGCGGCATCACGCAATCCTTTCATGGCGGTATGAGTTGGGATAGAGAGGGCTACCCATTCTCTCATCCGGAATTGCCATGGCCGCACCCAAGAAAAGCGTCGCTAAAGAATCGGGCCAAGAAAAAGCCGACGGCTCGCACGAACCGTTGGAATTCACCAGGGAACAGGAACTGACCGCGCTGCGCGACATGCTGTTGATCCGGCGTTTCGAGGAAAAGGCCGGCCAGCTCTACGGAATGGGCGCGATCGGCGGCTTCTGCCATCTCTATATCGGGCAGGAAGCCATCGTCGTCGGCATGCAGATGGCCCTCAAAAAGGGCGATCAGGTCATAACCGGTTACCGGGACCACGGCCACATGCTGGCCTGCGGAATGGAAGCCAAGGGCGTGATGGCCGAACTGACCGGGCGCCATGGCGGCTATTCCAAGGGCAAGGGCGGCTCCATGCACATGTTCAGCAAGGAGAAGAACTTCTTCGGCGGCCACGGCATTGTTGGCGCCCAGGTCTCGCTCGGAACCGGTCTCGCCTTTGCCAACCGCTATCGCGGCAATGATTTTGTCAGCCTGGCCTATTTCGGCGACGGCGCGTCGAACCAGGGCCAGGTCTACGAAAGCTTCAATATGGCGGAGCTGTGGAAGCTTCCGGTGATCTACGTGATCGAGAACAATCGTTACGCCATGGGCACCTCGGTGACGCGTTCGTCCGCCCAGACCGATTTTTCCAAGCGCGGCATCTCCTTCAATATTCCGGGCGAGCAGGTCGACGGCATGGACGTCCGGGCGGTGAAGGCCGCGGGCGACAAGGCGGTGCAGTGGTGCCGCGAAGGCAAAGGGCCCTTTATTCTGGAAATGCAGACCTACCGCTACCGCGGCCACTCGATGTCGGACCCGGCGAAATATCGCACCCGCGAGGAAGTCGACAAGGTGCGGCACGATCAGGACCCGATCGAGCAGGTCCGCAACCGGCTGCTGGCGGCCAAGATGAGCGAACAGGAACTGAAGGCGATCGACGCCGAGGTGCGCGAGATCGTCAATGCTGCCGCGGACTTCGCGCAGCACGATCCCGAGCCCGATGCGTCCGAACTCTACACCGATATCTATCGTTGAGCGCGCAGCTTAGAAATTGATCCCTGGAGCCGTTATGCCAATTCAAGTGCTGATGCCTGCGCTGTCGCCGACCATGGAAAAGGGCAACCTTTCGAAATGGCTGAAGAAGGAGGGCGAGGCGATCAAGTCAGGCGATGTCATCGCCGAGATCGAAACCGACAAGGCGACGATGGAAGTCGAGGCCACCGATGAGGGCACGCTCGGCAAGATCCTGATCCCCGAAGGCAGCCAGGACGTCGCGGTGAACACGCCGATCGCGACCATCCTGGCCGATGGCGAAAGCGCTGCCGATCTCGGCAAGGCCAGTGCGCCCGCGAAACAGGAAAAGGCCGCCGGGTCGGCGCCGGCGGCCGAAGCCAAGGCGGAGGCGCCCGCATCCAGCAGAGAAGAAAAGAAGGCGCCCTCGGCGCCGAAGGCCGTGGCCGAGCCCGATCCCGAAGTGCCTGAGGGCACCGAGATGGTGACGATGACCATCCGCGAAGCGCTACGCGACGCCATGGCCGAGGAAATGCGGCGCGATCCCGACGTCTTCATCATGGGCGAGGAGGTCGCGGAATATCAGGGCGCCTACAAGGTCAGCCAGGGCCTGCTGCAGGAATTCGGCGCCCAGCGCGTGATCGATACGCCGATCACCGAGCACGGTTTTGCCGGCATCGGCGTCGGCGCGGCCATGGCCGGCTTAAAGCCGATCGTCGAATTCATGACCTTCAACTTCGCCATGCAGGCGATGGACCAGATCATCAACTCCGCGGCGAAGACGCTGTACATGTCCGGCGGACAGATGGGCTGCGCGATCGTGTTCCGCGGCCCGAACGGCGCCGCCGCCCGCGTCGCCGCCCAGCACAGTCAGGATTACTCGGCCTGGTATTCGCAAGTTCCTGGCCTCAAGGTGGTCGCGCCGTTTTCGGCGGCCGACTACAAGGGCCTGCTGAAGGCCGCGATCCGCGATCCCAATCCGGTGATCTTCCTTGAAAATGAAATGCTGTACGGCCATTCCGGCGAGGTGCCGAAGCTCGACGATTATGTGATCCCGCTCGGCAAGGCGCGGATCGTACGAACAGGCGGTCATGTCACCATCGTGTCATGGTCGAACGGAATGTCCTACGCGCTGAAGGCCGCCGATGAACTGGCCAAGGAAGGCATCGAAGCCGAGGTGATCGATCTGCGCACGCTGCGCCCGATGGATACCGACACCCTCGTCGCCTCGGTGAAGAAGACCGGCCGCGCCGTCACCGTGGAAGAAGGCTGGCAGCAGAACGGCGTCGGCGCCGAAATCGCCGCGCGCATCATGGAGCACGCCTTCGATTATCTCGATGCGCCGGTCGCACGGGTGTCGGGCAAGGATGTGCCGATGCCGTACGCGGCCAACCTCGAAAAGCTGGCATTGCCCTCGGTCGCCGAGGTGGTCGCGGCCGCCAAAGCCGTTTGTTATCGGTGACGCATGGCCGGTCCCAAGGAGCAACCATTACCCCCAGATGTCATCGGCCGCGATGATGCCACGGAGGTGTTGCGTGCATTCGTGCTTGATGGCGGACTTTCCATCGCGTTCACCCGCGCGTTCGAGGAGCCTGATATGTGGGGGCTCGTTCTGGTCGACATCGCGCGCCACGCCGCGCGTGCCTACGCGCGCGAGAGCGCCTACACCGAGGAAGAAGCGCTGACGCGCATCGTCGACATGTTCGAAGCCGAAATCGAGCGGTCGACCGACATGGGCAACACCGCGCCGCGGTCGCAACAAGGTCACTGACAATGCCAATCAACATTCTGATGCCCGCGCTGTCGCCGACGATGGAGAAGGGCAACCTTGCCAAGTGGCTCAAGAAAGAGGGCGACAAGGTCAAGTCCGGCGACTTGATCGCGGAGATCGAGACCGACAAGGCGACCATGGAGGTCGAGGCGGTCGATGAGGGCACCATCGCGAAGATCTTGGTGCCCGAAGGCACCCAGGATGTCGCCGTCAACGACGTTATCGCGGTGCTGGCCGGTGACGGCGAGGATGTGAAGGCGGCGGGGGCAGGGGTCGCCGCTGCGCCGCCGAAGGCTGCTCCATCTGCAGAAACGCCAGCGAAGTCTGCGCCGGCAGCCGCAGCCGCGCCGAAGGCCGCACCAGTTGCCGCGGCGGCCCCCGCGCCGCAGGCGGCCGCTGTGTCGCAAGCCAACGGTCACGCCCGCATCTTCTCGTCGCCGCTCGCGCGTCGCCTCGCCAAAGAGGCCGGCATCGAGCTTGGTCGCATCAACGGCTCCGGCCCGCATGGCCGCGTCATCGCCCGCGATGTCGAAGAGGCAAAATCCGGCAAGGGGCTGAAGGCTCCGGCTGCCGCGCCTTCGGCCGGGCCCGCGATTGCACCGTCCATGTCGGACAAGCAGGTTCTCGCGCTGTTCGAACCAGGCAGCTACGAGGTGATCCCGCACGACGGCATGCGCCGCACCATTGCGCAGCGGCTCACCGCCTCGATACAGACGGTGCCGCATTTTTATCTGACGATGGACTGCGATATCGGCAAGCTGCTCGCGGCGCGCGAGGAGATCAATGCCGCGGCGCCAAAGGACAAGGAAAAGAAACCGCTCTACAAGCTCTCGGTCAATGATTTCGCCATCAAGGCGCTCGCCGTCGCGCTGCAGCGGATTCCCAACTGCAATGTGAGCTGGACCGACGGCGGCATGCTCAAGCACAAGCATTCCGATGTCGGCGTGGCGGTCGCGATGCCAGGCGGGCTGATCACCCCGATCATCCGCAAGGCCGAGACCAAGTCGCTGTCGACGATCTCGGGCGAGATGAAGGATTTCGCCGCCCGCGCCCGGGCCCGGAAACTCAAGCCCGAGGAATATCAGGGCGGTACGACAGCCGTTTCCAACCTCGGCATGTACGGCATCAATCATTTCACCGCTGTCATCAACCCGCCGCACGCCACCATCCTCGCGGTCGGCACCAGTGAAGAGCGTGCGGTCGTGAGAAACGGCAAGATCGAAGTGGCACACATGATGAGCGTCACGCTGTCCTGCGATCACCGCGCCATCGACGGCGCGCTCGGCGCCGAACTGATCGGCGCCTTCAAGATGCTGATCGAAAACCCCGTCATGATGATGGTGTAAGGCGGATGTCGCGTCCGTCATTGCGAGCCAACGGGTCGCGCGAATGCGCGCCCGATGATAAACTCCGCGAAGCAATCCATTTCCTCAGCGACAAAGGTGGATTGCTTCGTCGCAAGGGCTCCTCGCAATGACGGCTATGTCCCGTTGACCGTCGCCACGATGAAAACGAGCAAGTAACATGGCCGACACATCCTTCGACGTCATCATCATCGGCGCGGGCCCCGGCGGCTACGTCACCGCGATCCGCGCGGCGCAGCTTGGCTTCAAGACCGCGGTCGTCGAGAAGGCCTATTTCGGCGGCATCTGCAACAACTGGGGCTGCATCCCGACCAAGGCGCTGCTGCGCTCGGCGGAGGTGTTCCACCTGATGCAGCACGCCAAGGATTACGGCCTGTCGGCGGAAAAAATCTCGTTCGACCTGCAGGCCGTGGTTCAACGTTCGCGCGGTGTCGTGAAGCGATTGAACGACGGCGTCGGCTATCTCTTCAAGAAGAACAAGGTCACGGTGATCTGGGGCGAGGCCACGCTCGACGCACCGGGCAAGCTGACGGTGAAGAAATCCGCCGTCGAAGCGCCGAAGGGCTCGCTGGGCGAGGGCACCTATCAGGCCAAACACATCATCATCGCAACCGGCGCGCGGCCGCGGGTGCTGCCGGGCCTGGAGCCGGACAAGAAGCTGGTCTGGACCTATTTCGAGGCGATGGTGCCGGACAAGATGCCGAAGTCGCTGCTGGTGGTCGGCTCCGGCGCGATCGGCATCGAATTCGCCTCGTTCTTCCGCACCATGGGCGCGGACGTGACCGTGGTGGAGGTGCTGCCGCAGATCCTGCCGGTCGAGGATGCCGAGATTTCAAAGTTCGCCCAGAAGGCGTTCGAGAAGCAGGGCATCAAACTTCTCACCAACACCAAAGTGACAAAACTGGAAAAGAAGAGCGACAGCGTGGTCGCCACCATCGATGACGGCAAGGGCAAGCCGCAGACGATCGAGGTCGACCGGGTGATTTCCGCCGTCGGCGTGGTCGGCAATATCGAAAATCTGGGACTCGAAAAGCTCGGCGTCAAAACCGACCGCGGCGTCATCATCATCGACGGCTTCTGCAAGACCAATGTGCCGGGCATTTACGCGATCGGCGATGTCGCCGGACCGCCGATGCTGGCGCACAAGGCCGAACATGAGGGCGTGGTCTGCGTCGAGGCCATCAAGGGCATGCATCCGCATCCGATGGACAAGAACCTCATTCCCGGCTGCACCTATTGCCATCCGCAGGTCGCTTCCGTCGGATTGACCGAAGCCAGGGCCAAGGAAGGCGGTCGCGAAATCCGCGTCGGCCGTTTCCCGTTCGTCGGCAATGGCAAGGCCATTGCGCTCGGCGAGGATCAGGGGCTGGTCAAGGTGATCTTCGACAAGAAGACCGGCCAGCTGCTGGGCGCGCATATGATCGGCGCCGAGGTAACCGAATTGATCCAGGGTTACGTGGTTGCGATGAATCTCGAAACCACGGAAGAAGAATTGATGCACACCATCTTCCCGCACCCGACGCTGTCGGAGATGATGAAGGAAGCGGTGCTGGATGCCTACGGCCGCGTGCTGAATATGTAGGGCGTTATCCTCCCGGATCATGCCCACCAAAAAAACGAGAGACCACAATCCGTGAAAGACAATGACAATCTGACGATCGAACGCCCCACGTTCGTGACCCATCTCGAATGCGCGATGGAAGGCGATCACTACCCCGCCGACCAGATCCATAACCTTTCGAAAGCGGGCAAGCCGCTCTTGGTGCGCTACGACCTTGCCGGCGTGAAGAAGGCGCTGAGCAAGGATGCGCTTAAGCAGCGGCCGGCCGATCTGTGGCGTTACCGCGAGATGTTGCCGGTGCGTAAAGTGGCCGACATCGTCAGTCTCGGCGAAGTGACGACGCCGCTGATCAGATTGCCGAAGCTCGCGAAGAAAATCGGCGGCGGCGAAATCATCGTCAAGGATG
>Ga0179592_10001237_pt1 | contig 10367 bp, 9 predicted proteins | sample CZODoug2_1_08_16_FD_148623 | JGI IMG/M metagenome (GOLD analysis project Ga0179592, IMG submission 148623) | Vadose zone soil fungal communities from Angelo Coast Range Reserve, California, USA - CZODoug2_1_08_16fungal (Illumina Assembly) | ecosystem: Environmental > Terrestrial > Soil > Vadose... | reverse complement strand
TACTACTGTGGTGACCTTGCGGCTTACATTTGCGCCGCTGAAGGAGTGCTAAGACCATGAATCTGCTTGAGATCGGGACATCCGCACAGTTCGCATCCCTTCGAGGTTTCCTCGCCGACGCCGCTTACCGGGAGTCCCGTATTTGTGAAAGACTGGGACTGGCGTCCGCCGAGGCGCTGGACATAGTTGCGCTCTCGGACAGTCTCAAGGAAAGAGTCGTATCTGCTGAGCCGCTCAACACGCTTATTAGGCTGTTTCTGCTGGGTGAATTTGTATCGATTGCTGAAGCAGAGACCCAGTTTCCGGGTTCCGCCTGGGCGGCCATGAACGCGCTTGGGCTGATACAAGATGATCCCGCTGACGGGAAGAGATGCTTCGGCTCCGTAGCGCTTTATCCGGTAAGAGACCTTTTCATTGTCTCCGACCGATGGTCCAATCCCGATCGCAACCCGAAGCAGTCGTTTCCCGATATTGTTTATCCGGCGCTGACGAAGAGCACGCGCGAGTTTCTTCGATTTCTCCCCAATGATACGCACGGAAATTTCCTGGAGCTGTGCGGGGGAAGCGGAATCGCCGCATTGGCTGCCTCGCGAACCGCGCTACACGCCTGGGCCAGCGATATCACCCAGCGCTCGACGCGATTTGCTGAATTCAATGCCGCTCTGAATGGTGCCAACAACGTGTCCGCGGTGCAGGGAGATTTGTACTCGGCCGTTGAGGGAAGGAGTTTTGACCGCATTGCCGCACATCCTCCGTACATGCCGGTGCTGCGCCCTGCGGAGATTTACTTCGATGGCGGCGAGGATGGCGAGCAGCTCACGCGACGAATCCTGGAAGGATTGCAGCAACATCTCAATCCCGGAGGGCGGCTCTACTGTCGAACTCTGGGTACGGACCGGGAGGAAGCGTCATTCGAACAGCGCGTGCGTGGATGGCTTGGCGAGGCCGAAGGCGAATTCGACATTGCAGTGTTCGTCTCAAAAAACCTGGACCCGGTTCGCTTCGCGACGGACTCGGCAATCAGGAGGTCCACTGGGCAGGCGGAAATGAATCAGTGGAAAGCGCTATTTGAAAGACTCCATGTAAGAGAAATTCTGACCGGAATGATTGTCGTGCAGCGGCGCGAGACGAAGCGGCGGGTATTTACAATTCGCCGCTCTCTCGCTCCGAATGTCGATTCCGGCGCCACGGAAAAAGTGCTCCTCTGGGAAACTGAGCTGGCAGGCGGGCAGTCCTTGGAAAAGATTTTCGGAATGAGGCCGACTGCTTCTCCCCGGACTGAACTCATTGTCCGTCACCGCATCGAGGGCGGCGACTTCGCGCCGCAGGATTTCACCCTCAGCAACGATTATCCGTTCCTGATGGACTGTAAAGTGCAACCTTGGATGGGATATCTTCTGGTGCGCTGCGACGGTTCGAAGAGCGTTCAAGAACTTTTTGGCGAATGCCGCGAGGCGGGTTGGATCGATCCGAACACGCCACCGGGGGAATTTGTCGAGCTGATCGGCTTGCTGGTCAGTGGGGGATTTCTCGGTATGGAAGAGATCAAACAGCCTGCGGTAACAAGATGAGAAGTTCCAACTGCGGCACGGGAATGTCCCCGGGAACGTAGGCCGCCAGGTTTCTTGCCTTTCCTATGGCTTCCCAAGCCGAGCCTGACTGATTCAAGCTGAAGTATTGATAATTTAGTTTGACGGGGATGGACCTAGGCTTGGCCTCATGGGTCAACTGGACTCCCGGCAAGGCGCGCCTTACCAACTGTTCGACTTGAGTGGCCGAAGAAATCTTGACGAGCTGAGGAACCTTTTTAGCCAAGTCGGTTTCGTTCAAGCTGGAATTCACCGCCAGAAACATTTTCGTTCCAACCAAATACTTGTCATCCTCAATTGCGGTGGAGTAGATAGAGGGCCGGACCAGCTTGAGCGGAAGGGCCACAAAATTACTGGGCACTACAGTTTCGAGAAGCTCGCGCACCTTTTCGTCAAGGTCGGCAAAACAGGGGCCCAGCTCTTCGTGATCGTACGCCGGCAGGTCGCGTGGCTGAATCTTCAGGGAAAACGTGGAGAGTGAACCGCCGAGGGCGGAAAGCACGCGGTAAAGCTTCTCCGGATGAGCCTTCCCCGTCTCGTAGAAATGCCGCAGCACGGGGAGATGACTGTTGACCGTGTAGAGGAGCCAAAAGCTGGCGATATCCGCGGCGGTGAAGTCGGCCAGGCTGGCACTCCGCTGCCGTCGGCCTCCGGCGAGAATGCTGCTCTTCGCGGAAAGGATCTCTGTAAGCCGCCGCGTAATGCCTATCAGATATTCGCTGGCGGAAATATCCAGTAGTGGAGGGATAAATTGAGGGTCTCGTTGAAGTGTTCCTGCCGCTGTGCGCTTGATGCGGGCGAGCCGCAAGTACGTGCAGCCTTCGCGGGACTCGCCTTCGACAAGGAATCGCATGTTCTTCCGCGCCAACTGTACGGGTTTCTCGGAGCTGCCGGTGTTTTCGTCGCGCAGATTCACGACCTCGGAAACGTAACGGGTATCCGCGTTGCGTTCAGCGATCGACACGTTGAGCCCACGCTCGCGGTGGTAAGGGATAGCTAGATAGATATCCGCGCTGGTTTGATCGGCATCGAAGTACGGAGCCAGCGGTTTGGGGGCAGGGACGTGATCGGAGTCCGGCATGTCAAAGGGGAGCCCGTCGGCGAAGATGCCCACTGCCCGGGTCAAGGCAAAGTTGCCTCCAGCGAGCGCTTCTTGATCGACGCGGAGCTCATGAAGTCCCCAAGGGCAGAAGTTAAGAGCCTCCAGCCGGAATTGCAGCACGCTCTCTAGAAACCGGTCACGCGTCTGCAAGTGTTGCGGTGTGAGAAATGTTCCCTTCGACCAGATCACTGGTTGCAGTTGGCGCATAACCAAACGACACGCTACCAATATCTAGGCGGGTAAGCAAGCTCACGTATCGACCAGCGAAGACAAGTGCGCTTGCCGAATCCCCGCTGAACACCAGCAAAGTCGCCGGTATTAAGCAGTGCGTTCCTACTTCTTGTCTGCAGCCGCAGGCTTTGCCTGTTTCGCGATGATCATATCCTTGATCTTGGCGTAGGTCGCTTGCGGAATTATCTTTTTCCGTACCAGATCGGTTTTCATTTTGTACGGCCGTCCGTCGATGATTTTCTGCGCGTAGGCTGTACCTATTCCCGGGAGCACATCCAGTTGTTCGTTTGTCGCGGTATTGATGTCCAATAAATCCTTGGGTGCAACCTTTGCGGCTTTCGTATCGGATTTCGCTGGGGTAATGCTCTTCGTCTGCGACACCGCTGCCGATACTCCAAAGACCAGCACAAGGGTGGCCAACACCAACCGCATAATTCTCTTCTTCATCTGGTTCTCTCCTTATTATTTAAGTTCTAAAACCCTACACTTCAAATTCAGCGCCTTCAGCGGGAATTGCAGCACGTTCTCCAGGACACAGTCGCGCGTCTTCAAATGCTGCGGCGTGAGAAATGTTCCCTTGGACCAAATGACTGGCTGCAGTCGATGCATCTACGCGCAAATTAGCACGTCTGGCAGGTGCAAAGCAAAGGTGGAACCACATATCATTTCAATTCAAGCGAGTGGTTAAGAGACTCTGGGAGGATCGATTTTCGAGCTCGATTCCTCTGGCCTGTCCTGCCTCAATATGCCCGCCATGAACAGGCAGAGACTGAAATGGACCGCTGCGCCGACCAATTTTCACTTCGCTTGTCTCTTCACGAGCGCAAAACACGAGCGCAAAACGAGCGCAAATCGAGTTGACCAATCAACAATCGGGATGCTCCCACTACTTCATCCTGAATCGCCACCACCATGCCGAATCCACACGTCAATGCGCAGGGTAACTCTGAGTGCGTCGAGTTCATCCACCAGACGTTGATAGCTCCGCCAACAGCCTTATGGAAAGAAGGCACTAAGGTTACCAAGGGCGACACAAGCATCTTAAGAGGAACGGCGATTGCCACATTCGTCAATGGTATCTATCCTCAGGTCGGAATATCCGGAAAGCATGCTGCAATCTACCTAGGACAGAGCGTCACCGGAATAGAGGTTCTCGACCAGTGGCGGGCTCAGGTGATGGTGAAAAAGCGAACAATTAGGTGGGATGGAGGGCCGAGTCTGTCAAACAACGGCAGCGCATTCTCGGTCATTGAGTGGTGATGCCGTTACGGAAAGCTTAGAACAATTAATGATTGGCCTCAACAAATGCATCGCAGTCGCACTTTTTCTACCGGTGTTTCTTTCGCAGTCCGCGTATTCGCAATCTTGTCCTTCGAAAATAACAGTAAGCCAACGAATTGAGAGTTCGCCTGAAGGCTGGACAATTCGACAGGATTCGACGCCATTGAGACTGTCTGCGGTTGCGTTCTACGATGGTCCCCCCGAGCAAAATGTCTCCATCGCATCTCAACCGGGCGGCCATAACAAGAAGGGATCCGAAACCGAGATTTGGAGATTCCGGCCGAACGCGGACGCCATCTGGATCGGCTGCTCCTATGCCTCTACAAACATCACCTTGACACGAAGCCTGGAGCAGGGGGTTACGGAATGCAGTGTCACTTATAATCCGCGCGTGCGAATCGCAGGTAATCGAGAAATTGCGTCAATCAGCTGCAAGAGTAGCCCTGAAACGAGTAAGGGAAATAGAACCCCGGGTGGTTTGTCTCCGGCGAAAGGAACAAGAAAAGAGTAGCACTATCCACCTGAGCCCCGTTTAGACGGAGCGCATTAAGCAGCTTGCAAGAAACGACGGCTAATCGTGCGACAAATTGGGACTGGATTGCACTGTGTCACTGAAAGAGAGACTGGGACATGCGATGAGACACACCTAGGTCTGGCCGAAGGAATGGTCTCTGCCTTGTCTCGCGGGGCCAGGAGGTTCTAGGACTCTCAGAACGCGGGGTCTACTTCCTGTGCTTGACAGATTCTCGATAAGTGTAATACTTGCAAGCACAAGTCGGGCTTCCCGGTGTACAAAAAACGCCCCCCCCGAGACCGATCCTACGAGGTGTCCGCCGTGGCTAAAGAAAGTGTGCATAAGAAGTTAGAGCGTGTCCGTCCACCCCGCGTTCATGTGACTTACGACGTCGAGGTCGGAAACGCCATCGAGGTGAAGGAACTCCCCTTTGTAATGGGTGTGATGGCCGACCTGAGCGGTCAGCCAAGAGAACCCTTGGCCCGCATGAAGGACCGCCGATTCGTGGAGATCACGCCGGATAATTTTGACAGTGTCCTCGAGAGCTTCAAGCCGCACCTTGCCTTCGCCGTCGACAACAAGCTCAGCGAAGATCCCAATGCCGGTCAGCTCAAAGTCGACCTGGATTTTAAGAGCTTGGACGATTTCGATCCGGCCCAAGTGGCCAGGCAAGTGAAACCGCTCAAAGAGCTTATGGATCTGCGGACCAAGCTGAGCGACCTGCGCGGCGCCCTGCAGGGTAACGACAAGCTTGATGAATTGCTCATGGATGCCGCGGGCAGCACAGAAAAACTCGATCGGCTGAAGAAGGAACTCGGCACGGGAAAGGACAAGGGAGCCTCCGATGAATAAGCAGGAACAGGCAGCTGCCCAGTCTGCCGGAGCAAAGGCGGCCGAGGGGAACTTGCTGGATCAGATCGTTGAAGAAGGAAGGTTTGGCCGGGAAACCAGCTCCCGGGAGCGCGGCAAAGACATGGTCAAGGAGTTCATCTCTCAGGTCGTCGCGGGGGAGATGACCCTTTCGCGTGACGCTGACGCCACTATCAACGCCCGCATCGCGCAGATCGACCACTTGATTTCCCTGCAACTCAACGAGGTGCTACACCACCCGACCTTTCAGAAGCTGGAGGCCAGCTGGCGCGGCGTGAAGTATCTGCTGGACCAGAGCGAGACCAGCTCGCAAATGAAGATTCGCCTTTTCAATGTCAGTAAAAAGGAAATCTTGCGCGATTTGCAGCGGGCCCCGGAATTCGATCAGAGCACTTTGTTCAAGAAAGTCTATGAAGAAGAGTTCGGCGTTTTCGGTGGCGAACCCTTCGGCGCCTTGATTGGAGATTATGAGTTCAGCCGGCACCCTGAGGACATCGAGCTCCTGGAAAAGATCTCCCAGGTTGCCGCTGGCGCGCACGCGCCCTTTTTGACGGCCGCCTCTTCTGAACTCATGAATATGGAGAGCTTCACGCAGCTCGGCGAACCGCGCGACATCGGCAAGATCTTCGACAGCACGGAATTCGCCAAATGGAAGTCGTTCCGCGCCAGTGAAGATTCCCGTTACGTGGGTCTGGCCATGCCGCACATTCTCATGCGCTTGCCCTATGGTAGGGACACCAAACCTGTGGATGAATTTGGCTACGAAGAGAACGTCGATGGTTCCGATCACTCCAAGTATCTGTGGGGCAACGCTGCTTATGCTCTGGGCGCAAGACTGACCAATGCGTTCGCAAAGTACGGCTGGTGCGCGGCCATCCGCGGTGTTGAGGGCGGCGGCCTGGTCGAAGGCCTGCCCGCCCACACCTTCCACACCGACGAGGGTGACGTGGCGCTGAAATGTCCTACGGAAATCGCCATCACCGACCGCCGCGAGAAGGAACTAGCGGATCAGGGTTTCATCCCGCTCGTTCATTGCAAAGGCACCGATTACGCCGCTTTCTTTAGCGTACAGTCCACGAACAAGTGCAAGAAGTATGACAAAGCCGAAGCCAACGCCAACGCGCGCTTGTCTTCACAGCTTCCGTACATTCTCGCCGTCTCTCGCTTCGCGCACTACTTGAAGTCCATCATGCGAGACAAAATTGGCGGATTCATGTCACGCATCGAATGCGAGGCGTTTCTCAACAAATGGATCATGCAGTACGTCACGGAAGATGATCAGGCCAGTGCCGCGACGAAGGCACAATACCCGCTACGCAACGCAAAGGTTGAGGTAACGGAAATTGCAGGCAAGCCGGGCGCCTATCGGGCAATCGCTTTTCTGCGCCCGCACTTCCAGCTCGACGAGCTGACAGTTTCTCTGCGGTTGGTGGCGGACCTGCCGCAGGCTGCAAAGTAACTGGGTTCCATGTTTTTGGCCGTCAGTTGAGTTCCAAGGCTGGGGCCTGTGTGCCTTGAGAGCAGGTCGCTGGAAGAGAATTATCAAGGGAGCGAGTTTCGAATTCATTTCAAGAGGAGGAAACAATATGGCTGGTTTTGCGACGGGGGTTGGCGCACATGCGGACATGTTCCTGAAGATCGACGGAGTGGAGGGCGAGAGCCTTGACGACGCTCACAAGAAAGAGATTGAACTTCTGAGCTTCTCGTTCGGCGCCACGCAACCTGGGTCAGCTGGACATGGCGGCGGCTCTGGGGTCGGGAAGGTCCAAGTGCATGATTTTCAGTTTTCAAAGTACTTCGATAAAGCAAGCCCGAAGTTGTTCGAAGCGTGCGCGGTCGGAAAGCACACGCCCAAGGTTACGTTAGTCTGCCGGAAAGCCGGGGGCAAGCAGGAAGAGTATCTGAAGGTTACTCTTTCGGAGGTTATCGTCTCCTCGATCCAGAACTCCGGATCCGGCGGCGATTCGCTTCCGACCGAGAGTGTCTCTCTCAATTTCTCGAAAATTGAAATCGAGTACAAGCCGCAGGACGAAAAGGGCGGACTTGGTGGCGTGGTAAAGGCTGGCTGGGACCTCACAAAGAACGTAAAGGTCTAGTTACCGCCTCGGTTTGCCTCAACTTGATGGCTTGGCCGGTTGTACAACCGGCCAAGCTATTAGCTGTCTGTATGCCGTCCCGCTTTGTCGGAAGTTCGATGGTGACCGTTTGACGACCATTCAACAACTCTTACAATCCGGACATCTGGATGAAGCAGTGAAGGCGCTCACGACCGAAGTGCGCGACGACCCCACCGATCCCAGACGACGTACCTTTCTATTCGAATTGCTCTGCTTTGCCGGGGACTATTCTCGTGCCGAAAAGCAGCTCGATGTCTTGTCTCAGGGGGGGCCGCAGTCCGAGCTGGGCGCCCTCTTTTACCGTGGGGCGCTGACCGCAGACAAGACACGTCAGGAGATGTTCGAAAAGCAAGAATATCCGAAGCCCGTGGGTGATGCGTCCGCACTGCGGGTCAGCGGAACGATTAACGGCAAGGCGTTCCAGAACCTCACGGACTCGGATCATCGAATTGGAACAAACCTGGAAGTTTTCGTAGCGGGCAGTTACCTGTGGATTCCATTTTCCCTTTTGTCCTCCATCCACATCGAGCCTCCGAAAAGGCTGCGCGACCTGCTCTGGCTTCCCGCGAGCGTACGGACATCGGCGGCGTTTCAGGGACGCGAACTCGGTGAAGTGCTTCTTCCGGTTCTCAATCCTTTTTCCTGGCGCAGTGCTGATCCTGCTATACGCTTGGGCCGGGCCACCGCTTGGGAAGAGGACGGGAGCGCAGAAGCAGTCCCCAAAGGTCAGAAAGTTCTCCTCGCGGACGACGAAGAATGGCCGCTCCTGGAGCTGCGTGAGATTGAGTTTGTGGTCGCGCAGGCGGCTTCTTAAGTTACGCCCATGCCCCTACCCGAAGGCCTACTGAACCCCATCCCGGGGGAAAATCCTAGCGGTCAGAACCTGCGGTACGACCCCGTTTACGACAAGATTCGCGAAGCACGCCGTGCCGAGGAAGAGCTCCAACTTTCCGAAGAAGCTGCCAAGCGGGATGTGTGGGCGCGGGCCGTCAAAAAGGCCGATTTTGTACAGGTCATCAAGCTCTCCACGGAAGCTCTCTCCAAACGGACAAAAGACCTGCAAATCGCAGCTTGGTTGACGGAAGCTCTCCTGGGGCAAGAGGGAATCGCCGGACTGACTCAGGGCCTCGACTTCCTCCGTGGTCTCATCGAAAACTTCTGGGACACTCTTTATCCCGAAGTCGAAGAAGGTGACTTGCAAATGCGCGCTGGCCCCATCGAGTGGGTTGGCGCTCTGCTTGAAAATCAGGTTCACAAGGTTCCGCTCACCAAGAATAAGCTCGACTGGTTCAAATTTCAAGAATCGCGCCGCGTGGGCTACGAGGTTGATGCAAAGGGAAATGATGCAAAGATGGCAGCGCGCCAGGCTGCTATCGAAGAAAAGAAATGCACCGCAGAGGAATTCGACGAGGCCGTAAGGAATACAGGAGAGTCCTTTTTCCGGCAACTCACAGAAGACCTCACCGCGGCAACTGTCTCAGTCCAGGCAATGGAAACTCTGTGCGACGGAAAGTTTGGTCGTGAAGCCCCGAATTTTGCGAACTTGAAGAGAGGGCTTGAAGACCTTGAAGACGCCGTCCGGGAGTTTTGGAGGCCCGCGGAGGAGAAGGAGCCCGACGCTGAAGCCGTGGCCGAACAGACTGATGGGGCTGTTTCCGAACAGGAGAGGTCTTCGGCCGCTGCCCCGGCTCGCAAACGGCCAGCTGTCTCGGAAGAACCAGCCGATCCGGACGACGCGGTGCGCCGCATGCTTGGCCTGGCCCGCTATCTTCGTCTCGCGAATCCAGCAAACCCTGTTCCTCACATGGTTCTGCGAGGGCTGCGCTGGGGCGAACTACGCGCCAGCGGCTCCTCGCTGGATCTTGCGCTGCTCGATTCTCCACCGAGCGAAACGCGGCAGCTGTTAAGAAAACTCGCCACCGAAGGTCAGTGGAATGAATTGCTCGAAGGCGCCGAAGCTGCCATGAGCCTGCCGTGCGGCCGTGGCTGGCTTGACCTGCAGCGCTACACTGTTCGGGCCTGTGAAGGCCTGGGCCAGGAGTCGGTCGCCGCCGCCGTGCGCGGGGGACTGCGCTCGCTCCTATCGGACTATCCCGGCTTAGCCTCCGCATCTCTTTCCGATGGCACGCCGGCGGCTGACAACGAGACACAAGCGTGGATCGCCGAGAGTATTCTCCCGCCTCCCTCCGCTCCGCCGGAACCGGAGACCATTGCGGTGCCACGCACAGCCTCAACGGTGGCAGTCGCAAGCGGTAATGGCAGCGCTCCACCTGACGTGCAGGAGCTTGCTCAGCAGGCCGCGCGCTCGGGACGCATCCATGACGCCGTCGAACTCCTCTCCCGTGAAATTGCTCAGGAACGCTCCGGGCGCGCTCGTTTTCATCGAAAGATTCAACTGGCCGCGCTCTGCCTTTCAGCCAAGCATGAGGCCATTGCCTATCCGATTTTGGCGGAGCTCGCCGAGGAGATCGACCGGCGAAAACTTGAGGAGTGGGAAGAATCATCGGCTTTGGCACACCCCCTGGCTCTGCTCTTTCGTTGCATGGACAAGCTCGGTTACGACGATGCGGCCAAACAGAAGATCTATCAGAAGATTTGCCGGTTGGACCCTGTGCAAGTTTTGTCGGGCATGAGGTAGGAATGGCGGAACGTGAAACCAAACG
>Ga0179592_10001235_pt1 | contig 10373 bp, 9 predicted proteins | sample CZODoug2_1_08_16_FD_148623 | JGI IMG/M metagenome (GOLD analysis project Ga0179592, IMG submission 148623) | Vadose zone soil fungal communities from Angelo Coast Range Reserve, California, USA - CZODoug2_1_08_16fungal (Illumina Assembly) | ecosystem: Environmental > Terrestrial > Soil > Vadose... | reverse complement strand
GCAGAATTGGCTAATTGCGATCAGAGCGCATTGGCTGCCAGACTGTCTGCGATGCAGATGTCGTCTCGCTACGTTCGACGCGCTCCCAACGCCGTCGATGATGGATCGCGCAATCATCATGCTGAACGGTCATCGGTTCTGGGGACTTGCTTCCGGCCCCTCATCGTCAGGTAAGATGCTTCCGTCGTTCCATCCATTCCTGGCACGGCCGCTCGACGCAGCGGCCTACCCGGGACCGACGACGATATGACGAGCACTTCTATTGGCCACCCTGAATGCCTTGTAGGTCAAGCACGCGCTGCTTGGTTTTGACATATAGGCAGTGCCCGTACACGTTTGTCTCGCCCGTGCCCCCAAGCATTGAGGTACTCTCAAGGTTGCAGTTCGTGTCGCGATAGGTAATCCAGGCGCGTTCCGAAGCTATAAGCCGCTTCAAGATTTCTGCGTTTTCAGAGTTGTCTTTTGCTGGGTGCTTTAGTTGCTCAACCCAGTCGCCATATATGCGATTGAGAATCAAATCTGCGGAGATCTTGGCTCGCTCGTTGCAATTATCGATTCCTGGCGTGACCCCGTCGGCCTTTACAAGACAAGCCTCCAATTTGGCATCAATGATCGCGACTTCGGACGGCACTTGCGCAGAGACCGAGCCGCACATGAGGGCCCCACAAAACCCGATACTCAACCAATATGATCCATGTTTTCTCATGACTGCTCGCCAATGCCGGAGGTAGAGAAACTTTGCACCTCGCTGCGTGAATAGTAAATCTTGCGCACGGCGCCGTAACCAGAAAACACGCCAAATTGTCTCTCGAAACTCATTCCTTCTCACAAAGGGAGTTGGGAGCCGTTCAAATCTGAGGAATTTTTGCGCCACCTCGTCTAGTGGATCGTTCCGTTTTCTTGACACACTGTGGCGGTATCAGCGCGCCCATCGCAAGGCAGCCCTGATGCGCAGGCCCCCCGCGAAAATCTACTTGAAATAATTGTCGACGGTGACCAGGTCGGATTCGTCGATCGCCGCGCCGTTGAGGCCGGCGTCGATGACGCGGCGGCAGGCTTCGATCGTCGTCCCGTCGCCGAAATCGATCGCGGCCTCAAGCACTACCCAGGCGGCGTCGATCGAGGGTCGCTCGGGCGCAGATCCGCCGGCTTCGAAGAACGCGCTGATTTCCGCCGCCACCTTGCGAAGATGAGCGACGCTCGCAGGCGAAAGAGGTTGTTGCTCGGTCCCGGACATCATCTCAATGCGCCTGCGCTTCGCGTTTGCCGACCTTGCCTCGCGTGACGAGCGCGTTGCCCTTGCGCGACTGATAGAACTCCAGCACGCTGCGCGAGGTCTCGGCATTGAGATCGTCATAGGCCGCCGACAGTTCGCGCAGTTCGCCCGCGGTGATGCGATGCCCCTTGGCGCCGAGGAACAACAGCGACATCATGGTGTCCCATGAGAAGTCGAGCGCCTTGGCCATGATCAGGAACATTTCCCTGTTGCGGTCGAATACGGCGCGATCGATCACGTCGGGCGGCAATGCGGTCAACAGCGACAGCCCGATCGTGACCTCGTCGATCTTGTGCGACCTGGCATACTCCGAGATGCTTTTTTCGTTGAGATTGCCCAGCCGATGCTGGATCGAGACCACCCGCTTGGCCACGTAATAGCTTTTCGAGACCGGCCCGAACTTCGACTGCATGCTGCCGGTGACGTCGGAGACCGAATTGTGGATCTGATCGGACATCGCGGGCCGCTCCTGCGCGAGGCGGTTCTTGACCTCGTCGGAGGCCTTGGCGATGAGCTGTTGGAACAACTGCCGGGGGATGTCCCTGCGCAGGCCGAGATGCTCGGCGAGAATCGAATCGCCCTCGGCGCGTTTCACCATGTGCAGGAAGCTCGCGCCCGAGAAGCGCGCGCCTTCATTACTGATCACCGAATGCACGACTTCCTGGTTGCCGCGCTCGACCAGCACGTCGGTCACTTGCTCGGCGATGGATTTGCGTTGCGAGATCGCAAGCAGATGCGCCTGGCTCTTGAGGCTGGCATTGGCCACCAGCGTATCGTCGTCGAGGCGCTCGGACTCGCGGAGCACGGGCCCCGCGACCGCGATCGCGTCGTCGAAGGCCAGTTTGTGAATCACGTTGAGCGGCGCATTGTCGATGCGGGCGAGCCGCTGCGCGAGCTGGGCGCGCGCCTCGAGCTCGATCTCGTCGGCGAGCCGTTCGATCACCTCGCCGAAGGTCGCGACGTCCTCTTCGCAATATCGGCCGGCGATCAACAGGTCGGTCGTATGCCAAAGCGCGCGCGACCGGCTTTCAGCCGTCCCCCGCGAGATCGCCTCCTCGAGATCCCGAAGCACCGATTTGGTCTGCGTCATGGTTAAGCGCCGCTTTTCGCAACAGATACAATCGCCAATAGCAGCGTACCGTACAGCTTAAACGCGAGCGTTCCGTAAACTTGGAGGGTAAACGCTTCCTCTCCGCACCCGCTAAGATGCGCGCAGATCATCACGGCGGGCGACGCAGGCCAGCTCGCTCAAGGCCCGCTTTAGCGGCGCGATGTCAGACTTACCTCAAGCCGGGCGAGTTCGCGCGCGAGATCCGCCTCGACATCGCCGGCCGCGATATCGATGACCGCGTAATCACGGCTCTGCAGCCAGGCCCGCCGCGCCGCGCGATCGGCGGCGATGGTTTCCGTTTCGTTGGCGTTGACGAGTTCGATCGCAAGCCGGTGCGCGAACGAGACGAAATCCGGAATGTGCCGGCCGACCGGGGTCTGGCGCTTGAACTGGCCGGCGAAGCGGCGGTCGCGGGTCAGGGCCTGCCACAGCAGCCGCTCGGCATCGGTCGGATTTCGCCGCAATAGCCGCGCCAGGCCGCGCACGGTGGAGCCGTGGTCCGGCGTGGGCGCGCCCTGCCCGTGCTCGGCCAGCAGCGCGCGCAGTCGCGTCGCCTGTTCGCCGTCGAGCACGCCGCCCTTGGCGGGCCCTTTGCGGCCTTCCGCGATCGCCATCACCACCCCGTGCAGGGTGTGCATGTCCTGCTTGGTCGGCTCCATGCGCGCGAAGATGTTGCGCAAATTGACCAGCATGGTGTCGCGCTTCTCGGCCGGACGCAAAAACTCGACCTTGTCGAGTTCGCGCACCAGGTTCTCGAAGAACGCCTGCATCTGGTGCTGCGAGGCGCGCTCGGAGCGCTCGGGCATCGCGAACGGCAGCGCGCCCTCGGTCGACAGTTTGAACCATTCATAGCCCATCAGCAGCACGGCCTGCGCGAGGTTGAGCGAGGCGAAGCCGGGATTGACTGGGAAGGTCACGATGCGGTTGGCAAGCGCCACCTCGTCGTTCTGCAGGCCATAGCGCTCGCGGCCGAACAGGATGCCGGCCTTACCGCCACCCGCGATATGGTCCACGATCTCGCGCGCGGCGACCGGCGGCGGCACCACGGGCTTGGCCTGGTCGTGGGCCCGCGCGGTGGTGGCGAACAGCAGATCGAGATCGGCGACCGCCTGTTCGACGGTGTCGAACAGCGCGACATGATCGAGGATATGATCGGCGCCGGCCGCCGCCCGCTGCGCGCTGACATTCGGCCAGCCGTCGCGCGGGTTGACGATCCGAAGTTGCGTCAACGCGAAATTACCCATGGCGCGCGCCGCCATGCCGATATTTTCACCAAGCTGCGGCTCGACCAGCACGACCACCGGCCCGGCAAGCTCAAAGCCGGTCTTGCTCTTGTCGGTGCCCGCACCGGTCATCGCGCTTCACTTTCCCGAATCAAAACAAAGCCATTGCGCCGTGTTTCGCAGAAACCGGCCCATCGCGGCTTGGTTTCCTTCGATTGCCCGTCTGCGCGGATTTCTCAAGCAAAATAATGAGGTTAGATTTGGCTTTGATCCCGGGGACGAAGCCCCCGGGCGACCGATCCGGGCAAGGCCCGTGGCGCGGGAGGCGTGGCAAGTCCCCACGGCCCGCCCCGGCACGAAGATGGCCCGAAACTGCATCACCACTCCGGCTTTCGCCCGCCCGCCGTCGGTGCTAAGACGCGAGCCACATCCCACCCCGCCCTTCAAAAGCGCGCAATTTCCGAGAAGGCCTTCTTCCCCATGGCAAAAATCAAGGTGACCAACCCCGTCGTCGAACTCGATGGCGACGAGATGACCCGGATCATCTGGCAGTACATCAAGGACAAGCTGATCAACCCGTTCCTGGATGTCGAGTTGATGTATTTCGACCTCGGGATGGAATACCGCGACAAGACCAACGACCAGGTCACGGTGGATGCCGCCAACGCCATCAAGAAGGTCGGCGTCGGCGTCAAATGCGCCACCATCACCCCCGACGAAGGCCGGGTGAAGGAGTTCGGGCTGAAGGAAATGTGGAAGTCGCCGAACGGCACCATCCGCAACATTCTCGGCGGCGTGGTGTTCCGCGAGCCGATCATCTGCAAGAACGTGCCGCGGCTGGTGCCGGGCTGGACCAAGCCGATCATCATCGGCCGCCACGCCTTCGGCGACCAGTACCGCGCCACCGACTTCAAATATCCCGGCAAGGGCACGCTTTCGATGAAGTTCGTCGGCGAGGACGGCACGGTGATCGAACGGGAGGTCTACAAATCCCCGAGCGCCGGCATCGCGCTGGCGATGTACAATCTCGACGACTCGATCGCCGATTTCGCCCGCGCCTCCTTCAACATGGGCCTGACGAAAAACTACTCGGTCTATCTCTCGACCAAGAACACGATCCTGAAGGTCTATGACGGCCGCTTCAAGGACATCTTCCAGGAGATCTTCGACAAGGAATTCAAGCCGCAATTCGACGCCAAGAAGATCACCTATGAGCACCGCCTGATCGACGACATGGTGGCGGCCGCGATGAAGTGGTCGGGCGGCTATGTCTGGGCCTGCAAGAACTATGACGGCGACGTGCAGTCCGACACGGTGGCGCAAGGCTATGGCTCGCTCGGCCTGATGACCTCGGTGCTGATGACCCCGGACGGCAAGACCGTCGAGGCCGAGGCCGCCCACGGCACCGTGACCCGGCATTACCGCGAGCACCAGAAGGGCAAGGAGACCTCGACCAACTCGATCGCCTCGATCTTTGCCTGGACCCGTGGCCTCTCCCACCGCGCCAAGCTCGACAACAACGAGGCGCTGGCGAAGTTCGCGGGCACCTTGGAAAAGGTCTGCGTCGACACCGTCGAGGCCGGCTACATGACCAAGGACCTCGCGCTGCTGGTCGGCGCCGACCAGAGGTGGCTCTCTACCACCGGCTTCCTCGACAAGGTCGGCGAGAACCTCACGAAAGCGATGGCGGGCTGAGGCTTCATTTCACGAAAGCGGTGGAGGTCTTGCCTTCCACCCTTTCGCCGAAATATCAGATCATGGCGAGCCAACGGCACGCGCCGGCGCGATCCGTTGGCTCCTTCGAATGACAGGCAGAGGCACCGTATGCAGACTTCCGGAAAGATCGCGCTCGCCCTTCTCGCTTTGCTCGGCTCTCGCGTCGACGCGTCCGCAGCGGAAGCACCGCTGCCCGAGGCGATCGCAGCACCCGGCCTCACCGTCGTGCTGACCGCGCGCGCCGAGGGCCAGCAGATCTATGAATGCAAGGCGGGCGGCGACGGCAAGCTCGCCTGGGCGTTCCGCGAACCGCAGGCAGCGCTGACCGCCGACGGCAAGATCGTCGGCCGTCACTTCGCAGGTCCGACCTGGGAGCTCGCCGACGGCAGCGCCGTGGTCGGCAAGGCGATCGGCAACGCGCCGGGCGCAACCGCCAACGACATCGCCTGGCTCAAGCTCGAAGCCGTCTCCCACAAGGGCAACGGCACGTTCTCGGACGTCACCACGGTGCAGCGGATCAACACGGTCGGCGGACAACTGAAAGACGAGTGCGACCGCCCGGGCACCACACGCGGCATGCCCTACACCGCGGACTACGTCTTCCTGCGCAAGTGATTGCTGCAGCAAGGTCGCTATGATGCTGCCGCTGTAAAGGATCAGCGCGTAGGGTGTGCAAAGCGCAGCGTGCGCACCATCGATCCGCAAACGCCGTAGGAGAGATGGTGCGCACGGCGCTTACGCGCCTTTGCACACCCTACGCGTCCCCCGTCATTCCAGGGCGCCGGAATGACAGCGGGGGCAGTGGCCTCCTGCCCTCAAAACGGGCATCGCTGGACCGCGAAAATCGGGGTCGTCTGCCGCTCGGCTTCCCGGTATTCCTGCCCCGGATTGATGGCCGTCCTGCCTCCCGATATTTCCCGGACCGGACCAAAATCACCGAGGAACGCCATGCCCGCCTATCGCTCCCGCACCACTACCCATGGCCGCAACATGGCCGGCGCGCGCGGCCTGTGGCGCGCCACCGGCATGAAGAACGAGGACTTCGGCAAGCCGATCATCGCGGTGGTCAATTCGTTCACGCAATTCGTGCCCGGCCATGTCCATCTGAAGGACCTCGGTCAGCTGGTGGCGCGCGAGATCGAAAAAGCCGGCGGCGTCGCCAAGGAGTTCAACACCATCGCGGTCGACGACGGCATCGCGATGGGCCATGACGGCATGCTCTATAGCCTGCCCTCACGCGAGCTGATCGCCGACAGCGTCGAATACATGGTCAACGCGCATTGCGCCGACGCGATGGTCTGCATCTCCAATTGCGACAAGATCACGCCGGGCATGCTGATGGCGGCGCTGCGGATCAACATCCCCGTGGTGTTCGTGTCCGGCGGGCCGATGGAATCCGGCAAGGTGGACATCAAAGGCAAGCGCCGGGCGGTCGACCTGATTGATGCGATGGTGGCCGCGGCCGACGACCGTGTCTCGGACGAAGAGGTCGAGGTGATCGAGCGCTCGGCCTGCCCGACCTGCGGCTCCTGTTCCGGCATGTTCACCGCCAATTCGATGAACTGCCTCACCGAGGCGCTCGGCCTGTCGCTGCCCGGCAACGGCTCGGTGCTGGCGACCCATGCCGATCGCAAGGGCCTGTTCGTCGAGGCCGGCCATCTGATCGTCGACTTGGCGCGGCGCTATTACGAACAGGACGACGCCAACGTGCTGCCGCGCAACATCGCGAACTTCAGGGCGTTCGAGAACGCGATGAGCCTCGACATCGCGATGGGCGGCTCGACCAACACCGTGCTGCATCTGCTCGCCGCCGCCCATGAGGGCGAGGTCCCCTTCACGATGAAGGACATCGACCGGCTGTCGCGCCAGGTGCCGGTGCTGTGCAAGGTCGCGCCTTCGGTGGCCGACGTCCACATGGAGGACGTGCACCGCGCCGGCGGCGTGGTGGCGATCCTGGGCGAGCTTGCCCGCGCGGGCCTCGTGCACACCGACCTGCCAAGCGTGCATGCGACCTCGCTGGCCGCGGCGCTGGAGCGCTGGGACATCAAGCGCACCCAGAGCGAGAGCGTGCGGAATTTCTACATGGCCGCGCCCGGCGGCGTGCCGACGCAGGTGGCGTTCAGCCAGGACCGCAGGTTCGAGGAGCTCGATGACGATCGCAGCCAGGGGTGCATCCGCGACGCCGCGCACGCCTATTCCAGGGACGGCGGCCTCGCCGTGCTCCACGGCAACATCGCCGCCGACGGCTGCATCGTGAAGACGGCCGGCGTCGATGCCGGCATCCTCAAATTCGCAGGTCCGGCGCGCGTGCTGCAAAGCCAGGACGCCGCGGTCGAGGCGATCCTGACCAACAGGATCAAGCCCGGCGACATCGTCGTGATCATCTATGAGGGCCCGCGCGGCGGCCCCGGCATGCAGGAGATGCTCTACCCAACGAGCTACCTGAAATCGAAGGGCCTCGGCAAAGCCTGCGCGCTGATCACCGACGGCCGTTTCTCCGGCGGCTCCTCGGGCCTCTCGATCGGCCACGTCTCGCCGGAAGCCGCCGAAGGCGGCCTGATCGGCCTCGTGCAGGACGGCGACCGCATCGAGATCGACATCCCCGCGCGCATCATCCACCTCGCCGTCGACGAAGCCGAACTGGCGCGACGGCGCCAAGCGATGGAAGCCAGGGGCGCCGAAGCCTGGAAGCCCGCCAAGCGCCCCCGAAAGGTCACGACCGCGCTGAAAGCCTACGCCGCCTTCGCCAGCAGCGCCGCCCGCGGCGCAGTGCGTGTGGTGAAGGATTGAGAGAAACGGACCGTCCGTAGGGTGTGCAAAGCGAAGCGTGCGCACCATCTCTGGCGGCGTATGCGGACCGATGGTGGGCACGGCGCGTTGCGCCTTTGCCCACCCTACGCAGCACCAACGGATTTCGCGTCGATTACGTTTCCACCCCCGACGTCCGCGACACCGATCAGGTCAGATGCAGTTCACGCATGGAAGGTACGTCGACATCGACAATGACACGGTCAATGTTCGATAACGTTCCCCATCTGCCTCTCCTTCGTTCTCAAAGAACGAATCGGAGTCGCGCAAATCAGCGTGTATGAATTCCTAACGATTGGTTTCTTTGTGTGCTGCCTCTCCAGTTCGTAGGGTAGGCAAAGCGAAGCATGCCCACCATCTCGGACGACGCTTACAAATCCTTCGCGTCGCATTTGGCACCAAGGAGAGCTTCACGTGGACTGGTTTGAAAAGCTGACTGGCTTCAAAGAGAGCGACTATGCCTCGACCCGGGCCAGATTTTCGGTCGAGAACGGACGGCTGACTTCTCTCGTCAACGGCAAGAGTTACCGCACCGGTGAACTCGAACTCACGAAACTGTCCGAGCTCCGAAATCGAGTTGAGCTGGGACATGCCAAGGCCGGCAGGATTCGCGTGAGCTTGGTCAGCGGGGACGTCAGGACCATGCACCTGTCTCCTGAATTCGCAGGCGCTCTGTTCCAGGTCGCGTCGCAGTTCAACCTCCTGGAAATGGTTGGACCGAACAGGACACCGGAAGACGGCGTGACGATCTATCAGTCCGATCCGACGCAGGGGCCCGCCTGCGCGATCGCTGCGGGCGCGGCCACGATCTACCGCAACTATTTTGTGAAGGTCGGCGATCAATCCGGTCAGACGCGAGACAGGCAATTGAACGCCTTGGCGGATATCGGCGCGGCTCTCAAGGCTCGCCTGCCAACGGATGTCGGCGAGCTCTGGTCGATGACGAATGGCTATGCGCTCTGCACGCGCACGAGCCTCGCGGCAATCACGCAACTCCTTGACGACAGCACCCCCAAGGAGATCGACGCGTTGCGCGGCCAACTGAGGATCGGAGTCCATCACGACGTCGAGGTTACCGATGCCCTTGACCCGTTGCCGACGGTTTCGCAGGCCTTCTGCTCGGCACTTCCCGTGGCCTACAGCGCGATTGGCCCTTTGCATTGGGCTGGTTTCGCACGCCTGATCCTGGAGGCCGCCTATGAAGCGACACTTTGGGCAGCCGTTCTGAATGCCCAGCGCCGCTCCAAAACCGTCCTTCTCACGAGCCTCGGCGGCGGAGCGTTTGGCAATGATGAGAGCTGGATCGAAGATAGCCTGCGACGAGCCCTCAAGCTCGCTTTCGGCTTTGAGCTCGACGTAAAACTCGTGAGCTATGGAAGACCGTCGCCGGCGTTTTGCCGGATTGAAGAGGAATTTCGAGAACCACGATGATGGTACAAGGATGGGCAAAGCAAAAGCGTGCCCACCATTTCTTACGGCGTTTGCGAACGATGGTGGGCACGGCGCTTTGCGCCTTTGCCCATCCTCATCGATTCGCCCGTCGGGCAATTAGTTGATCATTCGCTTCCCGATGTGGCTCAAATCGTCCCGGATACCTCGTGCGCCGAAAAACTAATTTCACCCGCCATTTCAATCACAACGCCCTTCTCAAGCCCTCCCGCGAAAATAAATCATTTCTGAAAATCAGAAAATCAGGCTTATCCTGCGCGCGCTCCGGTCCTGATGAGGGGCGTACGCGTCGTCACGAACGTTGGACCGAGAATACGATGGGACGCTGTGCTGTCAGGTGCGTTTCAAAACGCAGACGAATGACAGGGCGGCGGACGGTGAAGTCGTGTGGTTCTGGCGCTCCGATGCAGGCGCTAAGCCCGTGAAGACGCTTTCCACGCGTCTTGCGGGCGACGGTGGCAACAAAGCCTGGTCACCGGGAAGATCACGTATAAGCCGTAACCCCATTGCGCAGGGAAGGCCGGTCTGTCCGGCGCGTACCTGTGGTTCCTGCCCCGTGCAATCTTTTACGCACGGGGGCCATGGGTGCGAACGGCACCCGGCCTTCCCTGCGCCCTCATCAATCGAAGAGAGTTTTGGCTTCTTGACTCCTCGGGCGCCACGCGTCGCGGGACTGCGGGCGCATGCCCACATGGCTGTTTGAACTGTTGAAAAAAACACGAAGTGCTGCGCATTCACGCGCAGCACGCTGTGAAGCGCGCTGAGCCCTACTCGCCCGCAAGCCGATAAC
>Ga0179592_10001232_pt1 | contig 10377 bp, 9 predicted proteins | sample CZODoug2_1_08_16_FD_148623 | JGI IMG/M metagenome (GOLD analysis project Ga0179592, IMG submission 148623) | Vadose zone soil fungal communities from Angelo Coast Range Reserve, California, USA - CZODoug2_1_08_16fungal (Illumina Assembly) | ecosystem: Environmental > Terrestrial > Soil > Vadose... | reverse complement strand
ATAAGGGATTCTTCGCGGACGACAACGATGATGCCGGAGTCGGTGACGTGGTAGCGGCGCTTATCGGCTTCGAGGTCGTAACCGATTTCGGTGCGTTCTGGGAGGCTGACGTGGCGATCAATGATGGCGCGGCGAATGCGCGAGTGGCGGCCGATGCTGACGTGATTGTAGAGGATGGAATCGCTGACTTCGCTGAAGCTGTTGACGCGCACATTGTTGCCGATGACGGATTTCGAAACACGGCCGCCGGAAACGATGGAACCTGCCGCAACGATGGAGTCCACACCGACGCCCATGCGGTCGGGATCGCCGAAGACGAATTTTGCGGGCGGATATTGGTGCTGCCAGGTGCGGAGCGGCCAGGCACTGTCGTACAGATTGAAGACGGGCGAAACGTTGACAAGGTCCATGTTGGCTTCGTAGTAGGCGTCGAGGGTGCCGACGTCGCGCCAGTATTGCGAAGTGTTGCTGTTTTCGTCGACGAAGTCGTAAGCAAAAACACGGTGCTTGGTGATGATGCGGGGAAGAATGTCCTTGCCGAAATCGTGGTGCGATTTTGGATCTTCGGCGTCGGCGATGAGGATGGGGATAAGCAGCTGGGTATTGAAAATGTAGATGCCCATGGAGGCGTTGCACTGGCCGGGCTTGTGCGGCGATTCTTTCGGATGAGCGGGCTTTTCTTCAAAGCCGATGATGCGCCAGTCTTTGTCGACTTCGATGACACCGAACTGGTGGGCGGCCTCGGCGGTTGGAATTTGGATGGTGCCGACGGTGACGTCCGCGCCGGAATCGAGATGCTGCTGGAGCATCTTGGCGTAGTTCATTTTGTAGATGTGATCGCCGGAGAGGATAAAAACATATTTCGAGCGTTCGCTGCCGATGGAGTAGATGTTCTGGTAGACGGCGTCGGCGGTGCCGCGATACCACTCCTTGCTGACGCGCATCTGCGGCGGAAGAATTTCGATAAATTCGCCGAGGCCGACGATGGAAGACCATCCGGCGCGAACATGACGGCTGAGGCTGAGGGCTTTGTATTGCGTGAGAACGAAGACGCGGCGGAGATCGGAGTTGATGCAATTGGAGAGGGTGATGTCAATGATGCGATAGGCGGCGCCGAACGGGACGGCAGGTTTGGCGCGGTCGCGAGTGAGAGGCCACAATCGCTCGCCCTGACCACCGGCGAGAAGAACGACAAGAGCGTCACGCATGTCCGTCATGGAGCGTCCTCCGGGCGGGAAGCTGAGCGGCGTGGGAATTCTAGCAGGGGAAAGACAGGAAGCAAGAGAGAGCTGCAAATGAGGCGGGTCGGCACTGAAAAGGGCGAAGCAAGAGGGAGTGGCGTCAGGAGTAATACGGTGGCGAAAGCGTTAACGCAAACGGTGGAAAAGGGAGAAAACAGGGGATTCTCGAAAGATAGCTTGACAGGACAGTCCGAATTGAATAGAAAGTGCCCATAAACCGCAGCAGGGTGCAACGAAAGCGCATAAAAACGCAGCAGGCAGTGCGCGGAGGCAGTGACCACGCATGGCTTGGCATGCGATAATTAACGTGGGTGGAGCCCGACGAATCGAGGCTTTACAACGTAGCCAATCCTAACCGGATTGGGGGTGAAGGTACACAGTGGCTGAAGTCATTATCCAAGAGAGTGAGTCTCTGGAAAACGCACTGCGGCGTTTTAAGCGCAAGGTGCAACAGGAAGACATCATCAAGGAAATCAAGAAGCATAGCTTCTATATGAAGCCCGGCGAGAAACGCCGTGCAAAGGAAGCGCTTTCGCGGAAGCGTTTGCGCAAGAAGATGCGGCGCGAACAGGAGTAATCCTGTTCGTGTTGCAGCTCGGCGCCGCCTCCGTGATTCAGGCCCCGGTCAGGTAAAGACGTTTGGGTGAAGTTAGCACTTCAGTGCCCGCAGGCTCATGGGACCCCAGCCCGGTTTCCTACGGCGACAGGTATCCCGGAATCAACACGCCTATCGAGCAAGATGTGCGCGTCCCCGGACCGAGGCAGGTCAAGGGGGAAGCCACAAATGGAATTTCATGACAGGGTTCTGAAGTGTGCGGAGTGCGGCGCCGAGTTTGTATTTACGTCCGGCGAACAGATGTTTTTCGCGGACAAAGGTTTCAAAAACGAACCGAAGCGATGTAAAGGCTGCAAAGCAAAGCGAGCGGAAGGCGGCGGTGGTGGGGGCGGCAACGGCGGGCAGATGAGGTCGGAAACAAAGACGACCTGCTCGCAATGCGGAAAGGAAACCACAGTTCCCTTCCGGCCGACACAGGGACGCCCGGTGTTTTGCAGGGAGTGCTTCCAGCAGCGGCGAGCGTTGGGAGCGGCTTAGGCGGCAAGATTTCCGCGAAGATTGACGAAAAGAACGCAATGTCCCGGCGAGAGGTCCCGTTTTTTCCAAAAATCATTCCAATTGAAGTGAAGTGTCATTTTAGCGGTGTCCGGCGTATGATACCCCGCGAAGTCTCCAGTTAAGCCAAGCGACCCGGAGGGCCACTCCATGGCTCACCGCTTTACCATCGGCGTCGAAGAAGAATTCCAAATCATCGATCCAGCTACATGCGAGCTTCGTTCCCACGTGATGCAACTGGTGTCGGCGGCTTCACCTTCGATCGTGGACCAGGTGAAGCACGAGATGCACCAGTCGATCGTGGAGACGGGCACGAATATTTGCGAGGACGTTGCAGAGCTTCGAATTGAGATGCACCGGACGCGCGGAGAATTAGTGGCGGCGGCGGAACGGGCGGGACTGCAAGTGGCAGCGGCGGGGACGCATCCGTTTTCGAGCTGGATCGATCAGGTGATTTCGCCGGGCGAGCGCTACCAGAACATCGTGGAAGAGCTGCAGCAATTGGCGCGTTCACTGCTGATTTTCGGCATGCACATCCACGTGGCCATGCCGGATAAGCAGACAACGATCGACATGATGAACATGGTGCGGTACTTCGTGCCGCACTTGCTGGCGCTGTCGACGAGTTCACCCTTCTGGATGGGGCGCAACACGGGATTGAAATCGTTTCGAACGACGGTGTTCCGGCGCTTCCCGCGCACGGGCATTCCAGAGCAGTTCGAATCGTGGAGCGCTTACGAAAATTTTGTAAATTTACTGGTGAAGCTGAATTGCATCGATACCGGCAAAAAGATCTGGTGGGACGTGAGGCCGCATCCGACGTTTGGCACACTGGAATTCCGGATGTGCGATGTAACAACGAAAGTGGAAGAGGCAGTGGCGATTGCGGCGCTGACACAGGCGCTCGTAGTCAAGCTGCACCGGCTGTACAAGAGCAACCAGAGCTGGCGGATTTATCGGCGGGCGCTGATTGAGGAAAACAAGTGGCGCGCGGCGCGGTACGGCATCGAGGGCAAGATGATCGATCTGGGCAAGGAAGAAGAAGTGCCGATGCGGGCCCTGATTCCGGAATTACTGGAACTCGTGGATGACGTGGTGGACGATCTCGGCAGCCGCAGCGCGGTGGAGTACGTGAACACGATTCTCCACGAGGGAACGAGTTCCGAACGGCAGATGCGCGTGTTTGAGCAGACCGGCGATTTGAAGGCCGTCGTACGGCACATCGTGGCGGAGACAAAAGGGACGGTGACGGAACCGAAGCAAGCTTCGGCGCGCGCGGTGAATTGAGCTTCTCCAAGAACTCCGGGCGCAAGATTCCTCAGGAGCAAAAACATGAAAAAAGTGGGACTGCTGTGCGGCAGAGAGTACGCGTTTCCTCCGGCGTTTCTGGCGCGCGTGAATGAAGTCGGGAAAAAAGACGGCGTGACGGCGGAGTTCGTGAAGCTGGGCGGAACGAAATTGAATGAGCCGCCCGAGTACAGCGTGATCGTGGACCGGATTTCGCACGAGGTGGAATACTACCGCGGCTACCTGAAGCACGCGGCGCTGCAGGGGACGTACGTTATCAACAATCCGTTCTGGTGGACGGCCGACGACAAATATTTCAACTACTCGGTGGCGGCGAAGCTTGGCGTGGCGATTCCAAAGACGGTGCTGCTGCCACAAAAGGGATATCCGAGCAACGTGGATATCACCGCCGAATCGCTGCACAACCTGAAATACCCGATCGACTGGGACGGTCTGCTGGACTACGTAGGCCGGCCTGCGATTTTGAAGCCGTTTTCGGGCGGTGGATGGAAGCACGTCTACAAGGTGAATAACAAAGAAGAATTGTGGGCGGCGTACGACCAGACGTCTCCCGTTTGCATGACCCTGCAGGAGTTCATAGATTTCGACAAGTACGTGCGGTGCTTTACGTTTGGAAAGATGGACATTGTGCCGGTGCATTACGACGTGAAAGAGCGGAAGTATTTGGTGGAGCACGACTACCTGTCATCGGCAATGACGCAGCGCGTCGTGAAGGATGCGCAGACGATCAATCAAGCGTTGGGCTACGAAATGAACACAATCGAATTTGCGATCAAGGGCGATGTGCCGTACGCGATTGACTTTCTGAATCCGGCGCCGGACTTCGAGCGCGACCGGATTACGTCGTATTACTTCGAGATGGTGCTGGATAAGATGTCGAAGCTGGTGATTGACCGCGCGCTTCATGGGGCGCCCTCGAATCCGTGGCCGCGCTGGGAAGAGATGCTCGGAGTCGGAGCGGCGGAAGGATTTACGGGAGCGCCAAAGGCGGCGGCGCAAACGGCGGGCGCGCAAACGGCGGGCGCGCACGTCAAGGCAGTTGTGCCAGATCCGACAGGAAGATGAGCAGCGGAACGTCACCGATGGCAAATGCGAAGGATCCCGCGGAGCATTGGCACGCGTTGCTGAAGCCGCAGATCGCGGGGTCGCGCAAATTCACGGAACAGTTTTATAACAGGCTCCGCGCAGAGAAGCTGACATTTGGCAATCGCGTACACTGCCCGTTCCTGCGGCCGTTTTTTCTTTCTGCCGAAGATGAAACGCGCGTGCGTACCGTTGCAGAGAAGATGGCCGAGCTTGCGGAGCGCGTTGCGGCGGCGGCGCTCGACGACGAGACGCTTTTCAATCAATTTCATTTGCGCGAGGGCGAAGAGCGGCTTGCGCGAATGCACACGGGTTTTGGCCCGGCGAGCACAGCCTCAAGATTGGACGCGTTCCTGTTGCCCGATTCGCTGAAGTTTGCGGAATACAACGGAGAGTCTCCGGCGGGCTCGGGCTATACCGAAACGCTGTCGGAAATTTTTCGTGAGCTGCCGGTGATGAAAGAATTCTCGAAGAGTTTTGAGATTCACAGTTATCCGCTGAGCGCAAAATTGCTGGACGCGCTGATTGCTTCGTACCTGGACTGGGGCGGCACAACGAAGCGCCCGCAGATGCTGATTGTAGATTGGCGGGAAGTGCCGACCTGGAGTGAATTTGAGATTCTGAAAGCGCGGTTCGAAAAGATGGGTGTGCCGGTGGAAATTGCCGATCCGCGGGATTTGGTATTTGACGGAAAGACACTGAGCGCGAACGGAAAGAAAATCGATCTGGTATACCGGCGGGTGCTGATCAACGACATTCTGGCGCGGCCAGTGGAGTGCAAAGCGCTGGTGGACGCCTACCAGGCAAACGCGGTGTGTGTCGCCAATAATTTCCGGTGCAAGATTCCGCATGTGAAGGCTTTTTTTGCGGTGCTGACGGATGAACGGAATGCGGGAATGTTCTCGTTCGATGAGCGGGAGATGATTCGCCAGCATGTGCCATGGACCAGGGTTGTGGCGGACGTGCAGACGGCGCACTACGGCGAACACATCGAACTGCTTGCTTTTGTGCGGCGCGAGCGGAATAAACTGGTGTTGAAGCCGAGCGACGAGTATGGCGGGAGCGGCGTGACGCTGGGATGGGAAACCGACGAGCGCGCCTGGGATGCGGCAATTGAGAAAGCGATCGCGGCGAACAACGGCTGCTGGATCGTGCAGGAACGGATCCCAATCCGCCGCGAAGTGTATCCCTGGGCGAAGCCGAACGGCGAAGTCGAATTCCGCGACATGCTTGTTGATTTTGCGCCGTACTTGTTCCGTGGAAAAGTTGCCGGCTTCTTGACTCGGCTGAGCGCGACAGGGTTGGCAAACGTGACGAGTGGTGGCGGGCAGGTGCCGGCGTTTCGTGTTAGCGCAAAGAACTAAACGCGAACACGAATTGACACGGAGCGTTAAAGTCTCAGTAAGATAATTAGATGCCATTTGGACCTTTGCAACCGGAGTTGATGGCTGGCGCGAAGAACGCCGTGGAAACGTGCCTTGCGGTGCGTCCGGAAGAGCACGTGGCGCTGATCGCGGACCAGGCGAGCGCAGCGGTGGCGGCGAGTCTTGCCGCGGCTTTGAATGAACGGAAAGCCGCGTTCACCGGATTATTGCTGGAGGATTTTGGGCCGCGGCCGATGAGCAGCGCGCCGAAGCCGGTGCTGGATGCGCTCGAGACCGCCGACGTGGGAATTCTTTGCATGAATCCGCAGCCGGGAGAGCTCGGCGCGCGGATGGCGATCGTGCAGGTGGTGGAACGGCGGCGGATTCGCTACGCGCACATGGTCGGAGTGACGCCGCAAATTATGCAGCAGGGCATGCGGGCGGACTATAAGAAAGTGGATCAACTGAGCGATCGCTTGCGTGAGCGGATGCTTCGCGCGGAAACGCTGACCGTGAAAACGGAGGCGGGGACATCGTTTGCGGCGCATTTTGACCGCGGGCTGGATTGGGTGAAGACGAGCGGGCTAATTAGCCCGCGGTACTGGTCAAACCTGCCGGCAGGAGAAGTTTTTACAACGCCAGCGACCGTGGATGGAACTTTCGTGTGCGATGCGACGGCGGGCGACTACTTCAACGGAAAGTACGGCGATTTGCAGGAAACGCCGATGACGCTGACGATCGAGGGCGGACGGCTGAAGAAAGTGGAATGTGAACGCGAGGACCTGGAGAAAGAGTTCTGGGAGTATTGCCACACGGACGAGAACAGCGATCGCGTGGGCGAACTGGCATTTGGAACGAACCTCGGCCTGTCCGAAATGATCGGAATTCTGCTGCAGGACGAAAAATTCCCCGGCGTACACATCGCGTTCGGCGATCCATACGGCAGCCAGACGCATGCAAACTGGAAATCGAAGACGCACGTGGACGTGCTGACGAGAAATTGCGATGTCTGGATTGACAGCGATCAGATCATCGAAAAGGGTCATTATCAACTGGGCCATTTGGGATTAGCTTGAAGCCCGAGAACTGAAGTGGAAGGTATGTACACCGCCCGCAGAGTTGGCGGTTTTTTTGTGGTCATTTTGCGTCGTGGTAGATGACGCCGAGGGTGAAGCGCGCGCCGCGCCGCACGCGGCTGACGCCGTGGCGAAGCGATACGCGATAGTTCCCTTTCGTGCCACGGACGGGGCGATAGCGCGTTGTGAAAATGATGCCGTGACCCTGGTCGGCGGTGATGACTTCGGCCCGGGATTGCGCGCGCGGCACATTTTCCACCAGGACAAATTCGCCGCCTTCCCAATCGCGCCCCTGCTGGCCAAGCATGACCACCAATTGCAATGGAAACGCGACTTCACCGTATAAATCCTGATGAAGACAGTTGTAGCCACCGGCTTCGTAGTGGAGCACGAGCGGAGTTGGCTGTTTTTGCCCTGCGCGATGGCAGCGGTCGAGAAACTGTTTGTGATCCGGCGGAAATGGCTTTTCGGTCGAGCCCAGTTCGGACGACCAGCGATTCGCAATTTTTGCGAGGTGTGGATAGGTCGCTGTGCGAAGTTGTTCGACGACTTCAGGAAGCGGATAGCGGAAATATTTGTAGTCGCCTTTGCCGAAACGGTACCGCTCCATTACGACATGGCTGCGAAACGGTTCTTCTTTCGAAAAAAGCGCGGTGAGTCCGGCGCATTGCTCCAAATTCAAGAGTGGACCCGTCGGCGCATAGCCGGATTCGGAAAGCTGCGCGAACACACGCTCCCAGGCAATGTCGGCGACGCGATTTTGTATGGATTGGACCATGAAGCAACCTAACCTGCTGGCGGGGTAGCCATCTATCCGAATTGGCGCGACAAAGTCTATTCAAGTAATTTAGTGCGTTGAAAGCCCGACTCTTTCATCTTGGGGCGATAGACAAGCAAGAAGTAAAGCAGGGGCGGCCCGAAGATGGGAAGAATCCAGCCTAGCCGCCAGAGATTAGTTGTCCGCTCACCGACTTTCCGGCGACTATCTCCGAATATTTTCATCGCGTCTTCGAGAGCGAGAGAGCAAAGCGCTCCGGCTGCACCGACCAATGAAAGCAGGATCTTAGCCGGCAAATAAGTTGGGATTGCCTGCTTACCCTCCAACAAAAGCACAGCCACGTAGAAAAGGATCGACAGCGAAGCGATGTCGATCCAAAAAACTGCAGTGAGAACGCGAAAGCCCTTTCGGGAAATGACCCAGTCTTCGTGTTTCCAAGGTTCGCTCCACATAGAGTGCCGTGTGCTAATAGAGTTTGGAGACATACTCGCGCATCTGGTGCTTCCAATAGGGCCAGTCGTGGCCGCCTTGTGGACCCCAGTCGTCGAGCGAATGGCGAATGTTTTTCTGCGCGAGAATGCCGGAGAAATGGTACGTAGGGCCGGAATTTTCCCACTGGCCGGTGCCGGTGGTCAGGTGAATGTCGCAGGACCCGAGTTGGTCGTAAACCCACGGATCGGAAAGATTCTGGATGTAGTCGACCGGATTGTTGAAGTAAAAATTGTCGTCGTACATGCCGTCCATAAAATTGCGAAGGTCGTAGACGCCGGACATGGCGAAACACCGCTTGATGACGTCGGGATGCTTGAGGAGGGAGTTCGCTGCGTGATACGCGCCGAACGAGGCGCCCATCGTGGCGATCGCGACTTGCGATTGGCAATTGTCCCAGATGAACGGGACGACTTCTTCGCGCAAATAGGAATCGAACCGCGACTGCACGTAGCTGCGATGAAAGGGATGCGCGGACTTGTTGTAAAAGCTCTGCCCGTTAATGGAATTGACGCAATAAAATTTGATGCGGCCGGCATCGATGAAATCGGCGAGCGCGCCGATCAGTCCCTGGCCTTCGAGTTCCCATTCATCGCCGGCGCTGGTGGGAAAACCAACGATGGGCGAGCCCCAATGGCCGTACACGACGACGCCGAGTTCGCCTCCGAGGCGGTGCGAATACCAGCGGTGATAATCGCGTTGCATGAGGGCGCCTTTCGAAATCCGAATAGCCGAAGCGAGTAGGCGAAAGTATGCCAGCGGAGGCGGGCCCAGGGCAACGTAAGAGCAAGAGTTGCGCGATACGTTTGCGGCGAATTCGCGTATAAAGGAGGGACGGCACCGGGGAAAGAAAAATCGCAAGTCTGGAATTCGAGCCGAATACGGACCGCGCGTTGATGGATATCGGAGAAGGGCCAGTGAAAAAAGCAGCAAAGAAAACAGCGGGCAAGAGTGGCAACAACGACAAAGCGTTGCGCGAACATCTGGAATATCTGCTGAAGGGCGGCGGAGCGCACGTACACTTCGACGACGCGCTGAGCGCGTTCCCGAGCAGCAAGCGCGGCGTATTCGCCAAAGGTTTGCCGCACACCGGTTGGCAGTTGCTCGAACATTTGCGCATCGCACAATGGGACATTCTCGGGTTCAGCCGCGACGCGAAACACGCTTCACCGGATTTTCCCGGCGGGTACTGGCCGAAGACGCCGCTACCGCCGAGCGATGCCGCCTGGGATAAAAGTTGGAAAGGGTTTCAGAGCGATCTACGGGAAATGATTGCACTGGTAAAGAATCCGAAGACTGATTTATGCGCGAAGATTCCGCACGGCGACGAGCAGACCATTCTGCGCGAAGCGCTGCTTCTTGCCGACCACAACGCGTATCATCTGGGCCAAATCGTCGATTTGCGGCGCGCGCTCGGTGCCTGGCCGGAAGAGTAGTCATCACTTCATCCAACTTCGCCTTACGCATCAGCTCAGTTATCAGGGCGTGACGTATTTTGGCCTGCGCGGACTTGCAAGATAACGGAATCGCGTTAGGATTAGGGCTGTAAGTCACCGAAAAATCGGAGGGCGCATGGTGAGGATCGGCGTCGAAGACGTGGGCCGTCGTGGATTCCTGAAAGGAATGCTCGGAGTAGGCGCGTTTGTGTTGAGCGTGCGCCTGATGCCTGTGGAAGCATTTGCGGCCGGTTCGCCGGAAGCGATGGACGCCAGTGCATTGAAGGGCCCGCTCTCGCCAAATGTGTGGCTCGCGATTGACACCGATGGCTCGGTGTACATCATCGCGCACCGCAGCGAGATGGGCAGCGGAAGCCGCACGGCGGTGCCGCTCATCGCAGCGGATGAATTGGACGCCGATTGGAAGCGCGTGAAGATCGTGCAAGCCACCGGTGACGAAAAATATGGCGACCAGGATACCGACGGGTCGC
>Ga0179592_10001231_pt1 | contig 10378 bp, 11 predicted proteins | sample CZODoug2_1_08_16_FD_148623 | JGI IMG/M metagenome (GOLD analysis project Ga0179592, IMG submission 148623) | Vadose zone soil fungal communities from Angelo Coast Range Reserve, California, USA - CZODoug2_1_08_16fungal (Illumina Assembly) | ecosystem: Environmental > Terrestrial > Soil > Vadose... | reverse complement strand
CCGACGATGACCACGTGATGCGTCATGGGCACGCTCCTAAGGATTCGCCGCCGGCGCCGAGATCACCGCATAGCCGGCGGCGACCCAGGCATCGAGACCGCCCAGCAGGGGCCGGACCCGCTTGAAGCCGTGATTCATCAAGACCTTGGCGACGCGCGCCGCCGAGGCTTCGCTCGGACAATTGCAATAGAGAATGATATCCCGGTCGCGCGGCAGCTCCTTCACGTGGTGCGCCACGTCCTGCAGAGGAACATGCAGCGCGCCCGGAATCCATCGCGGCTCGAGCTCGCGCGCAGTGATCGAACGCACGTCGATGATCAGAGGCGATGCGCCGGCTCGTATGAGCTCATAGAGATCGGCGACGCTGATCCGCGCCATGCGCAGCATGCGGTAGAACCGGCTCCGCTCCCACCACTTGTAGGCGATGTAGGCGGCCAGCAGGATCACGATACCGACGCCGGCGGCGCCGCCGATGGCGCGCACGTGTTCCAGCAATCGTTCGATCTGCGATTTGAACAACATGCCGGCAACGAGACCCGACCCCACCCAGAGAACGGCGGAGCCGGTGCTCAAGAGAACGAACCGCGCCCAGCCGATGCGCATGGCGCCGGCCATCGGCGGCGCGAGGATGGCGAGACCGGGAATGAATTTTGCGATGACCAGCGAGTTGATGCCCCAGCGCTCAAAGGTAGTTTGCGTTTGACTGACGCACGAATCAGGTTCCAGGGAAACTTTGCACAGTGTTTTCAAAACGCGGATGCCGTACTTCTGTCCGACCAGATACCAGGCGCAGTCGGCGGCCAGGCAGGCGAGCACCGACCAGAGGAACAACGTCAACAGCGGCATTTGTCCGACCGCCGCGACGGCCCCGGCGACGATCAGCGTGGGAATCGCCGGCACGGGCAGTCCGATTTGGTCGAGAAGCACGTTGACGACCACCAGCGCGACTCCGTATTGACCGATGACGATGCTGAATTGCTGCGCCAAGGGATTCGTCCGCTCAAGGAGCCGTGAGCACGCGCCCGCTGCGAACTCCGCCGGCGGCCCGGGATCGATGTTCGATATCGGGCAGGAATGCGGCCACCATGCCGAGCAGCGGCAAGTACGCACAAATGCGATATACGAACTCGACTCCGTGCTGATCGGCGAGCCCACCGAGCACGGCCGCACCGATGCCGCCGATGCCGAAGGCGAAGCCGAAAAACAAGCCGGATACGGCACCCACCTTGCCGGGCATCAGTTCCTGCGCGAATACCACGATGGCCGAGAACGCCGAGGACAGCACGAATCCGATGACGAAACTCAAGGCGCAGGTCCACGTCAAGCCGACGAACGGCAGAAGCATCGTGAAGGGCGCGACGCCCAGGATGGATGCCCAAATGACGCGCTTGCGGCCGATACGGTCGCCGATCGGTCCGCCGAGGAGGGTGCCGAGCGCCATCGCGAACAGAAATACGAATAGATAGATCTGCGCCGACTGCACCGACACGTGGAATTTCTCGATCAGATAGAAGCTGTAGTAGCTCGTGATGCTGGCGATGTAGAAATATTTCGAGAAGATCAACACGACCAGGATGCCGATCGACCAGGCTACCCTGCGCGCCGACACCGGGCCCGCCACCGCCGGCCGGCTCTTGGAGCTTCCGGGGCGATCAAGATGCCGGCGTTTGTACCATACGCCAACCTTCGCCAGCACAGCGATGGCAAGCATCGCGGCCAGCGCAAACCACGCGAGACTCGCCTGCCCGTGCGGATTGACGATCCAGGCGGCGAGCAGAGGACCCATCGCGCTGCCCGCATTGCCGCCCACTTGGAATATCGACTGCGCGAGACCGTGGCGGCCGCCCGAAGCCAGGCGGGCGATGCGCGAGGATTCCGGGTGAAAAATCGACGAGCCCGCCCCGATCAGCGCCGCGGCCGCGAGCACGCTCGCGTAATTCGGGGCAAAGGCCAGAGTCACCATACCGATCAACGTGAAACCCATGCCGAGGCTGAGCGAGTAAGGCTGTGGGTGCTTGTCGGTGTAGACGCCGATGACCGGCTGCAAGATGGAAGCACAGATCTGGTAGGTCAGCGTGATCACGCCGATCTGCACGAAACTCAGATGGAATTCGCCTTTCAGCAGCGGATAGATCGCGACGATCAGCGACTGCATCATGTCGTTGAGAAAGTGCGAAAAGCTGATGGCACCCAAGACATTGAAGTGCGTCTGTGCGGCCGGCGGAACCGCCGGTGAAGCGCCGCTCGGCTCGGCGGCGGTGAAACTCTTTTCCATAGACACGTACCCTACTAGCTACTTTGTCGACTGTCCTGCGAGAATGCGCCGATGAATCGCTTCGCGCCCCAGGCATTTCTCCGCGACTTTGCCTCTCGCTGGGACGTGCTGGCATTCATCGTCGTCATCGGCTTGATCGCCTTTTTGGGCGAGACATCGCGGGGGCTGTTCGCCCCGCTGTCGCAGCTCGAAATAACGCCGCTGTCACTCGATCCCTCGCATTTGCCGGAATATGCGGCACGCACCACGTTTCGCATGCTGGCCGGGCTCGCCCTCTCGCTGGTGTTCACTCTGACATACGCGACCTGGGCCGCCAAGAGCGAGCGGGCCGGCAAGCTGCTGGTGCCGATCCTCGACATCCTGCAGTCGGTGCCGATCCTGGGTTTCATCTCCATTACGGTCGTGTTCTTCATGTCCTTGGCTCCCGGCCGGGTACTCGGCGCCGAATTCGCCGCCATCTTCGCCATATTCACCAGTCAGGCGTGGAACATGGCCTTCAGCTTTTACCAGTCGCTGCGCACGGTTCCACTGGAGCTGACGGAGGCAAGCGAGTCGTTCCGGCTATCGCCGTGGATGCGGTTCTGGCAGCTGGAGGTGCCGTTCGGCATGCCCGCGCTCATATGGAACATGATGATGTCCATGTCGGGCGGGTGGTTCTTCGTCGTCGCGTCGGAATCGATCAGCGTCGGATCCACCACCGTCGCCTTGCCGGGCGTCGGGTCCTACATCGCGCTCGCCATTCAACAGAAAAACCTCAGCGCGATCGGCTGGGCGATCGCCACCATGTTGGTCGTGATCCTGCTGTACGACCAAGTGCTGTTTCGGCCACTGGTCGCCTGGGTGGACCGGTTTCGCGTGGAACAGGAACCCGGAGTCCGCGTGCCGGACTCCTGGGCGCTGACCATGATGCGCCGGTCGCGATTGATCCAAGCCTCGACCGTGGCCTTTCATTCAGCCGTGCTGTGGACCAGCCGCGCGGTCAAGCGCGGCGATGAACCGCTCGTCGCGGCGGCGGCACCCAAGCGCAGGCTGGATGTCTTGTGGGTGTCACTCGTGGTCGCGGCCGTCGTTCTGGGTCTCTGGCACATCGTCTGGGTGCTGATCAAGAACACATCGCCGCGGGAGGCTCTCGAAGTGTGCGGACTGGCGACGCTCACCATGTTGCGGGTGTTCGTTTTGATTGCGCTCGCGAGCTGCGTGTGGGTGCCGGTCGGAGTGTGGGTCGGCATGCGGCCGCGGGCGGCGCAGATCGTTCAGCCCATTGCGCAGTTCATGGCGGCTTTCCCTGCGAATCTATTGTTTCCCATCGCGGTGTACGGCATCGTCTCCTGGAAGCTCAATCCCGACATTTTCCTCAGTCCGCTGATGATATTGGGCACCCAGTGGTACATTCTGTTCAATGTCATCGCCGGCGCGTCGGCCATACCGGCGGAGATGCGCTATGTCGCGGCAAATTTCCGGGTCACGGGCTGGCTGTGGTGGCGCAAGGTCGCGCTGCCGGCAATTTTGCCGTTCTACGTCACGGGTGCCATTACCGCGTCGGGCGGGTCATGGAACGCGGCCATCGTTGCCGAATTGGCGACGTGGGGCGACACCCGAGTGAAGGCGCGGGGACTCGGGTCGTATATCGCGGAGGCGACGGCCGCCGGGGACTTTCATCGCATCATCTTGGGGATAGGCACGATGAGCTTGTTCGTCGTGGTCATCAACCGGCTTTTTTGGCGTCCCTTGTACTACTACGCCGAGCGTAAATATCGACTTACCTGACGGGTTTGGCCATGAACGACTCTCCACTACTGCAATGCAACGATGTACGCAAGGCCTTCCCCAAGCCGGACGGCGCGGAATTGCTGGTGCTCGAAGGCATGAATCTCGAGCTGCGGGAGGGCCAAATCGTCGGCCTGTTGGGGCGGTCCGGCTCGGGCAAGTCGACGTTGCTGCGGCTCATTGCCGGACTGGCGGAACCGACCGCCGGCCAGCTGCGCTATATGGGCCGGCCCATTGCGGGCCCTGCGCCCGGGATTGCCATGGTTTTCCAGAGCTTCGCCCTGTTTCCATGGCTGACCGTGTTCGAGAACGTAGCGCTCGGCCTCGAGGCGCAGCGGATGCCGAGGGCGGACATCCGCAAACGGTCCCTGGCGGCGATCGATCTCATCGGCTTGGACGGATTCGAGTCCGCCTATCCCCGTGAGCTGTCGGGCGGCATGCGGCAACGCGTGGGGTTCGCCCGCGCGCTCGTGGTTCATCCGAATATCTTGCTCATGGACGAACCGTTTTCCGCGCTGGATGTGCTGACTGCGGAAACGCTGCGCACCGATTTCCTGGATTTGTGGGCCGAGGGCCGGATGCCCATCAAGGGCGTCATTCTGGTGACCCACAACATCGAAGAGGCGGTGCTGATGTGCGACCGCATCCTCGTGTTCGGCAGCAATCCGGGCAGGATACTGAGCGAGATCAAGGTGCCGTTGACGCAGCCGCGCAATCGCCTCGACCCGAGTTTTCGCGAGCTGGTCGAACGTATTTATGTGGAGATGACCGCGCGTCCGCCGGGTGGCTCGAGCGCCGCCCGGCAGGAGCGCTTCGCGGGTTTGGGGATCGGCAGCGTGCTGCCGAGGGTGTCCTCGAACTTGCTGGCGGGCCTGATGGAAACCGTCGCAGCCCCGCCCTTCAACGGCAAAGCCGATTTGCCGGACATCGCGTCGGATCTCCAGATGGAGATCGACGAACTGTTTCCGGTGGCAGAAACCCTGCAGATGCTGCGATTCGCGGAACTCGAGGGCGGCGACTTGAAATTGACCGAGGACGGACTGGCTTTCGCCCGTTCCGAGCTCGACGAGCGCAAGAGGATTTTCACGCGGCACTTACTGACCTACGTGCCCCTGGCTGCCCATATTCGAAGAGTTTTGGACGAACGCGCCTCTCATTCGGCGCGCAAGAGCCGGTTCGTCGACGAATTGGAGGATTTCATGAACGAGGAGGCCGCGGACCAGACCCTGCGGGCCGTGGTGAGCTGGGGCCGGTATGCGGAGGCCTTTGCCTACGATGACGACCATGCCATGTTCAGTCTCGAGAATCCGACTTAGGGTAAAATGCCAATCATGACCGAGACGGCACCCGATATGGACCTGCATGTTCCACCGGACGAAATGGTGAAATATATTCAGGATCTGATGACACTGCCGCACGGTGAAATTGCGGCCAGTTCCGCGATGGCGCTGGCACAGCGTCATTGGGGAGGGGATACGCCGTTGGCGCGCGCCGCCCTGCTGCGCTGGGGAGCGCTCAATCTGGCGTTTCAAGACAAGCGGTTGGAGACCTGGACCGTCACTCGGGAGCGTGACCGGATTCAGGTGCCGGCCGCGCTGGTGGCCGCCGCGGGAATCGCTCCATTGGTGATCGATAATGAAAGAGCGGTTTTTGACATTCCGGCGCTGCTCGATGCCACGCTGGAGTTTCAACCGCCGGCAGGTCAGGCCTAACTCTACATGATAACCGTTGCTCGGACGGCGCCGGCGCCGCGCTTCAATGTTCTGCGCACCATCGCGTTGTACAAGCTGGTAAAGGTGCTGCTGCTGCTGGCCTTGGCCTATGGTGAAGTGCGCCTCCGCGATGCCTCGCTCGCCGCCAAGTTGGTGACTTGGGCCTCGGCACGCCCCCTGGGGCTGGAACACGACGTTGCGACGCGGTTTCTGGAGTGGTTCAGCGGCTTGAGCGCATCGCGGCTCCATGCGCTGCGGATCGTGACGTTGGCCTATGCGGCGATATTTGCAACCGAAGGGGTCGGGTTGTGGATGCAGAAGCGCTGGGCCGAGTGGCTGACCGTGATCATCACGGCCTCCCTGATCCCTCTCGAGGTCTGGGAGCTGTTTTTCAGACCTACCGCCGGCAAGGCCGTGGTGCTGGTCGCGAATATGGCCATTGTCATATATCTTGCATGGCATGTTCGGTCGAGGGGCAGGCACTGAACCGGGCTACCCCCAAGGTTTGTGAAATGATCTTCATCTCGGATGAAATGGATGGAACGGGCGTATTCTTCGAAGCGCTTGTCAATACCACCGTTTGGAGATCTCATGAATAAGTCCGGAACCTTGATTACCTCTGCGTTGCTGACCTTTGGCCTTGCCGCTGCCGCGATGGCTGCCGATATGCCGAAAGCTGCCGCGCCGATGGCCGCCGATGCTCCTGCCGCCGCCGCCCCTGCGACGGATGCTGCGAAGCCCGCCAAGAAGCACAGCAAGAAGAAGAAGAAAGCGGCCGCCGCTCCTGCGACAACCAAGTAAGATTATTGGTATGACGCCCCGACCGCTTGACGGCGGCCGGGGCGTTTTTTTGTGCACTAGGAACCTGTCTGGCTAATGATGCGCCTGCCGCGCCCTCGCGACGGCGATCAATGGTCAGACAGGCTCCTGAGAGGGCGCCACGATCGATGAGGGCAGTACATGGATCCGGTAGTTGCAGTTAAGGCCTTGATTATGGGAGTGGTCGAGGGACTGACCGAATTCTTGCCGGTCTCGAGCACCGGTCACTTGATCGTCACCGGCAGCCTGCTCAACTGGAACGACGAGAAGGGCAAGCTATTCGAGATCGTGATTCAATTCGCCGCCATCCTGGCGGTGTGCTGGCTGTATCGGCAGCGGCTTTGGACCGTGGTCGCGACGCTTCCACGCGACCGGAAGTCGCAGCGTTTCACGCTGAATCTCGTGCTGGCGTTCTTACCCGCGGCGGTGCTCGGCGTCATCTTCATCAACACCATCAAGAAATATTTATTCGCTCCGGTACCGGTCGCGATGGCGTTCATCATCGGCGGAATTCTCATTCTGTGGATCGAGAGCCGGAAGCGAACCGCAAGAATCACCGCCGTCGACGAGATTCAGCCGCCGGACGCGATCTGGGTCGGAGTTGCGCAGGCCTTGTCGATGATCCCCGGCACGTCACGCTCGGGCGCAACCATCATGGGCGGCCTGCTGCGCGGATTGTCCCGGCCCGCCGCCACCGAATTTTCATTTTTCCTGGCGATTCCGACCATATTCGGCGCAACGGCGCTGGAACTCTTCAAGGCCCGGCACTCCATCCAATTCAATGATCTCGCGGTCATCGGGGTCGGTTCGGTCGCATCCTTCGTGAGCGCGGCGTTCGCCGTGCGCGCCTTGATACGCTACGTCAGCGGCCACAATTTCAAGGTTTTCGCCTGGTACCGGATTGCGTTTGGGTTCGTCATTCTCGGCACCTGGTACTTCGGCTGGGTGAAGTGGTAGCTCAAAAATAATACGTGAAGTGCGCTCGAATGGTTCGCGGAACGCCCGCCGGCGCTGCGTGCGCCCTGTCCTTGAGTGTAGCCGCACTGTCGGCGTAAGCGAGTTCTCGCGAAATATCCGGCGGGGCAAGGGGTTGGGTATACTCGCAGGAATGAACGGCATTGGTAGTTTGTCCACGTACACGGTCGAGTCCGTCGACATCGCCCATCTCATCCAAATTGCCCTGACCCCCATATTCCTCATCTCGGCGATCGGGGTGACGCTCAATGTATTGACGAACCGGCTGGCGCGCATCGTAGACCGCGCACGCGCAATGGAGGACCTTTTGCGCCGGCCCGACCACACGCACGATGGGCGGGACCTGCATGGCGCGCTCAGTGTGATGGCGCGGCGCGCCCGCTATATCAACGCCGCGATTACCCTCATCACCCTGTCCGCGCTCTTCATCTCGCTGGTGGTCGTGATGCTGTTCGTCAACGCCTTCCTGCGTTGGGACTTATCGGTCTTCATTGCTTGCATGTTCATCTTGTCGATGCTGTCGCTGGCGGCGGCATTGTCGGCCTTTCTCATCGAAGTGCGCGTCGCGACCAACACACTGCAAATCGGCATCGAGGCGGCCGAGGCGGCCGATGCCGCCTCGCGTCACGACGAGTGATCGGCGGCGGGGCGCTGTTCGCGTACCGCGACCGGCACATTGCAGAGATCGATGCGCCCGGCCCGGACTTTGAAAAAATCCTCCGGCCGATTGCGGCGCGATTCGATCAGCGCGGCGAAAGCCGCCGAATCGGTGCGTATCACTTCGAGGTTGGATCGCTCCGACGGGGGGATGTCCGCCGCGACGCGGACGGACTTGATCGGTATCGGCGCCTCAGTCTTGGTATAAAAGCCCATTTCCGCGCTTCCACGCGGCAGTCCGGCGAGCAATTCCATGCCTTTCACGACCCGTCCCACGAGCGCCACGTTGCGGTCCAGATGCCGCGGAGCATGACCGATGACCACGTACATTTCCGCGCCGCTGCCGCTTTGAACGTCCAAGTCGCGGCCCACACCCACCATGCCGTAGCAGTGCGCCAGCCAGGTGCGGCGCAGCGACGGGGAGCGCGCAACCGGGAAACCTCCGGAAAAACCCACTTCCGGCGCGTACACATCGCCGTCGCGCAGGCGCGTGAATGGCATGCGCGCAGGCGTTGCGGAGTCGAATTCCGGCGCCACCTTGCCGATGCCCGCCGGTATCGGATGCCGGTTGCCGGGATCCCCCCACTGCGCAACGTAGTTGTCTTGCACTCGAATGATGGACAGCCCGTCGAAATACCGCGCCCGCGCGAGCGTTTTGATATTAGCCACGTGCAGCGGCGCAAAGTTGGGCGTCAATTCGATGACCACGCGGCCGCCGGGCAATTCGACGTACAGGGTGTCGTCGGGATCGAGGGGCCGCCAATCAGCCGGCCCCGTAGCGGCCAGAACTTCCGGCATACTAGGGCTCGTGGCGGCCGGGGCGGATGACCACAAAAAGGTCAGCGTACACAGGACTGAGAACTTAATATTGAGCGGCATGCGCCGAGTATTGCACAAACGGCCGAGCAGCCGCGCGGAGGTCAGAATGCGTCGGATTTCAATCTGTTGCCTTGCATTGCTTGCATGGCTTGGCGCCGGCGCGCAGACGGCGCTTGCCGGCGGTCAGGGGTATCCGGGCGGTGCGGGCGGCAGGCCGGGCATGGGGGGCGCCATGAACCAGCCTCACGAGGAAATACCCATCACCCCGGCGACCGACAAACCGGACGCCGCTGCAAAGAAAGCCTTCAACGCCGGGCTCAAATCACTGAATAAAGCGCGTGAATACGAGGAAGTTGCGGCCAAGGCGACGAATCCGGATAAGAAGGGCGCCGCCATGGAGAAGGTCGGCGACGCCTACGGCAGAGCGCTGGATCAGTTTACCGAGGCGCTGCGCAACAAAGGCGATATGTTCGAAGCCTGGGATCGTGTCGGCTATATTCATTTGCGCCTGGGCGCTTACGGCGAGTCGATCGACGATTACAACCATACACTCGCGCTCAAGCCGGATCTTCTCGACGCGGTCGAGCACCGCGCTGAGGCTTATATGGCCGTCGATCGGCTGGACGATGCGAAGAGCGCGTACATGAATCTCTTCAACCATGCGCGCCCGCTCGCGGATCAATTGATGGCGACGATGCAAACTTGGCTCGAGAGTCACCGCGCGGCGGCCGGCGGGATGCGCGCCGCGGATATCGATTCCTTCGGCAAATGGCTGCAGGAGCGCGAAGGGATCGCCAAGCAAACGGCATCCGCGTCAGCGCCCGCTCCTAATCCGCAGTAGGCGAGGTCCCATCCGCAGCAGGTGAGGGTCCATCCCCAGTCGGTAAGGGGCCTGCGCGCTGCGCGCCGCCTTTGACGGCTTCCGCCAGCGCCTGGGCGAGCGCATCGATTTCCGCCCGCAGCTGCCCCACGTGCTCCTCGAGCTGACTGACGCGTTGGCCCAAGGTTGGGGCACCCGGCGCCGGTCCCTCGGCGGCGGGTTCGTCCACCGACTCGATGTTTCCGGAAAACAAATGGGCGTAGCGGGACTCGCGCGCGCCGGCGGCTCTCGGCAATCGGGCGATGAAGGGACCGTCCTCCCGCGCCATCAGATTCTTGAGCGTGGCCTCGACTTCATCGGCGTCGGCGAACTCGCACAATCGGTTGGTTCGCGCCCGCAATTCGCCCGGCGTCTGCGGTCCGCGCAACAGGAGCACGCAAATGATGCCGAGTTCCTGTTTCGAGAACTTCAACGAACCGAATTCCGTATTGCAAAAACGGTGCTTGTACTTGGTGACACGGCCGCCGTAGCCGG
>Ga0179592_10001228_pt1 | contig 10400 bp, 9 predicted proteins | sample CZODoug2_1_08_16_FD_148623 | JGI IMG/M metagenome (GOLD analysis project Ga0179592, IMG submission 148623) | Vadose zone soil fungal communities from Angelo Coast Range Reserve, California, USA - CZODoug2_1_08_16fungal (Illumina Assembly) | ecosystem: Environmental > Terrestrial > Soil > Vadose... | reverse complement strand
AGCCTGTCGCTGTCGGGCGGCCAGCAGCAGATGGTCGCGCTCGCCCGCGCCCTCATGTCCAATCCAAGGCTCGTCTTGTGCGACGAGATCAGCCTGGGCCTCGCCCCGATCGTGGTGCGCGACATCTACGGCCGGCTGCCGGCGATTCTGGCCGAGGGCATTTCGCTCATCATTGTGGAGCAGGACATTGCCCAGGCACTCAAGGCCGCGGCCCAAGTCTATTGCCTGCAGGAGGGCCGGGTCGCGCTGCAAGGCGCGGCGTCCGGGCTGACCCGTGAAGCGATCGCGGCAGCCTATTTCGGAGTGTAACAGGCGTATGGTTTCTCGCCATTTCCGCCTGTTGCCGTTTATCTCCATAACCTCGCAGAAAACCGCATATTCCAGTGGTTTGGGGTGCCCCTTCGCCCAGGATGACTAGACGGCAGCCAGGCGGGCCAGCACGAGCGCTGGCCCTCTCCTTCGAAGGCGATGTCGGCTATCTATGATGTGGGCTATCTATAATGTCCTTCGCGATGGCCAGCCGACCGACCAAGCAACCTACCACTCCTGGAGCGTCTATCACAGCCCCCATCAGTCCGGGCTCGACTCGCGTAGGTCCATCCGAGCCGAAGATTAGTACCTGGCAACGACCGAACCGCCACCGCCGAATTTATAACTGAGCCCAAATCGGACGATACTGTCCTTAATCTGAGCCGTTTCGGTAATCGTGCCACCGCCAAGCAGCGGAGTGACAGATCCGGTAGTGGTGGCGTCGCTCGTGGAAATGTAGAGATACTCCGCCCGGGCGATCAGGTTGTCGATAACAGCGACCTCGACGCCGCCGCCGACAGTCCACCCAATCTTGCTGGTCGACAAGCCAACGAGATTGGCAGTGACGCCGAACACCGTAGCGTTCAAATTGTCCGACGCTTTTGTCCAAGCCGCGCCGCCTGTCGCGTAAACGAGCACGCGATCAAATGCGCCACCGATCCGCAAGCGCGCAGTTCCGAACGAGTCGATTCCGCCTGTCTCCGTCAGTGTGCAACCTATCCCGCAGCCCGTGACGATATTCCTCTTCTGGTCCGACCACTGGAAGTCTCCTTCAGCGCCGAGCACGAACATTCCCATTTGCCAGTTCGCGCCCACTTGCCCGCCTGCGATCACGCCGCTCGCGTCGCCGCTTGAAGTAGCAGTGAAGACTCCGAAGAACGGGCTATTCAAAGTGGCGGTGCCGGTGGAGGTGGCCCGGCCGTATCCAGCGTTGATGCCGAGATAGAAGCCGGACCAGTTGTAAGCGACTGGCGCGGGCGGCGGTCTGTAGACAGGCGGCGGAGTCACGTCCGCCGCGAGAGCCGCAGGTGATGTCAAAATTGCGATCGCCAGTGCCAGCAAATGCCCTTTCATGGACGCCCCCGCCCCCATAGTTGAGATTGCGTCAGGTTACCTCAGCTTGGTAAAAATACCTGTGACATTTATGTCACAACGGCGCAAATTCGCAGGCGGCGTTCGCAAGGAGCGTGATCACGCAGGTGTACCCGCGGCCGGCATCGATCATGGCCGCTGCGATCGGCTCGACTGGCTGTCACCAAAATGCCGCCCTGGTCTGGCGTGGCGCCATGCGCAGACCACGGCGCGCAGACAGTTTGCTCAGTGCGAACGTCGGTGACACCACCGTGATGGATGTTAGCCACCAGGGCAGAATTGGTAATGACAGGTCCGACCCATGAGGTCCGCTTGAACGAAATCCCCAACACGAAATTCTTGCCGTCCATGGTTTGGCCAAACCATCGGTCGGTGTTGATGTTGGATTCTCGGGCCACGGCTCTGGCTTCTTCGGTAGTCAACCAACACGCAAGGCGACCTGTACCTGTTCCAGCGCAGCGAGCTTCGCCCTATCCGTACCGCGCCGCGCCACATAAGCCCACCGCCGAGGAGCTCCCAGAAGGCCGCAAAATACAGCGCGTGGCCGAGGGTGGGGACATGTCATCGGCGGCGTCCGCGGCGTCTACGACCGCCGCGCCTATCTGGATGAAAAGCGCCTCGCCTTCGAGAAACTCGCCACGCTGATCGAGGGAATCGTGAACCCGCAGGAGAACGACGTCCCGATGCGCAAGGCATAGAACCAGTTTCCGGCATCAGCCGGAAAGCAAGCGGCCCACCGGGGGGTCCTGGCAGACGCCCGGTGAGCCTAACCACCAAACCCTGCAAAGGAGGGTTCAATCAGTATCACTATCCGACATCGAAGGACTGGCAGACCGGCTCCTGGCATGCGCCAAGAGCCGGCTGCCCAACGACCAACCTACCCTACAAGCGGACCTGCTTCTCGCCGGCAAACTGCTGGTGAGATGGCTTCGAGGTGGCACTGATCTGGGGCGCCCCTTCACCCTTGATGACTGATACGCTGGAACCCAAATGACTGATACGCCGGAATCCAAGCCACGGAGGGCCGGCTTTCGGGCCGGCCCTCCGCTGCCGAGATGATGTGGGCTACAGTGACCCTCGTTACTCCCCGGCGACACCTTCGGTCGGGACCGCACTTGTCTTCCATCCCCACGACGAAGCGGAGCCGCTAGGAGCAGGTGTGTGATCCAGCAATATGAGGAGTATGTGGCATGAACGAACAGATCAAGTTCCCGATTCAAGATGAGATACGTGACGCAGTTCTTTTGGTTCTTGCGTTCCCGAACCCTTTCGAGGGAACGGAAGATAACGCTTATTTGGATGATCTTGAACTCGGTGTTCTACGCGTTCTTAGTTTGGAAGATGGGGATCTCACAAGAACGTTTAGAGACCCAAAAACGGGTGAGGAGTCTCAGCTGAAAGATCGTATCTGGAGCACTATCGGTGATTTGGAAAGTCGCGGATACGCCCGCGTGTCCGAGCACACTCACGTGTCAGCCGATACCGTTGTGTGGTTGACCCCCGAGGGGCATGCGCAGGCCCAGGGTGTCCTTGCGAGGACGGAAGTAGTTGACGCGTTCGTCCTTCAGCGCATTCCGCCACGAGAGTGCCAGCCGATGAAGATAGTAGAGCCGCCAAAATCAAGCAGTGAGGCCAACGGAAGTAGAGTTGACACCGCCGAAAAACGCCGCCACGGTTGACGTACGCGTCAGCGCTGGGGCTTGTACCCTGCCACGCTTTCGCGGCTAATATCAAAGCCGGTGCAGGCGTGGCCGAGGTCCGAAGACATGCCGCCGCAGATTCCGCCGTTCTCAGAAGTAAAGATGCCAATACAGGTGGAGCCAGTACAGGTGAGGCGAAAAACGGACAATCCGGGGCCTGGGTTCGACTGACCTGAATGGTCAAGCGGATGACCAAACAACAAAGCCACTCTTGGGCTGTCTATCACCTTAAGGGCACGCCCGCGAAACTCGTCGGCATAATCGACGACGCTCCTGACGAACAGACCGCCATCGAGCGCGCGATCGAAGAGTACAAGGTGCCGCCGAACGAGCGCGGCCGGCTGGTGGCGCAGCGGCGGGACTAAGGAGGGCACAAAGATGACTGAAAAAGTCTGCCCTGAATGCAACGGAGACGGTGTTGTTGATCAGGACACTGAGGATGAAAGGCGCTGCCCGACTTGCGACGGATCTGGTATTGTCCCCGATGACGGGCAAGGGTCCGAAGAGGTATGGAATACGCATCCCGAGCGGGCGATGACGGCGAACCCGCGAACAGGCGCTGGGTCCTCGAGCAGGGCTGGATCAAAGCAAATGCCGAACCCCAGGAGGTGACCATGACGAGGTCATCCGGCTACAACAACACGGGGAAAGCCTCCCCCCGAAGCAGCAGCAGCGATGCGCGACTTCACCGACGGCATCCACTCGCCGGCCCACTTTCGCTACCCGGTCGATGGGACATGGAGCGAACTCGACAAGACCTTTCACGCCACGCTTGACGATATCTTTGGGCCGGAGAGCCCGAACAGCGCCCAAAAGCGTTGGGAGCGTCGGCTTCGTCGCCTCGGGTTAATTCGGTAGCGGTGGAACTTCCGGGCCGAGGTACCATTGCTGAGTTTTAATATCCGCCATTTCCCTTTGAGGGGGACACTGGCCCATGCTGGACTTAACCAGCCCGCAACGTCCTATGGTCATGCTGCCGCAGCCCCTTGACCGGGAATTGCCAGGACTCGCGTGGGCTGCTTTGATGAATCAAAGAGCGGCGAAACCAGGGGAGGTGCTGCGAATGAGCCGATTGATTGTCGTGAGGGCGACATGGGATCAGGAGGCGAGCGTTTGGGTAGCGGAAAGTTCGGACTTGCCGGGTCTTATCACGGAAGCCGAGAGTTTGGATGCTTTGGATGCAAAACTCTCGGGGCTTATCCAAGACCTGCTGGAGGACGACGACGATGACGATCTCGACATTCCGATCGAGGTCATTGCCAGTTACTCCAGGCGCGTTCGGGTAACCCGCGAGGCATGAATAGTTTCAAGCCGGAACTCAAGAAAATCCTGAAAGAGGCTGGCTGCTTCTTCTCCGCGAAGGACGAGGTGACCACGAAATCCGGGAGAGCCCGATTTCAGGAATTTGGCTCACCGTCGATAACAACATCAAGTCCCGGCACCCAGCAAACGGCGTCCTGAAGCAGGCCGGTCTCCCTAAGCAATTTTGAGCGTCCTGGCGCTGGCGGCAATGACCAACACGATGGCCACATACACTTAAGGCCTAATCATCCTATTTCGGAGTGTGACGTGACGAAAGAATCACACCTTCGCCACCCCCGGTGCAGGCAGGGCTATCGGCGTGAGCATGAGGGCACAGTGTTTCAGGCTGCCTCTCCCGGCCCAAGCCGGAGAGGAGAGGTAGGAGATGCCGCATCGGCCGGCCGGCCGCGATCACCCTCCCCGTTTCAGGGGGAGGGAAAAACGAGAGGGTGACGCGGTTGGGCGACTGGATCAACGTGATCGTTCAGGGCGTGCTGGTCGGCGGCCTCTACGCCATGTTCGCGGCCGGGCTGTCGTTGATCTTCGGCATCATGCGGTTGGTCAACATCGCCCATGGCGACCTGATTGTGCTCGCCGCCTATGTGGCTCTGGTCACCACGCAGACGCTGGGGATCGGGCCGCTCGCGGCGCTCATGATCGTGGCGCCCCTCATGGCGCTGATCGGTTACGGGCTGCAGCGCCTCGTGCTCAATCGCACCCTCGGCGACGATCTGTTGCCGCCGCTCCTGGTCACGTTCGGCCTGTCGGTCATCATCCAGAATGGATTGCTGGAGCTATTCAGCGCCGACAGCCGCAAGCTGCAGGCTGGCGCCATCGATGTTGCGAGCTTCTCGCTACCGGGTGGTGTTTCGATCGGGATTCTTCCGCTCCTGTCCTTCGTGGTCGCGGTCGCGGTCATCGGGGCGTTGCAATTCGTGCTCTACCGCACGGCGCTCGGCCGCGCGTTCCGGGCCACCGCGGACGATCCCGCGGTAGCGCAGCTCATGGGGCTCGACAACCGCCACATCTTCGGGCTCGCCATGGCGCTGTCGCTCGCAGTGGTCGCAGTCGCCGGCGTGTTCTTGGCGATGCGGGCCAACTTCGATCCTGCGATCGGGCCGGCACGACTGATCTTCGGTTTTGAATCGGTCATCATCGGCGGCCTCGGCAGCCTGTGGGGTACCCTCTTGGGCGGCATTCTGCTCGGCGTCGCCCAGGCGATCGGGGCCGAGATCGACCCGGGCTGGCAAACGCTGGCCGGTCATCTGGTTTTCCTGCTCGTGCTGGCGGTACGGCCGGAGGGCCTGTTTCCGAAGGTGCGGGGATGACGCTCGCGCGCGTGGAATTTTCCAATCGGGCGAGCCGCATCGGCGTCCGGCTCCTGGTCCTTGCTCTGGTGGTGTTGGCGGCGGCGCCAGCCTGGGGCGGTCGTGACGATCTGCGGCTGTTGTCCGAGATCTATGCCTATGTGGGGCTCGCCAGCCTGTGGAACCTGCTCGCCGGCTATGCGGGTCTCGTTTCGGTCGGCCAGCAGGCCTATGTGGGGATCGGCGCCTATCTGCTCTTTGGCTTGACGTTGCGGGCCGGGCTGCCGCCGTTATGGGCGATACCGCTCGCCGGCATCATCACGGCCGCTCTTGCAATCCCGGTTGCCGCACTCCTGTTTCGGCTGCGCGGGCACTATTTCGCGATCGGGACCTGGATCGTCGCCGAGGTGTTCCGCCTCCTGGCCTCGCAGGTGACCGTGCTGGGCGGCGGCTCGGGCATGAGCCTGCCGGCGGGCGTCGTGACCTCGATCGCGGCCACCCGCCAGGCGCGCGAATTCCTGATCTATTGGGCGGCGCTCGCCTTGATGCTCGTGGTGCTGCTGCTGATCGTATGGCTGCTGCGCTCGCGCTACGGCCTCGCCCTCAAGGCCATCCGCGACAACGAGCTGGCGGCGCGCAGCAACGGCATCGACGTGATCCGGATCAAGGTCATCGTCTACATCATCACGGCGTTCGCAACCGCTATGATCGGCGCGCTGATCTTCCTGCAGAAGCTGCGGATCAGCCCGGATGCGGCCTTTAGCGTCAACGACTGGACCGCCTTCGTAATCTTCATGACCGTGATCGGCGGGATCGGGCGCATCGAGGGGCCAATCATCGGGGCGCTGGTGTTCTTTTTGCTGCGGCAAACCCTGGCCGATCTGGGCACGTTCTATCTCCTCTTGCTCGGCGCCGTGGCCATCGCGGTCATGTTGTGGGCCCCCAAGGGAATTTGGGGCTTGATCGTGGACCGGTTTGGCTGGCAGCTGTTCCCCCTTGAACGGCGCGTCGTCCTCGATGATCGTGGGGCGTGAGGCACAATCGTAGAAGATACCCGCAGGAGAAGCCCCGATCCCATGGCACAAAAATCCAACAAGGTGATCATCACCTGCGCGATCACCGGCTCGATCCATACCCCGACCATGTCGGACGCCTTGCCGATCACGCCGGACGAGATCGCGACCCAAGCGATCGATGCCGCCAAGGCGGGCGCCGCGATCCTGCATCTGCACGCGCGCGATCCCAAGGACGGCCGCCCGTCGCCGGACCCGGAGGTCTTCCGGCAGTTCCTGCCGCGCATCAAGCAGACCTGCGAGGGGGTGATCAACATCACCACCGGGGGCAGCGTGATCATGACGGTGGAAGAGCGGATCGCCGCGGCGGTGACTTTCTCGCCGGAAATGTGCTCGCTCAACATGGGCTCGATGAATTTCGCGCTCTATCCCATGGCGGCACGCTACAAGTCCTGGAAGCACGACTGGGAGGAGACCTATCTGCTGCAGTCGGACCAGAACATCTTTCGCAACACGTTTCGCGACATCGAGCGGATCGCCAGGCTCTTGGGCGACGAGCACGGCGTCAAGTTCGAGCATGAATGCTACGACACCGGCCACCTCTACAATCTCGCCCATTGCGTGGATCGCGGGCTGTTCAAGCCGCCGATCTTTCTGCAGCTGATCTACGGCATTCTGGGCGGCATCGGGCCGGACTTCGACAACCTGTTGTTCATGAAGCGCACCGCCGACCGCCTGTTCGGCGACCAGTACGAGTGGTCGGTGCTGGCGGGCGGGCGGCACCAGATTCCCTTTGCCACCATGGCGACCATGATCGGCGGCAATGTCCGGGTCGGGCTCGAGGACAGCCTCTATATCGGCCGCGGCAAGCTCGCCGTCAGCAATGCCGAGCAGGTGGCGAAAATCCGCCGCATCATCGAGGAGCTCGGTTACGAAGTCGCGACCCCGCAGGACGCCCGCGCCATGCTGGGTCTCAAGGGCGTTGATCGCGTCAAGTTCTGAGCCGGGCGGTCGCCCCGCGCCATTCGTCCACCGGGTTGGAGGCTGGAGCACGATGAGCATCCAAGATGCCAGCGCCCAAGAAGCCAGTGTCGAGGACGCCCGCGTCGAAGACGCCAGCGTCGAAGACGCCAGCGTCGAAGACGCCAGCGTCGAAGACGCCAGACTGGCAACGACCGCAGGCGATCTGCAAGCCGCAGAGCTCGACGGTCTGGTCGCGCTCAACTACGGCCTGAACTCGTTTCTCGAGCCGCACGCCGTCTTTGTGCTGAGCGGCGTGCGCCCGATCGGCGAAAGCGCCGTGGTGGTGGATCGCGCCGGCACCTCGACCCTGATCGTCACGCCGGCCTGGGACGCGGAGCGGGCAGCTGCGCTCTCGCGCACCGCCACGACCATCGGCACCGACGATCTGGCGCGGGCCTTAGCGGATGCGCTCACGGCGCACCGAATCGATCCGCGCAAGACCATCACGGTCGGCCTGTCGACGCTCGGTGTCGGCCTGGTAAAGCGCATCGAAGCCGCCTTGGGCGGAAAGGTCCACGCCAACGACACCTATGCGCGCGAGCTTGCCCGGATCCGCGCGCCGCGGGAGCTTGCCGCTGCCCGGAAGGCGACCTGGATCGCAGAGCGCGGCTATGAGCATTTCCTGAGCTTTGCGCGCCCGGGCCGGCGCGAATTCGAGGTCGCGGCCGAGCTCCATTGCTTTATGAAGGGACTCGGCGCCGAGGATAATTTTCTGCTGCTGAGCGCGTCCCAGCACAATCTCGCGGTCCGAGCGGCGGGTTCCCGCATTCTCGATGTGGGCGATATCATCCTGTCGGAGATCACCCCTTGCTATCAGGGCCAATTCGCCCAGATTTGCCGCACCACCGTGATCGGCGATCCGTCACCACTGTTGCACGAAAGATTTGCGCTGCTGCAGCAGGCCATGCGATGCGGCCAGGCCGCCGCGGTGCCGGGGGCCAGCGTGGGCGCGGTGACGCAGAGCATGGACGATTGCCTGGCCGCCGCCGGCTACGGCGACTATTGCCGGCCGCCCTACATGCGGGTGCGCGGCCACGGGCTCGGCATCACCTCAGACGCGCCCGGCGATCTCACCATCGACAGCGATGCGCGGCTGGAGGACGGAATGGTTTTCGTGATGCATCCCAACCAATATCTCCCGGAGACCGGCTATCTGATGTGCGGGGAGCCGGTCGTCATCACGGCGGTCGGCGCCGAGGCGTTGTCGGAGCGACCCGCCGCGCTTGATTGCATTTCGGTCTGACCGCGATGCGCACCGTTCAGCCCTGCACCATGATCGGCGCCTACGGGTTCGAGCAGGATCGCGTTCCGGGCGACGAATTCCAGATTCGCATGAACGCCTTGCGGGAAGCCATGGACCGCAAGGGCTGCAAGGCCATGCTGGTCTATGGCGATACGCGCGAGCATTCAGCGCTCGCCTATTTCACCAATTTCATTCCGCGCAGCCGTTGGGCGCTCGCCCTGCTGCCGCGCCAGGGCGAGGCCCGGCTCCTCGTCTCCATGAGCTCCCGCGACATGCCGGCGCAGCGGCTGATGACCTGGATCCCAGAGGTGGTGACGGCCTGGAACTGGGAGAGCGGCTTCGATCCGTGGCTTGCCGGCCTGGGCTGGGATGCCCCTTTGACCGTTGGCGCGGTGCGATTCGACTTGATGCGGCCGGCGCAGCTGCAGGCGGTGGAAAAGAGCCTGGGCAATCGGTTGCGCCTGATCGCTGCCGATGACGCAGCGGCGGCGCGCCCGACCCGTCCGCGCGAGCTTTCGCTCATCCGCGACGCCTGCACGGTGGTGTCGGCGGGCGCCGGCGCCTTCCTGCGGGCCTGGCGCGACGGCCAGGGGGTCGAGACCGCGGCGCTCGCCGGCGAGCGCGCCGCGCGCGCGCTCGCCGCCCAGGACGTGCGCACTTTGGTGAGCTTCGATGGCGGCCACACGCTGGCACCGTTCCGGGGTTCATTCGAGCCCCGATCGAAGTCGACGCCGCTCTTCGGCTATATCGCGGTGAAGCATCGCGGTTATTGGGCCGAATTGTTCGTGGGTGCGGCTGATCAACCAAACGATGTCCAGCACCGCGTGCAGGCCGGCCTCGAGGCGGCGCTGCGGTCCGCCGGTCCGGGCGCCAGCGCGGCCGACCTCTACGCGCAATCAACGCAGTTCCTGGGCAGAACTCCGCTGCATCACGTGCTCGGCGGCAGCGTCGGCCGGCGGATCGGCCTTTCGACCAACGAAGGCAGTGAGCTGCGGCGCGACGCCCGCCATGTCATCAAGACGGGCGATGTCTATGCCCTGCATGTGGGCGCGAGCGATCCGCCAATGGCTGGCGCCGTGGCCTCCGCCATGGTGGCGATCACCACCAATGGCTGCGAGGTGCTGGCGCAGTCGCCCGGATAGTCGACGCGGTGTCGGCTTCACCTGACGCCGGTTAGTTCGTCAGCGACCGATAGACGACGCGGATGAAGTTGCTGTTCGACCGCGCATCAAGTCCGAACCTTGCGTCGTAGTCCGCGTTCGGCTTGGCGGCGACGACCTCATCCTCGCTCCGACCCGCAGTCTTCAATCTCCGGATGCGATCGCGCGCGACCACCAACATCTCGCGATATTCCCGCATCATGACCTTGCTGCCGACCGGTCCATGGCCGGGAACAATCGTGGTGCTTTCT
>Ga0179592_10001224_pt1 | contig 10409 bp, 7 predicted proteins | sample CZODoug2_1_08_16_FD_148623 | JGI IMG/M metagenome (GOLD analysis project Ga0179592, IMG submission 148623) | Vadose zone soil fungal communities from Angelo Coast Range Reserve, California, USA - CZODoug2_1_08_16fungal (Illumina Assembly) | ecosystem: Environmental > Terrestrial > Soil > Vadose... | reverse complement strand
TTCGCCGCGCGCCGCTCTCGCCTCGCTATATTTTACTGAAGGGAAAACCACCCAGGCCGAGCAGGTCCTGACCGATGCCAAGGAACAACTAAGCTCCAATCCCGCGGCTTACCGCATGCTGGGAGATTTCTATCTTTCCCGCGGCCAACTTGAAAATGCATCTAACGAGTTCGCTTCTCTTTCCGCAAAATATCCGGACGATCTTTCGGTTCAGCGAACCTACATTCAGCTACTGATTCTGAACAACCGCTCGGACGACGCCACGCCCCGCGTGGATGCCCTCCTGAAAAGAAGCCCCTTGGATGCCGAATCTCTCGTCCTCAAAGGCCAGATCCTGCTGCGGCAGCACAAGACGGATGAGGCTCTAACCACCCTGCAGGCAGCTTTGAAAAGCGCTCCCGACAATGCTCTCGGCCACTACCAATTGGGGCTCGCTTTCGCCGAGAAGGGCAGCACCCAGCAGGCCGAAAGCGAGTGGCGAGAAGCTGTACGCCTGCGTCCCAACCTGACGGAAGCCTGGCTGGCTCTAACAAGAAACGCTGCCGTGAAGGGGGATTGGAAGAATCTGGAGGACCTTAGCAATCAATTGAAAAAACAAGCGCCGAATTCTGCTGACGGCTACTTGTATCACGCAACCGCGCGCATGAATCAAGGCGATGCCATAGGAGCCGAGGCGGATTTGATGAATCTCCAGAAGTTGGGCCCACAAAACCCCATGTACTTCCTGAAAATGGGAGAATTGCGGCTGGCGCAAAAGCGTTCGGCAGACGCCGAAGCCATGTTCCGCCAGGCACTCTCGCGCGATCCGAATTCGTTTGAAGCGATCCGCGGCATTGTTCAAGTTGATGAAGCTAAAAACAAGCCTGCCGACGCAATGGCTTTTGTTCAGGAACAGATTAAACGGAATCCCAGCCATTCCGGGCTGCTTCTTTTGCTCGCCGAGCTGCAGGTGCAGGCGAAACAATTGAAGCCAGCGGAAGACTCCGCAAACCAAGTGCTAGCACTGGATAAAAACAATGTTCCCGCCATGGTCCTGCTTGCCCAATTGGTTGCCGCGGATGGTTTGCCCGATAAAGCTATCGCTCTTTATCAACGAGCCATCGAAATATCCCCGAGGGATGTCCGTCTCCAAATCTCGCTTGGCGCCCTCTATGAGCGCGCCGGCAATTGGCAGCAGGCGGAATCAACCTACCAAAAAGTTTTGACGATCGATTCGGAAAATCCTCTTGCTTCCAACAATCTGGCCTATCTGCTTCTGGAGCATGGTGGCAGCCCCACCGTTGCACTGACGCTGGCACAGACCGCTCGGAAGGGACTCCCCAAACTTCCCAATGCCGAGGACACCCTCGGTTGGGCCTACTACAACAACGGCGGCTACTCGGTCGCGGCGCCGCTTCTGGAGGACGCCGTGAAAGCGACTCCGGGCAATCAAACGTACCGTTATCATCTTGGCCTCACCTACCAGAAGCTCAATGATCCGGCTAAAGCAAAGGCTGAATTCGAGAAGGCGATCACTTTGGATCCCAAGTCCCCGCTTGCGGACCGGGCGCGCAGTGCGCTTTCTCAACTCTCGGGCGGCTAATTCTGATTTCCGCGATCCGGCTTTAAATAGCCCGCCAAATTTTCTGGCCCCAGATGAACTCCTCTGCCAAAAATAAGTAGAGAACCACATGGGATCGGGCAGTTCAAGGGTTCCGTTTCGGGTTTTTTGCGTGAGCGCCAAAATCATACACTTCGAATAGTCTAATGTGGGAGACTTGCGACCAGGAGAAACTCGTCCATGAAAGGTGTGGTGCTTGCCGGCGGGAAAGGATCGCGCCTTTATCCTCTGACTCGCGTTACCAACAAGCATCTGCTTCCGGTCTATGACAGGCCGATGATTTTTTATCCCATCCAGACCCTGGTGGACGCGGGCATACGCGACGTCATTGTCGTCACCGGCGGCCAAAACTCGGGTGATTTCATCCGCTTGCTTTCGAATGGCAAGGAGTTCGGCCTACAGCGCATTCATTACACTTACCAGGAGGGAGAGGGCGGAATTGCGGACGCCCTTCGGCTGGCGCAGCCCTTTGTGGAAGATGAGAAGATTTGCGTCGTCCTGGGCGACAACATCATCGAAAATAATATAGTCGCTGCTAAAAATATGTTTGAAAAGCAAAAGCGCGGTGCCCACATCATTCTCAAAGAAGTCCGCGACCCGGAACGCTTCGGTTGTCCCGAACTCTCCGGCGACAAGATTCTCCGGATTGAAGAAAAACCGAAAAAGCCCAAGTCCAGCTATGCTGTGACCGGAATCTACTTTTATGATTCAACGGTCTTCGAGAAAATCGGCAAGACCAGGCCAAGCTGGCGGAACGAACTGGAAATCACCGACGTCAACAATATGTATTTGAAAGAAAAGACTCTCACTCATAGCATCCTGGAGGGCTGGTGGAGCGACGCAGGAACTTTCGAATCCCTTCTGCGGGTGACGAATCTTGCCGCGGAAACGGGCACCAATAAGCTGCCCGGGCGAGGGAAACCACCTCGACCCTCCGAAGATTCAAAATGACGGGAGCGAGTAATCGGATCGCGGCTAGAGTTCTGATTGTAAGAAAGGATGGCGGTGATTGAGAGTTCTGGTCACGGGCGGTGCAGGCTTTATCGGCGCTAATTTCGTTCGCTTTCTCGTGAACACCCGCCGCGACGTCGAAATCTTCAATTTCGACAAGTTGACCTACGCAGGCAACCCGGAGAATCTGGCCGACGTCGCACAGGACCAGCGGTACACGTTCGTTCGAGGCGACATCACAGACCGGACTGCCGTTACCGAGCTTTTCCGCCGAAACTTTGACGCCGTGGTCCATTTTGCCGCAGAGACCCATGTCGACCGCAGCATTGAGGATGCTTCTCCGTTTCTCAGCACCAATATTTTCGGCACCCACTCCTTGCTGGAGGCGGCGCGTGGTTTTCCCGGAATCCGGTTTATTCACATCAGCACCGACGAAGTATATGGAAGCGCCCCCGCCGGTGTAATCTTCAATGAAGAATCTCCGCTCGCCCCGCGCAGTCCCTATGCGGCAAGCAAGGCCTCCGCAGATCACTTTGTTACCGCCTACGCCAACACATATGGCATTTCCTCGGTCATTCTCCGCTGCACCAACAATTTCGGACCATTTCAGTTTCCAGAAAAATTAATTCCGCTGATCATCGCAAATGCAAACGAGGACAAGCCCCTGCCAATCTACGGCGACGGCATGCAAGAGCGCGATTGGATGTTCGTGGAGGACTATTGCCGCGCGATCGCTCTGGCGCTGGAGAAAGCCACCCCGGGTTCTGTCTACAACGTATCTTCCGGCGAGTCTCAACCTAACCTGAAAATCGTCCGCACAATCCTGCGATTCCTCGGCAAGTCCGACACATTGATTCAATACGTTCGTGACCGCCCAGGCCATGATCGTCGCTACGCGCTTGATAGCTCTAAAATTCGGCGCGAGCTCGGCTGGAACCCGCTGCTCGGCTTTGAGGACGGCCTCCGCAAAACAATCGAGTGGTACCGTGCCAATTCCGAGTGGTTGGATCACGCGCGTTCCGGCGAATATCGGAACTACTATCAGAGACACTACGATCGCCGCGCGGAAACCTTTCGCTCTCATGTTGACTCTTAGCGCAGCAGTTCTATCCGGCCGACCAGGACGTTCGCTGGCTGTGCCGGCTTTCGCTGAAACAAACCATTCATGCGAATTCTGATAATTGGGTCCAATGGCCTCCTGGGAAGCGACCTCGTTGAGGACTGGGCGGGAGACACAAGCATTCCGGCGACTTCGCGCGACGCAGACATCCGCGATCTCGAACAGGTGCGCAGGCTGGTCTCCAGGCACCGCCCTGACTGGATCATTCTGGCTGCCGGCTACACCGATGTAGATGGCAGCGAGCGGGATCCGGACATCGCATTCGCAGTGAATCGCGATGGCACTCGAAATGTTTCCGTTGTGGCGCGTGAGGTTGGTGCAAAACTTTGCTATTTGAGTACAGACTATGTTTTTGACGGCGCGTCGACTCGCCCATATGAACCGGAAGACCCGGTCAATCCTCTAAACATCTACGGCGCCTCCAAAGTCGCCGGCGAACAAGCCGTAAAGGAACATGCCGATCAATGGTTGATCGCCCGAACCTCCTGGCTGTTTGGCGCGAACAAGTCTTGTTTTCCGGAGAAGATGCTGCAAGCAGCGGATTCTCAACCTGAACTGAAAGTTGTGGCGGACCAGGTCGGCTCTCCAACGTATACGCGAGATTTGGCCGGCGCCATCCGCGGACTGATTCGGACGGACGCGAGAGGCATCCTGAACATCACGAACTCGGGAACGTGTTCCTGGTTCGAATTTGCGAGGGAAACACTGCAATTGGCGGGCAGGAGTACCCGGATCTCCCCAATCTCATCCGCCGAAACCGGGCGTCTCGGCAGGCGCCCGGCATACTCTGCCTTATCGCCCAAAGTCTTAAGTTCATACGGTATCCTGCTACGCACCTGGCAAGGGGCCCTGCAAGCCTATCTTGCCGATCTAAAACGGAGGGGCAAGCTTCGCTAGGGATTCTCACTGGCTTGGCAGATAATTTTCCATGGCAAAGCGCTTCACACACTGGATTCCGGCCATCTGCGTGGCTATCCTAATTTCCACCTTCTCAACCCACTATTTCAGCGGCGAGGAAACTTCCAAAATCTTGACGCCATTTCTGCATTGGATCTTTCCGGCCGCGAGCTTTCACACGCTCAACAGGATGCACACCGCAATTCGAAAGCTCGCACATGTGACGGAATTCGGGGTCTTCAGTATTGCCGTGTTCCACGGGGTTCGCGGTGAGGGCCACGGCTGGCGATGGCGATGGGCCCTTATTACACTGACGATTGCGGTCAGCTATGCCGGCCTTGACGAGTGGCACCAGTCGTTTGTGCCGATGCGGGAAGCCAGAGTCCGCGATGTTCTGATCGATTCGATCGGGGCGCTTCTCGCTCAAGCGCTTGTCTGGTGTTACGCGAAGTTGCACCGCAATTCAGTCCAACCGCCAGCGTTGAAGATGCACGGTTCTTTGCGATAAAAGTTGTATCCGCCCGTTACGGGATTACCGCCACCGCTTCGTTGGAGTGGTTGCTCTCGTTCCCGCTGCTATCCACGGCTGTGGTCACGTAGTAATAAGTAGTGCCGTTCGCGACACTCGAATCGGTGTAGTTCACGGCTCCAACCAGGCTGCCATTCATTTTCGCGTAGCCCGAGCCGCTGGTTGTGCTCCGGTAGACGTTATAGCCGGAAACGGCCGACGTGCTTGCCGTCCAGGATAGGCTCACGGTGTGCGGCACGGGCGTCACTCCACTGCCCGAAAGCGTAATCGTTGCTGGTGAACCGGTCGCATTGCTGGTGAGGGTCACGGTTCCGCTTGCACTGCCCGCAACTGTCGGGTTGAAAATAACGCTGAAGGTCAGCTTCTGTGAAGGAGTCAGCGTGATAGGCGCACTCGCTCCGCTCAGTGAATACCCCGTTCCGACGACTGCGATTTGGGAAATCTGAACATTCGCATTGCCGGTGTTTGTAACGGATACCGCCTGCGTCGAGCTCGTACCGGTGTCCACGTTTCCGAAACTCAAGGACGTTGAGCTCAGCGAAAGAATCTCGGTGGCTGTCATGCCGGTTCCTGTCAGCGTAACTACACTCGGTGAAACAGCAGCGTTGCTCACAATCGAAATGCTTCCGCTCGCCGAACCCGCGCTTGCAGGCTGATATTGGGCGTTGAAAGTGCTTGTGAGCCCAGGATTGATCGACAGTGGCAGCGCCAAGCCCGCCACGCTGAACCCTGTCCCGGTAACGTTTGCCTGGGTGATGGTCAGAACGCCATTCCCGGTGTTCCGTATCTGAATCGTCTGGGAATTCGTTGCGCCTACGGTGACGCTGCCAAAATCTGTGCTGGAAGGCGTCAAGCTAATTCCCGCCTGCACGCCGGTGCCGCTGACAGCAACCACCGTATTGGTCCCTTGTGAGTTCGTTACGGTAATATTGCCTGAAACAGTCTCCTGGGCCGTTGGTTTAAACGCCACACTCATCGTCTGGATTTGCCCCGGCGTCAAGGTCACCGGCAGTGTCACTCCGCTGGCGGTTGTGTCTTTCGCGCTCACCGTGATCTGCGAAATGGTCACATTCCCCGTGCCGCTGTTGGTCAGTGTAACGCTCTTGGAACTGGCCACACCCGCGTTGACATTGCCAAACGCCAAACTCGTTGGATTTGCAGACAGTATCACTGTCCCTGCGACACCTGTGCCGGTCAGTGCCACTGTCGAAGGAGATGTCGGCGCGTTGCTGGTAATCGTTATGGTTCCCGGTAAGCTTGCTGCCGCGGTTGGAGCAAATGTGGCGCTAAAAGTCGTGCTGGCTCCTGCTGCTACCGTACTCGGCGTCACCAGCCCGCTGAGGCTGTAACCCGCCCCGCTTACGCTCACCTGGGATATCGTGAGGGCTGCGCTGCCCGTATTCGTCAACGTGAAGGTCTGCGATTTTGTTTGTCCATCCACTACGTTTCCAAAGGCGAAGCTCCCCGGCGTAACACTCACTCCTGGCTGCGCGCCCGTTCCCGCCAGTGAAACCGTTAGAGGTGAATTGGTTGCGTCGCTCGTAGCCGTTACGCTCCCCGAGGCACTCCCCCCGGTAGTTGGAGCGAAAGCTACATTTAGGATCGCGGTTGCCGCGGCGCTCAATGTAAAGGGAGTGGTTATTCCATTCGCCGTAAAGCCGGCTCCAGTCACCGCAATGCCAGAAATATGAACAGCAACTGTTCCTGTGTTGCTCAGTGTAACTTGTTGGGTCCCGTTGCTCCCCGTGCTCACCCTGCCAAAACTCACTGAGGGTGGGTTTGCCTGCAACTGACCAAACGCTGCGGTAGATCCCGTCCCAGTCAAAGCGACATTCATGGTCGGATTCACCGCATCGTTGCTCGTAATGGACAAGGTCGCTGCTGCCGCTCCACCAACTATAGGTTTGAAAGTTAACGTCACTGGCGCCGACTGGCCGGCAGTAAGGGTCTTGGGCGTTGTGATTCCACTCACACTGAATTCCGCACCGGTGAGCGTAACCACAGAGATCGTCAGGTCCGCACTGCCGGTGTTCGATATCGTCAAGTTCAGATTGCTGGTGGACCCCATCCCGACAGTGCTAAATTGAACCGAGGTGCTGCTCAAGGAAATCTGCGGTGCAGGGGCTACTGCTGTTGCAGACAGATTTACCACCGCCGGCGCAGCTCCGTCGCTGCCCTGGACCGTAAGCGTCCCGGTCAGAGCCCCGGCCGTGGAAGGCGTCACGCCAACTGTAAAGTTTCCCGACTGGCCAGTGCCAATCGACATTGGAAGAGTCACACCTGTCAGGCTGAATTGCGGATTGGAAAGCGTGGCTTGCGTGATCGAAACCGGCATGGTGCCTGTGTTTGCGACCGCGATCGTCTGGGTGGCTTTTTTTCCTACCCCTACATTACCGAAATTCAACGCCGTCGGGTTTACCTGGAAGGAGGCAAGACCGGGGGTCGTTTTGCTCCCGCTCACCAGACCCGCACATCCACCCACAAAACTAGTGCACAGAATCGCGGTTGTCAAAAGGGCTGCCTCAAACTTCCGGCGGGCACTAGCAGGTCGCTGCCTGGTCCACGTCCCCTTGGCCTCAGCAGTTCCCCTAGTTCCCATTGTCTTACCCTCCGCGTTCTTGTCCACACAGCGAGGGTATAGGTACTAGGACTGGCAAAACTACTGGCGAGAGGAACAAATTCGGGACAGCCGGTTACACTGTCCGCAAGACAGGATTCGCCCTGCCCTTCCGTGCACCAGGGGCCAGTATGTCAGGGTGAGCGCACTTCCAGAAGGTCGCAGAAGTCGCAATGATTCCATTAACTCTTTTAGTGTTAATTACATACATGGGGTAGGATTTCCGAATGAATATTGCGGCGCGATCATGATCCGATCCCGAGGGCAACACCGGGACAGTTACTCATCAAGGACAGTACAGATGCTCAGTCAGACCATATTCAAGCGCTGGCGGAATTGACCAGCAGGCTAACAGTCCTTGCAGCTTGTTTCGTTAGGGACACGACAAAAAGGTAATTAGAACTCTCCGGAGTCCTCGCCTCCCCTCCTGCGGAATTCAGAGTTCCACGGAAGGCGGAAATCGCGTCGCACGACAGCCGAATTCAGCCGCCCGGTTGGGGCAATTCCTGGAAAAAATGCCCATTTTTGTCTTTTTCCGAAAGAATCGGTTCTCCATTCAACGGCCAGCGTATTGCCAGATCAGGATCATTCCATAGAATCACGCGGTCGTGCTGCGGAGCGTAAAAATCAGTTACCTTGTAGGCGACCTCCGCAGTTTCCGACAATGTATAAAATCCGTGCGCGAATCCCCTCGGAATCCGCACCATCTTTTGTTCTCTGGCAGAGAGGTTTAACCCTGACCATTTTCCGAATGTGCTTGAATCCCGCCGAAGGTCCACGACCACATCAAAGATTTCCCCTGCCAGTACCCGGACCAACTTCCCCTGCTCGTTCTCTCGCTGATAATGCAGCCCGCGGAGCACACCGCGTTTCGACCTCGACTGATTATCCTGCACAAAATGTTCACCGATCCCGGCTTCCGCGAAGGCCCTCGCGTTATACGTTTCCAGAAAATATCCACGCGCATCTGAAAATATTTCAGGTTCGATTACGACCATCCCTTTTAACTCTGTAGGATGTATTTTCATTATTCTCTTCACCAGTTCCCGAAATGGACGTACACCCTGCCATAACAACAATCGTTCTCTCCGGCGGCCCGAAAAGGCACCCACAAGCGCACTGATTGCTTGAGTATTTCTTATAGTTGGCAGGATATCGCGAATCCGCGCAAAGGACGGTGCAAACGAAGGATTTTCTCGATCTGGACTTGTGTCAATTCCGGGCTATGCCGATCCGCCCCTCGTCTCGGACGGGTTGTATGGGCACCCGCCGCGAAACCAGGCCCGCATCCTGTATTTTATAAATCAACGCGCGGTAGCTGATCTTCAGTGCCAGCGCGGTTTTCCGCCGGTTCCACTGGTTGGCGCGAAGCGTTTCCAGGATTACGTTTTTTTCCATTTCCCGGATCGCATCCTTGGAGAGGCGTTTCAAAGTCACCGGCGGCTCCCCGTTTTCTGTACCCGTGACCACTCTCCTGGCCCGGCGCGTCGGGATCTCCTGGTGGATCGCCGCTTCCGGCCCAAGCAGCACGTAGCGCGCGACTCCGTTCGACAACTCGCGAATGTTGCCCGCCCATGCAAGATTCTTCAGATACTCCAGCATTTCCGACGGAAATGCTTCTGCCTTCATCTCAAACTGCTTTTCAAATTGCTTCCGGAAATATTCCGCAAGCAGCGGAATATCATCCCGACGCTCGCGCAGCGGCGGCATCCGCAGGCGAAATACGTGAATCCTGTAGAACAAGTCTTGCCGGAACCGGCCCGCCATCGTTTCCGCTTCCAGATCTTTGTTGGTGGCGCAAATCAAACGGGCGTCTACTTTTCTTTCGCCCTGATCGCCAATTCTCGAAAAAGTTCCGTCCTGAAGGAAATGAAGCAGCTTGCTCTGCAGATTCAGGTCCAGGTCCGCAATCTCATCCAAAAACAATGTTCCCCGGTGCGCTAGCTCCACCCGGCCCGGCTTCACGTTATTGGCCCCGGTGAATGCCCCTTTTTCATATCCGAACAGTTCGCTTTCCAGCAGCGTCCCGGGAATGGCCGCGCAATTCACCTTCACAAACTCGCCATTCGCATATTCGGAATTATTATGAATCCACCGAGCCAGCGCCTCTTTCCCAGTTCCCCCCTCGCCACAAAAGAGCAAGGGAACATTCGTGCGGCAAATCCGTCGGGCCCGTGTCTGGAGCTCAGTCATCACAGACGACTGTCCGAACAGGACATGATCCGGAGGTACTGATCCCGGCCTTTCGAGCGTTGTCCCCCTGCTTGCGCCTTCTCCTGACATATTCACCCAGTTTGGGTTAGCAGCACATGGTCAACCAAACCTGGAAACTTTCGTTGACTCCCCCCATTGCCTCAACAGGTGATAAACAACACAAAATAAACAGCTTGTGGCGAGGCTGGGCATATAAGTAATAGTACCTATCTCCGTGGGCGGGATGATTCTCTCGGCGGAATCAGGAAAATCAAATCTCTAGACGAGGAACGATTGTTCTCTTCTTAAGAAATTAACGCTTTGTATTAATGGTCGGCAGGAAGTTCCGTTTCGACCCTAGCGACTCGGGAACACATAAGATTCCAGCATGTCCGCTCGTGCCTTTTCACTCGAGACCATCACCTTCAGAAGATCGCTTACAGACATCATGCCCAGATACTTCCCCCCTTCTCCCAAAACCAGAAGGTGGTAAACGCCGTGC
>Ga0179592_10001218_pt1 | contig 10430 bp, 5 predicted proteins | sample CZODoug2_1_08_16_FD_148623 | JGI IMG/M metagenome (GOLD analysis project Ga0179592, IMG submission 148623) | Vadose zone soil fungal communities from Angelo Coast Range Reserve, California, USA - CZODoug2_1_08_16fungal (Illumina Assembly) | ecosystem: Environmental > Terrestrial > Soil > Vadose... | reverse complement strand
TCGGAACCCAAACATTGACGGACATTCTTGGAAGTCACTACGGACCCGGAGTGGAATCGTCCGAGCACAACGGCTGGGGCCAATGGCACCGCGCTGACCACGACGGGGTTGGCATGGATCGTACTGTGGCCACCGGAACGGGCTATGTCGGACAGTATCCTCCGCCACGAGCCACGCTGTACGAGTCTTTGGAATCCACGCCGGACGAGTTGCTGCTTTTCTTTCATCATGTGCCCTACACACAGGTTCTGAAGTCCGGCAAAACTGTGATTCAACACATTTACGACTCGCATTACGAAGGCGCGGAACGCGCCGCGCAGTACGTCCATCAATGGGAATCGCTGAGAGGTCGCATCGATGAGCAGCGTTACTCTGACGTTTTGGCGCTGCTCGAATATCAGGTGGCGCACGCAATTGTCTGGCGAGATGCCGTCTGCAACTGGTTCTTTCGCACTTCCGGCATACCTGATGCGCAGCACCGTGTGGGAATTTATCCCGATCGCATCGAAGCGGAAGCCATGCAGCTCCAAGGTTACTCGGCCCTGGACGTCGTTCCGTCGGAAAACGCTTCTGGCGGCAGAGCAATCGAATGCAAGCAGGCGCGAGGATGCACGGCTTCTTTTCGTTTTACGCGCGACGCAGGGTCGTACGAGATAGACATTCAGTATTTCGACCAGAACAATGGCGAGTCGAATTTTCGGGTCTTGGTGGGCGATCAGATAGTGGATGAATGGACGGCGAACGACACACTCCCTGCTGCAAAAATCGGAGGCGATTCTTCGACGCGGCGGCGCATTCGCGGATTGGCGCTACGGCCGAGAGACGAGATTCGCATCGTGGGAATTCCCGACAGGGAAGAGCATGCCGCGCTGGACTACGTCGAGATTCGCTCCTCACCGAACTGAGGTCATTCATTACGAACGCGGAAGCGGAATTCTTATGACGGATCGTTCGTCGAACTGCGCACAGCATTCGCGGGGAAGTATCTAGCTTCACCGAATTTTCCCGTTCTTCGCCAGGCCCTCCAGCCAGCGCCGTGCGGTCGCGGCTTCGGGGCTATCGCCATGGCTCTTCAGGAATTCACGCAGAGTCTGCGCCGCGTCGTCATACCGCCCTACGGCGGTGAGCGACTGCGCAACAAGAAGCTCGATCTGGGGCGCCTTTCCGTTGGACTCGGTCAGCGCTAGCTGGGAGGTTTTCAGCGCCTGATCATATCGTTGGCGATAGTAATATGCTTTGCCCAGCGCCCAATGGGTCTCCCATCCGCCAGCTTCCAACTGCAGGGATTTCTCGAGCGGGGTGATGGCCTCTTCGTATTTCCCCTGGTCGGTAAGAGCCATTCCCAGCGCTCCCAAAACGTGAGCGTTACTGGGATCCACCTGGGCGGCCTTTTCCAGAACGCTTTGCGCCTGCGTCCATTTGCGCAGATTCAGGTACAGCACCCCTTGGACAAAGAGCACGTCCGGGTGCCCGGGGGCGAGCTTCACCGCTTCGCCCACGAATTTCTCGGCCTCTGCCAGCTTGTTGGCGCTTAACGCTTGCAATCCTTTGTCGAGAGCTTCTTTCGCTTTCGGCGCGAGCAGCGGTCTGCCCGGTATCCCCGTGTTATCTCCCGTAGCCGATTCCTTTTGCAAGTAAATATCAACTTCGGCCTTCACGGCGACAGGCACAGACACATCCTTTTGTGCGATCTTGTATCCGGTCGCGTTGACTACCACCGTGTAATCGCCTAGCGATCGCAGAATGAAGAAAGCGCGCCCGCGCGATGCCTCTCTCTGATCGGTGGGCATTCCTTCCTTGAAGATCTTCACACTCGCGGGAGCGGAGATGGGCTCCCCCGAACTGTCGCGCACGGTTACCGAAATTTCCGCTTTGTCTCCCCGGAAAAGAGTTCCTTCACCTCCGCTGTCTTGGCATAAAGCTAGAGGCGCGAAGAAAAAACAGGAGACTAGCGGCAGTAGGAATCGCAAGATCCGGAAAGGCGGGCGTTGCTCGGCAAGGGACATAAATGCTCGCGGCGAACTGGTCCAAGAGTAGTCCCGCATGGTGAGCGCGTCAAGAACTACAGAGCTAGAGAAGGCTATGCGGGAAAACGTCGACAAGTCTGCCGTCGAAAAAGACGGGGGGTGTACATCCCCCATCAAATGGATTGTTTTCAATGCAAAGGAGTTGGGCGAAAAGCATTTTGTAAGCTGTTGAATAGAAAGAGGATGGGCGACGGGAGATTTCGTTACTTCGGGCTCGGGGGATTGATAAAGCAAGGAGTTAAGAGGCTGGGAGACAGCGACAGGAAACAACACGACCGGAAAGGGGACGGAATCCGGGAAGGCAGAGCGGAACGAGTAGACTACTGCTGACTATCAGACATGTTGTTAGCATACAAGGATAGTACTTGTCAAGATAAATCTGAAAGTGGGCAGCGACTCCGGCAGGGCTGGCCGGCTGGTTAGTGGTGCAAACCCTGTAAGCATTGGATTTTTACTTCACTTGTCTGACTGGCGATCGGCGGCACAGGAAGTTTGATAGCAGACGGCCACTATTACGGCTGCAACGGGGGTGGTGAGCCGGACATTTTTTCGAGGAGGTCGTCGTCTGCTTTCTTGTGGAGTTCGCGAACTTGGGCGAATTCCTGGCTGGCTGCGGCGTTATTGCCTAGGGCTTGATACAACCGCCCAAGTTGAAAGTGCGTGTCGGGCTGGGTGGGATCCAACTTCACGGCTCGTTGGAGCGCCGCGAGCGCATCCTTATAATTCCTCTGCTCCCTATAGATAGCTCCCAAGTCGGCATAGGCGATGCGCATGTCGTCTTTTAGTCGGACGGCTCTCTTCAGCAAGGTAAGGGCTCGCTCCAAGTCGTTTTTTTTCAACTCGATGTCGCCAAGATAGGCCAGCACTTGGGCATGGTCAGGATCGACGGATAACTCGCTCTCGAACGCGGATTTTGCGTCATCATATTGACGCAGCTTCCAGTACAGGTAGCCGAGGCCGAAATTTGCGTTGGGCTCGCGCGGAGCGGTCTTTATGGCGGCCTGGAACTCGCCGATGGCCTCGGTTGTTCTGCCGAGGCCGTCGAGCGCTTCGCCCAGAAGCATGTGGGCGGCGGCGGAATCCGGCTCCTTCTGTTGAATCCACTGGAATTGCTCCAAGGCGCAGGTATTTCTCTTCGCCCATAGACAACTGTGCGCCAGGAGTTTGTGCAATTCGGCGTTACCGGGATCGGACTTGGCCGACAACTCGAGATAGTTCGATGCCTCGGCGAATTGCTTCGCGCCGTAATAACTTAGGCCTAGCAACAGGCGGGGCTGAGCGTTGCTCGGGTCCTGGGCGGCCGCGGATTTAAGCGGAGCGATGGCTGCTGAGAAGTTTCCTTGCTTGAATTCGGCGAGGCCCAGGTTGAGTTGGATGCCTGCAAGCTTGGGGTTGAGAGCGAGGGCTCTTTTGTAGGCGACGGCGGCTTCGGCATATTTTTGTTGCTTGGCAAGAACCACACCCAGACTGGCAAACGCCCCCGCGTCCCGGGGATTTCGCTCCGTTACGGATTGCCAAACCCGCGCAGCCCCTTCCAGGTTTCCCTGTTGTTCGAGGGCCAAGGCCTCTGTGGGACTGGGCGCTTGCGCACTCGCAAGCGCCGGCAAGAACAGCACGAAAGCTGCCAATTCTAACCCCCAGTTGGTCATGAGTTAAACACAGCTCCAGGAGTCCCATTCACACAAACAGACCAGGACCGTCGCAGGTCCGACTAAGTAGCTTATCCAAGTCTTCAGATATATCTTAACTCGGTGCTGACGGCAGAGGAACAGCTCGCAACTTCGAGGCATATGCGCAAATTTGCGCTGGCAAAAGAAAACCCCGCTCGCACAACCGTGCGAGCGGGGTAAGGTGCAATCCGGCAGCGGGGTTTTTTAGAAGACGAGCTTCATCCCGAGCTGGAAGATACGCGGTTCGAAGGCAGAAGTGACCTGGCCAAATTTACTGTCGCCGAGGTTGGTGCTGACGTCATGGAATTGGGTGTGGTTCCACGTGTTGAAGCTTTCTGCACGGAACTCCAGCCGGCTGCCCCGTGCTTCGCTAAAGAGGAAGCTCTTGAAAAGCGAGAGGTTCCAATTATCGCGGCCCGGTCCCCGGAGGGCGTTGTGGCCCAGCGTACCGAAGGCACCGACTGCAGGGGCAGTAAACGCGGTCGTATCGAACCACTTGGCAACCGTGTGGGGATAAGAGACGCTGCCGGTCAGGTTTGGCCGGTTCGTGGCAGCAGGGAGGCCGTTGCCGCTCTGGTTGCCGCTGAGTCCAATGTTGATCGGCAGACCTGACGTCATAGTCACGATTCCAGACACTTGCCATCCGCCTAGAGCAGTCTTTACGAGCCGACTCTGGCTGGTCCGGAAAACCGGAATGTCGTAGATGAAGTTGAATGCTGCGCTGTGCGTGCGGTCATACCCACTAGGCCCGACGTCGTATCGCCACCCCGCGTAGGGATTCGAAACGTTGCCCAGGTCGCCTCCGCCGTTGCCGGCAGTGGTCGGGTCGATGGTGCGCGACAGCGTGTAGTAGGCCCGCAGCTGAAGGTCACGGCCCACCTGGGAATTGAGGTCAACCTGGAGTGCGTTGTAATGCGAGTTAGCCTCGTTAGCCGTCAGGCGTATGGCATGGAAACCGGGAAAAGTGAGGCCCGGCGCCGTATTGTATTGCGCACCGTTGATAAGTGCCGCTAGTGCGCTGGGATCCGGGAGATTGTATTGGCTACGGTCGTTCTGATGGCGGTTCTGGTTTCCGACGTAGGAAACGGACAGAACAGACTTAGCATTCAGCGAGCGCTGTACGCCAACGCTGTACTGGTAGCTCGCGGGAAGCTTGTAGTTGTCTCTGGCAAGCCCGGTAATGTCTGCGGGGTTAATGGGCCTGATTGCTTTGGTACCGGTTGCTAACAAGATGGATGGGTCCGCTAATGTAACGCTGTTGTTAGTGACGCCCAAGCTAAACGGAATATTGGGGCCGGCGTCGTACATGTCGTTGCCCTGGATGCGCTCGTACATGATGCCGAACCCGCCGCGGACGACAGTCTTGGCGTTGCCGGTCACATCGTAGGCAAAGCCCAGGCGCGGACCAAAAGCGGCCCAGTGGTTGCTAACCAAGCCCTTTGGAACACCGTTCTGGCCGGGGATACCAATTCCATTCAAGTAGAGTTGAACGCCCGCTAGAATCGGATTCGGGCTCGTGCCCAAGCCCGGGCTGGCAGCGGCGCAGCCCGGATCCCTGGTCGGATCGCCCGAACTGCAGATTGTGCCGTTGTTGTTGAACTTGGCGGCATTGGCCGGGTTGTAGAGGTTGGGGTAGAAATTGCCCATGCGGTTGTTCGCTTCGTATGTGTGTGGCACGCCGTCCCAGCGCAAGCCAAGGTTGAGGGTAAGCCGACGGTTCACACGCCAGTTGTCCTGGACGTAGGCAGCCCATGAAACGTTGTTCCACTTGCCGCTGTCTTGCACCGCGAGTTCTGAATAGCTCTTAGAAGTGCCGAGCAGGAAATCGGCTAAGTCATTGCCTGCGGCGCTCTTGCCATTGGTAGGTGTAGTAAACGTCCCGTCAAAGTTAAACGAACCCTGGGTCGTACCAAACAGGTCCTGGACTTTCTTGTAGATTGCCCAGCTCGCCCCGAACTTAAGCTGGTGGGCTCCCTTGGTCAGCGAAATGTCGTCGCGGATTTGGTAATCGTCCGCCTTGTTACGCCACGGCCAACTGGAGATTTCGAAATGCGAGTTGATCCCGCCGTTCAAGTCGATATTCGGGATGCGGGTCAGGTTGTTTGGCCCGGTGAATAGTCTCGAATTCGTACTGACGTAGCCGGTGGGGAGCGCCAAGCTGGTCAAGCCGGAACCTGCAAAAGGAATAATGTTGATGCGGTTTCCGTTGTAGTTGAACGCAGCCTCGTTGAGGAGTGTTGGACTGATGGTGTACGTCGCGTGGATTACGCCGCTGTAGGACGGATTGCCGAAGGTGTCGCCGACGGTCGGGACGTTAGCACCGCTCCACTGGCTTATTCCGTAGTTCTGCGTGACCTGCTCCGCAACATAGTGGCCGAAAACAGAGAACTTGCTAGTGAAGTTGTGGTCAATGCGAACGATCTCTTCCTTCAAATTCGTGGGAGAGTTGTTGCCACCGATAAACGTGGGACGTCCGTTGGCATCAACGGCATTACTCTTCGGGAAAATTCCTGCGGTGAGCAAAGCCGTCGCGTTCGGAGCAATCATGCAGGACGGAATCTTGTTGCCGGGGAACGGAGATCCTTGCACGACTCCCGCGGGAGCAGCGCCACCCGGGCAATTGGCAAAGAGAACGCTGGATCTAACTTGTGCCGTAGTCGGAACATTGATCACGGTGGGGTTGGTGCTAAAATCACCGCCATATGAGGCGGGATCTGGAACCGTCTGGTTGGTGAGGCCGCCGTTAACATACCGGCGCCACTCCATGTTATAGAAAAAGAAAGTCTTCTTCCTGTCCGGGTTGTACAGCTTACCGAAAGTTACCGGGCCGGCAACGTTGAAGCCGAAAACATTCTGTCTCAGCTCAGCGACTTTTTGTGGAGGCGGGTTGAAGAAGTTGCGCGCATCCAAGGCGTCGTTGCGCACGAACTCCCACGCCGCACCATGGAGCTGGGTCGTCCCGGACTTGAGGACCATGGTCATGGTTCCCCCGGACGACAGACCATAATCGGCGCTGTAGTTGGAAGTAAGTGCACGGAACTCTGCAATCGCGTCCAAGGAAGGCGCAATGCTCATGCCGCCAGCGCCGCCGCGATCGTCATCTTCGCCACCATCAAGCAAATAGATGTTGTGGTTTTGACGCATTCCGTTGAACTCCACGCCGGAGTCTCCACCGACCGGTACGTTGGGGGCGGAGGCATTGATCTGACTCGACCCTCCCGGCGTCAGAGCAGCAAGCTGGTAAATGCCGCGCCCGTTCACCGAAAGCTGTGACAACTGCTGGCCGGTGATGAGGTTGCTGGCCTCACCAGAATCCGCTTGCACATGGACGACATTGGCTTCGACGGTTACCGTTTCCTGTGCCGCGCCCAACGCCATTTGGAAATCCACACGCCTACGGTCGCCAACATTTAGCACCAGGCCCTTTTCCTCGGCAACTTTGAATCCCGAAGCCTCGGCCTTAACGCTGTAGTGGCCAATGCGCAGATCGACCGCGACATACTGGCCCGAGTCGTTAGTGGTAATGGTGCGGGCCAGATTAGTCTCCGCATTTGTAATAGTAATCTTTACGTTCGCCATAACCGATCCCGATTGGTCGGTGACGGTCCCAACGATGGTGGCGTCCTGCGCCGATGCGCGGAACGGCAAACCAGCCAACAGCACAAAGAGAAGCAGTAGATAACGTAAACTGGACAGCTTATTTGCATGCAAATTTGGAATCTTCATTCGTGTACCCCTTCGAGGAGAAATTTGCGCGAAAAAGAGAGCATGAGGACAACAATGCGATTTTGTTGAGGACTCATATTCTCTCCACCCCACTACACAATCGAGAAAGGACCCGAACCCCTAAAGCATTACGGGATGTAATGCTTTTATACGTGTGGCTATTTATAGCCAAGAGAGAAGACTTGTCAAGAAGAAATAATGATATTTTAAAGAAAAATATTGATATTCTAAAATTGGAAGAGGGGAAAGCAGGGAGTCCTATTGGTTTGGAACCGCAGCGAGGGACATTTTCTATCATTTGCAAGGCAGGTACCCCCTGCACACTTCGACCGCACAGCATGTTTCGGCTACCCGTGCGGACTGACATGATGTTCGACCGAAATAAGCAGAACCCCACCGTTAACGTTAACGGTTGAATTGCTTGTATTATTTTCATGAGTGCTTGTCAAGCAAATTTTGACTGAGGGGCCTTACGACCTGTAATTTGCGGGTCATCGACTTGTTAGGGGAACAAAGACGACTTGACGGTTACTGGGTCCGAGCATGAGTCAGCGCCATCGTTGGCGCCGAGACTTGTAGCTGAGTGCTACATTATGACTGGGACGCAAACGGGAGGCAGATCGGCTTCGCCCCAAAACCAACAAGATGATCACACCGAAACGAAGGCAGGGGACAGATTGGTGTTTGGCGTTGGGTTTTACGACGGCTCAGATCCTGGCGTTACTCTCGATTTTGCTCGCCGCAATTGGCGCATCCGGTCAACAGGGTTCCGATCAGAAGGCAAAGCAACCGCCTCCAAGCATGGGTGTGGCAACCGGCGCGGCGCATCCCGCGATAAAGGATTCGCATTCCCGGCCAATTACGGCCGGCGGATTCGTGGACGATGCCCCCACCGTGTTCAGCGACATCACGAAAGTTGCAGGTCTTGAAAAGTTTTTCCATCGCTCTGGAAGTCCAGATAAGAAGACGATCCTAGAAACTGTTGGTTCGGGTGTGGCGTTGCTCGACTATGACAACGACGGCTGGCTAGATATTTATCTCCTGAATGGTTCCACGATGGCGGCATTATTGAAAGGGAAGGAGACTCCGCCTCGAGCCATGCTGTTCCACAATAACCATGACGGCACTTTTACCGACGTCACCGAAAAGGCGGGCGTCTCGAACGAACGCTGGGGATTTGGCGTGGCCGTGGGGGACTACGATAATGACGGCTGGCCGGACATCTACGTCGCAAACTACGGCAAGAACCGGCTGTATCACAACAACCATGACGGCACTTTTACCGACGTCGCCGAGAAGGCTGGGGTGGCACGGGGGGGTTGGTCGACCGGACCTACGTGGGGCGATTATGACCACGACGGGCGGCTCGATTTGTTTGTTCCAGGTTACGTGAAGTTTGATCTTGAACATCCACCGATCGCAGGACAGGGGGTAATTCCTGCCAATTTTTGCCAATTTCGCGGCATTGCCGTGATGTGCGGGCCGCGAGGTCTGCCGGGAGAGGCCGACCATCTGTTCCATAACAATGGTGATGGTACGTTTACGGACGTGAGCGTCAAAGCTGGGGTGTCCGATCCCAGCGGCTACTATGGCTTGGCCGCTGTTTTTGTGGACGTGGATGACGATGGATGGGTGGACTTGGCGGTGGCTAATGATTCCGTGCCCAACTATCTTTACCGCAATCGGCACAACGGGACATTTGAAGATGTAAGTTACGCCTCGGGATTTGCTCTGAGCGAGGACGGGCGGGAGCAAGCGTCCATGGGTATCGGTGTGGGCGACTACAATCGCGACGGGAAAGTCGATCTCTTCACGACAACGTTTTCCGATGACTACAAAACACTCTACCGAAATGACGGCGGGGACAGCTTTAGTGACGTTACGTATCGGACGGGTTTGGCGGGGCCGACAATCCCCTTTCTGGCTTGGGGAACCGGTTTCCTCGACTTTGACAATGATGGCTTGCTGGACATCTTTATCGTCAACGGTCATGTGTACCCGGAAGTAGACCGGCAGGATTGGGGAACGACCTGGGCGGAGCGGCCGCAGCTTTTCCGGAACCTTGACGGGTCCAAATTCGAAGAAGTGCCACCAGCCACCGGCAGCGGTTTGGCCGACGTCATTACCGGGCGAGGAGCAGCATTCGGGGATCTCTTCAATAGTGGGCACATCGATGTGGTTATCAATAATATTGATTCGACGCCGACGCTGCTGCGCAATGTCGTCAAGAACGGTAATCATTGGCTGACGTTGAAACTGATTGGTGGCCCAAAGAGCCCAAGGGACGCCATCGGCGCGAAGGTCTTCCTTACAGCGGGCGGAGTCCGGCAGCGGGCAGACGTAGTGAGTGGTGGAAGTTACGGTTCGAGCTCCGACCCACGCGTGCACTTCGGATTGGGTTCGACTACGAAGATTGAGAAAATCGAGATTCATTGGCCGAGCGGGACACAGCAGACACTGACCGTCCCTGGCATCGATCGCATTCTCACCGTTGAAGAAGGAAAAGTTGCGGTCGAGAAGAATTCGTTCTGATGGCAGGTCTCGAAGCAGTCATACGAGGTACAAACTGTTTTTTCTCCGTGGACCGGTAGCACGGATAGCTTATCAGATTCATTCGGATCCCAGGTGAGCGGCCTAGGTGAAAGTGGCGCGCCCGAAGGGACTCGAACCCCCGACCCTCTGCTTCGAAGGTAAGAGCATAAACGCTAAGTAGTTGGTTCGTCTTGCATTTTCCTATGTCTTGCATCATGGTTTTGCACGGTATTCGGCATTGTTTGTTCCCAAGTTGTTCCTAACTTGTTGAGGTGACCCTAAGATGGCACAAATTATTTGGGCACAGCTTCTGTGACTCCAGTCCCAGCACTTCACTTGGACGGTTTCCGCGTTAATCAGGACTCGAAATCGGAAAACGGCAATTGCCTCCGATTGCAAAGTGCGCGTAATGTCAGCAAAGAGAGGTAATCGTCGGAAGACGATCTACGATGAAGAGATGCGGACGATAGTGCAG